>JGI12109J20283_10266757_pt1 | contig 15224 bp, 12 predicted proteins | sample ElkSlonscriptome_12_FD_20283 | JGI IMG/M metagenome (IMG submission 20283) | reverse complement strand
GTTCCTCCATGCTGGCGGCGTACAGTGGCTCGTCCGGATAGAGGCGGGCGATGCTGCGGAAGAAATCCCGGGGCAGGCGAAACGGGCCGAAGGACACCGAGTGCAGTCGATCCATGGGCAAGCGCTCGAAGATCGTCCGGAACAGCGCCCGGTACTGCTCGCGGAAATCCACCGTGTAGATCAGTGGATCGAAGCGTAGCCCCACCGGCCAGCCGGCCTGGGCGAGTTTCACCAGCGCCTCCACGCGCCGTTGCACTGTCGGGACTTTATGTTCCAGCGCCTCGGCCATGGCGTCGGGCGTGAAGCTGAAGGCCGCCACCACGTTGGGCAGTGCCGGGCGGGCCAGCAGACTGCGGATCTGGGTGCTCTTGGTGCGAAGCTCCAGCCAGTGCTCCGGATGCTCGGCGAAGAACGGCAGAAAGCGCTCGGCGAAGCCTGTCACCGGCTCCAGTGCCAGACTGTCGCAGTCATAACCCGAGAAGAAGCAGGTCTCCGGGGGATCGTCCCGCAGGATGTTTGCCATGCTGTCCAGGAAATCGTCGTAGTTCACGAACAGCACATAATGGGCGGAGCGGTACATGCCCTGGAGGAAACAATACCGGCAGTCGTAGACGCAGTTCAGCAGGTGGGAGAAGTAGAAATTTCGCGGCTGGCCGATGCCATAGCCCGCTGGCGTGGGCAGCAACAGCTCGCCGTGCTTGCGGGCCAGGATCAGCGAGGGACGGCGCTTTTGCAGACGAAAGTTCTGGTTGCGGCGGTTGAACACCGCGCCGTAACGCTCGATCTGCACCCGCGCCGCCGCCGGAAAGCGATCCAGTACCTGACGGGTCACCGGGTGGTCGGCGATCTCTGCCTCGATGTAGATGACGGAGAACATGATGGTGGGTTATACCTGCTGCGATGTGGGCATCCTATCGTCTTGGGAGGTGTTGGGCCATGACCGGAGCGGGTGGCAACCTTGGGAGTTGCAGTCTCCAGACCTTCGTCCCGGCGCGGGATTATGCCGTTTCCGAGGCGTTTTACCGGGATCTGGGGTTCCAGGTGCTGTGGCGAAGCGACGAGCTGATGGGATTCGGCCATGGGGCCTGTCGGTTTCTGTTGCAGAACTTCTACGTGGAGGATCTGGCGAACAACTTCATGCTGTTTCTGGTGGTGGAGGATCTGGATGCCTGGTGGGGGCGGATCCAGGCGTCCGGAGTGCTGGAGCGCTACGTAGGGGTGCGGGGCAAGGCGCCGGAACTGTATCCGTGGGGGTTCCGGGAAATTCATCTCATCGACCCGTCGGGGGTATTGTGGCATATCGCCCAGCGGGATGAGGTGGAGGCGGCCTGAGCGGACCTCATTGCCGGCTTCTCGGGGAAGACCCCCTCGTGTCTCCCCCTTGGTAAGGGGGAGACTTTGGATTTGCTAGTAAATCAGAGCGTTGATCTGCTCAACAGCTGGCTGATGGTTGCCAGGATTTTCGTTGGACGGTTGTGGATCCGGGCGTTGACGGAACGAGGAATTGGATGTCCAGAGTTTCATCGCAGTTCCGCCTCATCCGGCAACGGTAAACACAACTGTTCGCCCAGTTCGGGGCGATCCATAACCCGTCGCTCTCCTGGTGCCGATGAATCCCTGGCGCTGAAGGTGGCGTTCAGATAATTGAGAATCTTTCCCCTCGGCGTGGTGCCGACCTTCGAATTCGTATCGCGCCAGGTACCCGGCAGGCAACCGAAGCCGAGTCCCCTGATCACCGGATGTTCATCCGTCGCTACCGCCTGCCCCGGTGGAAAACTCAGTTTATCCACCGGCTGTGGTTGTTTCTCGGCAAACAGCAAACAATCATCCGGAATCTGGGCCACCACCGCCGGCGAATGGGTATTGATGATCACCTGGCGCAGCGGATTGTCCTCGCCCGCCGCCAGCGAGGTGTCCACCGCGCTATCCCGCAGCAACTCGATCATCGCCTGGATCCGCTGCGGATGGATTCCATTCTCCGGCTCCTCCAGACAGATCAGCCCGGTCTCCTCCGGGTCCATCTCCAGGGTGGCCAGGGCAATGAAGCGCAGGGTGCCGTCGGACAGGGATCTGGCGGGCAGTTCGCCACCCTCCCGTTCCTCCAGCATCAGCGTGAACAACTCCCGGGTATCGTCCCGGTCCACGCGGATGCGCCGGACATCCTCGATCAGTTCCGCCAGACGGTTGGCGATCTGGTCACAGGTGTGGGCATCGCGCACCGTCAGGCGATGCAGGGTGGCCGGCAGATGACGACCGGTGGTGGTCATGCGCTGGGGACTGTCGAATTTGTCCGGGGTGCGAAGCGCCGAGGGCTCCAGTTGCAGCAGGCGCCAGCTCAGCATCTCCCGGCGGGCGAGGGTGGCGGTGGGACTCTCCTGGCCGTTCGCCCGGGACAGCACCGTGCGGGGCAGGGTGTCGGCGCGAAAGGTCAGGGGCCTGCCACCGCTGCCACCGGCCTTGCCGTAGTCCTAATGCAGTTTCACCTTGGCGGGATCTTCATCGGTGGAGATGTAGGGACTGGTGCGTCTACCCTCCACCACCGAGCCACGCCAGGCGGTGCCGTGGCGGAATGGCAGGTGGTTCCGGGCCTCGCCCTGTTTGATGTAGGTCAATTCCTCCCGGTGCAGCACAATCCCGGGCCGGGGATTGTCCTCGGTGCCCATCCGGTAGCCCAGTTCCAGCCGGTAACTCAGAAAAGTACTGGTGGCCTGCACGGGCTGCTGGAGATCGTCCAGCCCTTCCCCGGGAATCAGCATCTGCGCCTCGAAGCGCATCAACGGCGTGCCGCCACCCGGCAGCAGGGTGAACAGATTACGCAGGCCTCCACCCCCGCCGCCCTCGTCGCGCACCACCGTGGCCGCCTCCAGGAAGGGTTTTTCCGCCAGCGCGCTCAGAAACAGAATCGCATCGAACAGGTTCGACTTGCCCACCCCGTTGGCCCCGGCCACGCAGGTGAACGGACCGAAGTGGATATCCACATCCACGAGATTCTTGAAACCGGAGACGCGAAGCCGGGTGAGCATGGGATGATGGCTCGGTAGCTGAGATCGAAGGCAGCGTCATTGTCTCCCAGGAAAGTTCATAGCGCCAATCGACCTCGCCCCCGCTTGACGAATCGCGCCGTTATCGCCATCCTTTTGCTGCAACACAGCATCAGGGTCGTCATCGCCATGCTGGAGCGAATCCATATCACCGGTGCCTCGGGATCGGGAACCACTACCCTGGGCGCCGCCATCGCGGCCTGCTGGGGTCATCGGCATCTGGACACCGACGATTATTTCTGGCAATCCTCCTGGCCTCCCTACCGTCATGCCCGACCGGTGGAGGAGCGCCTGCCCCTGCTGGAAGCCGCCTTGAACGAGTCCCCCCGCTGGGTGCTGTCCGGTTCGTTGAGTGGCTGGGGCGATGGCCTCATCCCGTGCTTCGATCTGGTGATCTTCCTCAATACCCCCACCGAACTGCGCCTGCCGCGCCTGCGCATGCGTGAATACTCGCGCTTCGGCGAGGTGCTGGCCCCGGGCGGGGAAATGTTCGAGGAACACGAGGCATTTCTGGCCTGGGCCTCGGCCTACGAGATCGGCGACGAGAACATGCGCAGCCGCATCCACCACGAGAACTGGTTGCGGAATCTGCCCTGTCCGGTGCTGCGAATGTCGGGGGCCGAGCCGGTGGAGGTATTGCTGGAGCGGCTGGCGGCGGAGCTTCAGGCCACCGCCTGAAGCCTCAGGCGTCGCCCGCCTCGCCGATCACCAGCAACTCCGCGCCCTCCTGCACCTGCTCGCCGGTGCGGTAATTGACACGCTGCACCACGCCGTCACCACTGGCGCGGATGGTGTGCTCCATCTTCATGGCCTCCAGCACGAGGAGCGGCTGCCCGGCGCTCACGCTGTCGCCCTCGGCCACCAGCACCGCGATCACCGCCCCTGGCATGGGGGCGCTGAGACTGCCGTCCACCACCTCGTCGTCCATGCCGGCGGTGAGCGGATCGTAAATCTCCAGTTCCCGGCGTAGCTCGCCGTCCACCACGGTGAGTTGCTGACCCATCCGCACCGCGCTCACCGTGCGCTGCACCCCGTCCAGGCTCACTCGCAGGCGATGCCCGTCCAGCGCCCGGCCCCGGGCCGCCATCCGGCTGCCGTCCGGCAACTCCAGCAGGAAGCCCTCTGGACGATAATGGGCGATCACCGGGTGCTCCTCGCCCCCATGGCGAAAATGCAGCACGTGGTGGTTCTCGTCGTTCAGCCGCCAGCCGTCGGTGGCGTGCCAGGGAGAGTACGGATCCGGGGAATGGGCGGCGCGCCGGGCGGCCTCACTGTCCACCCGCAGCAACTCGGCCACGGCGGCGCTGGCCAGAATCCGCGCCGGCACCGTATCGGCGTCGGCCCACAGATCGGCGCCATGGCGGGGAATGAAATCGGTATCCACCTCGCCCGCCGCGAAGGCCGGATGCCCCACCACCGCGCCGAGAAACCCCACGTTGGTGGCAAGGCCCACCACCTCGGTCGCGGCCAGCGCGCCCCGCAGGCGCGCCAGCGCCACCGCCCGGTCCTGGCCCCAGACGATGAGCTTGGCGATCATCGGGTCGTAGTGGATGCCCACCGTGTCGCCCTCGCGCACGCCGCCATCGATGCGCACATGCGGGCTCGCCTCGGGAAAGCGCAGGTGCTGGATACGCCCGGTGGCGGGCAAAAACTCCCGGGCCGGATCCTCGGCGTAGAGGCGCACCTCCATGGCGTGACCGTGGATCGCCAGATCCCGCTGGGTGAGCGGCAAAGGCTCGCCCGAGGCCACCCGCAACTGCCATTCCACCAGATCCTGACCGGTGATGAACTCGGTGACCGGGTGCTCCACCTGGAGGCGGGTGTTCATCTCCATGAAGAAGAACTCGCCCCGCTGGTCGGCGATGAACTCCACGGTGCCCGCGCCCCGGTAACCAATCGCCCGGGCCGCCGCCACTGCCGCCTCGCCCATGGCGGCGCGGCGTTGCGGATCCACGCCGGGGGCGGGGGCCTCCTCGACGATCTTCTGGTGGCGGCGCTGGACGGAGCAGTCCCGCTCGAACAGATGCACCACGTTGCCGTGGTTGTCGGCGAACACCTGGATCTCGATGTGGCGGGGGCGGATCAGGTACTTCTCCACCAGTACCCGGTCGTCGCCGAAGGCGTTCTTCGCTTCGCGCCGGGCGCCGGCAAGCTCGGCCTCGAAGTCCGCCGCCCGATCCACCCGCCGCATGCCCTTGCCGCCGCCGCCAGCCGATGCCTTGATGAGCACCGGGTAGCCGATACGCTCGGCCTCGGCGGCGAGTAGCCGTGCATCCTGGTCCTCGCCGTGGTAGCCCGGCACCAGCGGCACCCTGGCCTCCGCCATGATGGCCTTGGCGGCGCTCTTGGAGCCCATGGCTTGGATGGCCGCCACCGGCGGGCCGATGAACACGATGCCGGCCTGCTGGCAGGCGGCGGCGAACTCGGCGTTCTCGGAGAGGAAGCCGTAGCCCGGGTGAATGGCCCCGGCGCCCGAGCGGCGGGCGGCGTCGATCACCCGATCGATCACCAGATAGCTCTCGCTGGCCGGCGCCGGCCCGATATGGTGCGCCTCGTCGCAGGCCGCCACATGGGCGCTGTCGGCATCGGCGTCGGAATACACGGCCACCGTGCGGATACCCAGCCGGCGGCAGGTGCGGGCCACCCGGCAGGCGATCTCGCCGCGGTTGGCAATGAGAATTTTATGGAACATGGCGGCTTCTCTCCTACATCCTGAACACGCCGAAGCGGGTGGTCTCCACGGGCGCGTTCAGCGCCGCCGAGATGCCCAGCGCCAGCACCCGGCGGGTATCGGCGGGGGCGATCACGCCGTCGTCCCAGAGCCGCGCCGAGGCATAATACGGATGCCCCTCGCGCTCGTATTGCGCCAGGATCGGCTGCTTGAAGGCGGCCTCGTCGGCCTCGCTCCAGGACTCGCCCCGGCGCTCCAGACCGTCCCGTCGCACCTGCGCCAGCACGTTGGCGGCCTGCTCGCCGCCCATCACCGAGATCCGGCTGTTGGGCCAGCTCCACAGCATGCGGGGTCCGTAGGCGCGTCCGCACATGCCGTAGTTGCCGGCGCCGAAGCTGCCGCCGATGATCACCGTGAACCTGGGCACCCGGGCACAGGCCACGGCGGTGACGAGCTTGGCGCCATCCCGGGCGATGCCGCCGGCCTCGTATTTTTTACCCACCATGAAGCCGGTGATGTTCTGCAAAAACACCAGCGGAATGCCCCGCTGGCAGCACAGTTCCACGAAGTGCGCGCCCTTCAGGGCCGACTCCGAGAATAAAATGCCGTTGTTGGCGACGATGCCCACTGGATAGCCATGCAGATGGGCGAACCCGCACACCAGCGTGGTGCCGTACAGGGCCTTGAACTCGTCGAAGGCCGAGTCGTCCACCAGCCGGGCGATGACCTCGCGCACATCGAAGGGTTTTCTGAGGTCGGTGCCGACGATGCCGTGGAGTTCGGCCGGGTCATAACGGGGCTCGCGGGGTTCGCGGATCTCCAGATCCGGGCGCTTCACGGTGTTCAGCCCCGCGACGATGCGCCGGGCGATACCCAGCGCATGGGCATCGTGCAGGGCGTAGTGATCGGTGACCCCGGAGACCCGGGCATGCACATCCGCGCCCCCCAGTTCCTCGGCGGACACCACCTCGCCGGTGGCGGCCTTCACCAGCGGCGGGCCACCGAGAAAGATCGTGCCCTGGTTCTTGACGATCACCGCCTCGTCGGCCATGGCCGGCACATAGGCGCCGCCCGCCGTGCAGGAACCCATCACCACGGCGATCTGGGGGATGCCCAGGGACGACAGGGTGGCCTGGTTGTAGAAGATCCGCCCGAAGTGGTCCCGGTCCGGGAACACCTCGTCCTGGTTGGGCAGGTTGGCACCCCCCGAGTCCACCAGATACACACAGGGCAGGTGGTTCTCCCGGGCGATGTCCTGGATCCGCAGGTGCTTTTTCACGGTGAGGGGATAATACGTGCCGCCCTTCACGGTGGCGTCGTTCACCACCACCACGCACTCGCGCCCCGAGATCCGCCCGATGCCGGTGATGATGCCCGCCGCCGGCACCGGCTCGTCGTAGACCTCATGGGCGGCCAGTTGCGAGAACTCAAGGAACGGTGAACCGGGATCGAGGAGCGCCTTGATCCGGTCCCGGGGCAGCAGCTTGCCCCGGGACACGTGCCGCTCCCGGGCGCGCTCGCCACCGCCCTGCTTGATGCCGACCACGGTGTCGCGAAGCTCGGCTACCAGCGCGTCCATGGCGGTGGCGCGCTGGCGGAACTCCTCGTCGGCCGGGGAAATCTTGCTGTGGAGAATATTCATGGGAAGCCTGCCAACCCTGATGCCGGTGGTGGGTTTGGGCAGCCAATATAGTTTGACGTTTACGTAAACGTCAAATAAATTTCCCCTCAATCAGCCACCATTCGGAGTGTTATCCCATGTCCCTGCCAGCCCAGGTCAGGATCGTCGAGGTGGGTCCCCGCGACGGTCTACAGAACGAGCCCCATCCGGTGGCCGCCACCGACAAGATCGAATTGATCCAGCGACTGGTGGATGCGGGTCTGGCGGTGGTGGAGTCGGGCAGTTTCGTCTCGCCCCGCTGGGTGCCGCAGATGGCCGACAGCGGCGCGGTGCTGGCCGGGCTCCAGCGCCGGCCCGGGGTGAGTTATCCGGTGTTGGTGCCGAACCTGAAGGGTATGGAGGCGGCGCTGGCCGCCCACGTGGAGGAGGTGGCGGTGTTCGCCGCCGCCTCCGAGAGCTTCAGCCGGCGCAACATCAACTGTTCCATCGACGAGAGTCTGGAACGCTTCCACCCGGTGATGGATCTGGCCCGGGCGCACGGGGTGCGGGTGCGGGGCTATATCTCCTGTGTGCTGGGCTGTCCGTATGAAGGCGAGGTGGCGCCCAGGGCGGTGGCGCGGGTGGCCCGGCAACTCCACGGGATGGGCTGCTACGAGATCTCGCTGGGCGATACGATCGGTGTCGGCACTCCCGGCAAGGCCCGGGCGATGCTCGCCGCCGTTGCCGCCGAGGTGCCCATGGAACGACTGGCCGCGCATTTCCACGACACCTACGGGCAGGCGCTGGCCAATCTCTATGCGGTGCTGGAGGACGGCATCGCGGTGGTGGACAGCGCGGTGGCCGGGCTCGGCGGCTGTCCCTATGCCAGGGGCGCCACCGGCAACGTGGCCACCGAGGATGTGGTGTACCTGCTGGACGGACTCGGTATCGAGACCGGGGTGGATCTGGAGAAGCTGGTGGCGGCGGGGAAGTTCATCTCCGATGTGCTGGAGCGCGAGCCCGCCTCACGGGTGGCGCGGGCGCTGCTGGCCAGGAAAATCGACTGATCCCACCGAAGCGCCACGCCCTCCTGGGATCGCCGAGTTGCACTCGGCGATCCCAGGGAATGGGGTACCTCACTTGGTAAGTCCAGCATCTGGCAAAGCCCGGGATCCTGGACTACCTTCAGGCCCATGTAGGCCGTTCCCCTTTCCGCACCCGTGAAATTCCTCTGTCTGCGAAACGCCCATGACCGTGCTGGTGGTAGGTAACGCCACCCTGGACCTGTCCTTCGAGGTGTTCCGCCTGCCGCGACCGGGTGAGACATTGCTCGCCGATGATCGCCGGGTGGACGCCGGCGGCAAGGGACTCAACCAGGCGCTGGTGGCGCATCGTTGCGGGGTGTCGGTGCGCTTCCTCGCCCCCATCGGTGACGATGCCGATGGCAGCCTGTTGCGGAAACGGCTGGAGGCCGAGGCGCTCCCCACCCATCCTACGAGACTGGAAGTTGGTCTGTCTGTTTTAAGAACAGATCGTTTGAATATAAGACAATATTAAATTTTTGATTTTATTGAAGTTAATTAAAATTTCCCAAAATTTGTCCGATTTCTGGACAAGTTATTGTTTTCAAGGCGTTTTCCAGACGTGGCCCGGAACTTGTCACCGGTCTCCGCCAACGCCCCACAACCCATATCACAGGGCGACGGAGGAGAAGATCGACCCACCCCGGGTCGTCGGCTTCCGTTGCCCGTGGCAGACGTCACCCACCAAACGGAGGCCGTAGATTCATGTCCGATCCCACATCCACTCATCCCCGCCCCGGGGCATCCAACACCGCCATCGCCATCCTGGTGGTGGTGGCCCTGCTGGTGGGCGTGGCCGGCTCCCTGGCCATTCGCACCCCCGGCAGCGTGGTCACCACCGCCAGCGACGGCGAGGTCGTCCTGGAGCCCATCCGCTGGCAGGTGCCGGTGGCCTTCCCCACCACCCTGCCGGCGCTGGGTGATAACATCGTCTGGGTCGCCGAGCAGGCCAAGCTCGCCTCCGGTGGCATGACCGAACTGGAGGTCTTCGAGCCCGGCAAGCTGGTGCCGCCGCTGGAGATCACCGGCGCGGTGCGCGACCGCAAAGTCGATGCCGGCTACACCTGGGTGGGCTACGATCAGGGCTTCATTCCCTCGGCGCCGCTGTTCTCGGCCGTGCCCTTCGGCATGGAACCCTGGGAGTACACCGCCTGGTGGTACGAGGGCGGGGGCGCGGAACTGGCTGCCGAGGTCTACCATCCCCATCGGGTACACCCCATCCTCTGCGGCATCACCGGCCCGGAGACCGCCGGCTGGTTTATCCGGCAAATCGAGACCCTCGACGATCTGGATGGCCTGAAGATCCGCTTCGCCGGCCTCGGCGGGCGGGTGCTCCAGGAACTCGGCGCCTCGGTGACCCTGCTGCCCTCCGGGGAGATTTTCCCCGCCCTGGAGCGGGCGGCCATCGATGCCACCGAGTTCTCCATGCCGGCCATCGATCAACTCCTCGGCTTCGACAAGATCGTCAAGAACAACTACTTCCCCGGCTGGCACCAGACCTTCACGGCGTTTCATCTGATCGTCAACCTGGACGTCTGGAGCGAACTCAGGGCCGGTAGCCAGGCCAGCGTGGAGACCGCCTGCACCGCCGGGGTGATGCGAAGCCTGTCCCACGGCGAGGCCCTGCAGGGACCGGTGATCGCCGAATTTCCGGAGAAGGGCGTGACCGCCCGGCGCCTGCCCGAGGCGTTACTGCGGGAAATCCAGGCGGTGACCGATGAGGTGCTGGCCGCCGAGGCCGAGCGGGATCCCCTGTTTCGCAAGGTTTACGAGTCCCAGCAAGCTTTCTCGGCGCATTACGAGCTCTGGAAGCAGCTGGGTTATCTGCCGCGGGATTTCTGAGGGAGACGACGATGATGCCAACCCGCGAACATTTCGAGGCTACCGAACATCTGGGCGATGATCTCATCGTTCATCATACCGCCCTGCCCGAGACTGCCCTGTCGCGGCGCGTCGACGCCTGGCTACGGCTGGTGGGCGAGGCCGTATCCTGGATCTGGCTGTTACTGGTGGCGGTGGTCACGGTGAACGTGGTGATGCGCTACGCGCTGGGCAGGGGGCTGGTACAGTTCGAGGAACTGCAATGGCATTTGTATGCCATCGGTTTCATGATCGGTATCGCCTACTGTTTCGAGTCCGACGACCATGTGCGCATTGATATCCTCCATGAACGACTATCCCTCAGCGGGCAAGTGTGGGTGGAATTCTATGGCCTGTTGCTGTTGCTGTTCCCGTTTCTGGCGGTGGTGCTGATCCACGGCGTACCCTTCGTCTGGCAGTCCTTCCTGAGCGGTGAAGTGTCGGCCTCGCCGGGGGGGTTACCCTACCGCTGGGCCATCAAGGCGGTGTTGCTGATCGCCTTCGGGCTCCTCACGCTGGGCGCGGTGTCGCGCTTTTCCCGGGTGCTGGCCTATCTGTACGGCTGGCCACGGGCGCTCGGCACCGGAGGGCAACGCCATGGCGGGTAACGAGATCCTGGCGCTGGCCATGTTCCTGAGTTTTATCCTGCTGCTGTTCACCGGTTTCCCGGTGGCCTGGGTGCTGGCGGGGCTGTCGGTGTTGTTCACCGTGTTCGGCATCATCGCCGAGGTGGATTTCCAGGTGGGGGGCATCAACGTGAGCTGGCCCTTCACCTCGCTGGTGGTGGACCGGATCTGGGATGTGATGCGCAACTGGGTGCTGGTGGCGCTGCCATTGTTCATCTTCATGGGGCTGATGCTGGACCGGGCGGGCATCGCCGAGCGGATGCTGACGAGCTTCGCCCGGCTGTTCGGCGGGCTTCGCGGGGGGCTGGCCATCACCGTGGCGCTGATCGGTATCCTGCTGGCTGCCAGCACCGGCATCGTCGGCGCCTCGGTGACGCTGCTGGCGCTGCTGGGTTTGCCGGTGATGCTCAGACAGAACTACGACGTCGGACTCGCCACCGGCACCTGCGCGGCGGTGGGCACCCTGGGAATTCTGATTCCGCCCTCGGTGATGCTGGTGGTGATGGGCGACAGGCTCGCCATCTCGGTGGGGGATCTGTTCCTGGGCGCGGTGATTCCGGGGTTGATCCTGGGGGGGATGTACATCGCCTACATCGTCACCGTGGCCTATCTGAAGCCCGAACTCGCGCCCATGCCGCAGGTTCTCTCCCAGGCGGAACAGGATAACCAGCGCCCGGTGGCGGTGGATTTTCTGCTGTCGGTGGCCCCCGCCGCCGGGTTGATCCTGGCCGTGCTGGGGTCGATCTTCCTCGGCATCGCCACCCCCACCGAGGCCGCCGGCATCGGCGCGCTGGGGGCCTTCCTGCTGGCGCTGGTGAACGGCAAGGTGAATCTCCAGGTGTTGCGCGATACCGGACGTCAGACCACCCGCACCACCGCCTATATCTTCGCCATTATCCTGGGGGCCACGGCCTTTGCGCTGGTGCTGCGGGGGCTGGGCGGCGATCAGATGATCGAGCGGCTGCTCACCGGTCTGCCCTTCGGCCCCACCGGGGTGGTGATCTGTATCCTGTTCATCGGCTTTTTGCTGGGGTTTTTCCTGGACTGGATCGAGATCACCCTGGTGGTGCTGCCGCTGGTGGCGCCGGTGGTGAAATCCCTCGGCTTCGACCCGGTGTGGTTCACGATCCTGTTCGCGGTGGTGTTGCAGTCCTCGTTCCTGACGCCGCCGGTGGGCTTCTCGCTGTTCTATCTCAAGGGCGTGGCCCCCGAGGGGGTGACCACCGGGCAGATCTATCGGGGAATCATTCCCTTCAATGTGATGATCTTCCTGACCCTGGTGATCCTGTTCCTGTTCGAGGATCTGGTGCTGTGGCTGCCGGCGGCGGCCTACGGGGGGTGAATTTCCGTCCATGATCCGTTCCTCTGCCACCTTTCCCCCCTGGACGGGGGGAGAGGTGGCGACGGGGTCTGCTACCCTTGCATCAGCATTCCCACTCAGGAGGCCCATACCCATGACCAGCCCCACCCATCCCCTGCTGTCCACCATCCGCCCCTTCACCGAGAAGGGCAAGATCGTCACCGCCCGGGAAGCCGTGAACCTGATCCGCGACGGCGACACCCTGGCCAGTGGTGGTTTCGTCGGCATCGGCTTTGCGGAGGGATTGGCGGTGGCCCTGGAAGAGCGTTTTCTGGAGACCGGCAAACCGCGCAATCTGACACTGATGTACGCCGCCGGCCAGGGCGACGGCAAGGAGCGGGGCCTGAATCATCTGGGCCGCGAGGGTCTGGTATCCCGGGTGATCGGTGGTCACTGGGGACTGGTGCCGAAGATCCAGAAGCTCGCCATCGAGGGGAAGATCCAGGCCTGGAACCTACCCCAGGGGGCGATCTCGCATCTGTTCCGGGATATCGCCGCCGGCAAGCCGGGGAGCCTCAGCCGGGTCGGCCTCGGCACCTTCGTGGACCCGCGCTTCGGCGGCGGTAAGATCAACGACATCACCCTTGAAGACCGGGTGGAACTGATGACCGTGGACGGCGAGGAGTACCTCTTCTACAAGGCCCTGCCCATCCATGTGGCGCTGCTGCGCGGCACCACCGCCGACACCGACGGCAACATCACCATGGAGCGCGAGGCGCTGACCCTGGAGTCGCTGGCCATCGCCACGGCGGTGCGAAACTCCGGCGGGGTGGTGATCGTGCAGGTGGAGCGGGTGGCCGAGCGCGGCACCCTGCATCCCAAGCACGTGAAGATCCCCGGCATCATGGTGGACTGCGTGGTGGTCTGCGAGGATCCAGAGCACCACTGGCAGACCTTCAGCACGCCCTATAACCCGGCCTACTCCGGCGAGATCAAGGCGCCCATGGGCAGCATCGAGCCCATGGCGCTGTCCGAGCGCAAGATCATCGCCCGGCGGGCGGCGTTCGAGTTGCTGCCCAACAGCGTGGTGAACCTGGGCATCGGCATGCCCGAGGGCATCAGCTCGGTGGCGGCGGAGGAGAAGATCCTGAGCCTCATGACCCTCACCGCCGAGCCCGGGGTGATCGGGGGCTTGCCCGCCAGCGGCCTGAACTTCGGTGCGGCGGTGAACGTGGAGGCGGTCATCGACCAGCCCTCCCAGTTCGATTTCTACGACGGCGGCGGTCTCGACGTGGCTTTTCTCGGTATGGCCCAGGTGGACCGGGAGGGTAATGTCAACGTTTCCAAGTTCGGCACCCGGCTGGCGGGCGCCGGGGGCTTCATCAACATCAGCCAGAACGCCAAGAAGGTGGTGTTCGTGGGTACCTTCGTGGCCGCCAAGGAAAAGCTCGCGGTGATCGACGGCAAACTCAGACTTCCCACCGGCGGCACCCACAAGTTCCTGGAGACCGTGGAGCACCGCACCTTCAGTGGAAGCCTGGCGGCGGGCGCCGACAAGCCGGTGTTCTACGTCACCGAGCGCTGCGTGTTTCGCCTCAGACCCGAGGGGCTGGAACTGATCGAGATCGCCCCCGGGGTGGATCTGGAGCGCGATGTGCTGGCGCTGATGGATTTCCAGCCGCTGATGCCTCGCGAGCCGCACCTCATGGACGAGCGGATCTTTCGCGACGAGCCCATGGGGCTGAAGGAGGATCTGCTGACCCTGCCCATGGACCAGCGCTTCACCTTCGACGAGCAGGAGGATCTGTTCTTCATCAACTTCGAGAACCTGAAGGTGACCTCCCAGGATGATATCGAGACCATCCGCAAGGGCGTGGAGGCCCGGGTGGGGCCGGTGGGGCGCAGGGTCTATGCGATCGTGAACTACGACAACTTCAGGATCGACGAGGATCTGCTGGACGATTACACCGAGATGGTGCGGGGGCTGGTGGAGCGTTTCTACACTGGGGTGACGCGCTACACCACCAGCAGTTTTCTCAGGATGAAGCTGGGGCACGCGCTGGAGCAGCGCTCGGTGTCGCCGCACATCTACGAGAGCGCCGAGGAGGCGCGCCAGCGCCTAAAGGGTTAGGGTGCTTTGCCGCCTGGCCCGTGCGGGGCGCCGCTCAGGTGCCCGGCGATCAGATCGAACACCAGCCGGATGCGCCGGCTGGTGTGCAATTCCCGGTGGGTCACCAGCCAGTTGGGTACCGGGATGGGCGGAAAATCCGGCAGTACCTGTTCCAGCATCGGCCAGTGCCCGGCGATATCCCGGGGCATGATGCCGATGCCGAGGCCTTCTGCCATCAACGCCAGCACCAAAGTGCCGCTGGCGCTATGGACCCTGAACTGCTCACGGGCCACCGGCAGGCCCAGTTCGTTGAGCCGCGCCACCAGTCGTTCCAGGTTCTCGAAGCCGATGAAATCCAGCGCCGCCAGGTCTTCCACCCGTTGTGGTCGGCCCACCCGGTCCAGATAGCTCGCGGCCGCGTACAGATGCGCGGTGGTACCGCCCACCCGCCGGGCGATGAGATCGCCATCTTCCGGGCGGACGTGGCGGATGGCGATATCGGCCTCGCGGCGGCGTAGATCGCGCACCTCGTTCACCGCGATGATCTCCAGCTCGATGCCGGGCGCCGTCTCGCGGATACGGGCCAGGATGGGCGGCAGGTGGTAGGTGGCGAACACATTGGTGGTGGTGATACTCACCCGCCCCGCCACGGTCCGGGACTGGCCGGAGGCGGTGAGCGAGACCCGGGTGGCGGCCTCGCCCATGGCGCGCACATGCTCCAGCAGTTCCAGCCCCGCCGTGGTGAGGTGCATGGCGCGGTGACCCCGCTCGAACAGGGTCACCCCGAGACTGTCCTCCAGTGCGCTCACCTGGCGGCTGAGGGTGGGCTGGGTGAGCTTCAGCACCCGGGCCGCCGCCGACAGGGAGCCCGCCTCGGCGGTGGCAAGAAATGCCTTCACCTGGTTCCAATCGAAAGCAATCGCGGCCCAGTTCA
>JGI12109J20283_10451075_pt1 | contig 15225 bp, 5 predicted proteins | sample ElkSlonscriptome_12_FD_20283 | JGI IMG/M metagenome (IMG submission 20283) | reverse complement strand
CAGCCCATCCAACAACGACAGTTATCGTCGTCGCAACAACTCTGGTGGCAATTCGGTGATTGTTGTTCCCGACAATCGCGGTTCTAGCTACGGTACGAGTAGTTCTGGGGGCAATCCCTGGATAAATTTAGCAGTGGGTTTATTTATCTTTGGTTTACTCGGTCTGGCGATATTTGCGTTCGTCTATAAATTCATGAAAATGTCAGGGGAAGGCAGTGGGGCTGTGGCGGCGGCGGCGCGAGAACGAGATAATGATATTGTGACCATATCCAAGCTACAGGTCGCCCTCATTGCCCCGGCGGACAACTTGCAAACGGAACTCTCTCAAATTAGTCGCAACGCAGACACCGACAGCGACGAGGGCTTGGTTCAACTGCTGCAAGAATCGGCATTAACCCTGCTGCGTCATGAGGAATACTGGACTCATGGGGCTTCAAGTTCGGAAGCTTGCAATATTGCCGACGCAGAAACTAAATTTAATAAGCTACAGTTCCAAGAACGTAGTAAATTTAGTCAAGAAACTCTGGTTAATGTCGGGGGAGACTTGCAAACCAGGGCGATCGCGAAACCGGATGAAGACAATTCTGGTTTACATATTGTTGTGACGCTGCTGTTAGGAAGTGCAGACGATCAGCCGTTATTTGACACGGTACGTTCCCACGATGAGGTAAAAACGGCTTTAGAAACGATGGCATCTTTGCGTTCAGATTATTTGATGACGTTCTATCTTTTGTGGACTCCGCAACAAAAACCAGAGGCGTTAACCTATGACGAAATGCTGACGGAATATACCGAGATGATGCAGTTGTAAGATTATCCCCATCCTCAACGGATGGGGCTTTCGCGTCATTTGTTATTTGTTATTTGTACCTACCCAGGACACCCGAATTTTATTTCAGAAACAATGTCAGCACCTTGGGCTGAGGGTAAGTTCGAGAGGAGTGGGGGATGTAACTCATTAATAATAAATGTAGCGATCGCGTCCCATCAATCAAGGAGAATGATAACGTAAACTTGAGGGGATTGGTTGACAGGACGATAGCTCATGATAGCGATTCCGGGATATCGGATTTTTGACTGTATTTATAGTAACGATCGCACCGTGGTTTATCGCGGGGAAAGAGAGAGCGATCGCGTTAAGGTGATTCTGAAGGGGTTAAATCGGGACTACCCGACTCCGGTTGAAATTAATTCTTATGAAAAGGAATATAATTTACTCTCGTCTCTCCATCAAACAGGGATTATTGAAGCTTACGATCTACATTTTTATCAAAATACGGTTGTTTTAGTTTTAGAAGATATTGGGGGCAAAAGTTTAGAACAGTGGTTACAGGAACGAGAGTTTTCGCTATTAGAGAAAGTCGCGATCGCGATGGGTATAGCCCAAAGCTTGGCTCAAGTTCACAAAGTTGGTTTAATTCACCAAAATGTTAGTCCCAAAAATATTATTTATGCCCCTGAAACGCAACAATTAAAAATTATTGATTTTGAAATTGCCCGTTGGCAAAAAGGTATAAATAAGCAACCTAGACTAACATCACCCCCCTATCTTGAAGGCAATTTAGCTTATATTTCTCCCGAACAAACCCAACGCATTAACCGCGAAATTGACGATCGAACGGACTTTTATGCCCTTGGTGTCACCCTTTATCAATTATTTACCAATCGACTCCCCTTCACCGCAAAAGATGCGATGGAGTGGGTTCATTGCCATTTAGCCAAACAGCCTGTTTCTTTACAAGCAATTGATCCGAGTATTCCCTGGGTTTTAAGCAAAATCGTTTTGAAACTGATGGCTAAAAATCCTGAAGATCGCTATCAAAAAGCCGTCAGTTTGCAGACAGATTTAGAACGATGTTATCAACAACTGCAAACCCAAGGCAAAATTAGTGACTTTTCGTTAGAACAAGAAATCCGGCGCGATCGCGTGGAATTTTCTCAGCAACTTTACGAGCGCGAAAAAGAACTTGAAACCCTACAAACTGCCTTTACTAAAGTAACATCGGGAAGTTGCCAACTTATTTTGATTTCAGGCTATTCGGGTGTAGGTAAAACCCAACTGGTTAACAGCTTTCTGTCCTCGATTACTAATTCTAAGATTTATAGAGCGACGGGAAAATTCGAGCAATATAAACAAAAAATTCCCTATTCCGCCTTACGCCAAGCTCTTAATCACTTAGTTGATAAATTACTAGCAGAAAGTGAAACGAATCTGCAACAATGGCGACAAAAACTGTTAGACGTTTTAAAGCCGAATACTGCTGTTTTAATCGAATTAGTCCCGAAACTCGAACTCATTTTGGGGACGCAACCCGCCGCGATTGATTTACCCCCCGCAGAAGCACAAAACCGTCTGGTTTGGGTGTTTCAAAATTTTATCGAAGTATTTGCTCAACCCGAACATCCCCTAATTTTCTTCTTAGACGATCTCCAATGGGCTGATGTCCCCACCTTGCAATTAATCGCCACCTTAACCCACCAAAACCAAAATACCAGCTTGTTAATCATTGGGGCTTATCGAGACAACGAAATGAACGAGGATTGTTCTGAGTATCAAGTCTTAAAAGCCTTAAACCAGAATGCTGCCACGACTCATATTTCCTTAAAAACCTTAAATAGAGTGACATTATGCCAGTTAATTCAGGATACCCTAGATTGTGCGACGGGGGCGGCGGCGGAACTGGCTGCGGCTGTTTATCATAAAACCCAAGGAAATCCCTTTTTTGTCAAAGAGTTTTTGCGATCGCTCTACGATCGAGGGGATTTAGTTTTTGAAACCCGTCAATCCGGGCAAAATCAATGGCAATGGGATTTAGAAGCCATTAAAACCAGCCAAATTGCCCACAATGTCTTACAGTTGACCCTCAGTAATCTCGAAAACCTCAGTTCTCAAGCCCAAACCATCCTCAAAATTGCGGCTTCCTTGGGAACGACCTTCTCTTTAGATTTAGTAGCCTTGGCTATGAATCAACCTCCCCAAACCTTAGAAGCCGATTTTGCCGATTTAGGTCGCGCTCACCTGATTATTCCCCGTCTAGAAAGCCAAACTGCCTCTGACTACCAATTTAGCCACGATCGCATCCAACAAGCCGCCTACTGTCTGATGACCGATGCCGAAAAACCCCGATTACATCGACAGTTAGGCCGGATATTACAACAACATTACCCCAATCGCCTGTTTGAAATTGTTTATCACCTTAATTGCAGTTTAGCCGGGAACGCAAGCGAAGCCGAAAGACTGGTCATTTTGCAATGCAACTATCAAGCCGGACAACAAGCCCAAGCCCAAGCCGCTTATGAATCCGCCTTGATTTACTACCGTCAAGCCTGCAATCTACTGACTCCTGCCGATTGGCCAGATCGTTACCCCCTTGCCCTAAATAGCCATCTCGCCGTCAGCGAAGCCGCCACCCTATCGGGTCACTTCGAGGAAGTTACAAAAGGCTTGCAGCCGATTTTCCAATACGCAGAGACAGAATTAGACCGTCTCGCTGCGGTGCAGATTCAGATTCGTGCTGCGATCGCGCAAAGTCATTTACAAGACGCGATCGCGATCGCCCTAGCTGCCCTCGAAAACCTAGGAGTCACCTTTCCCCATCCCATCACCCCAGAAGCCCTCGAAACCGCCCTAGCCCAAACTGCCCGACACATCCAAGCGCAATCCTACCGCGAACTACTCGAACGACCCCGACAACCGGATACCCAGCATTTAGTCATCTTAGAATTATTAGCGAATATCTGCGCGGCGGCTTATTTGGCACAACCGGAGTTATTTCCCTTCACCGTCCTCAAAATGGTGAATCTCTCTATTGCCTATGGCAACGCACCCCTATCGCCCTTTGCCTATGCTGCTTATGGCTTGATTTTATGTGGCGTGACGGGGGAAATCGATCGGGGCTATGAAATCGGTCAATTTGCCCTCGAACTCGCCCAAAAACTCAACGCGCAAGCCATTTTAGCCCGAACCCTCTTTGCCATCAAAAACCAAATCGATGTTTGGAAAGTGCATCTGCGTCAAAGCCTCCCGGCATTAAAAGACTGCTATCACATTGGCGTAGAAAACGGCGACTTTGAATTTGCGGGTTATGCCGCCATGTACCACTGCGCTTATCTACTCTGTGTAGGAGAACCCCTCGATCGCGTCCGCGAGAAAATCGATTATTTTAAAGAAGAACTCTGCAAAATCAATCAAACCTTTGCTCAAAATTGGCTGGATTTATGCGCCCAAGTGGTTCTCAACCTCACCAGCGAAGATATCGCAGACCCCACTGATTTAATCCACGGAGAGATTTACACCCCCAGTCACCTTGCCGCCCTCGAAGCTGCCAACGTTCAAACCGGGTTGTTTTTCTTCCATCTCAACCAGTTAATTTATAACTATTGGTTTGACCGCACCGAAGCCGCCCTCGAAAGTAGCGAGATTGCTGCGACGTATCTCGAAGCCATGACCGGATCGGCATTAGTGGCCGTTTACTATTGGTATGATGCCCTGGTTCGGTTGCGAAAATATCCCCAAGCTTCCCCCCCAGAACAAGCCAACCTGATGGCCCGGATTGCTCAAAGCCGCCAAAAACTCCAACATTGGGCAACTCACGCCCCCATGAACTATCAACACAAACTGGATTTAATTGTGGCGGAATCTCATCGAGTGTTAGGAGAACCCCACGAAGCCGCCGAAGCTTACGATCGCGCCCTCACCGAAAGCAAAAATAACCAGTATCTCCACGAAAGCGCCTTGATCTGCGAACTCACCGCCCGTTTTTATCGCGAAATTGGCAAAATGATTATTGCCAAAGCCTATTTTCAAGAAAGCCAGTATTATTACCAACGCTGGGGGGCGGTGAATAAAGTTAGAGACCTAGAACAGCAATTTAACCGCTTTTTTATCCAAGATTTAGAAAAAACCACCCCCAAGCCCCAAAAGCAGCAAAATCAGCAAAACCTAGACTTAAATACCGTTCTCAAAGCCTCCCAAGCCCTATCGAGCGAAATCGTCCTCGACAAACTCTTGGTCAAACTGCTCGAAATTGCCGTAGAAAATGCCGGGGCGCAAATCGGGTATCTGATTATCTGTCAAGACGATGACTTAATCGCCGCCGCCCGCAGTCGTAGCGATCGCGAGAATTCCGTTCCCTGCTGGTTGTCCCTCGCTACCCTCAGCAACTTAGAACTGCCCAAAACCATTATTCACTACGTTGCTCGCTGTCAAGAAACCTTAGTGCTGCAAGACGGAGAGATTGCCGATAATTTTGCCCAAGATGTTTACTGGCAAACCTTCCAACCCCCATCTATTTTCTGTACGCCGATTATCGATCGCGGTCGTTTGGTGGGGATTTTGTATCTCGAAAATCGCTTGATGGCTGGGGCATTTAGTCGCGATCGCCTCGAAGTGCTACAACTGCTGATGTCCCAAGCTGCGATTTCCCTCGAAAATGCCCAACTCTACCGCAACCTCGAACAAGCCAAACAGCAACTCGAAGCCCAAGTGATCGACCGCACCGAGCAACTGCAAACCAGCGAATCTCGCTATCGGGCTATTGTCGAAGACCAAACCGAACTGATTTGTCGCTTTCGCGCTGATGGTACTTTAACCTTTGTGAACGCCATTTATTGCCGTTCTTTGCAACAATCCCCAGAAAATCTATTGGGTCGTAGCTTTTTCCCGTTTTTGAGCGATCGCGATCGCCAAATCCTGATTGAAAATCTGCGCCAACTCACCCCCGAAAACCCCTTATGCAGTAACGAACAGGCGATTACGATTAACAATCGCCCCCGTTGGTATCAATGGATCAATCGCGCCATCTTTGATGCTGCCGGAAACCCCATCGAATATCAAGCCGTGGGGCGCGATATTACCGAGCGCAAACGCATCGAACAAGAATTGCAAAAAAGCCAAAAACGCTACGAACTCGCCACCCAAGCGGCTAAATCCGGGGTTTGGGAGTGGAAACTAGAGGGCGACGAATTTTACATCGACCCCAATATCAAAGCCATCTTAGGCTACAGCGACGCAGAAATCCCCAACGATCTCGAAGTTTGGTCACAATATATACACCCGGAAGACCGCCAAAACGTCTTCGATCTCGCTATTGCCCATGTTGAGGGCAAAATTCCGGCTTTGATCTGCGAACATCGTATGTTTCACAAAGATGGCTCGATTCGCTGGATTTTGGCCCGCGGCCAAGCTTTTCGCGCTGAAAATCAGCAAGTCGTGAGGCTGATTGGTACTGATTTAGACATCACCGCCCAAAAACAAGTCGAACAAGAACTGCAAAAAGCCAAAGAAGCCGCCGACGCAGCCAACCAAGCCAAAAGCCAATTTCTCAACCGCATGAGTCACGAACTCCGCACCCCTCTCAACGCGATTCTGGGCTTTAGTCAACTGCTGCAAAACGAAATTTCACCTCAGCAAAACCTCGTCCACGCCGAATATCTCGGCATTATCAACCGCAGTGGCGAACATTTACTTTCTTTGATTGATGATGTTTTGGATATGGCCAAAATCGAAACCGGGAAAATGACGGTAAATCCGACTCCGGTTGATTTGCATCATTTACTCGATGCGGTTGTCGATTTGTTTCAACTCAAAGCCGCCGCGAAACAATTAACCTTGAAAGCGACGCGATCGCCCCAACTGCCCCGCTACGTCCTCGTTGATGCCCAAAAACTGCGCCAAATCCTGATTAACCTTTTGGGCAATGCCATTAAATTTACTGAAGTCGGATCGGTCGAACTCATTGCCGGAGTGCAAGCCCAAGATAACAACCCAACCGTCCTTGACTTTAGGGTAACTGATACCGGGCCTGGCATTAACGCCGCCGACCTTGCCATTTTATTTTCACCCTTTGAGCAAACCGAACTCGGTCGGCAAAAACAAAGCGGAACGGGCTTGGGACTCAGCCTCAGTCGGCAATTTGCGCGGTTGATGGGGGGCGGACTGCAAGCCACATCCGTTGTTAATCGCGGTACGACTTTTTACTGTTTTTTGCCTGTGGTTCCCACCCAAGAAAGCGCGATCGCGAGGCGGGGCGATCGCGGTAAAATCATCAGTATTGCTGCTCCTCGCACCCCATATCGCATCTTGGTCGCCGACGACTCCGCCTCCAATCGTCAATTTTTATTGCGCTGTTTGCAACAAGTGGGATTTGTTGTTCGCGAAGCGCGTAACGGCTTTGAAGCCCTAGAAGTGTGGCAAACCTGGCATCCTCACTTGATTTGCATGGACTTACAAATGAACGAGCTTGACGGTTATCAAGCAACCCAATCGATTCGTAACCAAGAGCAAAATACTTCAAAACACCGCCCTCCCACCCAAATCATCGCCATTAGCGCCAGCCTCCAAGAACAAGAACATCAAAAACTCCTCGCTTACGGCTTTGATGACTTTCTCAGCAAACCTTTTCGCCTCGAAGTCATATTCGAGCAACTCGCACAACACTTGGGAATCAGTTACATTTATGAAAGTAGTTCTAAAAGTGCTACTGCATCTTCTGTGCCTGTTTCGGGTCTGACTCCTGAAGCCTTAACCGTAATGCCGCCCGCTTGGATCGAACGGCTCAACCAAGCAGCGCGTCGCCTTGATGACGAACAATGCCAAGCCCTTTTTACAGAAATTCCCACCCAACATCAAAATCTGAAACAAACCCTCGAAGGCTTACTGGCTCAATTTCGTTTTGATGTCATCATGCGCTTAACTGCCCCCGATTCCCCAGAATAAATTAGGAATTGGGTTCTCTAAACGTTAGCGATCGAGATAAGCTAGAGGGCGATCTCCCATTCAATAACCTTCGTGTCCAATCACCCATCATGAAGCTATGGACTCTGTGCCACCTAAGGCCAACATCTTAATTGTGGATGATACGCCGGAAAATCTGCGCTTGTTGTCTACAGCCTTGAATCAACGTGGCTATAAAGTCCGTAATGCCATTAACGGGACTGTTGCTTTAATTGGTGCAACAGAAGACCCCCCCGATTTGATTCTTCTCGACATCAAAATGCCGGATTTAGACGGCTATGAAGTGTGTCAGCGTCTCAAAGAGCAAGATGTGACCCGTCCCATCCCGGTGATTTTCTTGAGTTCGTTGATTGAAGTATTTGATAAAGTGCGGGCGTTTGAAGTTGGGGGAGTAGACTACATTACCAAACCTTTTCAAATTGAAGAAGTTGTCGCTCGCATCGAAAATCAACTGACCATTCGCCGCTTACAAGCCACTTTGCAACGGCAAAACTATTTATTACAAAAAGCCGAAAGCGAAACCCGGCAACTCAACGCCGAACTCGAAAGCCGCGTGATCGAGCGTACCACCGAACTCCAAGCGGCTAACGATCAGTTGTTATATTTGGCGTTGCACGACGAATTAACCGGACTGGCTAATCGGGCCTTATTCATGGAAAAACTGGCCCAAGCCATGAACCACGCTCAAACCGAGAATCATCATTTTGCGATTTTATTTCTCGATTGCGATCGCTTCAAACTGATTAACGATTCCTTTGGCCATTTAGTGGGCGATCGCCTCTTGGTCGGAGTGGCCAACCGCCTCAGAAGTTGTCTCAAAGAACACGATACCTTAGCGCGGTTAGGCGGGGATGAGTTTACCATTTTACTCAACCACCTCGATCGCAACGATACCGCCCTCGCCACTGCCCGCCAAATTCACAACCGACTCACGCAACCTTTTAGCATTGATAGCGCTGAGGTGTTTATTGATGTCAGCATCGGCATTGTGTTTATGGATGAAACTTACCGCAAGCCCGAACACTTGCTGCGAGATGCCGACACCGCCATGTACAGAGCCAAACGCGCCGGGAAATCCCGTTATCAGGTGTTTGACCCCACCATGCACGCCGAAGCCATTGTGCGGCTACGACTGGAAACGGATTTACGCCGCGCCATTTCCCGCCAAGAGTTTCTGGTTTATTACCAACCGATTATTTCCCTCACCAACGGCCAAGTTTCCGGCTTTGAAGCCTTAATTCGTTGGCAGCAACCCCAACGGGGTTTGGTTTCCCCGGATGCTTTTATTCCGGTGGCCGAAGAAACTGGATTGATCGTTCCGATTGGGGAGTGGGTATTACAAGAAGCCTGTTCCCTCGCGGCTTCCTGGCAAAACCGCAACCCCAAACTCACGGTGAATGTTAACTTATCCGCCCGACAATTTGGCCAGCCCGATTTACTCGACCAAATCGACCGGATTTTAGCCCAAACTCAACTACCGCCGCAAGCCCTCAAACTCGAAATTACGGAAAGCGCCATTCTCGATAATACTAAATCCGTTCAGCGTATTTTCCAACAACTGCGCGATCGCCACATCCAAATCTGCTTAGATGACTTTGGTACAGGCTACTCTTCCCTCAGCTATCTCCATCGCTTTCCCGTCGATACCCTCAAAATCGACCGTTCCTTTGTGCGTCGTCTCGACTCCGAAGCCCGAAGCCCCGAAATTGTGGCAGCGATTGTCACCCTCGCGCGACAAATGGGCATGAGCATTGTCGCCGAAGGGGTAGACACCTACGAACAAATCCAACAACTCCAAGCCCTCGGTTGCGAAGAAGCCCAAGGTTTTTATTTCGCTCGTCCTCTCGATACACCTGCCACTAACGAGTTAGTTAGCCACAATCCCTCTTTGTTGTAGTCTCAAAAGAAAGAAACCCAAAGGATAACGTAGTGACCAAGTTCCACAAGCATCAAGACAACCTTTATTTATCCGATCAAGTTAAGAAGTTAGCCGAAAATAGCGAGTTTCTCCAGGTTTTTGAGTTAATCGCCAAACTTGAGCCTAGCATTGACAAATCATTACACTTGTTGACCTGCCAGTTGTGGAAGGTTAGAAACGGCATTCTTAATTGCACCTATGGGAAAGGAAAGGAAGGGAGTAAAACTTTCCCAGAAGAAAGTCAAAACTTGTCTGTTCAAAAATCCCAGACTTTTTTATTATTTCAGAGTTCTGACATTCCTGATGCCGATATCCCCGACGAAGCTTATGTCCTAATGCTTCATGATGAAAGCGATCCAGACTGGTTCTAAGTCCAATGGTGAGAGGGCGATCGCCACTCCAACCCAGAAGGCGATCGCCCCTATCAAACCCTACTGCCGTGACACAGCTAAAATGAGGCTTTAACGTAGGGTGGGTTAGGCGGCTAAAATCTAGGCTATGACTATAATAAGCGCAATCCGCCGTAACCCACCGTTTAAGATGTGTCGCGCCACTACTCGTGACAGTACAGGCAAATTAGAAACAACAGGTTGGCCGGTGGGCGATCGCGCCCTCATTGATACCATAACCTTACCCGTGGTAACTCGTTGGTGGCTTGGATTACTCCACTAACTCAATCACCGGGAAACGCTCCATCAAATAAATCGCTCGTCGCGCATTATTTTTCAGAGTATCCGACACATGGGGAACATGGGGAATTTGCGAGAGAAAATCGACAGTGCGGCGCAAAATCCGCACCAAATCTCCCTCATCAAAGCTGGTATTTTCGCATAATTCCGTCCACTCAACCCCCAGCGCCCATTGCTCGACAATCCCAGTAAACTCGATCACTTCCGGCTCTAACCAAACCGGCAAAGCAATCTTATAACTGTACTGACACTTAATCAGATCGCTGCGTAAACTGTGCAACTCGGCCAACGCCTCGGCTGCCGCGATCGCCGGGGGATAGTTCGTCCAGCTATCCGAGCGCGGGGGTTCGGAAATGAGAGTATACACCGCCGCCGCCAAATCCTGGGGATCGAGGGTTTCTAGCACCCCAGAGCGCAACACCAAACCCAGCCACAACTCATTATCGCCGCGAATGGCCGCCGCCGCTTGACCGAGGGGAGTCGGGGTATAGCGGTCGAGGGCATTAAAAGTTTGCAAAATTTCGATTAAATGCACAAATTCGCGCCAATGGTGGGTTTGGTGTTCCCGATAAGACGTTTGTCGTCCGTTGAGTTGACTCCGTAACGCCTCGCGGCGTTTGTGACGTTTGATCAACTTGCTCGGTGTACCCCATTGTTTCAGGGGATGGTTGTCGAGTTTCGCTTCAACCGCTTCGAGGCGTTTTTGTTGGTCTAGGACTTCGGCGGCTTGGGGAACCGCTTCGAGATTGGTGGGGATATTGGCCGCCACTTTTTGACTCGTGTCGTCCCCTTTGCGGTATTTACTGAGTCTAATGGGCAGATCGTCCGGGGGAACCAACGGTTCTAACTTTTGGGCCGACAGGGTATTGGGGGAAATGGCCGCCACATCCGCGATCGCCACCACCAACCAACGATTATCCGCCGTTAAGCAGATTAAATAAGGCCTTTGACCGCGACCGGGGGCTTGGGAATACAACACGGCAGGAATCGGCTCTGAGGTGCGAATGTGCTTACCTTTGAGGTACAAGACCTGACCCGGTTCAACTCCGGAAAATGCCGCCGCGATCGTACTTTTGCGGGCGGTTTCCGCTTGCTGTTTCAGGGTTTTGAGCAAGCGCCGTTCTTCTTTTAACCGTTGCCGCAGTTTTTCGTAATGGCGAAATTGGTCGGAATTAATGGCGGCCAGTTCCACATCCAGTTTGGCCAATTCCGTTGTCAGTTCCGCGATCGCGCTGCGTTCCGGTTCCAGGCGTAAAGCCGCGATATATTGAGCAAAACTGCGCTCTAACAGGTTTCTCGCTTCTTCTAAACTGTGGGTTTGTAGCAAGTTCAGCACCATGCCATAATTCGGCGTAAACTGACTCACCAAGGGGTCGGCGGGCTTCAGGGCCAAACTGGCCACATCCTTCGCCCCTTCAAACGGCGTTTGTACCGATACCACATGACCGACTCGATCCATACCCCGCCGTCCGGCTCGACCTGCCATTTGCAGAAACTCCGAAGCCGTGAGCAAACGATGGCCGCGATCGGTGCGTTTAGAAATCGAGGCAATTACCGTAGTCCGGGCCGGCATATTAATGCCCGCGGCCAGGGTTTCAGTGGCAAAAACCACCTTAATCAACCCCGCTTGAAACAACTCCTCGACCAAGCCCTTCCAAGCAGGCAGAATCCCGGCGTGGTGAGCCGCAATCCCCCGATACAACGGCGCAACCTGTCCGGCGCGTCCTGCGTCGGGATTGCGTTCGAGAAAGGCATCAATGCGAACCTTGAGTTGAGCTTGTTCTTCCTCGTTGACCAACAACCCCTTGCTCATATTCCGCACCGCTTGGTCACAACCGCGACGACTAAAAATAAAATAAATCGCGGGTAACATATCGCGATCGCGCAGTTGTTCGACCACCTGGCGAATATCTGGGCATTGTTCGCGACGTAAACGCTGTCTGGGGTTGCGGCGTTTAGTATTCTTCTTCAACTGGGCATCCATCGCCGTTTTTTCAGAATTGAGTAACGGAAATAAGCCCTTGAGAGAACTAAAGTAAAATTCGAGGGGAACCGGACGAAAATTCGATTGAATTAACTGGGTTTTACCGTGGACTTGGCTAATCCAATCCGTGAGTTGGTCAGCATTAGCAATGGTCGCCGAAAGAGCCACCAACTGCACCTCCGGGGGACAATACACAATCGACTCTTCCCACACCGTACCCCGTTGGCGGTCATTCATATAATGGCATTCATCCAACACCACCGCTTCAACGTGGGTCAAAGAAGTCCCCACCTGACCAATCGGCGTACCGTAGAGCATATTACGGAAAATCTCGGTAGTCATCACCAAAATCGGCGCATCGCGATGGTGAGACGCATCCCCCGTGAGCAAGCCCACCTGTTCCTCGCCAAATAAAGAGCGAAAATCGCGGAACTTCTGGTTAGACAGAGCCTTGAGGGGAGTCGTATAAAACACCCGCTTACCGCGAGCCAGGGCGCGATGAATGGCATATTCTCCCACCAGGGTTTTCCCCGACCCCGTAGGCACACAAACCACCACCGATTGATTATCATTGAGAGCCGCGATCGCCTGTTGTTGGAACTCATCCAACTCAAACGAAAACAAATCCGCGACCTTTAAACCAAATGTAGAACGAGAAGGATTAACTTTCACACAAAAATTTTTGATGTAAACAAGATTTTGTTGCAAATTTTATCCATTCTAAAACGTCTGAGCCAAGACGTTACCCTGAAAAACTAGATTGGTCGCACTGTCATCTCAAAAAATGAAAGACTAAAATTTAAAAGATACAGCTTGCCCAACTCGCCCAATCCCTCGCACCAACTAATTTTTTTGATTATGGGACTAACACCACAACTCACTCTAGCCGTCACAGGGACAACACCCCAAGCCACCGTCGCTTTATATTTGTGGATTCCGATTTGTTTATTTTTATTCGTCCGCTTTCCCCCCCAACGAGCCATGATTATTGGCTTGATTGCGGCTTGGCAATTTTTGCCCATGGATGAGATTTTTTTCGATCCTCTTCCGGTTTACGACAAAATGGCGGCAGCTTGTTATGGCATTTTGCTCGGCACTCTGTTATTCGACCTCGACCGCTTAGTTACCTTCGTTCCCAGTTGGATTGATATTCCGGCGGTAATTTTGGCAATTTGTCCGGCTTTCTCGCAACTTGAAAATGGCTTGAGTCCCATTTCGCCCACTTTTAACCAAATCGTCAAGTGGGGAGCGCCTTATTTAATCGGTCGCATTTACCTCACCGATTTAAAAAGCTTTCGGAAATTGGCGATCGGCATTTTTGTCGGGGCTTTGGCTTATATCCCCTTTGCTTTTGTCGAATTTGGTATGGGTCCTCTGACCCACGAGAAGGTTTATGGCTACCCAGCGTTTGCCGACTGGACGCAAGCGAGACGTTTTGGGGGATGGCGGCCCGTTTTATTTATGCAGCATGGTTTGATGGTAGGGGCTTGGATGATGGTGGCGACCATGACGGGGATTTGGTTGTGGGTCACAAAATCTCTGAAAAAAGTAGCCAATATGCCGATTAAACCCTTAGCCATTTTACTGACGTTCACGTTTATTAACTGTCGCTCGACGGGGGCTTGGTTATTGGCGGTTGCGGGTTTTGGCCTTTTGTTTGGTGCTAAATGGTATAAATCATCAATCCCAATGTTGTTGATGGTCGTGGCGATTTATATGTATTTGATTGGGGGAGTAACCGGAACTGCACCGACAGATAGCATTTTGCAAGTTATGTCTTTTACTGGAGAAGAACGGATTGCATCGTTGCGCTATCGCTTTCGTAACGAAGAGCTACTCAGCGCACAAGGCCGTAAAAAGCTCTTGTTTGGTTGGGGAGATTCGGGCAAACATCAGGCCAGAAAAGCAAACGGCCAATTAGCTGTTACCGATAGTTTGTGGATCATTATATTTGGCTTTAACGGGGCGGTGGCCTTATTTAGTTGGGCCAGCATGATGTTGATTCCCGTGGTGCGTTTTTGTGCCATGTACCCCCCCAAGACTTGGCATCGTCCGAAAGTGGCTCCGGCGGCAGTTTTAACCGTGGGCTTGACTCTATATGTCGTCGATTGTTTGCTCAATGCCATGACCAATCCCGTTTATACGGTGATTGCCGGGGGTTTGGCTACCTTGGTCACTTCTGAGCAAGAAAGTGTCGTAGAGCCGAAAATGAGGCGCATTGCTCAAATTCCCGATTCAGTTCCCGAAGTCCTTACCCCCGCGACTTCACCCCAACGCCCAGCCCAAGGCGCATTTGTCGCCGCCGCCGCCGCCGCCCTCCCCCAGAAGAAACCCAAACAACCCCAAGCCACCCAGAGCAAATCCGGGCCTAACCTTACCAAGTCAACTTCCCCTCGCACCGAAGCCCACAGTACCAATATGGATAGCCCGGAATCTCGTCCTGCCTCAGTCGCCCCAGAGCCTTCGACCACCCCCCAACCGCGACGACGACAGAACTTTTCGCGACGGCAAGCCGAATCATAACCACCACCCAAATGCTACGCAGTCTTAGAACCCCGGTTTTTCCAAAAAACCGGGGTTCTGGGCTGATTTGTGCTAATTTCAACGGGAAGTTGCGTAGGGGCGATCCTTTCCCAGTCCAATCTAAGTTCTGAAAAGTGGATTTGGGTGAAGAAGAACAGAGAATATGGATGAAGGGGTATTATCCAGCCAGTAGTGTCATGACACACCTTAATTTATGTTATGCGATCGCTAATACCTCTGAAATGCTTGTATTTCGGTGCGTTACGCTACGCTAACAGCACCCTACTAATACACATTTTTAGCTGTGTCGCGCCAGTAGGCAGTAGTGGCGTGACACAGCTAGAATGAGGCTTTATCGTAGGGTGGGTTAGGCGGC
>JGI12109J20283_10359526_pt1 | contig 15230 bp, 14 predicted proteins | sample ElkSlonscriptome_12_FD_20283 | JGI IMG/M metagenome (IMG submission 20283) | reverse complement strand
ACCCATTCATCCTGTTGGTTTTTCACCCGTTCATTCACAGCCAACCGCATACGCGCGACCGCTAGTGAGGAGGGGAGATAGGACAGCTCAGGGTCGGCAGTTAAATTACCGCAAAGAATGATCCTGTTCAGAGAAGCGGACATGGCTTATTCCGCAGCAGCGGTTTCCTGAAGACGGGTGAACTGAATCCGGAAGATCGCATCGTCCAGTTTAAGCTCTTCCTGCAGAGGGGTGATTTTCTGTCCGTCGATCTCAAAACGCAACAGAGCGTACTCGCCAATGGTCTGCTTGTTCATAGGGCGGGCAAAGGTTTTGCGTCCCATGCGGGATGCTTTACCGGCTTTTCCACCAAGCTCATTTACTTTAGCGGTAAGTCGTTCCAATCCTTGTTCAATTTCGTCTTCAGTGAGGGTCTCAGGGAGAATCACCATGGCTTCGTATCTGTTCACTTCAGTTCCTTCGGTTATAATGTTGGTGAGGGGGCCTCACGTTGATTTAAAATGTTCATGGCACGGTCAACGCCTTCACGGAGAATGATCTCCAACGCTTCTGCACCTTTTTGTTGAAGATCAGCCACTATTGCAGCCTGCTCTTCGTTCCAGGGGCTCAACAGGTAGTCTACCAATTGATCTCCCGGAGGGCGAGGACCTACCCCCAGTCGTAAGCGGGCAAAATCCTTTCGATTGTCAAGTTCCTGAACAATAGAGGACATTCCATTATGCCCCCCTGCTCCACCCTTTTTCTTCAAGCGAAGCGTTCCGAGCGGCAACTCCACGTCGTCATAGACCACTAAGAGTTGTTCAGGTCCGCATTTCCATTTTCGTAAAGCTTTTCGGACAGCCAAACCGGAACGGTTCATGAATGTCGTTGGCTTTACCAAGCGAATTTGCGGTTGAGTCTTCTGCCACGAAGCGACCCGTCCTGGCAAGCCGAAAGAACGCCGAAAGCGGAGAACCTTCTGTTTGGCAACCAGGTCTAAAACCTCAAATCCCAGATTATGCGGGGTGTTGTCATAGGTTGGACCGGGATTCCCCAGTCCAATGATAACCCATGGCCCCGACATACTCATCTACGATTAAGAATCTTCTGAGGACTCTTCGTCATCAGAAGCCCCGGTCAGAACCTCAGGTTCTCCGGCAGCATCCGCAGCACCTTCTTCGCCTTCTTCCTCATCCGCATCTGCAACGACACGAGGCTCAAGCACGACGGCAACGCTTTGGTCTTTAGGAGTAAGAAGCTCATAATCAGCAGGAATGGTGATGTCAGCTACGGTAAGGTTATCACCGATCTTCATTTCGGAAACATCCAGCTCAAGGAAATCAACCAAGGCAGAAGCTTTACACTCCACTTCGATTTCACGGGTATGAACATCCAGGGTTCCGCCTCCATTGGTAACCCCCTCAGGTGTTCCAACCAGTTCCACCGCAACCATGACCTTAATCATGCGGTTAAGGCTGATTTCATGAAAATCAACGTGCAGAACACGACTGGTCAGCGGATGATGCTGAATCTCTTTGATCAGCACGTGCTGGGGTTTGCCGCCATCTACTTCTAAATCGATGATGAGGTTTTCACCGGAATGGTGTTTCATCATTTGCCCAAAGGCATGCTCATTGAGTTTTACCGTGGTTCCGTCCTGTCCTTTTGAATAGATGACAGCGGGAATGAACCCATCTTCACGCAGAGATGTGGTGTCGGATTTACGGTTTGCGGTACGGCTTTCGGCCTGAAAGGTGACGGTGTCTTGAACCATGGGGGTTGCCTCGATTAGTGATACGTTAGTGGATCCGGAACAGAGATGTTACGGATTGATAATTGTGAATACGGAGAATGGCATCGCCTAGTAAATTACTAAGGCTCAACCGGGTAACCAGATCTTTTTCATCCACCTGCGGTGGAACAGAGTCTGTGGTTACGATATGAGAAATTGCGCTGTCCTGAACTCTGGCAATACCAGCCTCATTCAGCAAACAGTGGGAAACCGCGGCCATTACACTGACAGCACCCTTTTCTTTCAATACCTGGCTTGCCGCGCACAGGGTACCTGCCGTGGTGGTCATGTCATCGACAAGGACCGCGTTGCAACCCTCTACATCGCCTACCACGCTAATGACGTCTACGTCGGTAGCACTGGTCCGATTTTTGGCCACGATCGCAATTTCAGCGTTCAAAAGCTGAGCGTAGGCGTAGGCCATTTTGGTTCCCCCGGTGTCCGGAGATACCACCACCAGGTTATCCAGATTCAGATTTTTCAGGTGACTTACGATGACCGGACTTCCGTAGAGGTGGTCGACCGGGATATCAAAAAATCCCTGGATCTGTTGCGAATGAAGATCCACGGTAAGCACCCGACTTGCTCCGGCAGTAGTTAAAAGGTTTGCCACCAATTTCGCGGTAATCGGTACCCTGGGCTGATCTTTCCGATCCTGACGGGCATAGCCATAATAAGGAAGTACGCAGATGATGCGCTTCGCACTGGCCCTGCGGCAGGCATCCATCAAAATGAGCAGCTCCATCAGGTTGTCATTTCCCGGAGGAGATGTGGGTTGAACAATAAACACGTCGTGCCCACGGATATTTTCCAGAATTTTGACAAAAATCTCTCCGTCCGGGAAACGCTTTACCTCAATTTGGGTAAGTTCCTGGCCAATGACTTTGGAGATTTGTTTGCCCAACTCAGGGTGGGCTGTTCCGGAAATAAGCTTCATAACTGTTTAAAAGTGGTTGCCCGGCAAGGACTTGAACCCTGACTAAGAAGACCAAAACCTCCTGTGCTACCATTACACCACCGGGCAATAAAAATGGACGCTTGGGGTATCTCTCAACCCCTCATAAGTCAAGCGTTCTTGTGAAAAAGAGAATGCACCTTGCCTTGTTTGAGGAATCGTGGCATGAGAAAACTCTATGTCTCAATTAGAATCTAAAACAATTTTGGTCACTGGTGGGGCCGGATTTATCGGCTCAAACCTTGTTCATCTTCTTGTTTCGCAAAAAAATATCCAGGTAATCAATGTAGATGCCCTCACCTATGCGGGTAACCCGAAATCCTTAGATGGCCTTCACGAATCACCACACCATATCTTTGAACAAGTGAACATTTGTGATGCCGCTGAGGTGAAACGCCTGTTCACAGAATATCAGCCTGATGCTGTGATGCATCTTGCGGCCGAAAGTCATGTGGATCGCTCTATCGATGGTCCCGGTGAATTTATTCAAACCAATGTGGTTGGAACCTTTGTGATGCTTCAAACAGCGTTGGAATACTGGAAAAACCTGGGCGGCAGTAAAAAAGACAGCTTCCGGTTTCTTCATGTTTCTACCGATGAGGTGTACGGTTCTTTAGGACCAGATGACTCGCCCTTTTCCGAATCCACCTCCTATGATCCACACTCGCCCTATAGTGCCAGCAAGGCATCGTCCGATCATTTGGTTCGCGCCTGGGGGGACACCTATGGTCTGCCCATTCTGGTCACAAACTGCTCCAACAATTACGGACCCTATCAGTTCCCCGAGAAACTCATTCCTGTGGTCATCCTGAAATGTCTGCGTGACGAAAAAATTCCCGTGTATGGCAAAGGTGAGAATATCCGCGACTGGCTGTTTGTAGAGGATCATGCGGAAGCACTCTACACCGTGCTCACTCAAGGTGCTGTAGGAGAAACCTACACCATTGGCGGAAACAACGAGCGGACCAATCTGGAGCTGGTTACGTTTATCTGTGGGCTTTTGGATGAACTTCACCCCGGTTCTTCCCCGTACGAGGAAAACATCGAATTCGTAACCGACCGTCCGGGTCACGATCTTCGCTATGCGATTGATGCGGGAAAAATTGAACGCGAATTAGGATGGACCCCAAAAGAAACGTTTGAAACCGGATTCCGGAAAACCGTGAAGTGGTACTTGGAACACCGCTCCTGGTGGGAAGACATTTTAGATGGCAGCTACAAGCTCGAACGGTTAGGTTCGGGCACAAGCTCAGGAGAAATATCGTCATGAACCGAAAAGGTATCCTTTTAGCTGGTGGCTCCGGCACCAGACTTCATCCTCTTACCAAAGTGGTCTCCAAACAACTGATGCCCATCTATGACAAGCCCATGGTGTATTATCCCCTGTCTATGTTCCTGTTAGCAGGAATACGGGAAATCCTGATCATCAGTACCCCTCACGACCTTCCCCATTTCAAAAAACTTTTAGGCGACGGTACGTCTATTGGCATAGATCTCTGCTATGCCGAACAACCTTCTCCTGATGGATTGGCGCAGGCCTTCATCATCGGAAAAGAATTTTTAGCCGGGGCACCCAGTGCTTTGATTCTGGGTGACAATCTCTTCTACGGAACTCATCTCGAAGACTCGTTACAGATGGCAGATCAACAAACCGAAGGTGGCACCATTTTTGGCTATCAGGTGGATGATCCCAGGGAATATGGTGTTGTCGAATTTGATGATGCGGGAAATGTGGTTTCCATCGAAGAAAAACCAGAGCATCCAAAATCGCATTACGCCATTCCCGGGATGTATTTCTTTGATGGCAAAGCACCCGACTACGCGGAACAACAAAAACCCTCCCCCCGGGGTGAATTGGAAATTACCGATTTAGCCAAACGCTACATGAACGACGGCACGTTGCGCGTGGAGACCTTTGGACGCGGAACCGCCTGGCTGGATACAGGCACCTGTGATAACCTGCTGTCGGCTTCCCAGTTCGTCCAGGTGATCGAAAAGCGTCAGGGGCTTAAAATTGGCTGTATCGAAGAGATCGCATGGCGCAAAGGGTTTATCGATCATACCCAATTAGCGAAACTGGCTGCCGCATACGGGAAAAGCAGCTACGGCGATTATCTAAGAAAGGTCACTTCTGTTTAGATTGGATTGGTTACACATTTCACTGGGGTCAAATTCAAACGGAGAAACGTAGCGCCCCCTCCGGGGGTCATATCATATAGCTTCAGTGCCCCGGACGGGGTGCGGGTTTCTTGTCACCAAATGGAACGACGGATTATTTCCGTCGGCATCAGACGATTATTCCTGAAACCAGACGGTAAAAAACCGTCTTTCCATTTTTGGTCCAGACCGACTTTCTTCAACAATCTGAGAGTTAATAACACCTACTCTTTAAGTTGCTTCGTCTTCCAGCGTCGGTGCATCCAGATCCATTGATCCGGATGTTCACGCACGAAGTCTTCAATTCGTTTCGTACACGCTTGTGTCACCTTGAGAATTTCTTCATCGCTGCGGTCCGCAGGTCCTGGAATTTCATCTCCTATGGTCACCAAACACTTTCGGGTCTCAGGGTCTCTTCGGCAAAATACGGGAAAAATTGGTTTTCCGGATAGGGAGGCGAGTTGGCCTAACGCAGAATAGGTACAGGCAGGTTTATCAAAAAACTCAACAAAAACCCCCCAGTGCCTCCGGGCATTTTGATCCAATACAAATACGAGGTTTTCACCTCTTTTAAGGGTGCGCAACACCTCTCTGGAGGCCCCACGCCTATCCAAGACTTTATTTCCCCAGGTCGCGCGGGTTCGATTAATCCACCTATTCAGAGAATCTGGTTTGATGGGTTTCACTAAGACATTGAGCAGAATCGAAGGATCCAATTGTGCGGATGCCGCAGCCATGAGCTCCCAGTTTCCGGTGTGACCCACTGCAACGATAAATCCCCCACTCTTATTCGGCAGTTTTTCAAGACCTTGATAGGAGATCAGGTCGTTAACCTCCTCTTCCGACATATGAGGAATCCGAAAAAACTCGGCCACCGTGAATCCCAGGTTCCGGTACATGCGTTTTTGAATCTTCCGAGCTTCGGAAGTCTCTATGCCCAGTGCTTCCGAGATTCGGAAGTCGACCTCCTGCTTTCGCGAACTGAACGCATAGACCAGAAAACCAATTCCCGCACCCAGATTTTGGGCTCCCCGAAGCGGCAGCTTTGCAAAAACCCAACTCAGACTGTTCAGGATCCAGGTCAATTCGTCTCGGCGAGTTCCTGCTCAAAATGAAGTTGATCATCTTCAGCTTTCACTTCAATCACTTGCTCTGGAACAAAGCGCCCTTTGAGCAACTCTTCCGCAAGTGGATCTTCGAGGAATCGTTCAATCGCCCGACGTAGAGGTCGCGCGCCATATTCAGGATCAAATCCTTTATCGATCAGGAAGTCGTTGGCCGAGTCATCCATACGAAGAGTCAATCTCTTAGAAGCCAGACGCCCGCGAACCTTCGTCAGTTCAACTTCTAAAATCTTGCCAACTTCTTCACGTCCCAACTGACGGAACACGATCAACTCATCAATCCGGTTGAGCAATTCGGGTTTGTACATCAGTTTAGCCGACTCCGTAACCTTCTCTTTCAATACATCATAGGTACTTCCGTCCTTGGGCTGTGCGAATCCAAGTCCCATGTTTTTCTTGGTGTACTCGGCACCAATATTACTGGTCATGATGATGATGGTATTTCGGAAATCGATGGTGCGACCTAAACTGTCGGTGATTTTTCCTTCTTCCAAAATCTGTAGAAGCAGGTTCATGACATCGGGGTGGGCTTTTTCGATTTCGTCGAATAGCACCACACTGTAAGGACGTCGTCGAACCTGCTCGGTCAACTGTCCACCTTCGTCATGTCCCACATATCCCGGAGGTGATCCGATCAAACGGGAGGAGGCAAATTTTTCCATGTACTCGGACATGTCCACCTGAATCAATGCGGTAGGATCATCGAACATAAATTCGGTCAACGTTTTCGCGAGGAGCGTTTTACCTACTCCGGTGGGTCCGAGGAATGCAAACGAACCAATGGGTCGGTTTGGATCTTTCAAGTCGGCTCGGGAACGGCGCAAGGCTTTGGAGATCACTCCAACCGCTTCGTCCTGACCAATCACCTGATTGGACAACACGGTTTCCATGTCCAACAACCGAGCCATCTCGGTATCTTCCATTTTGGTCAACGGAACCCCGGTCCATTTGGACACGACATGCATGATGTCTTCGCCGTCCACTTCGGTGACATTTTCATCACGCTCTTTACGCCAGGCGGCGATCGATTCTTCCAGTTCTTCGCGGGCTTCACGCTCTTCATCACGAAGGGAGGCTGCCTCTTCAAATTTTTGTTCGGCGATCGCTTCGTCTTTGCGCTTTTTGATCTCGTCGATGGCAAGTTCCTGAACCTTCAGTTCGGTAGGTCGGGTCATGTTGCTGATCCGGGCACGGGAGCCTGCCTCATCCATCAGATCGATCGCCTTGTCGGGTAAAAACCGATCGGTAAGATATCGGGAGGAAAGTTCCACAGCCTCTTTCACCGCATCATCGGTAAATTTAGCATGATGATGCTCTTCGTATTTACCACGCAGTCCACGCAGAATCAGAATCGCTTCGTCCACACTGGGTTCGTTCACCATCACCGTCTGAAAACGACGCTCCAGGGCGGAATCTTTTTCGATAAATTTACGGTATTCATTCAAGGTGGTCGCGCCAATGCACTGGAGCTCACCCCGAGCCAGGGCAGGTTTAATAATGTTGGAAGCATCCATAGCCCCTTCCGCACTTCCGGCACCGACGATGGTGTGAAGCTCATCGATAAACAGAATGATATTTCCTGCCTTACGAATCTCGTCCATCACCGCCTTGATGCGTTCTTCAAATTGTCCGCGGTATTTGGTTCCGGCTACCATGAGAGCCAAGTCCAGGGTCACCACTTTCTTTTCGACCAAAATCTCCGGCACATCGCCATCGATCACCGCCTGGGCCAACCCTTCGGCAATCGCGGTTTTCCCTACCCCGGCCTCTCCAAGCAACACCGGATTATTTTTGGTTCGTCGGCATAAAATTTGGATCACGCGTTCGATCTCATTTGCCCGACCAATTACCGGATCCAGTTCACCTTTGCGGGCGGATTCGGTCAAATCCCGACCGAAGGTAGACAGCGCGGGGGTTTTGGATTTGGCCTCGCTCTCCTTTTTACCTTTTTCGGATTCAGAAGTTGGCAGAGCGTTGTCGTCATCTGCGGGGTCATATCCGGGATCCAGCTCTTTCATGATTTCGATGCGGGTTTTTTCCAAGTCCACATCCAGATTTTTCAGAACACGGGCCGCAACCCCTTCGCCTTCTCGTAAAAGACCCAATAAAATATGCTCGGTACCGACATACGAATGATTCAGGGCGCGGGCCTCGCTCCCTGCCAGAGCCAGCACTTTCTTTACCCGGGGCGTAAAAGGAACATTTCCCATGGTTTTGGTTTCAGGTCCAACCCCCACCGCTTTTTCCACCTCTAAACGTACCGTTTCCAGGTCGATTCCCATGCGTTGCAGTACATTTACGGCCACCCCCTGACCCAAAGCGATCAGGCCGAGCAGGATGTGCTCAGTACCTACATAGCCGTGATTAAACCGATCTGCCTCTTTCCGGGCAAGTTGAAGAACCTGTTGTGCGCGTGGTGTGAAGTTGTTCATAGTCTTAAAGTGTAGGGCCTTTCGTCAAATCAGCAAGCTTGGACCTGACCCATTCGGCCCGGAAAATATCCCGCTCATCGGGAGATAACGCTTTCTTGGCAATTTTTTGCAAATGTGCGGGTCTGGAATCCACCATCAATTGCTCAATTTCATGCGCTCCATCGATCCGTAATAATCCCATCGCCAACCCCAATCGAATCATGGAAAGCAGATCTAAGGCTTCCTTTGAGGGTAAAACGTGGGCATTCTGCAAAATTCCATACGCGCGCCCTACCCGATCCCGCAACCAGGTGGATTTAGACTCCTCTAACCGTAACCGGGCATTGCGTTCATGTTGAATCAGCTCTTCCACCACATCATGGATGGTTTCAACAATCTGGTCTTCGGACTCGCCCAACGTAATCTGATTGGAAATCTGATAATAAAAACCGTCCGCGTCCGAGCCTTCTCCCCCTAATCCGCGCACCGCAAGTCCCATTTTTCCCAGTCCTTTGATCACCGGACGAATTTCGTCCATCAGCACCAGCCCAGGCAAATGAAGCATCACCCCGGCTCTCAACCCGGTCCCGGTGTTGGTGGGACAGCAGGTGAGATATCCAAAGCGATTGGAGTAGGCAAATTCCACTTCTTCGCTCAAATCATCATCCACAGCCGAAATTTCATCCCACACTTCCTGCAAACTGAATCCGGAACGCATCACTTGCAGACGCAAATGGTCTTCTTCATTCACCATCACCACATCCTGAAGGTCTTTGCTCACCGCCAGACCTCCGTGCTGACTCTCTACGGCCAACTCTTTGCTCATCAGGCTTCGCTCATGCAGCAAAGCCCGTTGTTCGGAGCTGACATCCTCCATCTCCAAAAAGGTGCCGCCCAGGAAATGATCATTTTCACGTAATACCTGAAGGGCCTGCCCCCGCAACCGAAGTAACGACTCCGGTTCGGCATGTTGAGGAAACGGAATCCCTTCGACATTTCGGGCCAGTCGGATTCGGGAACTAATGGCAATTTCGCCCGGATCGTGGTCGATAAACCACGCGCAAGGTTTCGCTAACAGCTCGTTCAGGGTCATGAGGACTCCTCAGAATCCAGCGAATCCTGAAGTTGCTGAACTTCGTCGCGGAATTTTGCCGCCTGCTCGTATTTCTCATCAGCTACGGCCTCGGAAATTCTCGATTTAAGATCATCCAACCGATTCCGGATGGACAGCGACTCTCCATGACTCTTCGGCACCCGACCTTTATGTTCGGTCGCATGATGAATGGAATACAAAATCCCTTTAAGTTCCTTCTCAAAGGCTTCGTAGCATCCCGAACACCCCAAACGCCCTTTTTTACGCAACTTGCGCAAGGTCCATCCGCATTCCGGACAAGCCCGGTTCCCCGGAACTCCGGCCAACGGTTTGGCCACCCCCTTCCCCAACAAAATATCGGAGACAGAGAAGCCCCCCTGACCTACGCCTAATTCGCTCGAGCAGGATTCGCAGAGATGAAGCTTTTTCATCTTCCCATTTACCACCTGGGTGAGATGAACAGAGGCTACGTTGTCGCATTGATCACATTTCATTAAGATACTATCGGCGATCCATTCTCTTTTACAAATTCCTTAAACCGAGATTGTAGATCCAGCGTTACCGGGCCGGGCTCTCCAGAGCCGACCGTACGTCGATCCACTTCGGTAACCGCAATCACCTCGGCTGCGGTTCCGGTCAGAAACATTTCTTCTGAAGTGAATAAGTCGTAGCGTTGTAAGACCGTTTCCTCGACCGGAATGCCGGCTTCGGCTGCAATTCGTATTACGGCCTGACGGGTAATTCCATCCAACGCGCCACACCAGACAGGTGGCGTTTTCAGAACTCCGTTTTTCAGGATAAAAATATTATCTCCGGAGGCTTCCGCCACCTGACCCTGACCATTGAGCATAATGCACTCCATCACGCCGGCATTGATGGCCTCAATCTTCGCCATGACATTGTTCAAATAGTTCAGACTCTTAATCCGTGGATTAATCGCTTCCGGATGATTCCGAACCGTACCCACGGTCACAACTTTTAATCCGGACTCGTAAAGCTCAACCGGATACAACTGAATCTTGGCCGCGATGATTATCACTTCCGGTTTGTCACAAAGATACGGATTCAGGCCCAGAGTTCCTACACCCCGCGTCACCACCAAACGGATATATCCCTCCATCAGGTCATTCGCCTTACAGGTATCAATCACGGCCTGACACATCTCCTCCTGAGTCATGTTCATCTCCAGCGCAATCGCTTTGGCAGATTCATACAGCCGCTCTACATGCTCTTTCAGAAGAAACACTTTCCCATGATAGGCACGAATGCCCTCAAACACCCCGTCCCCGTACAACAGGCCATGGTCAAAAACAGAGACTTTCGCTTCAGCCTCATCCACAAGGGTTCCATTCATATAAATTTTCATAAGTCGTTCCGTCAGTTGTCTCCGAAAAGTGGTTCAGTTATACCCGATTCCGATGGAGTTGCAACTGTGGAGTTCAAACCACGGAGAGACAGGCAACCCTTCGTAAGGAATTGGACAAGCACGACATTGCAGTTGAGGTTTGGACGGGATTGCTTCTGAACTCCGGCATCCAGATTCGATACAAGTTACCCGTGATTGAGTATGAAACCGGAGGAAGGTTTGCTCTCTATTCTCCTCTTACGGGAGATCCTTCCACAGTCGGCGCAAGCTATGGGCGACGAGTTTTGGGGTGCGGTCACGGGTAAAGGCCCCTTTGCGGTTGTGGATGATGCGGGAGAGGTTTTGGCTGGTCTTGAAGTCGGCAAAGTTCCAGAGGTGTACGCCAAAGATGTAATCTTTCTGACGGATGACTTCCCACTGTTTCTCGACGACCTCAGCCTGGTAGTCTTCCGAAAAGGGCTGCGCCGGCCAACTGTGCATGCCCGGCACGGCATCGGCCCCGAACTCGGTAATCATCATGGGTTTACCAAAAGCCTGATGGAATTCATCTAGTTTGTCACTGAGTCCCTGCAGAGTGGCATCAATATTACCGTGTCCGACATACCAGCCGTAGTATTTGTTCAGGCAGAAGAAATCGTAGTCCGGCACTGCACGGTTGTCTTCCACTTCCACGTGCCCCACGTAGGTGACGGGGCGTGTGGAATCGCAGCGGCGAGCGGTCTTGGCCATGGCCTGGAAGAAAGCCAGCGCGGCATCGGTCTTCACGTAGGGCTCATTGGCCAAGCTCCAAGCGACGACGCTGGGGTGATTTTTGTCGCGGGCAATCATCCGCTCAATCATGGGCAGCGCTTTGGCCTCGATTTCGGGCGTAAACATGCGGTCGTTCATGCCCACGAAGGGAGTCTCGCCAATGACCAGCACGCCCTGACGATCTGCCATATCATAGATTTCCTCGGCGTATGGATAGTGGGAGGTGCGGAAGGAGTTAGCTCCCACCCAGCGCAGCATCTCGTAGTCGCGGACGACCAGGGCCGGATTAAAACCGCGCCCGTAGAAATCGCTGTCCTCATGTTTACCGAATCCGGTGAGATAAACGTGCCGACCGTTGAGCAGCAGACCTTTTTCATCAACGCGCACCTCCCGGATGCCAAAGGTCTCGGTCACACTGTCCGCAGAACCGTCACCATTGTTTAAACTCGTGGTGACCTCGTAAAGTTCAGGTCGGCCCACATCCCAGATCCGGGGACTGTCGATGATCTGTTCTCCGTGAAAAAGGCCCGTGTCAACGTCCGCTTCCAATGCGAAGGCTTCTCCCTCCACTTCAGCCCTGAGGCTGCCTGCGGACTCCGGCGTACTCACCCGTGCGGTAACGTGAACCGTGGCCTGCCGGTGGTCAGGTGAGAGCGTGGTGGTAATGGTGACATCCTCAATCCGGTTGCGGCTGGTCGTGTAGAACCAGACACTGCGGTGGATCCCGGCGAATGGATAGAAATCATAGGTCACCGGCGGGTCCTGATTAAAGAACCCGATACGTTCCTCCCGCGAATCCGCGCCCTCCTTGGCCGGAGGCAGTCCCCAGGGGTCCAGCCCGCCGTCCACGCACAGGGTCAGAACATTGTCCTCGCCAAATTTCGCGGCGTCTGTTGCGTCATATTCGCTGGGCAGACTGCCGCCTTCGTACTCGCCAAGAAGAACGCCGTTCAGCCACGCACGCGTTTTGTAATGCGCCGCGCCTACCCGTAACCAGAGAGCCTGTCCCTTCCACTCCGCCGGCACATGCATTTTTTGCTGATACCACCCCGGCCCGAAAAATTTAAAGAGATCCTCACGCTGCTCGTGCCACGAGCCAGGGACCGCCAGTTGCACGGGGTCGGAGAGTTGTGTTTCCCAGCCGAGGGCATCTTTCCCGGTGCGCTGTGGTTGAAAATTCCAGAAACCATCCAGACACCAGGCCCTGCGATGGGAATTTTGTTGTGGATATAGCATGAGTCTCCTGTTGGGGTGGGGAGTCGAAATAGAGGATCATCAAGACGATTCAAAGACAAATGTGATCGAGACCGGAAAAGGAAAAAGGGTCACCCTTTTTCCAAATGTGCGGCCCTTTTCCCTTTTTCCGAGTGGGCGTAGGCAGGTGCGCGAAAGGGGCGAATGGCTTGTGGGATGAGAGGAGAGAGGTTTGGGTGCTTTTGGAATCAGTGACAAACTAAATAACGTTTTTTCTCCTTCTGAACCCTTTTCCGATGTTCGGAAAAGGGGTAAGGGATGACTTCCGAACATCGGAACTCGAACTCTTCCCTCTACCACTATGACATCTTTTACACTCGATCCAAACCAAGCCGATCAACACCTCATCGACCTTCTTTCCATTCCCGGTTTGAGTGGAAAGGAACGGAAAATAGCTGATGGCATTCGGGCAAAACTTTTAGCCGCTGGATGTAAAGCGGAATGGATCATGGAAGATGATGCCCATACCCGAATTCCCGGTGATTTTGAGATGGGGAACTTGATTGTGAAACTTCCGGGGACAGTTGACGGCCCTCGCCTTATGTTCTCTGGCCATATGGATACCGTTCCCCTCACCCGGGGAGCTGTTCCCGTAAAAAAAGGAACCCGCATCGTGCCTGAGGGAGCTACCGCCCTTGGAGCGGATAATCGTACAGCCTGTGCAGCAATTCTGACCATGGTCGAAATTCTCTTCTCTCAGAAACTCCCTCACCCTCCGATGACCTTACTGTTTACGGTGGGCGAAGAAACAGGACTTTGGGGAGCAAAAGAGGTGCAGATGGACGATCTAGGCCATCCGGATATGGGCTTTAATATCGATTCGGGTGATCCTTCAGAAGCAATCGTCGGGGCGATCGGTGCTCATCGCTGGAAGGTAAACGTTACGGGAAAATCTGCACACGCCGGAGTACATCCCGAACATGGAATTTCTGCCGCATTAATTACCGCTAAGGCCATTGCCGACATTTCGGCCAAAGGATATTTTGGAAAGATCGACCTGAACGAAAAACGTGGGACGAGTAATGTGGGCTCTATCCAGGGAGGCGAAGCCACCAATCAGGTTACGGATCAGATGAGGATTACCGGAGAATCCCGTAGTCATGATCCTGAATTCCTGGAAGAAATCACAGAGACCATTCAGAACTGCTTCAACCAAGCAGCGGCTTCGGTGACCGATCACAAAGGGAATGCCGGTTCTGTAGAATTCCTGGTGCAAAAAGATTACCATGCCTTCCGAATTCCGGACGATAGCCCGGTGGTTCAACGCACGGCTACGGCTTTGGATACCTTAGGGCTGAGCTGTAACCCCAAAGTGACCGACGGGGGTCTCGACGCGAATTTTCTGAATGTGAAAGGAATTCCCACCGTTACGTTAGGCGCAGGACAACACAATCCTCACACCGTAGATGAATATGCAGATTTGGATGAATACCGCACCTGCTGTCAGTTGCTTTTACAGATCGTAGCGGACGCAGCGGGATGATTCCCCTCCCTACGTTTTTAGCTGGAAATGGCAGCACCTTTTTCACCGGGTGCTCCAAGACCGGCGTGCCCGGAGCCAGTATTCTGGGGGTCGTTCTCCTGGCGAATCTTATGCAGGAAACCCGTCAGTCGGTGGGAGTCCTACTTCCGCTTCTGATATCAGCCGACCTCTTCGCGGTAAGTTTCTATCGTCGACATACCGACTGGAACATTCTCGGCCGAATGCTTCCATGGACGGTTGCGGGACTCGGTTTAGGGGCTTTTGCCCTTCAACATATCGACAGCGAGAGCTTTGCACCTATTTTAGGAGCACTCGTATTGGTGGTGCTCCTCCTGGAAATCATCAGGAAATACATGAAATGGGATCGTATCCCACATCACCCTGTGGTGGCTGCCCTCTTAGGAATTGCAGCAGGATTCACCACCACCATCGGAAACCTGGCCGGTCCTATCATGGCCCTCTATTTGCTAAGCCTGGGATTAGAGAAACATCGGTTTATGGGATCAATGGCCGTGTTCTTTCTGATCATCAATTGCCTAAAGATTCCCATCTTTATCTTCTCAGACATGATCACCCCGGATTCTCTATGGATGAGCCTGCATTTCCTACCGGGGATTCTCATCGGAGCCCTGGCAGGCCGGTTGTTGTTTAAACACCTCCCACAAGGTCCTTTTCAGATCCTGGTCCAGGTCCTGGCCGGTGCAGCTGCCGTTCGACTCCTGCTTAGCTAATGGAAGGACGGTTTATGTACGGTCCAACACATCAACGGACCGAAAGAGCTTTCGACGGTAGATAAACCGTCGTTCCATTTTACTACAGCTGTTCGCGAACCGTGACCGCGATAATCGCATGGCCGTCTTGATTGG
>JGI12109J20283_10530745_pt1 | contig 15240 bp, 12 predicted proteins | sample ElkSlonscriptome_12_FD_20283 | JGI IMG/M metagenome (IMG submission 20283) | reverse complement strand
GCGCGCGAGACGCTGGGCGGGATTGCGTTCCGGACCGTCCCCCACGACCGCGAGGGTGCACGGCCTCTGCGCACGAACACGCGCGAAGACTTCGATCACGCGGGGCACGTTCTTCACCGGGCGCAGATTGCTCGCGTGAACGATCAAGGGAGTGTCGCCCTCCCGGAGCGGATTGTCGGCACGGAGATCCGGCCGCGGAACGAACACGGCCGTGTCGACGAAGTTGCGGATCACGTCGATCGGTCGGTCCACCTTGAAGATCCGATCCGTCTCCGCGCGCAGGTACTCGCTCACCGCCGTCACCGCATCGCTGTTCTCGATCGCGAAACGCGTCAGCGGATAGAAACTCGGTTCCTGTCCCACCAACGTGATGTCCGTACCGTGAAGGGTCGTGATGACGCCCAACCGCGAGGGCTTGAGCATCTGTTGGGCGAGATAGGCCGCCGGGGCGTGTGGAATCGCGTAGTGGACGTGCAACACGTCGAGGTCGTGGTACTTGACCACCTCGACCATCTTGGACGCCAACGCCAGACTGTACGGAGTGTGTGGAAAGGGAGGATAGTTGGTCGAGTCGACTTCGTGGAAGAAGACGTTCGGCGTGAAGTGACGCAGCCGGACCGGCATGGCATGGCTGATGAAATGGATCTCGTAGTCGTCGCGTTGAGCCAGCGCGAGACCGAGCTCGGTCGCAACGATTCCGCTGCCACCGGTCGTCGCAAAGCTCGTGATACCGATACGTCGCACGCCCTACTCCGTTTCGTGCGGGTGCTCGATCGTCGATCCGCCGCCCAGTTCGTGGGCGAAGGACACGGGCCACGGCGCTTCGCTCACGAAGCCTTCCGCGTGGGCCACACCGATGCGCTCTCCCCATCGGGCCCTTCTTCCCAGGGCAGCGTCGAGGAATCCCGGTCGGTTGATCGGCGTTTCGACCGCCCCGGCGTCGCGATCGAACTGGTCCTCGTAGGCTTCGACCGCCGCGCGCCACGCCGCGACGTGTGGACTCACGTCCACCAGCACGGAAACCTCGACTTCGTGGTGACAGGGGTGGAAGAGCAGTCGTTCGCTCCGGAACGGCGCACCGACTCCGGCCACGAAGCCCGCGATCCCTGCGAGGAAATGGGCCCTGTGTGCCAGGGAACCCGCCGCGACGTGATCGGGATGACGGTCTTCGGTCCACGGCGCGATCAACCAACGCGGGCGCTGCGCACGGATCAGGCGCACCACGGCTTCGACCTGTGTGTCGTCGTGTGGATCGAGCGCGCCATCGGGAAGTCCGAGCACCGGGCGTTCGGCGACACCGAGGATCGAGGCGGCTCGGAGGCTGGCCGCGCGCCGACTCTCGGGCGTTCCGTTGCTCGCGAGTTCGCCTCGCGTGAGGTCTGCGATGACGACCTCGCAACCCGCGCTCGTCAGGTGGGCGACCGTACCACCGCAGAACAACTCGGTGTCGTCCGGATGCGGCGAGAGAAACAGAACGTCGACACTCACGATTCATCTCCCGCATCGTCATGTGCCAGGGCCCACGCCGGCACCCGACGATGGACGAAGGAATCCACATAGGCCGCCTCCAGAACGCCGAGAGCGTCCGATGCGGCATCGCCCCACCAACTCCACCACTGTGTCGCAGCGAAAGCCCGCTCCTGAGGACGCCCCCGCAGGTTGTACCACTGCACCCGCTGGCGCGGAGAGAGTCCCTGCGCCGCTCGATCCGCGATCCTCTCGGTCGCATGCTCGAAGGCATGGCCCAGGCGCCCTCGAAGACGGTCGATCTCGCGCCGTGCCGCGCCATCGTCCATCACACCGCGCAACGTATCCACCCGCGCGTCGGTGTCTCGCCGCACGTCCTCCAAGGCCTGTTGCCAAGCCGCGGGAAGTGCACGTCGTCGCATCGCGGACAGCGCCGCGTCCCCACCTTCGAGCAGCAGTGACGCATCGCGCGCCGACCAGGTCGTCGGGTCGGCCACGAGAGCGTGCGGGCGCATCGCCGGACGTGCCGCCCGCACGTCCAGGGCCTGGTAGAGAGGGCGCAGCTGACCGTGATAGCGCAATTCGGAGGGTCCGAGGACCGCGACCTCCGGTCCCAGGAGTGCGTCTTGCCACAACGGACGCAGCAGCACAGAGGGCGCGACGTTCTCGGGATCGAAGCGACCCTGGCGCAGTTCGTCGACGGTGAGCTTTCGACGGACCTGACCCTCGACCGTGAACAAACCACTCTGGCGCGCGACCCCGTCGATCGGCGCGCCCCAACCGTCGTTCTCGCGGGCGACAGACCAGACGCTCAGCGCATCGGTGATCTCCGCGTGTCGACGCGCATAGGATTCGAACCACGGCGCACCCAGCGAACGCAGTCGCCGTGATCGTGCGTCGACGACGACCAGTCCGCGTTCTGCGAACAGGCGAAGGGCCCAGGCGCTCGCGCGATCCCCCCATCCGGAGATCCCGTCCAGCGATCGCGCCCGGTCGAGAAGGCTGGGATCGGCTCCCGCCCGTTCGAGGGTCGCGGTCTCGAGATCCGGAAGCGACACGGTGTCGACATCGCCCACCCGTTGTCCCGGCGTCCACGCCTCGCGTTCGACCTCCGACCGGAACGCACCGCCGGTGGGATCCCACGCCCAGGCGGCTCGCACTTCGTCGAAGTCGGAATCGTCGCTGCCACACCAGTAGACGGGAACGACCGGTCGACCGGATGCGCGGCTCAACGCTTCCGCCAGAGCCACGGCTCCGAGAATCTTGTAGAGCGTCAGCAGCGGACCGAGGAGCAATCCCGGTTGTTGCCCGGTCACGACGCAGGCTGCACCGCCCGCCAAGGCATCGAGTGAAGACAAGCTCGATGCCGAGGCTCCGAGCCTTTCGTGGTGCGCGCGCAACTCCGCCTGGAATTCTGCGTCCTGCCAGGCGGCGCCCGGCGCGAAGTCGAGTTGGTCGATCGAGTGGAGCAGAGGACGCGCCGTCGGCGCGATCAGCGACCCGTCGATCAAGCGCGCAGCATCCGAAGAAACTCCGGGCATCGATGGCAGGGCATGCAGCGCGATCGAAGATTTCACGAGGCCAACCCTCTTCGCGTCATGCGGAGCACCGTTCTCGGGCTCGTTTCGGGATTGAAGGCCGCACCGTCGTAGTCTCCCATGACGTCGTCCAGGGAGAAGCCAGCGGCGACGAAGAAGGTCTCCAACTGCTCAGGCGTGAACAGCATGACTCGCTCCTCGTAGCGCTCGACCGGATCCTCCGCATCGGCCGCGAAGACTTCCATCGTCTTCACCACGCGCATCGGGTCTTTCTCGAGACTGCGTCGCTCGACCACGCGCACGTCCTCGAGCACACGCTCGCTCTCGGGGACCAACGTACGCCCGAGCACCGATGGGTTCGGAACGTCGAGAACGATCACGGCGGACGTGACGCGGGCAATCTCCTTCGCCAGTGCGGCGTGGTCCTCGAGCGTGTCGAAGTATCCGAAACTCGTGAACATGGACAGCGTGAGTTCGAAGCTGCGATCGGCAAAGGGAATCCTGCGCATGTCGCCCCGCACGAGGCGCGGGCTTGCGTCGAGGGATTCGAAGACACGACGCGCTTCGCCGAGCAGAACGGGACTGAGGTCCATTCCCACCGCACGCGCCCCACGCTCGTACAACACCCGAAGATAGCGACCCGGCCCGCACGCGAGATCGAGGACCCGTCGTCCGGCCAGGGTGTGCCCGGGGAACAACGTCTCCAAGGCGCGCACCGCTTCTTCCCGATCGCGGTGCGCGTAGAGGCGGAGATAACGTTCACCGAAGGAGCGCTCGAACCAACTCACGCCGCGGATCCTCCGTCGACCGGCACGCGGAAACCCGCGCGGTCCAGCGGTTCGAGCCAGGGCTCTTCGCGATCGATGCGCACCATCGTGTCTCCGGCGAATGCCGCCACGGTCTGGGGCTTTTCGAGCATGGTGTGCAACCCCCGACTCTCCTCGCGAAAGGACGCCGCGCGAATGATCAGTGAACCCAGGGTGGTCAGGTTGCGCAGTTCGACGAGGTCGGCTTCCGGCCGATGCGTCTGCATTGCGCGCTCGGCGTCGCGAGCGATGGCGCCCACGCGTTCGGCTGCGATCTCGAGGCGTTCGGTCGCGCGCACGATCCCCACGTAGTCCCACATCGTTTTGCGGGCGACCTCCCAGTCGTGCTTGACCACCGTCGGATTGACGCGCGCATCGGTCTGCGGAAGTGGAGCGTTCACGGCCTCGCCCCCTTCCTCGAGTTCGTCGAAGCGGCCGAGTAGATCTTCGCTCGCGGCGTGGGCGAGGACGAGCGCTTCGAGCAGGCTGTTGCTCGCCAAGCGATTCGCCCCGTGCAACCCGGTGCACGCTGACTCTCCGACCACGTAGAGTCCGACGAGGTCGCTGCGCCCGTGCACGTCGACGACGATGCCGCCACACAGATAGTGCGCGGCCGGAACCACGGGCAAGGGCTCGCGGGACATCTCCAGTCCGAAGTCGCGACAGCGCGAGGCGATGTTCGGGAATCGTTCCGACACGAATTCCTCGCTGAAGCCGGTCGTATCAAGGAGGACGTGCGTCTCGCCGCGCGTCTTGCACTCCTGGTCGATCGAACGTGCCACGATGTCGCGCGGAGCGAGGTCGGCGCGCTCGTGGTAGCGATCCATGAAGGCTTCACCGGCGAGGTTGCGCAGGACGGCACCCTCACCGCGGACGGCCTCGCTGATCAGGAAGTTCCGGGCGCGAGGATGGAATAGCGACGTCGGGTGGAACTGGACGAACTCGAGATCCGCGAGCGTCGCACCGGCACGCCACGCCATGGCAAGACCGTCACCCGTCGCGATGTCCGGATTGCTCGTGTAGCGATAGACCTTCCCGCACCCGCCACTCGCGAGCACGACGGCGCGCGCCCGCACCTCGAGGACTGCACCCTGGCGCCGATCCAGGACGCGCGCTCCGACCACCTGGCCTGACGCGGCTTGCAGGAGGTCGACGGCAAGATGGTTCTCGGCCAGCCGTATCCTCGGATGCGACCGTACGCGCCTGACCAGGCCAGCCTCGATCTCGCGACCCGTGAAATCGCCCGCGTGGACGATGCGACGATGCGTGTGCCCACCCTCACGTCCGAGTCGATACGCCCCGTCATCCGCGGTCGAGAAGTGGATCCCGTGGTCGACCAGGTCCGCGATCATCTCGGGGCCCCGCTCGACGACCGTCCTCACGACGTCCTCACGGCAGATGCCGGCACCGGCCACCATCGTGTCGTGCACGTGGTCGTCCGTGGAGTCCGCCGTGTCCAGGACCGAGGCGATCCCACCCTGGGCGTAATTCGTGTTGCTCTCGGAGATCCGCTTCTTCGTGATCAACAGGACCTCGAGGCGATCTGCGAGCGCAAGAGCACTCCGCAGGCCCGCAATCCCGCTGCCGATCACCAGAACATCGGTCTTCATGCGTCCTCCCTGGGGCAGATCGCGCACAGCTTAGGCGGAAATCCGCCCCGTGGCGACGACGCCGGTCGAAGCATTGCAGGTTGCGGCACGTCGCACCACCACGCGGCATCCTGGGCCGACCCCGCACGACGGCCACCGGACCAGCGGCACGGCACACTGTTGCCATTGCATCACTTACGTCAGACGCTTCCATGGCACGGGCTTTGCGAATTGTCGGGCGTCGCGGCCTCCAGAACGCCGTGACCCATGGTTTCCAATGCCCAGGAGGCACCTCGTGTTCGCCAAGCGATCGATTCTCACGGCCGGACTCGGCCTGCTCCTCTTCGCAACCGGCTGTGGCGACGACATCGACGACGCGCGCTCCGTCATCGAGGTCACTTCCGTCGCCGAAGGCGGAGTCTTCGTCTGCGGAATGTGGGACGCCGGATCGGACAAGGAGTTTCCGTCGGAAGACGACTTCCGTCCGGCCGGTCACCTTCTCGTCGAGGTCCGCAACCGACCCTACAACGAGCAGGAAGTCTCGCTGCCGTTCACGCCCTATGGCGACTTCATCGTGACCGGAGTCCGGGTGGAGTGGTTCGAGATTCCGGGCGCGACGGATCCCGACGCCATTGCGGCCCTGCAGCGCTACAACTACGACGCGCAGTACGACCACTTGATCCCGAAGGGCACGACGTCGACTTTCGCCGTCACCGTGGTTCCCTTCTCGATGAAGTCCGACCCGTACCTTTCGAATCTCGTCGCGGTCTACGGCGGCGACGGCTCGACCGAGCCTTTCGTGGCCAATGCCCGCATGACCTTCACCGGTCACGACAGCGGTGACGAGCGTGAGCAGACCTTCGAGGCCTACGCCGTCGTCGAATTCATCGGCGTGATCCTCGAACAGTAGTCGGGAAATGACGTTCGATTCACCCGGAGGGCGGCACGAACGTGTCGCCCTTCGTCGCATGCAGCAGTGCGGTGACGCCAAGAGCCCCCAGAGGATCAGACACGTCCCACTGGACCTCGACGGCCAATGCGTAAACGGGTTTCTCGGGTCGCCGCTCGATCAAACGGGCAAGGTTCTTCTCAGGCGTGACGATCGCGACGGTCTCGAGCTGCCGGGCCCACCGGTCGATCTCGGCGACTTCGGCGTCCGTCGGATCCCAGTGATCCCGTCCGCGCCACGCCCCGGCGAGTTCGACTCCCGTGGCGCCAACGGTGTCCTCGAAGCTTTCGGGCCGCGCGAGACCGCTCACGGCCAACACCCGACCTCGCCGCAGCTCTTCGGGTAGATCGGTCGACCCCTCGCCGGTGGGTCCGACCCACAAGCGGGGGACCAGCCGGAAACCCACACAAGGGCGTCCTTCGATCGAGGAAGGCAGAGGCTCTTCCGCGCCTGCGCCCTCGCGCCGCACCAGAATGACGTCCGTGCGAGCCAGGGCCGCCTGCGCCCCCTCTCGTGCGGGGCCGGCGGGCAGCGTTCGAGGAGGCCGTTCGAGATCACGCTGCAAGACGATCCCGAGCCGGCGGCCCGCCGCCGCTCGGGTTTGGAGCCCGTCGTCGAGCAGAACCACGTCGGCACCGCGACGGGCGGCCTTCCCGAAGCTGCGATGGCGATCGGGTCCGAGGAACACGTGAAGACCTGCCTGCTCCAGCCAGGCGGGTTCGTCACCTCCGGTGCCCGCGCGGTAGCCGCGGCTCAGGACGGCGACCCTTTTGCCCATCGAAACCAGTCGGCGGCCGATGTCGTTCACGACGGGAGTCTTGCCCGTACCCCCGACGCGGAGATTGCCGATGGCGATGCTGGGTGGTGTGACGGGAAGCGGCGCGTCACGCCGTAGAACCCGATGGCCTGCGGACAAGCCCGCGTAGACCGCACCGAGCGGGCCCAGGACCCGCGCCACCATGCCCTCGGGCGCATGGTCCAGGGCGGAGAGCCAGCGCGCTCCGCGCTCGCGGCGGTCGATGATGATCATCCGGCGTCGGCCGGCGCACCCGACCATCGGCCGACCGCGGGGGGCGCCGCGTCTTCTGCCCCTGGACGTGCGCCGTCCAGAAGCGTCGCAAGATGGTGTCCGGCGGCTTCGAGACCACTTTCGCTCGCTGGCACGTGCAAAGGCGGCATCACGCGCACGGTGACCCGATCACCGGGACGGGGGATCTCGAAGCGATCCCAGCTTCCGGGCGCGACCCAAGGCGTTCCTCCGGTGCGTCGCAACGCCACGATCGGCGTGTCGCTGCGCTGGGCCAGTCTCAGGACTCCGTCCTGCACCACGCCACGCGGTCCCTTGGGTCCGTCGACCGCGAGACCGACCCGGCCCCCACGCCGCAACAGGCGAAGCGCCGCGCGCGCAGCCGCCGACGCCTGCGCACTGCTGCTCCCGCGCAGAAGTCCGAAACCCTGCCCTCGGAGGATCCGCGCGAGCAACTCGCCGTCCCCGGAGCGGCTGGCCAGGATCGATACGTCGCAGTCGCGCACGACCCAGAGCAGAGGCCAGAGTTCTCCGTGCCGACACGCGAAGATGAGTGGTTCGCCCCGGCGCGCCTGCTCGAGGATGCCGGACGGGTCGTCCACTCCCCAGCGCACGCTGCGCCGGAGAAAGGCATCGGCCAGGCCCACGAAGGGCGCCAGATGATGGGGTTCGATCGGAGAGTGCACGTCAGACCGCCGCTTTCGGATCCCAGAGCAGAGCGGACGCGAGTTCGGCCACGCGCCGGAAGCAACCCGGTTCTCCCAGCGCCGTGGTCAACGCGTCGCACGCGCTCAGCTGGCACTCCCGGGCCTCGCTCCCTTCAAGGAACGGATCCGCGGCCTCTCGTGCAATCGCCGAGGCCGACAAATCGCTCTGCAGGAGCTCCGGGAAGGCCCTCCGACCCAGGACGATATTGGCCATTCCGATGTGCTCGACGTGCGCCAATCGCCGCGCAATCGCGTAGGAGAGGCCACCGGTACGGTAGACGATCACGTGTGGCGTACGGCTCAACGCGGCCTCGACCGTCGCGGTGCCGCTGCACACCAGTGCAAAGCGGCTTCGCCGCAGCTCCGTGAAGAGCTCACCCTCGACGAGACGCGCGCCATCCGACACGAGAGCGTCGAGCCACTGCGGATCGACGCCAGGCGCCTTCGACACACGCACCTCGAACGGCTCTCCCAACGCGTCACGCAGGCGACGGACGCCCTCCGCAAGCACGGGCATCAGGCGTGCGAGCTCCTGCCGCCGGCTCCCCGGAGCGATCAGGAGCCCCTCGCGCGGGATTTCCGGCTGCGAAAGAGCCGCGGCGTGCGCGTCGACCAATGGATGACCCACGAACTCGGCATCGACCCCGAACGCGCCATAGTGATCGACCTCGAAGGGGAAGATGACCGCACAACGGTCCACGCTGTTTCGCAGGCGCTTCGAACGCCAAGAGCCCCAGGACCAGGTCTTGGGTGGGATGAAATCCAGAACCCGGATCCCATGCCGGCGAAGACGTGCGCCGAGACGCACGTTGAAGCCTGGGTAGTCGATGGGAAGGAAGAGATCGACGCCCTCTTCCTGCGCTCGCCGTTCGAGCGTGTCCGCGAGCCTGAAGAGACGCGGAAGATGGCGAACGACTTCCGTGAACCCCATGACCGCCAGGTCTTCCTGCCGAGCCCAGGCCTCGACTCCTGCCGCGCGACCCTGCGGACCTGCAATGCCGACGAGACGAATCTCCGGATGCAACGCGCGGAGAGCCCGGGCCACGTGCGCGAGATAGAGGTCGCCGCTGGTCTCCCCCGCCGCCAAGAGGACGGTAGGAACCCGCGCACCTCGACTCAACGGACGATGCCGCGGTGCGCCCGGGAGAAGAACTCCTCGAAGACGGCCACGACCTCGTCGCGCCCTCCCGAAACGATCTGCTCGAGCGCCTCCTCGCGCCGCAGTCCGCGCCGGTAGAGAAGACGGTAGGCTTCCTTCACACGACCAACCTGTTCGACGCTGAAGCCACGCCGTTCGAGGCCGATCGAGTTCACACCCGCCGGGATCGGCGGGACCCCGGCGACCTTCACGAACGGCGGAACGTCCTTCGAGATCCGGCTGAGACCACCGACGAAGCTGTGCGCGCCGATGCTCACGAACTGGTGCACGGCGGTCATGCCACCGATGATGGCGAAGTCGTCGACCCGGACGTGCCCGGCCAGGTTGACCGAGTTCGCCATGATGACGTGGTCACCCAGGTGCGAGTTGTGCGCGACGTGCGCATAGGCCATCAGCAGACACCCGCTCCCGATCGAGGTGCACTCCTCTTCCTCGGTCGCGATGTTCACCGTGACGTACTCGCGGATCGTGTTGTCGTCGCCGATGACCACGGAAGAATCGGCGCCCTCGTACTTGAGATCCTGCGGCGCGGTCCCGAGAACGGCCCCGTGGTAGATGCGATTGCGCGCACCGATCACGACCCGATTCTCGAGCACCACGTTGGAGCCGATCTCCGTCTGGTCGCCGATCACCACGTCGGGGCCGATGATGCTGAAGGGACCGACGATCACGCCGCGGCCGAGACGCGCATCCGGATGGACCAACGCCGTCGGGTGGATCTCACCCAGGAGAGCAGGCTGCGGTCCGCCTGCGGGGTTCTTCGCCATCGAGTCCATCTCCTTGCTCACCGGTCCACGACCGCAGCCAACAATTCGGCCTCGGCCACGACCTCACCGCCGACGCGTGCCACACCGCGCATCTTGCACGTGTTGCGTCGGAACTTGAGCATCTCGAGTTCGAATTCCACCTGATCACCGGGCAACACGGGCTTACGGAAGCGGCACCGGTCGATCGAGCTGAAATACACCAATTTCGTTTCGGGCTGCTCGAGGAGGCTCATCATCAGTACGCCGCCGCACTGAGCCATGGCCTCGACCACGAGCACGCCGGGCATGATCGGATGCCCGGGGAAGTGTCCCTGGAAGAAGGGTTCGTTGATCGACACGTTCTTCAGTCCGCGGACGCGCTTGCCCGGTTCCACGTCGAGGATGCGATCCACGAGCAGGAAAGGGTAGCGGTGCGGCAGGATGTCCATGATCGCACGGATGTCCCAGAACTCGGGCTTGGGCTTGCGGTAGATCCGCCGGCTCCCCGCCTCGAGCGCACTGACGCGCCGCACGAAGTTGACGTTCGGCCCGTGACCGCTCTTCAAGCTGATCACGTGTCCCTTGATCGGCATGCCGAGCAGACTCAGATCGCCGATCAGGTCGAGGATCTTGTGCCGGACGAACTCGTCGGGGTAGCGCAGGGGCTCGTCGTTGAGGATCGTCTCTTCGCCCACCACCAGCGCGTTGCTGAGCGTCCCGCCCTTGATCAGTCCCTGCGCGCGGAGGTGATTGACCTCCTGCTCGAGCGCGAACGTCCGAGCCGACGCGATCTCGTTCGCGAAGACATCGGGCGTGATCTCGAAGCTCGCGTACTGCGTACCGATCACCGGGTTGTCGTACTGGATCGTGAAACTCACCCGGAAGCCGTCGTAGGGAATCCCGGTGATGCCGATACCCTCGCGGCTCCACTGGACGGGGTTCTTGATTTCGAGGGTCGGGGCGGGAACGCCTTGCTCGACGATGCCGACGCCGAGGATACCGTCGACGAACTCCTTGCAGCTGCCATCCTGCGGTTCGGGCGGTTCCGGCCCGTCGAGCTCGAGGATGCAGTTGTCGACGCTCAAGCCGTACAGCGTCGCCAGGACGTGCTCGACCGTCGAGACGCTCAGGCCGTCCTTCACCAGAGTCGTGTTCCGGTGGAAGGGCGCATTCTCGGGGACCTGGCCCACGTGCGCCGGAATGTCGACCGTGCGCCCGTCCTGGGTCACACGGAACACCACGCCGGTGTTCGGACTGGCCGGGCGGAAACGGATCGTCGATTCGTGACCCGTGTGGATCCCGACGCCCGTGAAGTTCGCGTCGTCGCGGAGGGTTCTCTGTTGGCGCAGCACCTAGCGATTCTCCAGCTCTTCGACGCGCCGCTTCAGCGCAGCGATCTCGTCGGCGTAGCGGGCAAGGCGCGTCAGGTGGACCTGAAGGCGACGCCAGTCCGCATGGTTCCGTGTCGGGATCCCCGACACCGTGGCTCCGTCCTCGACCGAATTGCTGACGCCCGACTTGGCGCCGATCCTGACCCGGTCTCCGATCCGTAGATGATCGGCGATTCCGACCTGACCCGCGAGGATCACGTCGTCGCCGACGGTGGTGCTGCCCGAGATCCCGGACTGAGCCGAGACAGCGGAGCGCTCACCGATCCGCACGTTGTGCCCGATCTGAACCAGATTGTCGATCTTCGTCTGCGCCGCGACCACCGTTTCGCCGGTCGTCGCGCGATCGATGCATACGTTGGCGCCGATCTCGACGTCGTCTTCGAGGACGACGCGGCCGATCTGCGGGATCTTGTGAACTGTGGCCCCCATCCGGGCGAATCCGAAGCCGTCGGCCCCGATCACGGCACCGGCGTGCACGATGACCCGGTTTCCGATCCGGCAGCCCTCCCGGACCACCACGCGAGGGTAGATCAGGCACGCTTCCCCGATCGCGACGTCGTGAAGGAGCACCGTGCCGGCACCGATGACCGATCCCACGCCCACGCGGCACCCGGGCCCGACCACCGCCGCCGGCCCCACATGGACCCCCTCGGCGAGCTCGGAATCAGGATGAATCGACGCCTGGGGATCGATTCCGGGCGGGAAGAGCTCCTCACGAGCCGGAGCGAAGACGTGCAGGGCGCGTGCGAAAGCGATCGAGGGGTCGTCCACCCGGATCGCGGGAATCGAGCATTCGACGTCCTGACCGACGATCGCCGCGCTCGCACGCGTTCCAGCCAGGTCTTTCAGGTACTTGGGATGGGCGACGAACGTGCAGTCGCCCGCCTCCGCGTCGCGAATCCCCGCGAGGCCCCGGACCACGAGGTCCGCGGGTCCGTCGAGGCGCCCCCCGACGCGTTCCGCCAGCGACTTGAGATCGATCTGCATGCGTCGTAGTGGCGACTCCGGTGCGCCAGCGGGGATGGTGCCGGTGGTCCCCCGGTGCTGTCAATCGACAAACATCGGAGGGCCCGGACGCGGCTTCCTATTCGTCGCCGCCGGTCTTGCCGAGCTCCTCGAGTACCTGGTCGGTCAGATCGATGCCTTCGGACAAATAAACCACGTTCACCGTGGCCCGATCGAAGATCAGATCGAATTCTCCCTCGGCACCCAGACGCTCGACCACCGTGGTGATCTGCTCGTTGATCGGGGCGCTGAGCTCCGCGTTGCGCAGGACCGCCTGGCCCTGATCCGGATCCAGGATCTCGGACTTGCGCGCTTCGTAGGACTGCAGCTTGGCGTCGTACTCGCTCTGCAGGGCGTCCAGGCTCTCCTTCGAGCGCAGCTGCGCCTGGGAGCGGATCTGTTCCTGCATGCCGACGAGCTCACGCTCGAGCTCACCGAGCTCGAGCTGCCAGCCGCGCATCTCCTGCTGGAACAGGGCCTCCGCGTCGCGGGCCTCCTGGTATTCCGAGAAGATCCTTTGGCTGTCGATGACACCGATCTTGGACTGGGCCACCGCGGGGGCAGCCGCCGCAACCAGAAGCAAAGTCAGCGCGACGAACGCGGCCCGACGGATCGGATGCAGCACTTGGAGCATGAGACGCTCTCCTCCTCACAAGACGTACGGAGCGACCTGACGCCGCCCCGGATGACGATCGGGGATCAGAAGAACTGACCGAAGTTGAAATGGGCGGTCCAGCCGGGATCCTCTCCCAGGCCTTCCTTGTCGAAGCCGTAACCGTAGTCGAGACCGATCCGACCCACCAGCGGCACCTCGAGGCGCACGCCGAAGCCCGCACCGGTCCTCAGGTTCGTGACGTCGGCTTCCTCGAAGCTGTTCCAGGTGTCACCCTGGTCGACGAAACCCAGGAAGTGGACCGCATTCGTCAGCTGGTAGGCGACCTCGGTCGTGAAGGTCGAATAGAAGCGGCCGCCGACGAAACGAAGGCCGACCGCCAGATTGTCCCGGGGCACGACTTCGATGTCGTCGTAGCCGCGCAACTGGTAGGTGCGGTTCCCACCCAGACGGAAGCGCACATAGTCCGGCGCCGCGCTCGTGATGAATCCCGACGACACACCGGCGTGGAAGGCGAGCTTGAACGGCAGCGCCGTATACCAGTCGTACTTCGTGGTCAGCCGCGTGTAGTCGACGTCGCCGCCGAGAGGCCCACCACTGAGTTCCATGCGCAGCAAGGCCCGGCTTCCCGCCGTCGGGAAGAAGGGATTGTTCTGGCTGTTTCGGAGGACCGACATCGTGATCTGGCTCTCGAGCTCGGGCCAGTCCCGCTCGTCGAGACGCTGGAACTCGAGACCGCGCGAGCCGACCTCGCGTTCGAGCTGATCGTAGAAATTGCTGTAGGATTGGTCGAAATTGCGCAGCTCGGTCTCCGACAGCGAGTAGCGCAACGACGCCGTCGTGAAGCGCGTCCCCGGCACCGGGCGCCCGGTTCGGAGCGCGAAACCACGAACCTTCGTCTCGTAGAAGTCCCGCACGCGATTCGAGTAGCGGCTGAAGACGTCGACACCCAGGAGCGTCGGCGTTCCGAAGGCCCAGGGCTCGGTGAAGCTCAGGTTGAGGAAGTTACGCCGGCTACCGAACTGCCACGCGAACTGCAGACTCTGTCCGCGACCGAGGAAGTTGTTCTCGCCGATGTTGAAGAAGCCGCTCGCCTCGGTCTCGGCCGAGAAGCCCACACCCATCGTGAACTGACCGGTCTGCTTCTCCTTGACGTCGAACACCAGATCGATCTTCTCGGGCTCGGGCGTCTGTTCGAAGTCGACCTGCACGTCCTCGAAGAAGCCCAGACGGAAGAGATCGCCCTGACTGTTGCGCAGCTCCTCGTTGCTGAAGAGGTCACCGGGCAGGATGCGCAACTGCCGACGCATGACCGCCTCGCGAGTCTTGTCGTTGCCCGTGATCACGACACGCCGGATCCTGGCCTGTTCGCCCTCGCGCACGACGAAGTCGATGTCGATGACGTTGCCCTCGCGTCGGCCCCGCTGCGGCGAAAGCGTCGAGTAGATGTACCCGTTGTCCCAGTAGAGCGACTGGACGTTGCGCTGACTCTCCTGGAAGGCGTCGCTGCGGAAGACCTCACCGGTCTCGAGCACGACCAGAGGCTCGAGACGCTCGGTCCCGAAGACCTCGTTGCCCCGGAAGTCGATCTCGCCCACGCGGAACTGCGGACCTTCTTCGACGAAGATCCGGATCTCGATGTGGTTCTCTTCGTCTTCCAGGAATTCGATCTCGTGGTTGACGACCACCGCGTCGAGGTAGCCCTCGTCGGCATAGCGCTGAGGAATCTTCTCGAGGTCGGCCTCGAACTCCGGCAGCTTGAAGGTGCCACTGCGCCACCAGTTGTCGAGCTTGGTGTCCATCACGCCCCGGATCTCGTCGTCGTCGAGAGCCGTGTTGCCCTCGATCACGATGCGCCGCACCTGAACCTTCGGGTTCTCCGTGATCACGAACACGAGGGGCTGGTTCCCGGCGAGCTTCAGCAACTCGCGATCGACGTCGACCTCGGCCCGGTAGTATCCCTCGGCCCGATACTGGTCTCGTACGGCATCGATCGTCGCACGGATCGCCGACGGAGCCAGAAAGTTGCCCACGCGAAGCTCCACGACCTCGTCGAGATCGTCGTCGTCGAGCTTGTCGTTGCCGTCGAAGCGGACCTCGGACAGTCGCGGGTACTCGGTGAGGTTCAGTATCAGCTCGATCACGCCCGGACGAGGGCGCGTCTCGTAGACGTAGACGTCGCGGAACTTGCCGGTGGCGTAGAGTTCGCGGATCGCCGATGCGACGATCTCGCGTGAGATCGG
>JGI12109J20283_10869657_pt1 | contig 15260 bp, 12 predicted proteins | sample ElkSlonscriptome_12_FD_20283 | JGI IMG/M metagenome (IMG submission 20283) | reverse complement strand
CTGACGAGAGCGCTCAATTACGGTGGGCCAGTCGGCGAATTCGCCGTCATAACCCTGAATCGTGGCGTGCGAAATCATGCCCAGTATGCGTTCCCGCAGTTCGGTCTCGAAACCGTTCATCACTGACAGCACCGTGATCAAGGTGGTCACGCCCAGCGCGATACCTAACATTGAAATCAGCGAAATAAAAGAAATGAAGTGATTGCGTCGCTTTGCGCGCAGATAGCGCAGCCCAACAAACAGCGTTAACGGCTGATACATGAACGATCATATCCTTTAAAAATCAGTACAAAGGTGGGCGTAATTTCGAATACAGAAAACAATCCACGCCGGATTATATTTTCAGTCATCTTCGCGGCGCTGCCTGACGCAGTTTAGCAAGCGTCAGGCTGAGTTCATCTGGCAATGGCGAACTGTACAGTGAATCTTCTGGCCACGCCAAGCGAAGATAGTGCGCGTGAAGAAACAACCTGTTCACACCTTCGGGCGCACCATCTTTTTGGTCAGTATTGGGGTTGTAGAGTTCATCACCGAGCAGCGGCAGGCCTCGGCTCGCCGCATGCGCCCGGATCTGATGGGTGCGGCCAGTCTCAATCGTCACCTCAACATAGCTGTAGTCACCAATTCGCTCAAGCAAGCGGAATGTTGATAGTGCTGATTGTCCGCCTTCTGCTGCGATCACTCGGTGCTGTCCGCCGCCGTCGCGAATTTTCTTCAAGGGCGCATCAACTCGCATCAAGGGTTCAGGAACCACGCCATCCAGCACCGCCAGGTAGCGCTTCTCAACCTGGCGCTGAATGAAAGTCTGCTGCAGCTCGCGCAAGGCCTGGTGATTGCAGGCCATCACCAGCAATCCACTGGTTGGGCGGTCCAGCCGGTGAACGGGTCGCCAATCGGGATGGATGGCCTGGATCGCGTCCATCAAGCCGTAATCCAGGCCGGTGCCGCCGTGGACTGCCAGCCCAGCCGGTTTATCGAGTATGGCAAAGTCATCATTGCGCTCGATAATGCTTCGCTCGACCTGGCCGATAAGCCCGTCCGGCAATCGCTTCGGCGAGTCGGCCTCCAGTTTTACCGGTGGGACTCGAACCACATCTCCGGCCTTGAGTTTTTTCATCGGTTTCGAACGCGAGCTGTTAACCCGCACCTGTCCGGTCCGGATGATCCTATAAACCAGGGATCTCGGAACCCCGCCAAGTAAGCTGATCAGAAAATTATCCAGACGTTGACCGGCACGGTCTGCGCTGACCGTTTCATGCCGTACGTTCGATCGTTGAGATTCAGTCATCGTAATTCTTTAATCAGAGAATTGAGGCCGCAGGGCCAGTGGCAGCAACCAGGCCAAAATGCTATCATCAGCCGGTTAGCACGAGCCAATTGAATGGTAGGTGCTCGCGAAGCAATCAACGCTATAAGTCGATGAGATGCTCGTCAGGAAGTCGATGGTACTCGTTTGGAGTGTTTTACGAGACATGCATCCAGTTTGCCACAGACAAGTACTTCTGCCAGTGGACAACGGCCAAGCGGTCGCCTGTTGACACGAGCCAAGGCCAAGATTTTAGTTGGTAGCAAAACGATTTAAGACGATCCGCTACTACTCTAGCGAATAGAGGGAATAGTGAATCGCTTGCCACCAGTGGACAGCAAAACCACTTAATTGAGGTTTTAAATAAACTGGCGGCAGATTGCAAACGTGTGTCTGGGCGTGATTCGCATCAGCTCAGACAATGGAATCGCACTTGATCAGGCCAGTTAAGCCCGATCGGTGATTGAAATTAAATTTGACGCCTCGATCCGGCAGATGCCGGGCCGGAGCGGACTGCAGATCAAGGCACAACAAATCAAGGCACAAGGGGATACGCCGTAACGGCTTGTTAACCCCTTCAGCCAAACAACGTTTCTTGACTTAAAAGATTGTTCCAAAAATATTTGCACAATATTAAGAAACGCAAAACCTAGTCAACAGCGCCGCTTGAAATCAAGGCGGCCTCGGTTCGATCAGGCTCAGGCTCGTGAAGCGGTCTTGAGTCGATGGGAATCGAAACAGCCCCACAGCAAAAACGTGCGGCAAAGTCTGTCTGGGGTTGGTTTTTGTTGTTAGGTCTTGACTGTTTTCCGTGTCGGACTCTGAATATTCAGAGCGCGGGCGCAGGAGGACAATAATAATGAAACGCATGCTGATAAATGCGACTCAGCCCGAAGAGGTTCGAGTAGCCATTGCTGAAGGCCAGATCTTGCTTGATCTGGACATCGAAGTTCCGGCCCAGGAACAAAAAAAATCGAATATTTACAAGGCGCGCATCACTCGGGTCGAGCCCAGTCTCGACGCCTGCTTTGTCGAGTTCGGCTCCGAACGCCACGGCTTCTTGTCGATGAAGGAAATCTCTAGCGAGTACTTCAGCGACGCCGCTCAAAAACAATTGGCCTCGGGCCAGCGCGTCGACATTAAAGACGCCGTCAAAGCCGGACAAGAAATTATTGTTCAGGTCGAAAAAGAAGAGCGCGGCACCAAGGGCGCTGCCTTGACGACGTTTATCAGCCTGGCCGGACGCTACCTGGTGCTGATGCCGAACAATCCGCGGGCCGGTGGTGTCTCGCGCCAGATCTCGCGCGACGACCGCAAGGATCTGCTGGACACGCTGAAAATGATCAACGTCCCCGACAACATGGGTTTGATCGTTCGCACCGCCGGTGTCGGCCGTGAGCAGGAAGAACTGCAATGGGATTTGGACTATTTACTCCATCTATGGGAAGCGATAAAAACCGCCACGGTTTCGCGTCAATCACCATTTCTGATCTACCAGGAAAGCAAGTTGATCATTCGCGCCTTGCGGGATTATTTGCGTGAGGACATCGGTGAAATCCTGATTGATGATGATGGCGTGTTTGAAGACGCGCGCGAATTCATGCAGCAGGTTATGCCGCATAACCTGCGCAAACTCAAAGCCTATCGCGATCCAATTCCACTGTTCTCGCGCTACCAGATTGAAAGTCAGATCGAATCCGCGTTCTCGCGCGAAGTTCGTCTGCCTTCAGGCGGCGCGCTGGTGATCGACCACACCGAAGCCCTGCTGTCGATCGATATCAACTCAGCAAGGGCAACCAAAGGTGCGGACATTGAAGAGACCGCGCTGCAAACCAACCTGGAGGCGGCTGATGAAGTGGCTCGCCAGCTGAGAATTCGTGATCTCGGTGGTCTTGTGGTGATCGATTTCATCGACATGATGAGCAAAGACGCGCAGCGACAAGTAGAAAATCGCCTGCGCGATGCGATGCGGATTGACAAAGCACGCGTGCAAATCGGCCGCATTTCGCGCTTTGGACTGCTTGAAATGTCGCGCCAGCGGCTGCGTCCCTCGCTCGGCGAATCAAGCTATATCACTTGCCCGCGCTGCGACGGCATGGGCTCCATTCGTTCAATCGAATCACTCGCGTTGTCAGTCTTGCGATTGGCCGAAGAAGAGGCGATGAAAGACCACACGGCACGCGTCGTTATTCAAGTGCCGGTGCCGTCAGCGAATTTCCTGCTGAACGAGAAACGCTCGGCAATGGCCGAAATCGAGCAGCGCAACAAAGTGCCTATTACGGTGGTTGCCAATAAAGACTTGGAGACCCCGCGCTTTGAAGTACAGCGACTGCGCGCCGATGAAGATACCGAGACGCCAAGCTACGCAATTTCGCTCTCAGAAAACCCCGAAAGCGGGAATAATTACCAGCGCCAAGATGCCATTCAGGCCCCTGCGGCGCCGGCCCAGCAAGCCGCCGTTTCCGGTGTACGTCCAGCCAACCCGGCCCCGGCGCGTAAGAGCGGCGGATTCCTGGCTTGGCTAAGCGCGTTTTTTGCCAACCTGTTCGGTGGTGGTGACGGCGATAAAAAAGCCACACAACAGAAAAAGCCCGCCAATGCAGATCGTCGCGGACGTAAAAAGACCCCGAATCGTGCGCCCGGTGGTTCTGATAAAGGCAACACGAACAACACGAGCAACTCGAACAGACAAAACAACAAGCCCGGCGATAACCAGCGGCGCAAAAAGAAGAAAAAGAAAAAGCAGGTCGCGCGCAAAGACGATGGCAATAGCAACCAGCAATCCGATCAGAACAAACCTCAGGACGCCAACACCGCCGGCAATAATGAGCCGCAAAAACCTAGAAAAAAACGGCGTCGGCGTGGCGGCAAAAAGCGCCGGGCTCGCAGCAATAATGAGAACACCAGCAAGGCACCCAATAATAGCGCTGGTAATGCGTCCAACAGCGAACAGTCCAAGAACGATGCTGACAACAAGCCTGCGCCTGCGCAACCGAACAATTCTCAGGGCCAAAGCAAGGCTCAACCCAAGGCTAAAAGTTCGAGCCCGACGGACAATTCAGGACAAGACTCGAAAAATTCAGCAGCCGACACTGCAGCAGCGACAGCGAATGCTAAGGCTGCCGGCAGCGATGACAAAGCACAAAACAAACAGAAGAGTGCACCGAAATCAGACCCTTCTAGCCAGGCCGCTGGTTCGTCTGATCAGGGGAAACAAGCGAACGCGCCTCAGAAGAGCGCTGACACTGCGCCTTCGAAGCCGGCTGCAGCTCAGTCAGAAAAGACAGCAACAGAGAGAAAACCTGCAGCTCAACCAAAGTCAAATAGTGGCGGCCGGGCGGAACCAAAGCAAGCGGAATCCAAGCAATCCGAGTTAAAGCAGTCTGACTCCAAACAACCTGACTCCAAACAACAAGAAGCAAAACCCAAACCTGAACCCAAGAAGCCCGAGTCGACGCCGAAGCCCGATGCCGAAAAGGTCAACCCGAAGCCAAAGGCAGTCAAGGAAGACGATGGAATTTATCGTTTGACGCCGCAGAACAAAACTGACGATTAGTGGACCACTAGTTCGCAATTACTCGCCAATAGTTGGCGACAGTTTTGATTGAACGGAACTAATCCAGGACCAGATCGGCAAAATCAACCAAACCTGGTGGCCGATCAAGCAGGCGTTGGGCAGCGAGCAGCGCGCCCTTGGCAAAAACCGAGCGTCGACTGGCGCGATGGGTGAGCTCCAGACGCTCACCTTCGCCAATCAAATACACGGTGTGTTCGCCGACCACATCGCCACCACGAATGGATTGGTAGCCGATTTCTGATCGTGAGCGCGGAATTCTGTGCCGACTGCGGTCGAAAACTGCATTGTCATCCGGCTCCGCACCTCTGGCTTTCGCGACCGAGGCACCCAGAGCCAGCGCGGTTCCTGATGGTGCATCCAGCTTGCGTCGATGGTGCATCTCACTGATTTCAATATCGACGTCCTCGCCAAGCGTCGAAGCTGCCTGAGCCGCCAATCGCATCAGCAGGGTGACTCCCAGACTGAAATTTGCGGCCTGGCAAATCGGAATATCGCGCGCAGCCTGCAGAATTTTTCCGGCAATTTCTGCCGACAGACCGGTCGTTCCAATGACCAGAGGCATTTTTCGTCGGTGGGCGAAAGCAAGCACCTTTTCCAGCAACGCAGGATGAGAAAAGTCGATGATGGCATCGGCTTCAGTATCGGGCTCAAAGAAATGATCGCGCGCGGCCGTTCCAGCCAGTCGCACCTGTTCATCGCGATCGATGTAGGCAATCAGCGCACGGCCAGTGGTGCCGGTGGCACCGCTTAAAAGAACATCAATACTCATGTCAGCTATGACTCAAGGCCTAAGACAGACCTGAATCATAGCCGAGGTGACCCGGTCAGCCCAAACCCATGCGATCAAAGAAACTTTTGACCTTATCGGTCCAGCCACTGGCTTGCGGGTTGTGGTCGCCATCTTCACCGAACGATTCTTGAAACTGCTTGAGCAGATCTTTCTGCTCTCGAGTGAGCTTGACCGGAGTTTCGACGACCACGCGACACAGCAGATCGCCCGATGAGCGACTTCTGACTGATTGCACACCTTTTCCGCGCAGACGAAACATTCTGCCTGACTGAGTTTCACTGGGGATTTTCAGCATTACCGAACCATTGAGGGTCGGAACTTTCATTTGGCCGCCAAGGGCCGCCGTCGTAATGGTAATCGGCACTTCGCAGAACAGATCATCGCCATCGCGCTGGAACAACGGGTGTTCTCGGATATGCACATCGACATACAGATCGCCAGCCTGGCCGCCCTGCATACCCGCCCCGCCCTCGCCGTTCAGACGAATACGGTCGCCCGCATCGACACCGGCCGGAATTTTTACCTGCAAAGTTCGAGTTTCACGAACTTGACCCGAGCCCTGACAATCGCCGCAGGGATCGGAAATGCGGCGACCGTTGCCGCCGCAAGCAGGACAGGTTTGCTGGACCGAGAAAATGCCTTGCTGCATCCGGACCTGGCCCTGGCCGCCACAGGTCGAACAAACATCCATTTGACCATCCTGCGAACCTGAGCCATCACAGGTCTGGCAGCGGCCGACGGTCGGAATGCGGATCTCTTTCTCAATGCCAGCGACGGCTTCTTCGAGATCCATTTCCAGGGTGTAGCGCAAATCCTGGCCACGCCGGGATTGGGACTGGCCGCGACGCCGACCCCCACCGAAAATATCTCCAAAGATATCGCCGAATATGTCGTTCATGTCGCCAAAGCCAGCACCCCCTCCCGGCGACCCGCCGCCCATGCCATTGATCGCATCATGCCCATAGCGATCGTACGCCGCCCTTTTTTGGTCGTCTTTAAGCACTTCATAGGCTTTCTGAACGTCTTTGAAACGGTCTTGGGCCTGATCGTCATCGGGATTCCGATCCGGGTGATACTTCATCGCCAGGCGTCGATAGGCTTTTTTCAGGTCCGCCTTGCTTGCGTCCCGCGCCACACCGAGTGTTTGATATAAGTCTGTCGGCATTGTGCTGTGCCCGATCCTCTGGAATTAAAATTGCGCTAATTTGAAAATGCAGAAGCCGGGACTGAGCCCGGCTTCTGCAATTTAAAGTAAATCAAATCATTCAGTTATTTCAGTCACTCGAATCAATTTTTCAATTCAATTAAAGGAATAACGCCTGATCTGATCTGGGGTTTACTTTTTATCGTCGTCAACCTCAGTGTATTCCGCATCCACGACGTCATCGCCGTCTGACGAATCACTGGCTTCAGCGTTCGCATCAGCACCTGCCTCGCCGTCTACACCGGCTTCCGCTTGCGCTTTTGCTGCTGCTTTTTCATACAGCGCCGTTCCTGCCTGCTGCAGTTCGTTCACCGCTGAATCGATGGCTTCCTTGTCGTCGCCTTTGATCGCTTCATCAACCTTGTTCAGCGCGTCCTCGACTTGCTGTTTGACTTCGGCATCCAGGTCGTCGGCGTGCTCGTTCAAGGTCGAGCGTGTGGTGTGGGCAAGACCGTCAGCCTGATTGCGCGCGTTGACCAGCTCCTGGAACTTCTTGTCTTCGTCGCGATGCGTTTCGGCATCGCGCACCATGGCCTCGATTTCTTCCTCGCTCAAGCCCGAGCCGGCCTTGATTTCGACCCGCTGCTCGCGCCCGGTGGCTTTGTCCTTGGCTGACACGTGGAGTATTCCATTCGCGTCCATGTCAAAGGTCACTTCAATCTGCGGCATGCCGCGCTGAGCTGCGGGAATACCGGTCAAATCGAATTTAGCCAGCGACTTGTTGGCCGCCGCCTGCTCGCGCTCACCCTGGAGCACGTGCACGGTCACTGCACTCTGATTGTCCTCAGCGGTTGAGAAAACCTGCGATGCCTTGGTTGGAATCGTGGTGTTTTTCTCGATCACCTTGGTGAACACGCCACCCAGAGTTTCGATACCCAGCGAAAGCGGTGTTACATCCAGCAGCAATACATCTTTGACATCACCAGCCAGTACGCCACCTTGAATGGCAGCGCCCACGGCAACCGCTTCGTCAGGGTTGACGTCACGCCGCGGCTCTTTGCCGAAGAAATCAGCAACTGCTTGCTGCACGGCTGGCATCCGGGTCTGGCCACCGACCAGGATCACTTCGTCGATTTCACTGACTTTCAGGCCGGCGTCATTCAACGCCGTGCGGCACGGATCGATAGAACGCTTGACCAAATCTTCAACTAACGACTCGAGCTTTGAGCGTGTCACTTTAATGTTCAAATGCTTCGGTCCGGAAGCATCGGCCGTGATGTAGGGCAGATTGACTTCCGTCTGTTGCGCGGCCGACAGCTCAATCTTGGCTCGCTCAGCTGCTTCACGCAGACGCTGAAGCGCCAACGGATCGTTCTTCAGATCAACGCCCTGCTCTTTCTTAAACTCGCTGGCCAGATAGTCGATCAAGCGCAGATCGAAATCTTCACCGCCCAGGAATGTATCGCCATTGGTTGCGAGCACTTCAAACTGCTTCTCGCCATCGACATCAGCAATTTCAATTACTGACACGTCAAAGGTACCGCCACCCAAGTCATAGACAGCAATCTTACGATCTTCGCCGGTCTTGTCCAAGCCGTAGGCCAGCGCTGCGGCAGTCGGTTCATTGATGATCCGACGAACGTTCAGGCCGGCAATCTTGCCCGCATCTTTGGTCGCTTGGCGCTGTGAATCGTTGAAATAAGCCGGCACAGTAATAACGGCCTCGGTTACCGATTCGCCGAGATAGTCTTCTGCGGTTTTTTTCATCTTCATCAATACGCGTGCCGAAACTTCTGGCGGCGCCATTTTTTTGCCGTCGACTTCGACCCAGGCATCACCGTTCTCAGCCTCAATGATCGAGAAAGGCACGAGGTCTTTATCTTTCTGGACGACTTTTTCCGAGTACTTGCGTCCAATCAAACGTTTAATTGCGTAAAGCGTGCTGTTTGGATTGGTCACCGCCTGGCGCTTGGCAGGCTGGCCGACCAAGACTTCACTGTCTTTGGTAAAGGCGACCGTTGATGGCGTGGTGCGATCACCTTCCGCGTTTTCGATCACCCGCGCTTTGCCGCCTTCCATGATGGCTACGCAGGAATTCGTCGTTCCTAAATCAATTCCGATTATTTTGCTCATGATGTCTCTAATCCTGTTCTTTAGAATTCTGTTCTATGAAATCAAAAGAGAAGTTATTAATGCATACGCCGTTTAGTGGGGCTGTTTGGCGTCAATTTCAAATCATTTAACTGTTTGCGATCGATATCGTTGCGCGCCATACCTCCAGACGACGCCAGGGTCAGCCTACTTGGCAACGATGACGCGAGCAGCACGAACGACTCGATCATGCAGTCGATAACCGCGCTGAAGCACGCTGATGACTTGTTCAGAATCATGATCCTCGCTGGGCAGCATGCTCATCGCCTCGTGCCACTGCGGGTCAAACGACTGACCGGACGGATCAACGACCTCAAGGCCGTAGCGTTTGAGCATGTCGAGCAACATCTTGCGGGTCAACGAAAGCCCCTCACTCCCGGCCTCGCCGGCGGCTTCGATGCCTTGATCCAGGGTGTCGAGCACGGGCACTAGATCACGCAATAAACTCTCAACGGCAAACTTTCTTGATTTCTCGACCTCACGCTCAGTGCGCTTGTGCAGATTGTCCATTTCGGCCCGAGTCCGTAGTAGGGCTTCGCGCAAGCGACTGATCTCGTGCTCATTGCGGTCACCGGGGCTGTCTTCAGCCTGGTCACGCTCGCCTTGGCTTCTGCTTGTTTGGTCATCGATCCGATCTGAAGACGACGCAGAGTCGTGCTCGCCTGCCGAGCCGTCGCCCTCATCTCCTGAATTCCCATGAACCTGCTGTTTGGCATGTTCCTGGTCTTGCTGATTGCTGTCGTGATGACTTTGCCCACGGCTTTCGCTTGCGTCAGTCTGTTGTGCGGCCTGATCCCGATTCAAATCATCGGATGTGTTGTGATTCTCACCCATGGCGGGCCAATGCTCCTGGCTTGTTTGACTTGCCGCTTATTTGGGGTTACCCATTGCCTAATGCAACCATCCGTGATCAACCGCATGGTTGGGCCAAGTCTAAAGTCGCGCGAATGCCCGAAGGAACTCGCTGTGTCCGACAGATCGATTCAACGATCGATGCAACGATAAGCTTGCCTGCAGCCCACAGGTCTGGGATCATCTCGGGCGAGCTCGTCTTTAGGCACCGATATCTGACTCCATGCTGCGTGCACTCTCAATTCGACATTTCGCAATCATCACGGCCCAGGAGCTGGAGTTTGAGCCGGGCTTCACTGCGATTACCGGCGAAACCGGGGCTGGTAAATCGATTCTGATTGATGCCTTGGGTCTTTTGCTTGGCAACCGCGCCGATAGCGGCATGATTGCCGATGGTCAGCCTGCTGCCGAACTGTCTGCCACCTTTGAGCTTTCCGGTCAAACCGCAGAGGTATCAGCTTGGCTGAATGAGCAGGCCATGGACGATGATGATCTGCTGATTCTGCGCCGGATCGTGCCGCGTTCCGGCAGTTCCAGGGCCTGGATCAACGGTCGCAGCTCAACCATCGGTCAACTGGCAGAGCTTGGTCAAAAGTTGGTCGAAATCCACGGCCAACATGAACATCAACAGCTGGAGCGACCCAGTGTCCAGCGGCGACTGCTTGATCAGCAGGTAAGCCCAAAGATCACTGCCTCCGTTCAGTCGGCTCACAGCGCCTGGCAAGACGCTCAGAACTGCCTGGAAGCGTTTGAGCGCGATGCCGGCGACTCGGCTCAGCTTGAACTGCTCAATTTCCAGGTTGCCGAGCTGAACGCGCTGCAAATTACTGAAGGCGAATTCGAAAAGCTTGAATCCGATCAAGAACGCCTGTCTCGACAAGATGAAATCCGTCATGGCATCGTCGAAACACAACGTTTGTTAACCGGCGACGATCAGCCAGGCGTGCAAACAATGCTGCGTGAGGCAATGAATCAACTTGCAGGCATTCGGCAACTCGACCCCGATCTCGACGGTATTGCTGCGATGCTCGACGAGGCGCGTATCAACATTGATGAGGCCGTTGCCAGCGTTGAACGACTCGATCGAGAAGACGATAGCGACCAGGAGCGGTTGAGCGTTATCAACCAACGGCTGGAGCGCGCTCTTGATCTCGCTCGCAAACATCGAGTCGACGGCAAGGCGCTGCCAAGACTTACCCTGGATCTCAGCGCACGACTCGAACGGCTGGAAAACCAGGATAAGGAGCGGGCCGAACTGGATACCGCTCTTCAATCCGCGCGGGCACACTGGCATGAAGCGGCAGAAAAGCTGCATCGTGCCCGCACAAAGGTGGCGCTGGATCTGGCAAAAACAGTCAATGAACATCTTAAATTGCTTGGCATGGACCAGGCTCGCATCGAATTTTCAGTGCGCCATGACTCGCAGGCAACTCCGCGTGAGCATGGTGCTGATCAGATCCAGATTCAGTTTGCCGGCAATCCGGGCCAGACTCCGAAATCACTTGGCCGAGTCGCCTCAGGCGGGGAGCTGTCTCGAATCAGCCTGGCCTTGATGATTGCAGCACGCCCTGATGACGGCCCCATGATTCGGGTATTTGATGAGGTTGATGCAGGTATTGGTGGCCAGACCGCTAGCGTGGTCGGGCAGTTTTTAAGTGAAGTTGCCGATGGTGGCCAAGCGTTTTGCGTGACCCACCTGGCGCAGGTCGCGGCCGCCGCCGATCATCAGCTGCGGGTGGTCAAATCCAGCGAGACCAGCGGCGTGGAGATTACCGTCAGACGACTAGACCAGAACCAGCGCCGAGAAGAAATTGCGCGCATGCTGAGCGGATCCGTGTCAGAAAAAAGCCGCGAACATGCGGCAGAGTTGTTGTCTGGGAGTTGAAGAAAAAATAAAACCTGATCAGCGAACAGACCTGAAGCTCATTGAATTATCAGGATTTTTTAAGCGGTCGAGCGTAGATCACGAGCGTGTGATCAACAATTTCATAGCCATGCTCTCGGGCAATTTCTTCCTGTCGTTTTTCGATCGCTTCATCGAAAAACTCGATGACTTCATTGGTTTCCAAACACACCATATGATCGTGATGCTCACCCTCATCCAGCTCGTAGCACGCCTGCGAACCACCGCCGGTCGATTCAGCAAACATATGTTTCCGAACTAGTCCGGCACCTTCGAACTGATTCAAAACTCGGTACACCGTTGCCAGACCGATGTCCTCACCCTCCGTCATCAATGCCCGGTAGATTTCATCCGCCGTCATATGCTTCTGCGGAGTTTGTTCGAGCAGGCGAAGAATCTGCAGTCGGGGGTGAGTGATTTTCAGACCGGCTTTGCGCAGATCATTTCGTTCTTCGGGCATGGTTGAAAACTCCGGACAACAGATGGTTGAAGCTACGAGTCCTATTGTATCATTGCAATTCAATTTTCAGCCCGCGATCAATTACGCTCATGCGACTCACACTCTGTATAGCGTTAGCTTTGCTACTGAGCGCCTGCAATTTGGTATACAAGCAGGACATTCAGCAGGGCAACGTGCTCGATGATGAAGATGTGGCCCAAATCGAAATTGGCATGACCAAACGCCAGGTTTCGGTACTGTTGGGCTCACCATCAATTGCCAGTCCGTTTCACGCCAGCCGCTGGGACTACATGAACACCTATTCGCGGCGCGGCGCCACGCCGACCAAACGTGTTCTGACACTTGTTTTCGATCGATCTGATCGGCTCGAGGCGATCGAAGGCAGCTACCTTGACCAGGACTCCGTCGCAGCTAACGCGCTGCGCGATCTGCAGCGACCTTCGGATACACCGATCCAGGATATGGAAAGCGTTCAAGAGCCTTAGGGCCTGGATTTCTTTTGCTCTCGTTCGATCTCGGCCATTTCGCGCCGAACCACTTTAGGATCGGCCTTCAGCGGCTGATAAACTTCGACCCGGTCACCGGTTTTCAGAATTTGATCGGGTTTACAGCGGCGGCCAAAGATTCCGATCAGCTTGGTGTCGAGGGTTAAATCCGGCAGTCGTTTGTCAAGCGCAGCGGCAGCGACTGCATCCATTGCAGTTGCGCCCTGGACTAGCGTTAGCGCCACCAGCACCTGCTCATCGGCGTTACCCGCCACGACCTCAACCTGAATCCAGTCAGCCATAGATTTGCTCGGCGCGCCGACAAAAATCATCAACCATACGATCGGCAACGCGCCCGAAGCCGCGCTGGAAGGGCAACATCAGTACCGATCCGGGCATGTGAAACGACAAATCCAGACTGACCCGCGTGCCCTCAGAACCCAGCGGCTTAAATTCCCATTGGCCGACAAGGTCCTCAAACGGTCCTTTTTCCAGCGTCATTGAAAGTCGCTGTTCCGGCACCAACTTATTGCGGGTCGTGAATCGCCTGGCGACTCCAGCAACACGAACGTCCAGAGTTGCAATCTGAATTTCCTCGCCATCTTCATGGACTTCCGCTTGTCGGACCCAAGGCAAGAAGTCCGGATAGCGCGCAACATCGCGGACCAGACCAAACATTTGAGCGGGTGATTGTGTGACGAGGGCAAAACGGTGTATTTCGGGCATTGGGAACGGCGCTTGGAAGACAGAAGACGGGAAACGAAAGACGAAGGGTTGGGACTATCACGACTAACAAGTATACGGTGATCTGAGTTTGATCATGTCCACGACGCGCTGCACGCAGAGGCCCTGTGCGCTATGATCGGCATCCAATTTCGTGGACAGCAGTTTTATCGTGAGCAAAGCCTCTTCTTCAACCATCGCGCTGAACAAACGAGCCCGCTTCGAGTATCACCTCGATGACCGAATCGAGGCTGGCGTCGCGCTAGAAGGCTGGGAAGTCAAGGCCTTGCGCGCCGGCAACGTTCAATTTAACGAGAGCTATGTGCTGCTCAAGAACGGCGAGGCTTTTTTGTTCGGCTGTTTGATCACCCCGCTGCTTTCAGCCTCCAGCCACGTGCATGCCGACCCCAGACGCAACCGGCGGCTGTTGATGCACCGGCGCGAAATCGATCGCCTGGTTGGCCAGGTCGAACGCAAGGGGCTGACCTTGATTCCAACTGCCATGTACTGGTCCAAAGGCAAAGTCAAGGTGGAGATTGCCGTAGCACGAGGCAAGCAGAACCACGACAAACGCAAAACCGCAAAAGATCGCGACTGGGCTCGCCAGAAAAGCCGTTTAATGAAGAACGCCTGAGCATTCGTCACGAATGTTGTCAAGGCATCCGGGAACGATCCAGGCCATACGTCAATCAATAAAAAGCACGAAGTGTATTGACCTTTAGCTTCGAAATCGGGGCAAACCACGAACCGCTAATGGGCGTATAGTGGTCGATGAACCAATTGCTGGGGGGCCCGTGGCCCAAAACCGTCCGCTGAGCGGCCTTGATGCCGCGTTTTTATACCTCGAAGGCCTGGGTACGCCCATGCACGTCGGCAGCCTGATGGTTCTGGATCCGCCCAGAAGCAGAAGTAAAAACAAGGGCGAGAATAACGATTTTCACCAGCGACTGCGCGCTCACGTCGCCGATCGCCTGTCAGCCGCCGCGCCACTCAGACGCGTACTCGAAGATGCCCCCCTGGGACTCAGTCATCCGATCTGGCGCGAACACGCCGAGCTCGATCTTGACTGGCACATCCAAAAGCGCAAACTGCGCGCGCCCGGCTCCACCAATGCGTTACTGAATTTAACGGCGCGACTGCACGCCGAACCCATGGATCGCGACAAACCGCTTTGGCAGCTAGTCGTGATTGAAGGATTGGCCGAGGGTCGGGTCGCGCTCTACAGTCGTTTGCACCATGCGTTGCTGGACGGCCAAGGCGGCGTCGCTCTGGCGCGAGCGCTGCTGGATGTCGAGCCTAATCCTAAACACCCCGGTCACAAAGCAACGCCCCACAAACCGAGCAAACCAACCGGTAAGACGCGACTAGCAGCCAAAGCCGCTGGCTCGACAATTAGCAGCTGGGGGCGCTGGATGCGTGGCATTCCCGATACGGTGCGACTGGCCGCATCCGGGGCCTCCTCGCCGAAGAAAACTCTGAGCAGCCTGCGCGAAAGCGTCATGCTGGCACCACGGACGCCGTTCAATATTCAAATCTGCGACAAACGCGCTTTCGGCGTTGCGAGCTTGCCGCTTGTGCGTTTCAAACAGGTGGCCAAAACACACGGTGTCAGCTTGAACGACGTGGTGATGGCCGTTTGCAGCACCGCCTTGCGTCAGGCGCTCAAGCATAAAGGTGAATTGCCCGATAAGCCGCTGGTCGCTGGCATGCCGGTTTCGTTGCGCGACCAGGGCGATGGCGAGACTAACAACCAAGTTTCGATGGTTCAATGCGAGTTGCCTACCGACGAACCCGACCCCGTTAAACGGCTGCTGCGAATCCATGCTGCCACCGACAAGATCAAACACCGCGTCCAGGCTTTCAGCAATT
>JGI12109J20283_10052407_pt1 | contig 15260 bp, 14 predicted proteins | sample ElkSlonscriptome_12_FD_20283 | JGI IMG/M metagenome (IMG submission 20283) | reverse complement strand
TTTGTGCTCGTTGGCCGTGTCGCAGGTCATGGCGATGTACAGGTTCGCCTGCGCTTCGCTGCATGCGGCCTCGAGCTCGCCGCGATCGACGAGCCATTGCTCGAGCTCGCCAACCGTGGAGACCTCTCTGCTGATCAAGGCGTCGAACAACGGCTGGACGTTCTCCCAACGGGTCGCGTCGATGTCGGCGGGCACCAGGCCCGAAGTCGGGGCGGCAGTGGTCATGGCGGTGAACTCCTCGAGGTAGGCGGCATGGGTAGAGACGCCCGAGGCAAGCCGCCCCGGCCGATACGAGTCCATCATAGTCAACGAGGCGAAAAACGCAGCGAGGCCCAGCCGCTTTGGCTGAGCCCCGTGTGACACGTCGGCGTTGGTTGAATGCTCGGCTTACAGGTTCCGCAGGATCTCTTCTTGCTGGCGAACCCAGTCGCGGAAATCCTCTTCGGACTGGCCGAATTGGAAGAGTGCGAGGTTGGGGTTGTTGTCAACCATGCGGACGATGGAGTTCAGGCTTCGGCGGGCAAAGCCGACGAACTTGCCCTTGCTATCCTCGTCGGCGCCTTGGGCCAGATCGATCGCAACATTATATCCGTCGAAGTACTCGTTGAGGCGCTGCTCGTCGCGCGCAGTCTGCTCGCGGAAGCGACGCAGGTAACTTTCGGCCTTCGAAACGGGGTAGCTCACGCCCTCGACCTCTTCGCCGACCCACACGACCTCGGTGAGCCCCATGGCCGCGCCGAGTTCGTCCAGCGTATCGGCAATACCGTCGGCAAAGCCGAGCTGCTGGGCCGACACGCTCGTGAGCGCAAGCACGCGGTTGTGTGGATTGATGAGCACCTCGCCCTGGTCATTCTGGTACATGGCCTCGATGCGGCCGTTTTCGTCCAGGTCGACCGAGAGCGGATCCATGATCTGCATGGCGCGAATGATGCGCGGATCGTGGCCGCCACGCTCGCTGATGCGCTCGGCCATGTAGAGCACGTCTTCGAGGCCGCGACCTTCGACGGCCTGCATGGCGCCGAACCAGGCGGTGTTGCCGCCATACGCGCCGCGTCGCATGAAGTAATGCTCGGTGAGCGTGTGGGGCGTCAGTGACGCTGCCGAGATGGCGTAGTCGACCCACGCCACGGTGCGGAACCTGGGCTTGTACTCGTTGTGCAGCACGTCGCTCAGCGGCATGAGCTCGGCCACGGCGCCGCCGCCCGAGTTGATGCGAATCACCACGATGTCGATATTCTCTTCCTCAAGCAACGGAATTGCTTCGCGGAAGGACTGGGCCGTGACGTACGTACCCACCATGCCCTGGCCCGCGTCGGCATCGCCGAACGTGATGATCGCGGCGCGGGGCGCACCGGGAGACACTGCACGCTTCTGCTCGGGCTTGGAATCGGCCTCGGGTGCGGCCTCGGACGGCGCCGGGTCGGTCACGCCGGGCTCGGCCGGGGTGTTGCCGCCGGCCTCATCCACGTCGCGCTCGATGCGCAGCACGTCCGAGGCGGGGTAGAACTGGGTCAGCCCATCGGACGTCTTGACCCACACAGAACCGTTGAGCTCGCGAGCGATCTCGCCCTCGACTACTCGGCCGTCGTTGAGCGTCACACGATCCTTGGCGATCGCGAGCTGGCTGCAGGCCAGCAGCGCCAAGGCGCACGCCATCCCACGAGTCAGTCGCGCAGTCGTTGAAAGCTGATACTTCATGCGTTGATTCTCCAATTCAGGCGCGTGGGGTGCTTATCGCTCGTCGGCCAATTGTTCGAGCTCGAGACGCTGGAGCATGATGCGGAACTGACCGATCACCTGAGCCGGCGACCGGAAGTTCTGGAAGCCCGGAATCTGCCGGGGCTCGAGCGCTTCCTCGTAGCGCTCGAAGAAGCCCATCATCTGCTGGAGCTTGGCGCGCTGCTGGCCGCGGGCGCGGCGACGATCGCCCCACTCTCCGTCGACCTCGATCTCCTGAAACTCACGCATCAGGCGAGCCAAGGCGTCCTCGGTACGCTCGATGGTCCTGGTCCAGTTGTCCATGATGGACTCGCCGTCACCGACCATCTCGTGATTGCGGATGATGCCAAGCTCGAACAGCAGATCGTCCAGGTTGTCCACCGTGCCCTTGGACACGCCCAGAATCTGCGCCGTGTCGGCTCGCAGCGTCAGGAAGTTCTTGCCCCGGCCGCGGGCCAGATCGCGTATGTTGTCCCGCTGTTCATCAATGAGCGCGTTGTTGGTCAGCAAAAACTCATCGGTGCTCTCGGGTTCGCGATTGAGGTACACCGGGCGACCACCTTCAAGGCGGTAGGACAGCACCGTCTCACCACGTGCCATGGCGTCGATGAGCTTGGGCTCGTACCCCGAATCGATCACCATGCCCTTGGCGGTGGCCAGGCTGGCGGCAACGAGCTTCTCCTTGACCACCTCGTCGCCCTGCTGATAACGAAGGTACACGCCGCGGATTCCGCCGATGCGGCCCTCGGGGTGGAAGTACATCGTGTCCGACAGGAACGGCAGGAACGCCGCACTGCCCATCGCGTTCTTTACCCAGAACACGATCTTGGGCTTGTCGTCCCACTCGGCCAGCCCCTCGTCCGTGAACAGTCCGCGGATGGGCCGGATGCCGAAGATGTCGAAGATGCCCGTGTCGTCGGGCATCTCGGACTGCATCGGATCCTCTTCCTGGAACCAGTTCACGTCGACCTTGATGATGATGTAATCCGCCCCGAGTTCGCGGGCCTCCTCCATCGCCTCATGCATGGGCGTGAACGTGATGTCCTTGCCAAACCAGCCATCGGCCGCGAAGTAGTACACCTTCGGCGTCTCTTGCTGAGCCTCGGCGGGCATGGCGGCGAGGCCAAGCACCATCGCGGCGATCGCAAGCGTGGCGACGGCACGCAGCCGGCCGATCAGTCCTCGATTATCCAGTTCGTGCATCTTCATCGTGCATCGGCCTCCAACAGCCATTTGGCGGTCTCACGTTGTTCGCACGCCCGAACCAATCGGGCCGCGAACCCAAACAACAAGACCAAGACTTCGCCTCACGGGCCGCCGCCATCGGCTGCGTGGCCCTTCACATCAGTATTGACGCCCTGCGCCGCCAGATGTTCCAGCAACGATGCCCGATCGGAGACGGTTCCATCGAGCTGGAGGTCATAGGCACGCTCCAATACCCGAGCAAAATCCGGACCTGGCATCAATCCCAGGTCGATCAGGTCGGTGCCTGTCACCCAGGGGGCGGGTGCCAGCCCACCGGGCTCGCCCGCAAGCTCGGCCACTCGTGATTCCATCGCGCGGGCTTGCGCTGGGTGCTCGACACGCAGCAACGCCATCGCGTGGGCAAACCCTCGGGCTGCGGCAAGCCGCTTCTGGCCGGCCTTGCCCAAGCTAAGGAAGCGATCCAGGGCGTCGATTCGCCTGCGCAGGACGGCAGCGATGATCGCGTGCTCGCTGTTGCTCAGGCACAACGCGGACCGCAGCCGTGACGCGGTCGCAATGGTGCCGGCCTCGTCTCGTGCGTGACCACGATCGAGCGCCCAGGCCGCCAACGCCACGGCGGCCATCTCCCCTTCATCATCATCGAATTCCGCAGGGAGTGCCGCGACGCGGTCGTGAGCGTGCCCGGCACCGCGTGCGGGCTCTTGCAGCATCGGGCCATCCAGGGTGAGCATCTCGATCAGCGATGCGGCACGCGAGCGAGTCTCGTGCTGCATCATCCGTCGTACTTCACCGCCGATGCGTTCGCGACTCACGCCCTCGAGTTCGCCCGCATGCTCGGCAATCGCATGAGCGGTCGTTGGCTCGATCTCGAACCCAAGCCGTGCTGCAAACCGAACGGCCCGCAACGCACGAAGCTGATCCTCGGCCAGGCGCTGGTGCGCGTCGCCCACAGCCCGAACGACGCCGGCCCGAAGATCGTTGAGGCCACCAACCAGATCGATGACGCGACCGGCAACCCGCGATCCATCGCGGCGCTTGCTCCACACGGATTCGTCCGCCAACGGGTCGAGAAACAGCGCGTTGATCGTGAAATCCCGCCGTTCGGCATCGGACTGTGCGTCGCTGAAGATCACCTCGTCGGGCCGACGACGATCGCTGTACGACCCGTCGGTGCGGAACGTGGCCACCTCGGTCCATACGCCGTGCTTGCGCACCTGCACGACGCCAAACTTGGCGCCCACGAGCCTGGCACCATGGAACAGGCTTGCCAGGCGATCGGGGTTTGCATCGGTCGCGACGTCATAGTCACCGGGGTCGAGTCCCAGAAGCTCGTCACGCACGCACCCGCCGGCGAGATACGCCTCGTGCCCCTGGCTGCGGAGGTGGGTCACGACGGCCAGTGCGGCCTGGCGGGCCAGTGGTTGCGCGCTTGATGGACTCGTGCTGCCGTCGTTGGCCATGGGCTTTAGCCCTTCGGCGTTCGATCGCGCAGCGACTTGATCTCGTCGCGCAGGATGGCGGCCAATTCGTAGTTCTCGGCCTCAAGGGCACGCTCGAGACGAGACTCCAGCTCCGCAGCCTGGCTTGGCATGAGCCTGGGATTGATCGCCTCGCGCATGCCAGCCAGGGTTCGGCGCTCGGCGGAGGCCTCGAAGGCCTCGGGTTCGCCCGCATCGGCAAAGGCCTCCTGCAGTGCGTCCAGCCCCTCGTCGATCATGGCCACGGCGGCCTTGGTCTCGTTGGCACGGATCATCTGGCCGGCAAGGGCCCTCGTGCGGACCGTCAGGATGAAGGGCCGATAATGCAGCATTGAACGCCCATCCTGCTCATCGCGCGAGTACTTCGAAAGGAAGTCGATCAAACGCAGGTTCCGTCCGGTGTCTCGGATGACGCCGTCGAAGTCGTTGAGCACGAGAAGAGCCACGTAGCGGTGGTAGTACTGGGCAGCTTCTTCTCGGAGCAGCTTGCAATCGTCGGGGGAGAGCTCGAAATCGCCGCCACCTTCGCCGGCCATCATGTCCGCATCGTCGGCAATGCTCTCAAAGTGCTCCAGGAGACTTCGGTAGTTATGGGGCGTTTGTCCGTCCGGGCGCCCGTCAACGTGCATCTGCAGCACGCCAAGGTCAAGCCGGACCTGGAGTAAGGGGTCGCCGTGCGTCCCCTGGATCAGGCGAATGTTTGGCCTTGTTCGGTCGTATGGCCAATCTTCGAGTATGTCCGATATATCGCGGTTCATGGTTGATTTGCAGGTTTTGCAGACAAAATGCGCTTGCAGGGGGGTATGGCCTCCGGGTAGCATAGTGCTCGAGGAAGTCTCGCCCACGTTCGCTGAGCCGCCACCCCGCGCTTCTTTGAGGAGAGAGGCAAGCTGGGCATCGGCAAAGGCGGAGTATCTTCGCCTGTTGGGTGAATCCGACCTCGTTGGTGTTCGTGTGCCCGTATCGGCTTGAGCCAAGTGCGCGGAAGCTCGATGAATCCGATGCGGCTGACGAACGAATACGTGGTAGGAGGATGATGTGCTCCACACTGCCCTCGTGGGGGCACATCACGAAAGGTGGGATGAGTCGTGAGTGCGATAACCAGGAATGAATCGGCCAGCCCGGGCGTACGTTCTGAGCTGCAAATGTACTTGGACGAGATCAAGCGGACGCCGCTGCTCACTGCCGAGCAAGAGCGTGAGCTCGGGTACAGGATCCAACGCGAGAGCTGCCCCGAGGCTCGCGAGCAGATGATCCGGGCCAATCTCCGCTTAGTGGTGGCTATTGCCAAGAACTTCTCGAACCGCGGGTTGGTGCTGTCGGACCTAATTGAAGAGGGCAATATCGGGCTGATGCGGGCCGTCGAGGGCTTCGACCCCGACCAGGGTGCTCGCTTCAGTACGTACGCCTCGTGGTGGATCAAGCAGGCCATCAAGCGGGCGCTCATCAACGCGTCACGACCGATCCATGTGCCAGCATACATGGTCGAGCTGATCTCCCGAATGCGGCAGGTCTCTCGAGACCTCGAGAACGAAGCCGGCTTCCCGCCGTCGATCGAGCAGATAGCCGAGGCCATGGAATTGCCCGTGAAGAAGGTTCGGGCGATCCGCCGGGCTATCCGGGCCACTCGGGCGCAGACCCAGCCGGCCTCGGGCGACGAGAACACCCCGGGACTCTCGGACATCGTTGCCGATGATCGCCTTGCCCCGCCCGGCGAGGCACCGTTGCACGCCGACGAGATGGCCACGCTGCGTCGATTGATGGAAACCATCGACGACCGCGAAGCCGCCATTCTCAATGCTCGCTTCGGGCTAGACGGACAGGATCCGCTGACGCTCAAGCAGGTTGCCGAGCGCGTCGGGCTAAGCCGAGAGCGTGTCCGGCAGATCGTCGATGAGGCGATGACCCGCCTCAACGCCCAGCTCAACGACGAGCGGCCGAGTCGATTCTTTCGCGAGAATCGCACACGCACGGGCGAGCCGCTGAGTCCCGAGCGCGCTCGGGCGAGGGCCATGTCGGCCGCCGCACGCTCTCGCAGCGCCGGCTGATCCGATGTGCGTGCTGGGACATGACGACGCAGGCTCGAGCTCGGTGCTCGGGCTTTTTTTTTGCCTTGGCGTGCGTGCTTGGCTAGTGCTTCACGCCCTCGACACGACCCGGATCGGTGTACTTGGCCACAGCCTTGGTCAAATCGACCTCGGCGATGTTCGCTAGGGTGGTGAGCCAGGCCAACACGTCTGCGAACTCCTCCTCGAGGTTGTTGAGATCGGTTTGGCTCGGGTTTCGATCGGGAGCGCAGTCCTGCAGTGCGGTGGCCAGTTCGCCCACCTCCTCGATGAGCCACATGAAGGTTCCCGGGATTCCCCGAGCACTGTCCGTGGCGTGGTAGCGATCGCGGATGAGCTGCTGGAATGCCTGGAGCGTCATGTCTGGTAAAGCCTGGCTGGTCATGGGCGACGGTAGACCCCGGTCGCCGTGCAGCCCTATACTCGAGGCCCGTCCGAGCGTCTCGACGGGTGCCTCGTGATTGCCGACTCGACCCCGGAGCCCGATGCAGGGCACCAAGCAGGACATCTGCCGCTTATGCCGACCATCAACCAGCTCTGCCGCAACCCCCGTCGCACGCCCAAGATGAAGTCCAAGGTGCGTGACATCGAAGGATGCCCTCAGCGTCGCGGTGTTTGCCTGAGCGTCAAGACGATGACGCCCAAGAAGCCCAACTCCGCGTTGCGCAAGGTTGCCCGCGTGCGGCTGAGCAACGGTCGCGAAGTGACCGCGTACATTGGCGGCGAGGGCCACAACCTGCAGGAGCACTCGATCGTGCTCGTGCGTGGTGGCCGCGTGCCCGACCTTCCCGGTGTGCGATACCACGTCGTCCGTGGTGCGCAGGACAGCCTGGGCGTCGACGGCCGCAAGCAGGGCCGCTCGAAGTACGGCACCAAGAAGGGCAAGTAAGAATATTTTGAACCGAAGGCCTCGACACGAGGCTTCGTGACAATGGCAAGTAATCCCGCTTTGGCCTGAGACTGGCGGGGTGAACACAAGGCCGACGCACGACGTCGGTGGATGAGCCGAAGGAGATTTCCATGGCCGGAAGGATCACCGCGTCGGAAGACCAACTGCGTCCCGACCCACGCTACAACGACATCACGCTCTCGAAGTTCATCAACTGCGTCATGCGAGATGGCAAGAAGACCCGCGCGACACGCGTGGTGTATGACGCACTCGATCAAATCGACGAGAAGCTCAAAAAAGAGAACAACCCCGACGCGCCCGAGAATGCGTTGGCGCTCTTTCTGATGGCCATCGACAACGTGAAGCCATACGTCGAGGTTCGCAGCAAGCGTATCGGTGGTGCCAACTACCAGGTGCCCCAGCAGGTGAAGGGGCGCCGCCAGCAGAGCCTGGCCTTTCGCTGGATCATCACCAGCGCTCGCGGCGAGAAGGGTCGCCCGATGGCCGGTCGCTTGGCCGACGAGCTCTACAACGCCGCTCGCGGCGAGGGCAAGGCGATGACCATCCGCGATCAAACGCACCGCATGGCCGATGCGAATAAGGCCTTCGCGCACTTCGCCTGAGGCGAACCGCTGGGGCCTTCGCGCACTTCGCCTGAGGCGAACCGCTGGGGCTTACGCTCGGTTCACCTGAATCTCTTGCCACTGTCCCCGTCAAGGCCGCGAGCATGCTCGCGGTTTCTTTGTGCGCGTATCGTCTTCCATGAGTTTGTCCGTCGATCGTTATCACCGGCAGAAGCTGATTCCCGGGGTGGGCGAGCAGGGCCAGCAACGGCTCGGCCAAGCGAACGTGTTGATCGTGGGTTGTGGCGCGCTCGGCTGTGCCCAAGCCGATCTGCTGGTGCGCGCGGGCGTTGGGCGCGTTCGCATCATTGATCGCGACGTGGTCGAGCCGACCAACCTCCAGCGCCAGACGCTGTATGCCGAATCCGACATAGGGAACGCCAAGGCGTACGCCGCGGCCGATCGACTGCGCGCGGTCAACAGCGCGGTGACCATCGAGCCGTTCGCCAGTGATCTGACACCCGACAACGTCGAGGAGTTGGCCGAAGGCTGTCAAGTCATCTTGGACGGCACGGACAACTTCGAGACGCGCTACCTGCTGAACGATCTTTCGGTGAAGCTGGGCGTGCCCTACGTCTACGGCGGCGTCATCGCCAGCCGCGGCATGGCGGCGACGTTCGTGCCCGGTCGCACGCCGTGCCTGCGATGCGTCTTGTCCGAGCCTCCGCCGGTGGGCAGCGTGCCGACGTGCGACACGGCGGGCGTGTTTGGGCCGACGGTGTCGATCGTGGCGGCGCAGCAGGTCGCCGACGCAATGAAGGTGCTGCTGAATCTGCAAGACTTGCTCAGCAACTCGATGCTCGACTTTGATCTGCTTGCCAACGTTCGTCGCAGGCTGAAGCTTGCGGATCTCGCCTCGAGCCAGGCGGACTGCAGGTGTTGCGGGCAGCGGCGGTTCGACTTGCTGGATGGTGCCAGTGCGGCAAGGGCCCAGCCGTTGTGTGGGCGGATGGCGGTACAGGTGACGCCCGGTGGGAGTGCCGACGTGGGAATGGACGAACTCGGCCGGCGATTGATGACGCACGGCCCGTGCAGGCGCGTTGGCCCGCTGTTGAAGGCGGTTGCGAGCGAGGGCGAGCGACGATTCGAGCTGACCATCTTTCCCGATGGTCGGGCGATCATCGCCGGCACGGAAGACCCGGCCGAGGCACGAACGATCTACGCACGACTCATTGGGTCGTGAGTACGGCTTGTTAGGCCTCGGCCATCTCGGCGGTTACGACGCCCTGGGCAAAGCTCTGATAGGCCCCGCCGACCTGCTTGGCCATGCTGTCGGGCCAGACATGGAAGTCGCCGCTCTTGAAGGCCTCGAGGATGGCTTGGCCCACGAGGCTCGGCGGTTCGGCGACGTCGTCGAGGCCGGCTTGGCTGCCCATGTCGGTGGCGATGGGGCCCGGGTGTACGCTGTAGACAGCCGTGCCCTGCTCGGCCAGATTGGTCCGCAGCGCCTGGGTCACGGCGTACGACGCCGCCTTGGAGGCGCAGTAGGTCGTGAATTCGGGAAAGGTCTTCATTGAAACGACGGAGTTGAGCTGCACGAAGGCGCCGCCGCCGTTGGTCTTGAGCACGGGGGCAAAGGCCCGAGCGGTGCGCATCAGGCCGTAGACGTTGGTGTCGATCTCGAAGCTCAACGCCTCGAAGGCGTCGTCGGAGAAGGTGTCGGCGGTCTTCAGCACGCCGGCATTGTTCACGACCAGGTGCACATCAGTGGCCTGTTGCGCTGCCGCTTCGATGCTCTTCTGGTCGTTGAGGTCGAAGGCGATTGGCTCGACTCGCTGCCCGTAGGCCGCAACGAGGGGCTGGGCGCTCTTGGGATCGCGTACTGCGGCGTACACCTTCGAGGCACCGGCATCGAGCAGCGACTCGGTGATCGCCTTTCCGATGCCGCGATTCGCACCGGTGACCAAAGCGACCTTGCCGTTGATGTCGAACGTGCTCATCGTGCTTCTCCTTGTGTACAGGTCCTCGTGACAGGGCTGTTCTCGTAGGGAAGCCAAGGTCGAGGCGAATGGCGTTATTCCGGTGCGTCGGCCCGGCGAACGGCCTGGCAGAACGGTGTGAACTGTGCGAGGTCTTCGCTCGAGTCGCCGAGTGATTGGGCCACGCCCCAGGGCCGAAGCGCTTCGATGACCGGGCCGACGTTCTGGGCATCGAGCCCACCGGTAAGCACGACGCGGAGTGGCGTAAGCGTGATCGATCTTGCGAGGTTCGCCAGTGATGCATTCCAGTCAAAGTCGCAAGGCGCCTCGAGCAGCACGGCGCAGACCTCCTCAATATCAGACCAGTGCCGGAGCTGGGTGTCGAGCGTGGACAAGTCCAGCGGTATCCCCTTGATCACATCGGGCCCGATACGACGAACGAGATTGTCCTTCTCATCACCGGTGAGCAGCGTGTACGGAGCCGGAAACACGGCCTCTGCATCGAGGAAGTCGTCTAGCGTGGGGTCGACGTAGATCGCGACGGCCCAGAGCAACGGCGGCAGCGACGAGAGGACGTCCGCGGCAGCGTACGGATCGACGTGACGCGGCGAGCCGGGGCGGAAGTCGAAGCCGATGGCATCGGCGCCGGCGGCCTCGGCGGTTTCCGCAGTCCTCAGATCGCGGACGCCGTTGAGAAGTATTCGTGTTCGGCCCATTACAGACGCTCCGAAGTTATGGCGTCGAGGTCTTGCTGCGCCAACGCGCGCAGCTCCGGGTCTTCGAGGTTGGCAAGCGCCTCACGCAAGAGCGCCTCGACGGATGCACGCTGGTCCGGTTGCTCGGCCAGGATACGGGCCAGCAGCACGCGCACCATCGGCGCTTCCTGGTCGTCGCCGTAGCGATCGAGGAAGGACCTGTACGCCCTGGCGGCGAGTTCATGCTCGGACTTCTGATAGAGCGCGTTGGCCAGGTCGAGCTGCGCGTCTCGTTCCAGTGTCGTGGCGCGTTCCTCGTGCTGGTCGCACAGCTTGCGATACATCGACGCGGCAGACCCGATGCGGCGATCCCCCAGGGCTTGTTCGATGCCCTTGCGGAGCTGCTCGGCCGCGGCTTCGGGCGTGGGCTTGTCTTCTCGACGCGATCGGCGTGATGTCTTGCTGGCCATCGGGTGATCGAGCCCAGCGCCGTGAACGGCCCTGCGGATCTTGCCCTTGCGACGCTTCTGCCTGAACGTGGTGAAGAGGTCGTACGGTTCTCGAGACACCAGGCCGGTCGCGAGCAACACGAATGCGACCGCGAAGCCATAGGCGTAGCCCCCAAGGTGGGCTTCAACGGCGATCCTGTCGCCACCGACGCCGAACAGGAACAGGTCCTTGGCGATGGCAAGCGCGATGAAGATCCACGCCGGCAACACGAAGAACCCGATGAGGATGAAGAACAGCAGCACTCGCACGCCGGCCCGTGGGAACATGACCAAATAGGCCCCCGTGCAGCAGGCGACAGCCCCTGAGGCACCAACGACCGGATTGTCCTTGAAGAGTGCGTGGGCGAGTCCGGTGGCGATGGCCCCGACGAGGTAGAACGCCGCGAAGCCGACGTGGCCCAGTCGATCCTCGACCGCCTGGGCGAACACCCAGAAGAAGAGCATGTTGCCGAGCAGGTGCATGGCCCCGCCGTGCAGGAAGGCGTAGGTCAGCCAGGTCCACCACGCACTGTTGCCCGGGGCGAGCATGAAGCGTTCGACGTCGCCTCCCACGACGGTGGGGAGGTTCTTGGTTGCGATCAACTGGGCCAGAAATGCCAGCACGTTCAATACGAGCAGCGCATAGGTGACCACGGGCGTTCGGCGGAGTGGTCGGTCCGTGCCCAAAGGGATCAGCACGGCCGATGGTACCCGCCATGACGCGTCTCAGGCCGCAATGGGCCATACCTATCAGCAAACGTCCGTGGGTGGCCCTGATGCGGGCTCCCCAGGCCCAAGTCCCCTGCTAGACTGCGATCGAAAACACCCAAGGTGGCCGATTTTTGGCCCGCGGATTACGAAGTAGCAGGAGGATCGCAGAAGATGCCCGAGTTCAGCAAAGGCCTGGAAGGCGTCGTCGCCGCCGAGACGCAGATGTCCTTCATCGACGGGCAAGAGGGCGTCCTCGAATACGTCGGCATCGCCATCGGCGACTTGGCCAGTTCCTCGACCTTCGAGGAGACCGTGTACCTGCTGTGGAACAAGAAGCTGCCCACGCAGGCCGAATTGGAGGCCTTCACGAAGGATCTCCGGGACAACTATGACCCGCCGCACGGCATCTTGCAGATGGTCAAGGGCATGCCGACCGACGCGCAGCCGATGCACGTGCTACGGACTCTGGTGAGCGCCCTTGCGTTGTTCGATGGCAATCCCAACGCCAACGACGTGCCCAGTGCGCGAGAGAAGGCACTCAAGATCCTCGCCGCCACGCCGGCGATCGTCGCGGCGTTCGATCGCCACCGTCGGGGCGAGTCGTATGTTGCCCCGGACAAGTCCCTTGGCTTTAGCGCGAACTTCTTATACATGCTCAACGGCGAGAAGCCGACCGACGCGATGACCCGCGCCTTCGACATCTGCATGATCACCCATGCCGACCATGGGCTGAACAATTCGACGTTCACCGCCCGCGTTGTCATCTCAACGCTCAGCGATCTCTACAGCGCCATGACGGCGGCGATCGGGAGCTTGCGCGGTCCGCTGCACGGCGGCGCCAACGAGGGCGTCATGGTTATGCTCAACGAGCTTGGCTCGGTCGACGAGGCCGAGGAATATGTCATGAACAAGCTCAAGAACAAGGACCGCATCATGGGCTTTGGCCACCGCGTGTACAAGGCCAAGGATCCGCGCGCCAGCGAGTTGCAGACCCTGGCCAAGCAGTTGGCCGAGGACACCGGCAACATGGACCTCTACGAGAAGAGCCACGCGATCGAAGAGGTCATGGAGCGTGAGGTCGCCAAGAAGGGCATCTATCCGAATGTCGACTTCTACAGCGCCACGACGTACCACTGCATCGGGCTGAAGCTCGACCTGTTCACACCGATGTTTGCGCTCAGCCGCCTGGCAGGCTGGGCGGGCCACGTCATCGAACAACTCGAAGACAACCGCTTGTTCCGTCCCACGACGAACTACGTCGGGCCGCACAAGGTTGCGTATTCGGCGATCGAGAAGCGATAAGGCAACGATCCTGCCCTGTAAGCAAGGCTCCGCGAAGGCGGGGCTTTTTTGATGGCCCCGAACGTATCATGGCCCATGCTGAAGTCACTGCTCGCCGTGTTGTTCCTGGCCGTGCTCGCCTCTCTCTCGATCGCACAGGTGCCGGCCGATTCCGAGTCGCCCACTGCCAAGGCCACCTTCCAGCGATACCCAGACGCCCCCAGCGTCACGCGGCACGGCGTCGAGATCAACGGCCAGACCATCCACTACGAGGCGACTGCCGACGCCATCACGCTCGTCGACCACAACGGCGAGCCGACGGCGAGCCTGTTCTACATGGCCTACCGCAAGATCGAAGGCGGCGCCGACAGCGCTCAGTTCCCGGATCCTGCCGATCGGCCGATCACGTTCAGCTTCAACGGTGGCCCGGGCTCCAGCAGCGTGTGGCTTCATCTGGGCATCTTCGGCCCGCGTCGTGTCCAGTACGCCGACGAGGTCGGCAACCCGGGCGCGCCGCCGTACGCCGTGATTCCCAACGCGCACAGCCTGCTCGACAAGAGCGACTTCGTGTTCATCGATCCGGTCTCCACCGGGTTCTCGCGGGCCGAGGGCGAGACAAGCGAGAAGCAGTTCCACGGGCTCGAGCGCGATCTCGACGCCGTGGCCGACTTCATCCGGCTGTACCTCACACGCGAGAAGCGATGGAGCAGCCCGAAGATCATCGCGGGCGAGAGCTACGGCACGACCAGGGCGGCGGGCCTGATGCAGCGCCTGCACAGTCGCCACGGCATTGCGACCACCGGCGTGCTGCTGGTCAGCCCCGTGCTCGAGTTCCAGACCATCCGCTTCGGCGAGGGCAACGACCTGCCCTTCCCCATGTTCCTGCCCAGCTATACCGCGACGGCGCACTACCACAACGCGCTGCCCGACAAGTGGCAGAGCCGCCCGGTCGAGGAGGCCATCGCCGAGGCCCGCCGCTTCGCACTCGACGAGTACCTGCCCGCGCTGCTCCGTGGTTCCGCGTTGCCCGCGGCCGAGCGTCATCGCGTGCGGACGACGCTCAGCGAGCTCACCGGCATCGACCCGCAGTACCTCGAAGACGCCGGCCTCCGCCTCACGCAGGGCCGCTTCAGCAAGGAGATCCTGCGGCACCGCAACCAGACCGTCGGCCGCCTGGACGCCCGGTTTATCGGCATCGACGCCGACCACGTGGGCGAGGGCTACGAGTATGACGCGAGCTACGAGGCCATCCGCAGCAACTACACCGAGGCCCTCAACGCCTACGTCCGCGAAGAACTGCAATACGAGAGCGACCTGCCCTACGAGATCCTCACCAACGTCTGGCCTTGGGACTACGGCAGCGCCGGCCGCGACCGCTACGTCAGCGTGGCCGACCGCCTGCGCGACGCCATGCATCGCCAGCCGCACGCGCGCGTGTTCGTGGCGATGGGCCACCACGACCTGGCCACGCCCTTCTTCGCCGCCGAGACCACGCTCAACCGCATGAAGCTCGATCCCAGCTACCGCGATCGCATCGACCTGGCGTACTACCCCGCGGGCCACATGATGTACGTGCACCGGCCCTCGCTCGAACAGATGAAGGCCGACCTGGACGCGTTCTACGAGAGCCTGCCGTAGACGGGACACGTTGAAACCCCGCGCCGGTATGGGATGATTCGCCTCGAAAGCGAGGCCGAACCATGCCCGAGTGGTACATCGTCGTCCTGATCTTCTGCGCCCGCCTGCTGGACGTGCCCATCGGCACCATCCGCATGATGATGGTCATGGCCGGCCACAAGTACGTGTCGGCCCTGCTGGGCTTCTTCGAGGTCATGATCTGGGTCGTCGCGGTGGGCAAGGCGATCCAATATCTGGACAGCCTCGTCGCGCTGGTCGCCTATGGTGCGGGCTTCGCCGTGGGCACGCTGGTGGGCATGAGCATCGAGCAACGTTTGGCCATCGGTTGGCGGGTCATTCGCATTATCAATCCCAAGCCCGAGCTGCTGCTGGCCGACAGCCTGCGTGCGGACGGGTTGAGTGCCACGCGGGTCGACGGCTTGGGTGGCTCGAAGAGCACCGAGGGGCCTGTGGAGATGGTCTTCCTGGCCGTCAAGCGGAAGGTTGTGCCCGACGTCATGAGCAAGATCGCGACGGTCGCGCCCGAAGCCTTCGTCTCGGTCGAGCG
>JGI12109J20283_10041815_pt1 | contig 15260 bp, 10 predicted proteins | sample ElkSlonscriptome_12_FD_20283 | JGI IMG/M metagenome (IMG submission 20283) | reverse complement strand
GATCTCGGCGCACCACTCTTCTTCGAAGACCAGGGCCCGCGTACGACCTTGTCCGTGACGGCCGGCGACACGTTCACGACCGGAACCTCCACCGACTTGAGCGTCGCATTCGAGGGAACTCCCGGCGAGATCAATGCGCTGGCTTCCCTGGAGCTCTTCGTCGACGACCTGCTCTTCGCTTCCGGCACCGAGGACACCCTCGTCGCGGCCTGGACCCCGGCACGCGGCGTGTACAGGGTGGTCGCCCGCGCGACCGACGCCTTCGGTTTCATGACCACGAGCGCCCCCACCACCGTGACCGTTCACGATGCGAGTGAAGACCCGTCGGACGTGCCCACGGGCATCGAGCCGACACTCGACGTGACCCCGGCCGCGGTTTCGAACCTGACCACGGACGTGCGCGACGGCTCCGGAGAGATCGCGCTGAGCTTCGTCACCGACGAGAACGCCACCGCGACCGTCGAATACGGCCCGGACGCGAACTTCGGTGACCAAGTCGGTCCGACCGCACTCGGTACACAGCACGACGTCTTGATCGGCAACCTGACGGCGAACGAACTCGTCTTCTACCGCGTGACGATCACCGACGAGGCCGGCAACGTCTCGAAGGTCCGTACCGCAGCGCGCCGACTGACCAACGGTCCCGTGATCGACGTGTGGTACGGCCTGCAACAGCGAGTCGGCCACCTCGGCGACGTGCAGTACGACCACAACGTACTGGGCAAGATCCCGAACTGGGAACGCCTGGTCGCCATGGAGTACCGCCTGAACGGCGGCCCCGCGGTGGAGATGACCGTCGGAGGTCGTGGCGACGGCTTCGGAGACACGAAGCGCCTGGGCCAGAACGGCGACTTCAACTGCGACATCCCGGTGCTCGACCTGCTGACCGGCGCGAACATCGTGACGCTGACCGCCACCGACCTGGACGGCAACCAGTCGATCGTCGACGTCACCGTCACGCGTGAGACGGGCGGTTCGACGCCGCGCAACCAGACGATCGTGTGGGACGACGTGACCGACATCACCGACGTCGGCACGCCGGTCGACGGGAACTGGCTGAAGACCGAGGACGGCCTGCGCACCGTCGAGACCGGCTACGATCGCCTCTTCCTGGTCGGCGAACGGGACTGGCAGGACTACGACGTCCTCGTGCCGGTCACGATCCATCGCATCGATCCGCCGGGGCCGCAGAGCAACCGGGCCGCCGTCGGCCTGCTGCTGCGCTTCCAGGGCCACGTCAACGGGACCTTCCCGGGCGGCTTCGATTTCGGCACCTACCAACCGAAGTACGGCTACCTCCCGCTCGGCGGGATCGGCTGGCTGCGCTTCCGCCGTCTCAACCAGCTGGACCGCCCGTCGGTCGACTGGTTCTCGGGTGATTCGAACGACACGATCGAGTTCTTCCGCTACGACGTCGTCGAGGGCGGAACCTACATGATGCGGATGCGTTGCGAGACCCTGCCGGACACGGTCGAGGGCGAAGGCGTGACGCGCTACAGCTACAAGGTCTGGGACCAGGGAACGCCGGAACCGCAGGACTGGTCGTTCGTCTACGACCAGATCAGCGCCCTCGCGCTGCGGACCGGGGCCTTCTCGCTGATCGCCCATCACGTGGACGCGACCTACGGCGACGTCACGATCACCGAGCTCACGCCGCCGGCGGCGATGATGGCCGGTGACGTCGATGGCGACGCCACGATCACCATGGACGACGCGCGCCTCGTTCTCGACCACGTGGTCGGTCGCGAGCCGCTCGACGGGCCGGTTGCTTCGCGCGCCGACATCGGTGGAAGCCGGGGACTGGACGCCCACGACGCGGCGCTGATCAGCCACGTCGCCCGCGGTCACTCCCTACGCGAGATCGTACCCGTGCAACGTGCCACCATGCCGAGTCCCAGCTGGGGCGAGGCGACGGCCGACGGCGACGACTTCGTCCTGCCGATCGAGATCCCCGCCGGGACGGACCTGCGCTCGTGGTCGTTCACGGTGACCGGCGCCGGACTGGGCGCACGCGTCCTCGGCGTCGAACACGAAATCGAGGGAGACGCCCAGTTCGCGTGGCGCGCGCAGGGCGACGAACTCCGGATCGCCTATGCGGCGGCCGCTCCGGTCACGACCGAAGGCACCCTGGTGCGCGTCGTGCTCGAGGTCGGTGACCGCTTCGAGCACCCGACGATCGAGGCCTCGGCCCGCCTGGACGGCGGCGACGAGATCGCGCTCGGCAGCCAGGTCCTGGCCGTCGTGCCGCGCGTCCACTCGCTACGCGAGAACTACCCGAATCCCTTCAACCCGCAGACGACGATCGAATTCGGCCTGCCGCAGTCCGCGCGGACGCGCCTGACCGTCTTCGACGTCCGCGGCCGCCGCGTGACCACGCTGGTCGACGAAGCCCTGGACGCCGGACACCACCGGGTCGTCTGGGATGGCACCGATGGCAACGGCTCACGCGTCGCGAGCGGTGTCTACTTCTACCGACTGGACGCGCCGGGCTTTGCCAGTCAGAAGAAGATGCTCCTTCTCAAGTAGCCACGAGCAACGACACGGGGGGATCGGCAACGGTCCCCCCTTGCACGTCACCTCGACTCGTGTTCGGATCTTGCTTACCTCGGGTGGTCGCTCGGAACCGGGCGCATCCCGCCCGCGGGTTCGGTCCACGCCCCGGCGCCAGACGGCGTCGTTCGAAAGGAATCTCGGCAATGCGCGTTCTCATCACCGGCCACAACGGCTACATCGGTGCCGTCATGGCTCCCTTCCTGAAGAAGGCCGGTCACGAGGTCGTCGGCATGGACGCCATGTACTTCGACGGTTGCCACCTGTGGGACGACTTCGAGCGCCCGGACCAGGTCATCCAGAAGGACATCCGCGACGTCACGCCGGCGGACCTGCAAGGATTCGACGCCATTGCCCACCTCGCGGCACTGTCGAACGACCCGTTGGGAAACCTCAACCCGAGCATCACCTACGACATCAACGAGCACGCTTCGGTCACGCTGGCCAAGGCGGCCAAGGAAGCAGGCGTACCACGCTTCCTCTACTCGTCGTCGTGCAGCGTCTACGGCGCGGCCAGCCCCGAGGACTTCCTCGACGAGTCCGCCGACTTCAACCCGGTGACGGCCTACGGCAAGTCCAAGGTCCAGGCCGAGGCGGGGATCAAGCCCCTCGCCGGCAGCGGCTTTTCCCCCACCTACATGCGCAATGCCACGGTGTACGGCCTGTCGCCGCAGCTCCGTGCCGACCTCGTGGTGAACAATCTGGTGGGCTATGCCTTCACCACGGGTGAAGTGTTGATCAAGAGCGACGGCACGCCCTGGCGTCCACTCGTGCACGTCGAGGACGTCTGTCGCGCCTTCCTGGCCGTGATGGAAGCGCCGATCGAGGTCGTCCACGACCAGGCCTTCAACGTGGGTCAGGACCGCGAGAACTACCAGGTCCGCGACGTCGCGACCTACGTCGAGAACACCGTGCCGAACAGCAAGGTCGAGTACGCGCCCGGCGGCGAGCCGGATACGCGGTGCTATCGCGCGAACTTCGGGAAGATCCGTGAGGCATTGCCCGGATTCGAGCCGCAGTGGGACGTGCCGAAGGGCGTCGTCGAGCTCTACGAGGCCTACCGTGATCGCGGTCTGAAGCTGGAGGACCTCGAGGGCGCTCGCTTCCAGCGCATTCGCCGCATCACCAACCGGATCGAAGGCGGCGAACTCGACAAGGACCTGCGCTGGGTGTCGGTGGCGCCGGAGGCGAACTGAGCCTCCATGAGTGCTGCTTCCCCCGACACCCTTCTGCGCGCCGCGATCGGTGACGACGTCACCGTGGCATGTCCGGCCTGCGGTGCGTCGTCCTTGCGCGTGATCGAACGTCAGACCGCGATCCCGGTCCACAACACGCTCATGCTCGACGACGCCACGACGGCGGTCGCCTTCGCCACCGGCGACCTGGTGCTCGGCTGGTGTGGAGCCTGCGGCTTCGCAGCCAACGTCGTCTTCGACGAATCGAAGCTCGACTATTCGTCCAGCTACGAGGAGTCGCAGGGCTTCTCGGGCACCTTCAACGCCTTCGCACGTGGACTCGCGAAGGAGTGGATCGATCGATTCGACGTACGCGAGGGCGACGTGGTCGAGATCGGCTGCGGCAAGGGCGACTTCCTGAAGCTCATGGTCGAGCTCGGCAACAATCGTGGCTTGGGCTTCGACCCGGCCTTCGACCCTGCACGTGTCGACACGCCAGAGCGCGGATCCCTCGAAGTCCGTCAGGAGCGCTTCGACCACTCGACCGGTCCACTCGACGTCGACTTCGTCTGCTGCCGTCACACGCTCGAACACATCGACCGCGTCCACGACTTCGTGACGACGGTCCGCGCGGCGATCCCGGCCGGCCGGCGCACCGCTCTCGGGTTCGAACTGCCCGACTTCGAACGCATCCTCGACGAGGGCGCGTTCTGGGACGTCTACTACGAGCATTGTTCGTACTTCACCCGCGGCTCGCTCCGGCGGCTCTTCGAACGGAGCGGTTTCGAGGTGCATGACGTGCGGCTCGTCTACGGAAACCAGTATCTGATCCTGGAAGCAACGCCCGGTAAGGCCACCGACGGCCAGACCGACGATCTCCCGGCCCTGGCCGAGAAGGTCGACGCGTTCCCGGACCGGGTCCGGACCAAGGTCGAGAGCTGGCGCCGCGACCTGGCTGCCTGGAAGGCCGAAGGCCTCACGACCGTGCTCTGGGGCTCGGGATCGAAGGCCGTCGGCTTCTTGACCGCCGTCGGCGATCACGATGCCGTCACCTCCGTCGTGGACATCAATCCCCACAAGCAGGGAAGATTCATGCCCGGCTGCCCGCAGCCGATCGTCGGTCCCGAGGACCTGAAGACGATCCGGCCCGACGTGGTCGTCGTGATGAACCCGATCTACCTGGACGAGATCGGCGCCGATCTGCGCTCGATGGACCTCGAACCCCGGCTCACGGCGCTGACCTGACGCGCCCGGAGAACGCTTTCATGAGCACCAAGCACGCCTGTCCCGTCTGCTCCACCGAGGGCGCGGTCTTCTTCGAACTGCGCGGCGCGCCCGTCTTCGCCGGCGTACAGTACGCCAGCGCGCAAGAGGCGATCGACGCCCCGCGTGGCGACCTCGAACTCGCCTTCTGCCCCACCTGCGGAATGATCTGGAACGTCGCCTTCGACGAGTCGTTGATGGACTACTCGCAGGAGTACGACAATTCCCTGCACTTCTCGAAGGTCTTCCAGGACTACACGCAGGGAATCGTCGACCACCTGGTGGCGACGTACGACCTGAAGGGCAAGGACGTGATCGATCTCGGCTGCGGGAAGGGTGACTTCCTGGCCATGCTGGCCGAGGCCACCGGCGGCCGCGGCACGGGATTCGACCCGAGCTTCGAGGGCGAGCGCGTGAAGAGCCCGGCGGCCGATCGTCTGACCTATCACGTCGACTTCTACGGCGAAAAGTACGCCGACCACCAGGCCGACCTGATCACGAGCCGCTACGTGCTCGAGCACATCGAAAAGCCGGTCGAGTTCCTGCAGATGATCCGCCGCTCGATCGGCGACCGCGACAGCGTCGTCTACTTCGAGGTGCCCGACCTGACCCTGATCATCGATCACCTGTCGGTGTGGGACATCATCTACGAACACTGCCTGTACTTCGGCGTCGAATCGCTCGCGCGGACCTTCGCGCGCGGCGGATTCGAGGTGCTCGACGTGCGGCAGGGTTACGGAGAGCAGTTCGTCAGCGTCGAGGCGCGTCCCGCCGACGGGCCGAACGACAGCGGCGACCGCTGGGGTGACATCCCCGCGTTGACCGGGCGCGTCGCGGCCTTCCGCGCCGCCTTCGACACCAGCGTCGCCCAGTGGACCGAGCGCCTCGACGCCGCCCGCGACGCCGGCAAGACGGTGATCGGCTGGGGTGCCGGCGCCAAGGCCGTCGGCTTCTTCGGCATGCTCGACATCGATCACACGCGCGTGCCGGCCTGCGTCGACATCAATCCGCACAAGCACGGCAAGTTCCTCGCGGGCACCGGGCAGGAGATCGTATCCCCCGAATCGCTCGTCGAATCCAAGCCCGACGTCGTCATCGTCATGAATCCCGTGTACACCGAAGAGATCCGCTCCCAGCTGGCCGAGCTCGGCCTGCAACCGGAAATCCTGGAGGCCTCCTGAATGTCCGCGACCGATCCCATCCTGCAGAAGCTCGACTTCAACTGTCGCTTCTGCGGAACCAAGCTGCAGCATCGCTTCGTCGACCTGGGAATCCAGCCTCTGTGCGAGAGCTACGTGGCCCTCGAGGACTACCACAAGATGGAGCCCTTCTACCCACTCGAGGTCTACGTCTGCGACGAGTGCTACCTCGTCCAGCTCGACGAGTTCGTGCCGGCCGACGAGATCTTCACCGAGTACGCCTACTTCTCGTCCTTCGCGACGAGCTGGGTCGAACACGCCAAGAAGTACGCGCACCTCATGGTGAAGCGATTCGGATTCGGCAAGAGCAGCCAGGTCGTCGAGCTCGCGAGCAACGACGGCTACCTGCTCCAGCACTTCCGCGACCTCGGCATTCCGAACTACGGCGTCGAGCCAGCCGCGAACGTGGCCGAGAAAGCGCGTGAGATCGGCATCGAGTCGATCGTGGAGTTCTTCGGCGTGGAGACCGCCACGGAGTTGGCCGCGGCCGGACGCAAGGCCGACCTGCTGCTGGGCAACAACGTGCTCGCCCAGGTCCCCGACCTGAACGACTTCGTCGCCGGGATGAAGATCCTGCTCGCCGAGGGCGGCGTGATCACCATGGAGTTCCCCCATCTGCTGCGGCTGATGGAGGAGAACCAGTTCGACACGATCTACCACGAACACTACGGCTACTTCTCGTGGATCACGGTCGAGAAGATCTTCGCCCACCACGGGATTCGACTCTTCGACGTCGACGAAATCCCGACCCACGGTGGATCGCTGCGCATCTACGGCTGCCACGCCGACGACGCGACCAAGGTCGAGGGCAAGAACGTCGCGAAGGTCCGAAAGGACGAGCTGAAGGCCGGTCTCGACACCATGGAAGCCTACTCCGACTTCGCCGACAAGGTGAAGGAGACCAAGCGCAAGGCGCTCGACTTCCTGATCGAGGTCAACCGTCAGGGCAAGCAGGTCGCCGGGTACGGAGCGCCGGGCAAGGGCAACACCTTCCTGAACTACTGCGGGATCCGCGGCGATCTGATCCAGTACACCTGCGACCGCAATCCCTACAAGCAGGGCCGCTTCCTGCCGGGCACACGCATTCCGATCCATCCGCCCGAGCGACTGGAAGAGACGAAGCCCGACTACATCGTCATCCTGCCCTGGAACTTCAAGGACGAGATCGAGACCCAGCTCGCCTACACCGAGAATTGGGGCGCCAAGCTGGTCACCTTCATTCCCGAGGTGACGATTCTCGACGGGTCGGCGCCCCCGCGTCCTCGGAGGCATCGATGAAGGTCGTTCTCTTCGCCGGCGGTTTCGGAACGCGACTGCGCGAGTATTCCGAAGACATCCCCAAGCCCATGGTCCCCATCGGCTACCGCCCGATCATGTGGCACCTGATGAAGTACTACGCCCACTTCGGGCACAAGGACTTCGTGATCTGCCTGGGCTACAAGGCCGACGTGATCAAGGAGTACTTCCTGAACTACGACGAGTGGAAGTCGAACGACTTCGTCCTGCGCGGCGGCGGCGATCAGGTCGAGATGCTCGCCACCGACATCGACGACTGGACGATCACCTTCGTCGACACCGGGATCCACTCGAACATCGGCGGCCGGCTGATGGCCGTGCGCGAGCACCTCGAGGGCGAAGAGGCCTTCCTGGCCAACTACTCCGACAACCTGACCGACCTGGCCCTGCCCGAAATGATCGATGCCGCCACCCAACGCGACGCGGTGGCCAGCTTCCTGTGCGTCAAGCCGAGCCAGAGCTTCCACCTGGTCGACATGCACGACGACGGACGGGTCGACTCGATCAAGGCCGTCACCCAGACCGACATCCGGATCAACGGCGGCTTCTTCGTGCTCAAGCAGGAGATCTTCGACTACATGGAGCAGGGCGACGAACTCGTCCTGGAACCCTTCGAGCGGCTGATCCAGGAGAAGAAACTCTACGGCTACAAGTACGACGGCTTCTGGGGGTGCATGGACACATTCAAGGAAAAGCAGAAGTTCGACGAACTCTACGCCAAGGGTCACGCGCCCTGGCAAGTGTGGAAGAGCGACCGATGAAACGTCTGCAGATCGACGACCTCGAACGCATCCTGTGCCTGGGCGCCCACTCCGATGACGTCGAAATCGGCGCCGGGGGCACCGTGCTCGAGCTGCTCGCCCGGCACCCCGACCTGCACGTGGACTGGGCCGTCTTCGCGGTCGCCGACTCCGCCCGGGCCGACGAGGCGAGGGCCAGTGCCGCACGATTCCTGGAAGGCGCCGCATCCTACGACCTGCACCTCTTCGACTTCCGCGACGGCTTCCTCCCGGCTCAGCACACCGAAGTGAAGGACCAGTTCGAACGGCTCAAGGGACTGATCCAACCGGACTTGATCCTCACCCACCACCACGACGACGCCCACCAGGACCACCGCCTGGTCAGCGAACTCACCTGGAACACGTGGCGTGACCACGTGATCCTGGAGTACGAGATCGTCAAGTGGGACGGCGATCTGAGCCGCCCGAACGTCTACGTTCCGATCAGCTCCGAGCGCCAGGACGAGAAGATCCAGATCCTTCTGGACGTCTTCGCGAGCCAGCGCGGCAAGGACTGGTTCGACGAAGAGACCTACCGCAGCCTGGCCCGTCTGCGCGGCGTCGAGTGCAGGTCGGACAGCCGCTACGCCGAGGCCTTCCACGCCCGCAAGCTCGTTCTCTAGAGGCGCGCGATGACCGACGTCCTGATCGTCCTGCTCGCGGTGTCGCTCGTCTGGTTGGTCTACACCTACCTCGGGTACCCCGTTCTGCTGATGATCCTGGTCAAGGCTCGCGGGCGTCGGGCGACGACGGCGGACGCCGACCTACCACGCGTCACGATCATCACCTGCGCCTTCAACGAAGTCGACGTGATCGGCGAGAACATCGCCAACAAACTCGCGCTCGACTACCCGCCCGAACTCGTCGACATGATCGTGGTGAGCGACGAGTCCGAGGACGGCACCGACACCGTCGTCCAGCGCTTCGTCGACGAGAATCCCGGCCGCGTGCGATTGATCCGCCAGGTCCCGCGCCGGGGGAAGACCGCCGGACTGAACCTCGCGCAGGAGCACGTTCGCGGCGAGATCCTCGTCTTCGCCGACGCGAACTCGATCTTCGAGGCGAGCGCCCTGCGCGCCCTGGTCGCGCCCTTCGCCGATCCGGAGATCGGCTACGTCACCGGCAAGATGATCTACACCAACCCCGATGGTTCGGTGACCGGCGACGGCTGCACGACCTACATGCGCTACGAGAACGTCCTGCGCGATCTCGAGACGGTGGTCGGCTCGGTCGTCGGCGTCGACGGCGGCGTCGATGCGATGCGCGCGGAGCTCTACCGCGAGATGCGCGCCGACCAGCTTCCGGACTTCGTCCTGCCCTTGCGAGTCGTCGAGCAGGGCTTCCGTGTGGCCTACGCTCCCGAGGCGATCCTGCGCGAAGACGCCCTGAACGAGAGCGGTCGAGAGTACCGAATGCGCGTGCGCGTTTCGCTGCGCGCGATGTGGGCGTTGCTCGACCATCGACAGCTCTTCGATCCCGTGCGCTTCCCGGTCTTCAGCTGGCAGCTCGCGTCGCACAAGTTGCTGCGTTACGCGGCCTTCCTGCCGCAATCCGTCGCGCTGGTAAGCAACGCGTTGCTGCTCGGGCACGGTACGCTCTACGACTTGCTCTTCGCCGGACAGACGGCGTTCTACCTGATGAGCGCGCTCGGTCTCTGGTCCACTCACGGCGGTCCGCGCGTTCCCCTGGCCACCGCGCCCTACTACCTCACGCTGCTCAACATCGCCTGCGCCCATGCGGCCTGGAAGTTCGTGCGCGGCAAGAAACAGGTGCTCTGGGCGCCCCGCGTCGGGTGAGCGCCACGATCGGCATCCGGTGAGCGCCGCTCCCCTCGGCAATTCGTCCTTCCGGGCGGCCATGCGTCACACCGCGGTCTACAGCGCGGCCGGCGTGCTGGGCCGGATGATCAGCTTCTTCTTGTTGCCTCTCTACGCGGTGATCCTGCGGGACGTCGGCTACGGCGTGATCGGCATGCTCGACGTCGGGCTCACGCTCGTCGCTGCGCTCGTCGGATGGAACTTCCAGGTCGGCCTGATCCGGCTCCACGCGGAAGTCGACGTCGAGCGACGACATCGCGTCGTCCCGACCGGCACCGTGGTCATGGGCGCCGCCGTGGCTGCGATGGTCGCACTCGTGGTGGTCGCCCAACGGCCCCTCGCGCAACTACTCCTCGGCGACGGCAGCTATGCGCTCGTGGTCGCCCTGGCCGCCCTGTCGGCATTCTTCGATCTGGTGGGACGCACCGCCCTGATCACCCTGGAGATCGACCGACGCTCTGCAACCTATTCCCTGTTGTCGTTGATCAAACTCTTCCTGGGCATCGGGACCAGCCTGCTGTTCGTCGTCGTACTCGAAATGGGGATCACCGGCTACTTCGTCGCCGGCCTGGTGACGTCGATCACGAGCGCCGTCATGGCCCTCGGCGTGATGGTTCGGTTGGAAGGTTTCGGATTCGATCGGGAGATCGCGCGCGACCTGCTCGCCTTCCAGCTCCCCTTGATCCCGGGCACGATGGCAAGTTTCGGCGCCGGACAGATCGAACGCGTCCTCGTGCGCTTCAAGCTCGGTCTGGACACGCTCGGCATCCTCGAGATGGGAATGAAGTTCCCCGTCCTGATCAACCTGCTCTTCGTCGAGCCCTTCATGCGTAGCTGGGCGCCCGAACAGATGAAGGTCGCCGACCATGAGGACGGCCCGCAGCGGCTCGGCGACGTCTTTCTGGCCTTCCTGCACCTCCTGTTGCTGTTCTACTTGCTGATTTCGATGAATCTCGACGCAGTCCTGCGGATCCTGACGCCGTCGGAATTCTGGTTGGCGGTGTGGCCGGCGCGGATCATGGCCCTGCACGTGGTGATCAAGGCGGTGCCGCGGCATCTCGGCTTCGGCCTGGTCCACGCGAAGAAGACCGGCCAGATCTCACGCGTGATGGCCGTGGTCTCGGCCGGAAAGATCGGCCTGTCGTGGGTGATGATCTCGACCTTCGGTCTGTTCGGCGCGGCCTGGTCGACGCTGGCCGCGACGAGCGTCAACGCGATCTGGACCAGCGTCCTCGCCTGGCGCTTCTATCCGCTGCGCATCGACATGCCGCGCCTGGTCGTGATCGTCGGCGCGGCGATCGCGACGCACGCTCTGAGCTTCCTGCTGCCACGTGAGACGATCGTGGCCTTCGTCCCACCCATCGACCACGCCGTGGCCTCGATGGTCGACTTCGTGGCCACGACTCCACTGGGTACCTGGCGCGAAGGTCGCGTGATCGAAGCGCTCCACGACCGCGTTCCCGAGGTCGTCGAAGTCCTCGTACGCACCGCGATGCTGCTCCCCTACGCCGTGCTCGGGCCGCTCGTTCACCCCCCGATCCGGCGTCGTGTGCGCGCCATGATGTCGCGCGGTCGCGCACGTGCGGTCTGACCCCATCCCGCTAGATTCTCCGCATCGCATCCCCTCGAAACGGAGGATCCCATGCCCGAATTGCTGAAGGTGGGCCGCAAGGCTCCCGCGTTCTCGCTCGTCGACCAGGACGGCGACAAGGTGTCGTTGAAGGACGACGTGAAGGGCCATTGGACCCTTCTCTACTTCTACCCCAAGGCCATGACGCCGGGCTGCACCAAGCAGGCCTGCAGCCTGCGCGACGCCAAACGGAAACTCTCGAACCGTGATCTGAAGGTCTTCGGCGTGAGTGCGGATGCACCCGCGAAGCTCGCGAAGTTCCGAGAGAAGGAGAGCCTGAACTTCCCGCTGCTCAGCGACGAATCACATGCCATGCTCGAAAAGTACGGCGCGTGGGGCGAAAAGAAGATGTACGGCAAGACCTTCGAGGGCGTGCTGCGCGTCAGTTATCTGATCGATCCCGACGGCAAGATCGTGCACGCCTGGCCCAAGGTGAAGACGGCCGAGCATGCGGACGAAGTGCTCGAGGTCTTCGATGCGTTGACCAGAGGCTGATCTCCGACGACCGGCCGCATCGACGCAATCGAGCTCGAGCAGCCACTGAGCCCTGGCGCTCGACGCGTTGCGATCAAACCACTTACATCCCTAGCCATCGCGCAGACCGACGGCCCCGCGGAGGCTTCCCGGTCGAAGGTGTTGGCGAGCGGACGAACACGCGTTCCTGGGTTCGTGGACGTGCGTCGGAACCGTCGAGTTCGAGGTCATCGAGGTGGATCCCTCGGTCCAGAACGTCGCTTCGGCGCAGGATCCCGGGACCGTGCCATCGCGCGTGCCGGCGAGCACTACGGCAAAAGGGCCCTCACATCCGTGAGGGCCCCCTTGATCCGTCGGAATGACACAAGGCCTAGTACTGCGCCTTGATCTCCCCCCAGCTACGCGCCGTGTCGCTGACCGGCGCCTCGTAGGTGGTGAAGGTGATGAAGTCGATGCCGGAGAGCGAGTACTCCTCCTGGCCGATGTTGTCGACCGGCGCGCTGGCCACGCCGTGGAACTCGTTCGAGCGGAAGCCGTCACCACCGTTGAGGTAGGTCACGACGTACTTCACCTCGCCGCCCGGCGCGACCCCGAGGTCGGCGAGCGCGACGCTGAGCTCGAAGAAGGGATTGTTCGCGTCTCCGCCTCCGGCCAGACCGGCGTCGGCCAGGAATGTGTGTTCCCCGGTGGCCTGCAACTGCCAGAGACCGGCGAAGCCCGAGAAGAAAGCGATCGCATAGTCCGCCTCGAAGCCCGACGCGAAGTTGAGCGTGCACCGCGCATCGTTGAAGCCGAAGCCGGAGATCGCGCTGCGTAGACCGTCGAGACGATCGTCGAAGGTCGCCGTCGTGGCAAAGCCGCCGGCTTCGGTGTCGAGGTAGATCACGACGTCGTTGAATAGTCCGCCCGGACCTCGGGTCAGCCCGAAGAAGAGGTCGCCCGCGTCGTCGGAATCGACGCTGAGCGTGGATCCGGTACCGATGACGCCACCGAAGCCGGAGCCGACGCCAGCCGTCGCTCCGAAGTACTCACCGGGTGCGATCGAGCCGTCTTTCGTCGCACCGGTCGGGGTGGTGTCGATGATCGTCGCGACCGTGGCGGAAGCAGGCGCGGCAAGGGCCGCCACCAGCGCCGATGCCAGGACGGTATTCGTGAGCCTGGTACGCATGATGGGTGTGTCTCCCAAAGGGGGGGTTCAGTCGGGCGATTCTAGCGCCCCTCAGCCCGTTCTGCACCGGTCTTTCGGAGTCGATTCGGGCGTTGGCGCGCCCCTTCCGTCCCGGAACACCGCACGGAATCACCCTTTGCCCGCGCCGGTGTCGCCGGGTAGGCTTCGCGGGTTCGCGTCCGGCCACCGGATCAGTCCGTAGCCCCGGGCGCGCTTCGCCTTTTCTTCGTTCCGAGTCTGGAGACCGCCGTGATCACACGCATGTCGTTGTTCGCGCTCGCCTTGTGCAGCTGGATCCTTCTGGGAGCCTTCGTCCCGGCCGCGGTGGCCGACGACGACGAAGGCCCCTTCGCCGCTTCCGACTTCGCCGGACTGGAGTTCCGCGAACTCGGACCGGCCATCAACTCCGGGCGGATCGCCGACATCGCCGTCGACCCCACCAACGAGTTCCACTGGATCGTCGCCACCGCGTCCGGCGGGGTGTGGAAGACCGAGAACGCCGGTACGACCTGGACACCGGTCTTCGACGGTGAAGGCAGCTACTCGATCGGCTGCGTGACCTTCGATCCCAACGACCCGCTCGTGGTCTGGGTCGGCACGGGTGAGAACAACAGCCAGCGTTCGGTCAGCTACGGCGACGGCGTGTACAAGTCGATCGACGGCGGCAGCACCTGGGAGAAGGTCGGGCTCGAGAACAGCGAGCACATCGGCAAGATCCTGGTCCACCCCGAGAACGGCGACGTCGTCTACGTGGCGTCGCAGGGCCCGCTGTGGAACGCCGGCGGCGACCGCGGTCTGTACAAGACGATCGACGGCGGCACGACCTGGGAGAAGGTCCTCGAGATCAGCGAAAACACCGGCATCAGCGACATCGTCATGGATCCGCGCGACCCCGACGTGATCTACGCGAGCGCCTACCAGCGTCGCCGTCACGTCTGGACGCTGCTCAACGGCGGCCCCGAGGGCGGCATCTACAAGACGACCGACGGTGGCGAGACCTGGACCGAACTCGAACGCGGTCTGCCGAGCGGTGACATCGGACGCATCGGCCTGGGCATCGCCCCCACGCGCGGCCAGCGCGTGTACGCGATCATCGAAGCGGCCGGCGACGACTCCGGCTTCTACCGCAGCGACAACGCCGGCGCGAGCTGGACGAAGGTCAGCAGCTACGTCAGCAACAGCCCGCAGTACTACAACGAGATCATCGTCTCACCCCACGACCCGGACGTGATCTACTCGAACGACACGTGGTTCCAGCGCAGCGTCGACGGCGGCGCATCCTGGGAACGCATCAACGACGGCACCATGCACGTCGACAACCACGCCCTGTGGATCGATCCCGAGGATCCGAAGCATCTCGTGTCCGGCAACGACGGCGGCGTGTACGTCAGCTACGACGAAGCCAAGACCTGGTACTTCCGTTGGAACCTGCCGATCACGCAGTTCTACAAGATCGCCATCGACGACGACTTCCCCTTCTACAACGTCTACGGTGGCACGCAGGACAACAACACGATCGGCGGTCCGACGCGAAACAACAGCGCGAACGGCATCACCAATCGCGACTGGTTCATCACCCTCGGGGGCGACGGCTTCGAGCCCGCGGTCGAGCCGGGCAACCCGGACATCGTCTACAGCCAGTGGCAGTACGGCAATCTCGCCCGCTACGACCGCAAGACCGGCGAGACGATCGACATCCAACCGCAGCCGACCGCGACCGACGAACCCTTCGTGTGGAACTGGTCGAGCGCGCTGCTGATCAGCCCGCATTCACCGACGCGTCTGTACTTCGGCGGCAACTACCTCTTCCGCAGTGACGACCGCGGCGACAGCTGGACGCGCATCAGCGACAACCTGACGCGCCAGATCGATCGCAACGAACTCGAGATCATGGGCCGCGTGTGGAGCG
>JGI12109J20283_12271230_pt1 | contig 15276 bp, 17 predicted proteins | sample ElkSlonscriptome_12_FD_20283 | JGI IMG/M metagenome (IMG submission 20283) | reverse complement strand
TCGGGTTCAATAGACTGTAACTCATTTTCTAGAGGAACGGTGTTAGCGTTAATCTCTTCGACGCTTTCTTCGGTGCGAATTGGTTCGTTCATGGTTAAGCTTCTGTATATCACTATCTTTCACTTTAGGGGATTTAGTTCCCGCCAGAGCAGTTTGATTGCGTAACCCACAGACTTCATTATGATCAGATTTCCCGACCCGTGATCGTCTCCAGGTAACCGACCCCGATAGTATTTTTCTCTCTGGCTGTCGTAATATGTTCCGATTTTCTGCCCAATTTCCGTGTTAGGGCGAGCTTTTCTCGGGGCGATACGGGTCAGCGCCCACAGGTATAGCTGAGACCTGCAAATTTTAGACCCGCCGCTGGTGCGATAGACTTTTTTATCTCCGGAACTGTTTTCCTCCCCGGCGACGCCCAGCCTTCTCTTAAACTGCGATATACTGGGGAATCGGTCTACGGGATAAATTTGGCTAATAATTAGGCTTTGAGTTCTAGTTCCCAGTCCAAACTGGGAAAGAACTTGAACATAAGGCGCAAACTCCTCAGAATCTAGTAACAGGAGTAATTGATTCTCTAGCTCTACCTGTAACCGCTGAAGATGGCACAAGGACTTTGCCACTCCCCTTGTAAAGGGGGAAATGAATTCTCCATATTTAGGGGCAATAGAGGAATTCCATTTATTTGAATAAATAGAGTTCGCCAGCGGGGATATTGGTTCCTCAGCGAGCCATCCCCACAACGGGGAAACTTGATCAACACCAGGGGCTGAATCAATTAGCGCGACTTCGGGGAACTCGATCGCCAATTGTTGGCGAATTCTATTTATCATCGGGGACTGCATTCGGTTCAGGGAATGCAGTTGAAGGCTTAGTTCCCGCAGCCGGCGACTATTTCCGGGGTAAAAATGTAAAAAGGCTTCCGGGATGTCGCGATTTTCCAAAAAGTAACAGGCTAACGCATAAGAATCGGCAAAATCATTCTTGTTAGGGAGTCGATGCCCCTCTCGGTAGTGCCGGATTTGTCGGTGGTTGACCCAAAAGACCTGTATCCTTTCCGCGATACAAACTTTGTTGAGGAATTCTGAGTAATGGTATCCAGTTGGTTCCAGCACGATCGCGTCTGGTCTGATTTTTAAAAACTTAGCGATACCGTCCGAATTGAAGTGAAATTCAGCCGCTGTGCCTTTTATATCCTGCCAATGCTGGCGGATGTTCGCTGGGAGGCTTTTCAGGCAGCAGAAAACCGCGCGATTTTTACAGATATCGCATCCCATTATCATATTCATTTTTCAATGGTTCCGTTGAGGGTGTAGTTTTATCCTCCCTAGCAGCGTCACGAATCACCCAGGATTTCTCTAATCAATTCACTTTTTAACGCCGGGAGTAGAGGCTGAAAGCGACACGAAAGATAGTATCCCATTCCGGACATTTCAGGGTTTATCGCTTTTCAGCCAACTTGATTTTAAACCAGTTAGGGAGCATCGCGTTCGGATTAGGGAGCATTCACGCGATCGCGCGAATGCTCACTCTGGCTCTAAAGATTTTCCCACTGGGGGACAATTGTCCAATTCCCACTGGCGAAAAAGTTCATCTAAATCTTCTAGCCAGGGCGCATCAGACTCCTCATCTGGTCTTGTCTTAGATTCACTTGAAACCGCTTGGTTTTCACTTTCCTGCTCTAGTTCAAGCAGGGACCTTAGAAACTGATCTACCGATAATCCAGATTCCGCCGCACGTTGGCGGATTTCATCTGCAACCTGGGGAGAAACCTTAACGGATGCCTTCCGCTTTTCATCCGGAATTTCACTAACAATTGCGGCTATCGCTTGATGAGTTTGGCGTTCAGGTGGCATGGCGTTAACCACCTCCTGCCACTTTTCGATCAGTTGGTCTCCCTTAAATTTGGTTAAGGGGCGGCATTGAGCTTCGTTCTGGGGCAATTGTTCAAATCCAGCGTTCGTCAGCTCCACGAATACGCGGGAAGCTTCCACATATTTCTTGATAGACCAAAGATTTCGCCCCAGTCCTCGAACACAGAAATCCTTAAAATCTTGGAATCCCCCCTTTTTCCATAATTTGTAGAGCTTGACTTTGCCAGCAAGGAATCCTACGCGGACAAAATCGAGGAATCTCTCATTAATTTCTTGGATGATCCAATTCAGGGGTAAATGGTGTCCCCCTTCATCGTCTAGGACTTCCAGGTACTCTCTCAGGTGCTCCACTGGCTCAGGCAGTAAGCACCCCTCAAATTCTTCGACGCAAACGGTAAAATCCCACATACAATGCTATTGTGACTTTATACGACAACCTGAAGATACGACAACCTGAAGACTGTAGCGTGATCGCAAAGTTAGAATATGCTCCCTAACTTTGCGTTCACTCTTATTCCTTAGCCATCATCATCAGACTCAGTCCAGATTTCCTGTTCCTGTCCTAGCTCAAACTCGCGAATTAACGAAAATTGGTTTACTCATTATTAGAAACCTTTGGTTACTTATGTTTACAAAATAGAAAGGCAAGACCAATCTAACTTTCGGTGGACATTCCGGAGTACGGACAATTGGGTCTGAGCTACTTCGCGTCGGTGGTGAGTATCGTGAGTAACAAAAAATAGTCCGTCCCCTAGGCGTATCCAATACCCCACAGCAAAACTGTGGGTTTTATCCCGTCGGCTGTCCTGAGACAGTGGGACAATTGTCCCGCCAACGGCTTTGTCAATCATGGAAATCCGACTATGAATGTCTTTCAATTGGTACTCTTGTTGATTCGCCTCTTTAGTGATCCGCCAATGGATAGCATCATGAGTCTCCCCGGTTTTTTCGGAGAGTTCCAATTCCAGCAACTTACACGAACACATCAAGTTTAAAATGAAAATTTGATGCTCAAAAGATAGACCAGAGAAGCTGCCAACCCCACCGAAGGCGGTTGGCAGCTTTTCTAGCCAGGTGTTCAGGTTTTCGTCAAGAATGTTGAGACTCTGCAATATTGGGTCTAGGAGTAGATCCAAAAGATTATTTTGCTCTTTCCCGTTTGTCGGATGGCGTTTGGCGGCCATTAATTGAGCTGCAAGAAATAGCGCCAGATCCGCGCTCACTCTCAAGGTGAGGTACTCACCTGATAGCTTTTTCATCAATCCAGCGAAGTCTTCTTCTTGATAGTTAAATATTTTCATCCTTCTGATTCCAGTGAGATTTGATCTAAAAGCCGACGGAAAATCCGCTCAAAAAGTGGAATACGCGATCGCGGACTTGTTCAAACTCCTTGTTAAAGGCTTCTCTCAACTCCATCCATGTCTGCTCTGGTTTTAGAGTGGATTGAACGGGACTAACTCTCTCCAGGTACCACATCCGAGAATGATCTACTGAAAGCCAAGAGATAATGTCTCCCGCGTCGATCGGGTGGCAATACTTCGCGTCGAAATAGCCCCCTTTGATGGATTCAAGGGCTTCCCAAACAAATCTGTACCGCCACTCATCTACCCCAATGAAGCAGAGTAGGCGGTAGTACTCTGCTGGGTCGGACTGGATGTCCCCAGCCCTTTCAGAAATTGCCTCAAGTTCTGCGCTTAACATAATCCTCCTTCTTCCGAATAAATGGCGGGATGCGAGTCCTCCCGCCGGTTGTCGAATGTTCTTCAAAGTGGTTTGACGATGAATGCAAACATGGTTCACAACTTTTCGATAGGCAGTCCCTCCTGTAATCTTAAAAATGCCAAGGGAGCAGGGAGTTAGCCGGTTCCCCTGGCATCAGATACTGTCTTAAGCCGACAGGAACGCTTGTTCCTGTCTTATGACATAATGGTAGATGAACATCAGAGAAAAAACAACCCCGACGGTAAAACCTTGAAAGCGATTCGAGAAGCCCTGGGATGGACTCAGGAGCAAATGGCTAAACTGCTTGGCGTTAGCCCCAGGGCTATCCGCCACTACGAGGGGGGCACACGCCAACCCCGCTTTAGCCTGGAGCAGGTTGGGCTTCTCATCGCAACCATGCGTGAAAACGGGGTGCCACTGGAGATCTTACTAAAGCCACCGCCGTGACCATGACACTATTATTTGATGTTGAAGAGTTTAAATCTCCCGATCAACCATTACCGCAATCTGAGTGTAGAGCGATTTCCGCAGAGTTGGTAGGGAACAAGCGGAAGGTAGGGAACAAGCGGAAGGATCGCCGGAAAAAACCCGATCGACCGGTTGAGCTAGCCCAGCCAGCATCAACGAATGCCGTCAAGGTTTACCCCAACGGCGTAGTCGTGAGCGAGGTCGCAACTTGCCCCGGTGACTTGATTTGTTTGCCAGACTACAACAGGACAGAGAGGTCGAAGTGGATCGGGAGAGTTATTAAGACAAACTCCCGCTCCATTTATCTGGAAGATCTGGAAGGGATAACGGATGATACCTTAAACCCACCCAACCGCATTACATGGAAGGAGGCAGAACTTATCCGAGTCCAGCACTGCCTGGTGGACTTGCCCCCGACTACCGATGACCCGGTTCCTGCTGGGGATGAGTTAGGGAGCAACGGTGAGGAGAGTCTGCACCCTAACGGGGAAACGCCAGGTCCTGAGTTAGGGAATACGCCAGTACGCAATCGCACAACCAACGGTACAGGCGAACCCGACAACCACCGACAACCACCGACAAACACCGACAACCACCGACAAACACCTACGAACACCCGCCAGGAAGCTTTCGTCTGCGAAAAAGATGACGAGAAAGAATTTACCCGCGATCGCGCGACCCGACAACGATTTTCCAAGGTTGTAGCGGGGTTAGAATATCGGGGCTATGATTGCTCCATCTCCCTCGGCAGCAAAGGCGTCAGCTTATTTATTGCTTCCATCGGTTCTTCAGATGGATATTCGATGGCGCTTGGCTCAACTGGCATCGATGATATCTATAGGGCTTTTATACAGTTTGTCAACAGTCAGTTAGGGTGCAACCATGGGGAACTTGCAGAGGAACTGCACCCTAACAGGGAAACGCCGGGGGATGAGTTAGGGTGCAACCATGGGGAACTCGCAGAGGAACTGCACCCTAACAGGGAAACGCCGGGGGATGAGTTAGGGTGCAACCATGGGGAACTCGCAGAGGAACTGCACCCTAACAGGGAAACGCCGGGGGATGAATCCAGCTATCCTCCAGGGGGATGGTTTGAGACAAAGATAGTGAATGGACATGCCTACCGCTATTACCGGTGGCGCGAGTGGGATAGAGAAAAGGGACGACGTAGGACGCGATCGCTTTACCTGGGGAAGTAACATGGTTCTGGGATGTCCTATTTGGGGGTCTGAAGTTGTGGAGGTAGCCTTGGTTCCAGAAGGGGCAGCAGTAATATCCCCGCGCAGTTTGGCGGCATTTCAGCAATTAAATTTTTAATCTCGCAGAAAACGGGGCTGGATGAAGACAAAAGTTAAACTCTGCGATCGCGCTTCAGATCAATCAACGCTTTTTCCTGACACCAACGGATACTGCGGCGTCGGTGTCGTTTCTTAATTCCCGCAACCAACCGTTTAGCCGTTGCGCGGTTTCTCACCAACAAGTCAAGCTGTCGCTGTAAGTTTGGGTCAAGGCGTCCAAAAAACCACCAGTGGCATAAGAACCCAATTACAAATCCAGTGAACCCAGGTAATAGTAAATGAAGATACATCTCAGTTAGGCAGATGCGAGGACATGTTGCCGCAAACACTATACCATAGTAGTTTCAGACAAATTTAAGGCAGTAAAGCGGTATGACAATTCAAGACGTTTTCGGACCAAATGCAAGTGAAAACGCGACGCAAATCACAATCTCAAAGGCGGATTTAGTCACAAAAGCCGCCGAGTACATGCTGGCGCAACACAACGATAGTACAACCCTCGGATATGTGCCAGCAGAGGTAAACACAGACGAATCTACTTGGGTTGCCATCCAGATGGCGGGGGTACAATACTACAACCAGGCACGACTGGATGGCAACCAAGCCCACAAGATCTTGGTCTCCCCCCCTGATGCCCCAGGCTTCTCGCAATTCCAGGACAGATGGCAATATAACATCACATCCCGGCTGGGGCAACCGGGAGACGTTCCGACCCTGACACCAGCGAATTTTTAGGATGCCCATAATTTTTCGGAGCAAACCGTGTCGAACAGGCGAAAAAATCCGCTTGTTCGTGAACGGCATGCCCCTGGACTTTAGCGCCCCAATCCTTGTACAACACAACACCCAGAGATTTGAGCTTCACGCATACATTGATTCCAGCGGGTCTATGAATAATTCTTCATTCTCCCCGCCTTTGTCTGTGCAGTTGGTTGCAAACATCCCCCCGCAAATCCCATACACCTTATTTTTTCCCACAGATGAAAGATGGGTGTATTGGTTTTATAAAAGTCTATCTCGAAGGCGGCGAGTCACCTTGGCGTTTATTGATGAATCGACGCCGTACTTGGACGAAACGGGATACTACGAATATAATGTCGGAACCGGAAGATTTTCACAGTATGGAGAAGAGATCACGGAGACGGTTTACATTCCAGGGGGACGTTCTCCGCGACTGCTAGGGGACTTGAATACATTAAATCTGAATTTCCCTGGCACACAATCTTATGGACATTTATTCTTAGTAGGGACTGATCCAGTTCTTAGATCCGGTGCTATTCATGCCTTTCAGAATGAGCTAGGGGGGACTGGATACAATTACGGGGGGATCTCCTATGGCGCTAACATAGGCACAATAGTTTCGGAATTATTGGCACCGCCCCCTCAATACTATGTTCAGGTCTATACCCTGGAGCCTAACGTGTGGGCGGCTTTATACTTTAACTTGTATGGAGTCAGATTAGGCACAGAGACACCGTTGCCCGACTTCCAGCAACTGTTAAGAAGACTTTCAACGGCTCCGTTCAACAGTCTAATTCAAGATTCTTTGTTTGCCCAAAAAGTGGTAGAGATATATTCAGATATAGAAATCGAAATAAATTGGACGTGTGGGGGGCGCTGTCCACCCGGTTATTGCGAAATCTCCATCCCGAACCCACCCTACTATTGTTGTATTAGCTAGGACCACCACTCTAAGTTTTTATCAAAAATACCAAGCTCATCATCGTAATAAAGACGCCAAGACAGGGCGTCAAAAGGACTCCAAAACGCAAACTGTTTAACGCCAGAATCTTCCGCTACTCTCAACCAGTTAGAGTATATCTTCTGCTGCAGTGTTTTCAGGTGAGGTCGAAGGCCAGGGGAAATTTTTCCTTTGTTCCATCTCCAAATCCAACAAGCAACCTCCGATATGTGAATATCGCAGAGATTGTGTAGCTCTTTTAGTCGCTTCTCCAAGACCCAGGAATAAGTTAATGCGTGTTGAATTGTTGAGTGGGCTTGAATGGCCACATTGGTTTCAATCCCTTTTGTTCTGAGGTTCCGGACCAGGGATCGCACAGAGTCCCAGATCCGGTCGTTGCGGAGAAAATTCTGGCAAATAAAAAGCTGCGAGTTTGGGCAAATCTCTGCCACAAGACAAAACAATCGATAAACCCAATCAGCCCCCAACAGGTTCTCAAATTTGTTGAGAATTTGGCCATCTGGTCCCAAAATCTCGTTGACCACGTCTATTGCCCATGGCGCTGGACTCAAGAGATGACGCATCCATTTTTCCATTTGCTCCCATCGGGCAACAATGGTTGGCAGCCGGCTCAGACAGCCGCCCCATTGATATCGCCACACAATGCAGCCCATGCGATTTTTAACGCCTGGCGGAATTCTGTCCAAAAACTTATCCCGCGTTGAAAAGTTAAATAGCCCCGGACTTCTCCACGTCTCAAGGAGTTTGTATCCAGAAGTAAGCTGCCAGGTTTGTATTATTGATTTTTCTTCAATCAGCTTATCCAAAAACGGAGAATCCAAAGATCTAGGGCAAACGCCAGCCCCGATCAGCATTGATGATCCTTCAATAACTTGTTGAATGGGGGTGTCAGGCATTGGCAATATGAATAAGTCGTTGCTGAATCCGGTCTCGCTCCATGTAGCGCTCGGTTGATTGCAGGGATCTATGTCCAATATAGATCTGGATCAGCCGGGACGGTTCCCCTACTTCTGCCAGCTGGGTAATTCTGCCCACCCTAAAGCCATGGGTCGAGTATCCCCGGTGACGCCATCCGAGCTTGTCAATTGCTCGTCTAAGAACATCGTCCATTGCATCTCTTGACAAATGTTTTCCATGGCAGCGAGGACTGGGAAAGAGCCATCCGGGATACAATAACCCCCGTTTTTTCGGGGCATACCGAACCAGATGTTCCCGGAGCAAGTCCCCGATGGGTTGTTGCAAGGAGTCCCATTTCCCTTTTCTAGTCCTCCGTGCAAACGTGATTACTCTGAGTGGAGTCCAATCTTCAGAGTACACGTTTTGAACCTTCAACTGACACAGTTCCCCCCATCGGGCGCCGGTGAACCAGCCTACCCGGAAAAATAGTTTGTGATGTTCGGATTTTAATGTTTTGCAAATCTTTTCAACTTCGTCCAAGGTGAATCCGCGAGATTGTCCACAGCCACAATTTTTCATTTCTTTCCTCTCCCACTTTTAATGAGAAAAAACCAAAAACTAGGAGTACTTAGGTTTCTATTATAACTTACTTACGGCTCAAACCCTCTCCTGCAAAGCTTTAGAGAGATTCAATAATACTCCAACTTCTTTATAGAAGTTGGAGATTGATGAATCTAACTGGCAATATTATCCTAATGACAGTAGGAGAACAAAACCTTTCCAACTTAGAAAGCAAAAGGACAACAAGAGTGGCAAGTTGTACAAGCTGCTCCGACATTACGGGGCAGATTCGGGAATTAAAAGCCGAGATACAGAAATTGAGACGCGATCAAGATGAATTTAACTTTCGTCTTAATCAAAATTTCAACGCACTATCTTCGGCGCTGGGATTGGGGGCGCTGAAGGGCGCGACACTCGCCGCGACCATTGCCGCCATTGCCAGCACGGTAAGTGCAATACTTAATGTTGTGAATATTTGGGCAAACGGGGCTTACCTCTCCAGGATTTTAGAAAAATCAAATAACGCTGAATATGCGGCGACACAGACTTCTATTAAGCTGGACGAGCAAAGAGAATTACTGCAACGCATTGACACGAACGCGAACGACGCCAGTTATGCGGCGACACAGACTTCTATTAAAATTTCGGAGAACTTTGGGTTCCTTCAGGGGTTCGCTCAGACCACCACCCAAAACTTAAACGTGGTTAGGCAAGACATTCTAACGGCGCTTTCTACCATCAACCGCATTCCAGACATTATTGGCAGCGCGGTCAACGTCAGCATGCCGATGGATGCCATCTCATCTCAGATTTCGCAGATATCTAATCAAATTTCTGGATTGGGACAGAATATTAGCCAGTCAACAACGTCAACGATTCGTGAATCAATTAGGGAACTAGAGCGCGGCGTAGCTCAATCTATTGACTTGTCCGGGATTCAGTCCGGTATAAAAAGAATTGAGGACTTGATAAAGAACTTAGGATTTGACTTTGGGCGAATTTTCAGCCCTATTAATCAAAAGCTTGATTCTGTTTCCAAGTCTGTATCGGATGCAGTTACAAGCATTAATACTACGTTTACAGGAAACGCATTATCTAGTCAGTTAGCCGGTACAGAGCAACGGTTAACTGAACTCCTTACTCCGTTGCAGTTGATTCCTGCCAGCGTAGCCGGATTAAAAAATCAAGTCCAAGATTTGCCAAGCACTAACGCATTTAGAACAGGAGTTTCCGCTGGAGTATGCAACAGTTCTTGTATTCGTGGATTGGGTAGCGGACAGCAAACTCTAAACAATAATTTAAATAATTTAGGGAACGCTTTGAATGCTGCCAATGCCGCAGCTAACACAGCACAACTGGGGCTCCTCAATACGATTAATACCAAGCTTGGACCACAGACTGCTGGAGGAATTAGCGGTGCTGTTGGTAACCTATCTACAAAAGTCGGAACCCTATTTTCCAAGACTTGGAATTTCTTCCAGATGGATAGAGTAATCAACATTCTCACTCTTGTGAGTAGTTTGATAACAGCAAGACAGGTAAGCGTCGATCTAGCCCAGTTATTCTTTGAAGTAACTGGGACTGTAATTCAAGCGATGCAATCCATTATTCCAGGATTTCTGCGAGATCCGGACGGCAATCCCCTAGACTTGGACATGGAGGAATTTTTTACTCAAAAAATAGAATTACTGTTGATTAGTCTGTTAGGAGAGGACAACTACAAAGCAAGTAGAATTACATGGATTAAACTCAATCGAATACTGACAAGTGCCGCAAACGTCCTGGATGCTAGCCGCAGCGCAGCGCAAGCGATTGGGAATGGGGTAGAGATAACGGCTGGACTTGTTGGGCGGTTTTCCAATGCTGCGATCCGAGAAGGTTTGATATCCGAAGATGCAATGCCATGGAGCGCAGAAAGATACGAATTTAATCAGTACGGAGCAATAGGCAGATATTTAGATCAAGCTGAGAACATTGAGGAGGCGTTAGACACGGTGCAGCAGCTAGCACAGATACCAATCACCTTCGTACAGAGTTACACGGAGGCAACCGAAGCCACTACAGAATTAGTCCAGGCTGTAGAAGGGTCTGAAATTGAAAAAGCGGAAGAGCAGCGAATCGACAAATTGTTGACTGATAACGGATTGGGACTATCAGAAACCGACCTATTAAACGACAGTGATTAAAAACTATGGCTATATCCAACTGGGCAGCGCAGAGGAGCCTATTACTAAAATCTTACAACCAACGTGTTAAAAATTTGTATCGACAAAATCCAGGGGCATTTGAGCGTATCGAACGACTAACAAAAGTGCAGGCATTGGAAGCCTCTTTAATCCTCGCGAAAGATTCGCAAGGATTAGCTAAAGCAAAGCAAGACTTTTTTCACAATCAAGTGCTAGAGGGGCCTTATACTCCTAAACTATTTCAAACTCCTGATTATACGAACATCGGAACCATTGCTTACGATCCGCAGATTGTAATCGTATTCATGGAGAAAAAGGTTGATTACAAAGCTGCAGGGAGAACTGCACCGCTAAGAATTCAGGTTTCGTTGAGACTTAAGCTTTCAATAGTGGAAAGCTTGAAGGTTAGTGACTTAGAGTTGACCAGATTATCTAATGCAATTGAAGTTTCAATGGGGCGAGACACCTACAGCAAGGGGAGACGAAAGTTTACTTATAAGGATGATGCAAGCAAGCACCGATCTTACTTTCACTTCCAGTCTGAGACTGAAGCGCGAGCATTGTGGACAAAAGTCCTGGCACTACAAGATCAAGTGCCAGATTTTGAGCGTTTTTGGTCAGAGTCTAACCGTCCTCAGGGCTACTACTCTGTCAGACGCACTACCGTTTTTGGACAAACCATTGAGTACCCGGAGCTAGCGCCAACAGCTACATGCACCTTTTACCAGGCTTCGGCGCACATTTACCCGGCAAAGCCACGGATACTCCTTATAAACAACATCGATCACCTGTAGAGCGGAAATTCAACACAGATATATCTGTGTAAAACAAAGTAGCACAAACTCATAACCAATCCGGGTTAGGCGTTGATAGGATGCAGCTATGAACTAAAAAAAGTACCACCAATGGCAACAAAACGAACGTATAAGACACTTTTCCTAGACGGGAATTTGGCCAAAGAAGGGGAACAGCCCGCGACTATAATCATCGGGGATGATTTGATTGAGCATTTTGGCATTTCGCAGGCAGCGGCGGGGTCGGTAGCAAAAGAGCTAACTTCTGCCGTGGATGCCTTCAACCGATATCGGACGATAACCGACGCCAAAACACAAACAAATCCAATCCGAGTTACCCAACATACCCGAAATTTTTACTCCTTACCTGGGTCCCAGGGCAGAAGAGGAGGAAAATTGGTTGTTGTTGACTCCGGGGTATCGAAAGGGACTGACGCCAATGGTGTTCCGTTGGGGAACTTTACTGTATCCTTCCGTTCCAATGCCAATATTTCGGCGATTTCAGTATTCATTTCTTCTTGGGGTTTGAATACACCAACGACCTTCTCTGTTAACGGCGTGACTCGACCCGTGCTAACCGAAGCTGAAATTAAAGGCTAAGTTCCACCAGAACCTTAATGACTTGGCTTTCTTTGGGACAAATCACGATGGAATCTTGGGACTGGACTTTGTTCCCGCTCCCGGATGTCGGATCTGAACGATTTCGACTAACCCAGACAGGCGGTAGAAACCTTCATAACGGATACGGGTTGATTGGATCTTTTTATTCTGATGGCGATTTTGTTGGCCGTTTTGGCTGGCAGCGAATTTATCCGGACTGGGATGGCAGTCTTAAAAAGATTTTATTTAGCCAGCCGTTTCCCCCCGATCTGCTGAATGCTGGGATTAATACTCGGTATTTAGGGTGCAGCCTGCGATCGCGCCCTGTATTGAATGGGCCGTGGAAATTGTTCTTAGAAGCTGAGATCTTAACTCAATCAGTCCAGTGGGAAACAAGTTGGATTGTAAAAGGAGCCAGTCTAACGCGATCCGGCGATTTTGTTGAGCTAAAGGGGTTTGCCACCCCCACAACGGTTACAACTGGCACAATTGGTTTCTTGCCTTTTACTTTTCGGCCTGTAACGACTCAAGTTTACCAAAACATAGACAGTGGGCGCGAAGCTAACTTAACAATTACCCCGACGGGTGAAATTATTGTAGTGTCAGGAGTCCCACCTTATCGATTGGATATAATTTTTAGGAATAAACTATGACAACTTATTTTTACGGAGCCGCATTGACTGGGGATTTTTGGCGAAGCCGGAATTACGAGCCATTGGTCATTGACCAGGAATCCGCTGCTATCACGTGGGACGCTCAAGGGAAAGAGGATATCCGGGCTTTTTTGGTTCCAGCCGATTTTGTTGACCAAACTTCGGTTACCATCTCTGAATTACAAGTATCATTGACAATTGCTAATGCTCCTAGTGGTTGTCGAGGTGAATTGGTTATTCCCGCCTACGGGGCAACTCGCCCAATTATCTCCCTGGCAGATACAACCGAGGGGTTATTTAATCCTCAAGAAAATTCAATTTTAAGATTTCGATTGGTTCAGGGGGTTTTCTACTGGGAAAGCGACAAGGATGCACGGGCTTATTCCTTGGCCGATACGTCTCCAGTAGTGTTTGAAGTAGACCCTGTTAACGGCATTGATTCGGAAAGTAGTCCGATCAAGCAGTCTCTTCCTTATACAATTGGTTTAATTAAAAGATTTGTTCCTTTTAGCAGAATCCAGCCAGCACAAGATGCTTCTTGGTCGGGAGATAGATTTTTCGCCGTTGAAATTCGCTTGCATCCTGGAACTTACAATTCTTCAAATTTTTTTCAATATTTTCAGGATTATGGAATCAAAATAGTCGGGCTAGGTTTGACACCTGCAGAGGTGGAGGTTTTTGCTAATAATTCAACATCCGCATTTGTTGTCACGGCTTGTAGCGATATTTCGTTTGAGAATTTGCGGATTAGTTCAGTGAAAGCAGCTTTTAACATCCTGAATTCGGATTACGTCCACGCGAAAAATATTGAGTTTGTTTTTCGATCAGGAACACCTAATTGTTTTTATGTAACCTTGTTGTCCAATCTTAAATTATCAGGGACGATGCGAATAGTGTCGAGACTTGGACGATTTGTGAATTGCAATTCAAAATCAACAGTTAGAGGGAGCGCTGTCATTCAGGGTGATGGGTTAAATCCGATTGAATTTGTTGATTCTTTTGTGCTGGCGGAGGAAGATGGAGATGTCTATCTGGATAATTTGACTTTTGAAGAAAACACTACAGCGACCGGACTAGCGTTGATTGCTAAAGATAAAAGCATTGTCAAACTCCCTTTACTGCCTGGATTAACTTATGCATGATTCATTTATTTAGCATGCTTTATTGCTTTTACATTCAAGTAGCACACTAACATTGACTTGGCGCGGTTTTATGAGTTCTGCAGGACAAGCCTTTATCTCTTATTCTCGACTAGATACATTGATAGTTCAATCTAAAATAATTCCGCTATTTTTGGAGTGGGGGATTGATTATTGGATCGATATTGAGGGAATTCCTTTAGGGCGAAATTGGAAAGAATTCATCCAAGTTGTTCTGAGTCGGGATTGTGGCGCTTTTGTGGCTGTCATATCTGAAAATTTTTTAAAAAGCAAACCTTGCTTGACTGAGGTGCAGTTTGCCTTTAAGCTTGAATTACCAGTTTTTCCCGTGTTAATTGGAGTTGAGCCGACTGACTTACCAAAATCCCTAAAGGTAAAGGATATTAACTGTAGTAGCAAAATTGATGCAGCGTTCGCGCTAGCAGTTCAAAATACATTGTTACTTCAGACAGTATTAGAGATTAAGCCTATAGCTAGTCTTACTTTGTATTCTGCGGAAAAAGGATGCCTTTCTGAAAGATTTCTATCTAGACAACAGTATTTGTTGGGGCGTGCCTTTGGGATAGATAATAATCTTACCAGAATATCAATAATAGGGGATGCTTCTATATCCCGCCAGCACTTGAAGCTGACCAGGCGGGCTGGAGCTTATTACGTCCAAGATTTGTATTCCAAGTTTGGCGTTTTCAAAGGTTGTCACCTGAAAGGGCTTAATGCGACTGGAGGGAGTAAATTAAACCCAGACGAAGAGTATCGTCTGGGTAAGCTGGACATCTTAAAAATCTCCCCTTCTACATTTTTAATTTATGAGTTGATTGAGGACTCCTTTCAAGATCCGTTTGCGACGGCATCAGATTGATTCTCATGCCAACCGTCTAACTTGTGCCTTTCCCAGTCAGTAGGTTTTATAGTTTTCTTTTTTAGCAAGCCATTCTCGACCTTATATATTTGCATTTGGACTAGCCTTATGAACGATAAATTAATTCTATTCGCAAAAGTTTCTGCGTTCATCTTTCTTTGGAATTCAAGGGACTGTGTAGATTTGTCGGAACTAGCCGAACAGTTGATGGCTCTCGCCATTGAAGCCAGGAAGGTCGCTAATGATTGCGGTCAGGAGACGGCTCAAGTCTGTTCATCGAAAATCTTGGAGAGTTAGGGGTGACTGGAGAAGAGGGGGAATACCCCCCATAGAAGTTTACAATTAACCCACCGGAGGCAGATATTTATAGCATGGGCTGGGGATGGGGATTCAGGGTAACGAACTCAGTTGCTAGAGAGTTCACCAGTTAGGTTGAATTGATTGGATGATTCGGGACTATATAAAGAAATCTCTACCGTAGAGTTTGGCACAATACATCTATAGG
>JGI12109J20283_10190684_pt1 | contig 15297 bp, 25 predicted proteins | sample ElkSlonscriptome_12_FD_20283 | JGI IMG/M metagenome (IMG submission 20283) | reverse complement strand
TCGAACCGCACCGAATCGCACTTTTTGAGGCTGGGTTCATCCCCGCCCCCTAACTCCCGCCGAGAGCCGCCGCACCCTCGGCGGCTCTTTTGTACCCACCCGAACGAACTAAAGGTACAAGGTACCTTTAGTTCATACTTGAGTGAACGCGTCGTGGTGAAGGACAATAGACCATATACGTTGTGTGACCCTCAGCTATGTTTAAGCAAAAAATGACACGGATGTTGGTGGTGACGTATATTCTTTTTGCGATGCGTCTGGCTGCTTGGTATATTGGCATACTACCCGCTGCAGTTGTTGGTGTAGAGATGTCAGGACCACCCGACATCTTTGACATCGTCTTCCCGCTTGCAAACCTCTTGTTCACGGGGACTATACTGGCGCTAGCTACCCTCTGTATCATACAGGCAGTGCGAGCAAGCGAGGTAAAAAGTGGTATCGCGTACTGGTTTTCGTACTGGTGCTCGTACCGCTCTGGATTGCAAGCGTCCTCGCGCTTGGAGCAGGGATGGCAACCGTCGACGGAATTCGGCTACCTTCATCGTGATTCATGGGTTGCGCCTGCGATGCCATGGGAAACTGGACTCATACCTGTCGAGCAACAGCCACATTAAAGGTACCTGGTACCTTTAATGTGGCTACAGTGAAAGAGTCCTGGATTGCCGCGTCGCTCCTGCGGTCGCTCCTCGCAATGACGACGACAAGCACGCACGCGACGCAATACGGCTGGTCGGGAGCGTGTCGCATGTCACTTACTGCACCAGTTCAATACACCCACAGACACTGTGGAACAGACTGTCCAGCGGCGTCAGCACAACGTACCCGAGCGGTGTGAGCACCAACGCCAGATACGTACTCAAAAAGAGCCCTGCCCAAAGCGCCAGTGCGTGTTTGGGTGTACTGTACCGGTTCAGCGCCAGGTACCTAAAAATGATGACTGCTACAGCAAACAGTAGTGACAGCAGGAAGGTTGCGAGCAGAATGTCGTATCGAGTTAGGAAATCAAACCGCCACGGACATTCATATGTTCGACAAAAACATTACCACTCATGTATCTATCACAGCGTGACATGTGGCGAATAAAAAGTCACCTTGTGTGGGTTAAGAGACCCCCGCACAATGCGTACTGCTGTGAGAAAACCCTAGATCACTTCTCCGCCCGTCCAAGGATCGGGATTCGCGCGGGATCACAATGAGCAGACACAATAAGTACCGTACATATTGCCACACACAGTCGGAACGTTCAATTTTGAGGCTAGTTCGCAGTCGACGAGGGTGACGTGTTGCGGAGCACTATCAGGTATACAATGAACGTTCGCAGCTAGAAGGGACGACGACCACAAAATCCGCACATCTCACACTAAAACGCACAGATGGATGAAGTGCGAGGCGCCAAGGAGGAGCGTCACTTCACCGTACTGAGCGTACGGTGAAGTGACCGACGACAGTCATGAAAACGCTGCGCGACGCACGGCTCCAAGGGTCAGAACGTTCAATTTTGAGGCTGGTTCGTAGTCAGCGGGGGTGGCGTGTTGCGGAGCCGTATCGACTACAACAAACTAAGTCGCACCACCCCTCCTCATCCGTCCGAACACTCGGGCAGACTCCCCTTAGTAAGGGAAGGAGGCCGGCGAGTGGGGTTGGCTTCTTGGTTGGTGTTACATACCCCAGAGTGCACAGGTCGAGTGCAGTTCGAGGCGGCAAACTCGTCATACCCTTGAGCCGTATATGCATACGGTGAAAGGGTTGACGAGTGTAGCCAACGAAGAAATGTGCCGAGCTGTGTGCTCTGGGCTAGTATTCGCGAACAGACGCTTGCGCGTCTATCTTACGCACAAGATCAAGTACAACAGACACCGCAATGAGGAGCGCCGTGCCACCAATCGCAAACGCACCAATTCCGGTCACGCCTTGGATAATGTTTGGCAATACTGCAATAAGGCCGAGAAAGACCGCGCCAACGAAGGTAATACGAGTAATGATGTTACCAAGGTACTCGGTCGTAGCGCTTCCGGGACGGACACCGGGAATAAACGCCCCAGATTTCTGGAGATTGGTCGCAATAGACTGTGGGTCGAATGTGACCGCTGTATAGAAGTACGTAAAGAGAAACACGAGTACGAAGTAGAGGACACCACTGAACCACGGGTCGGAGATGAACACGATTGCATCCTGCGCGAACGTCGCAAGCGATACGTTACTGCTCGTTGCCATGTACTGGAATATCATTTGCGGGAAAAGCAAGATGGACAACGCGAAGATGATCGGGATCACACCCGCCTGGTTGACCCGTAGCGGCAAGTAGGTCGATACGCCACCGTAACTCTTGCCACCGCGCACCTGCTTGGCATAGGTTACCGGCACCGGGCGCTCAGCCTCGGAGATCACTACAACAGACGCAGTGATGAGCAGCGCGAGCACAAGGAAGCCGAGGTAGGTTGGTATCTGCGCGGGATCAAAATTGAACAACAGCTGACTCGCAGTTGTTGGCAGCCCGGCGACAATACCGGCAAATATGATGAGTGACACACCATTCCCGATGCCAAATTCACTGATAAGTTCACCAATCCACATAAGGAAGATGGATCCCGCTGCAACCACCGTCACGTTTACCAAGAACGGCAACATTTCCATGTTTGAAACGATACCCTGCCGTGCAAGCAGCATAAGAAAACCAAACGCTTGAACGAACGCGAGCGGTACCGTAAGCATACGCGCATACTGCGTGAACTTTTGTCGCCCCGCCTCCCCTTCTTCTGTGTAAAGCGCCTTAATCTTCGGCGACATGATACTCATGAGCTGCATGATAATGCTCGCTGTAATGTATGGCCCAACGCCGAGCATTACGATGGAGAGGTTTGCTAGACCGCCACCGGAAAAGATATTGAGGAAGTTGAGGTACTGATTCGACTGGAAAAACTGCTGAAGAGCATTCAGATCGACCCCGGGAATCGGGATGGTGGCAAGTAGGCGAAAGATGACGAACGCAGCAAGCAGAAAGAAAATCCTGCCACGTAGGTTTTCATCTGTAACTATGAGCTTTATTTTTCGTACAAATGCGTCAAACATACTCGCTTTCTCAAACCTGAATGGGCACGCCCATTGTACTACGCCACAGGCTGTACGTCGCGTGCACTACGCAACTACCGTACCGCCTGCCTGCTCAACAGCAGCCTTTGCTGCCTCTGAAAGTGCGCAATCCGCGACAGTGAGCTTCTTGGTAAGTGTCCCCACTCCCAAAATCTTCACAGCCGGTACACGACCCGCCTTGGCACGAACAACCTGCTTTGCAACGAGCGTCTTCGGGTCAACACGATCACCCGCATCAAATACACGCTCAAGTACAGCAATATTGACACCGACCGGACGAACACGTGCAGCATTAACCGTGCGCCCACGGTTTTTCCCATACCCGCGACGCTTTGGAATCCGTTTGATGATGTCACGCTCTGCAGGACGGATCTTGCGGCCAGCTCGCGCCTTCTGACCCTTATGCCCTTTACCGCTCGTCTTGCCACGCTTACCGCCACGTCCAACACGACGTTCGCGCGTGATGCCGGAAGATGTTCGTAGATCGTGTAATTGCATATGCGATACGGGTTACTTGTCTTGTTTGGTGTCTGCTTTCTTGCTCGCCTTCTTGTCATCTGACTTACGCGCACGACGAACCTGCTTCAGCTGCGAAAGCGCGAGTGTGGTTGCACGTGCATTATTGAGCGGATTCTTGCTACGTGAGAGTATCTTTGCAGATACGTTTCGGACACCAGCAAACTCAAGTACCGTGCGAACCGCACTACCCGCTTTCAGTCCCTTACCGGGCGCGGGCATAAGAAGGATCTGTGCAGACGCGTACTTAGCGGTGATCTCATGCGGGATGGACTGCTCATCGGTAATAGGCACAACAACCAAGTGACGCTGCGCATCGCGAGTAGCCTTCTCAATTGCAAGTGCTGTATCCGACGCCTTACCCAGGCCGACCCCAACCTTTCCTTTCCCGTTACCAATCACAATCGTTACACTGAATGAGAAACGGCGACCACCGGCAACCACACGAGTCACACGACGAATATCGATTACCTTGTTGTCGAACTCACTGCGCTGACGCGGTGCACGCTCTCGACGGTTACGACGCGGCGACCTCTCGTTGCGACGACCCTGCGAACGACCGCCCTCGGTACGCTGACCCCCTGCACGCGGGCTGGTGCGTACCGGTGCCCCATTGTGCTGCTGTGTTGTTGTCTGTGTAGCTTCATTCATAGTGTATCCCAGATCTAAAATTGTAGTCCGCCTGCACGTGCACCGTCAGCAAGCTCCTTGATCGCCCCAGCGTACAAAAAGCCACCACGATCGAACACCACCGTTGTGATGTGCGCCTGCTTCGCCTTCGCAGCAATCTGCTCACCTACAACACGAGCCTGCGTTAGCTGCCTCTCGCCTGCAACCTTCCGAGAATCGACTGCAGCAAGCGTTTTTCCTGACACATCATCAATAAGTTGCGCGTAGACTGCCGTGTTGCTTCGAAAGACTGCCAGGCGCGGGCGTTCCGGTGTGCCCATAACTCGCGCACGGATCCGTGCATGTCGACGACTTCGTTTCTGTTGTTTTAGAGTTGTTTTATCCATACACTACGCAGCCTTTTTACCCTGTTTTCGGAGTATAACCTCATCACTGTAGTGGAACCCCTTACCCTTGTATGGTTCCGGCTTCTTCTTGGCACGAACATTCGCGGAGAACTGTCCAACAAGCTCCTTGTCAATGCCACTCACAGTAAGCTCATTCTTTTCCACCGTCGCACTCAACCCTTCGGGAACCGTCATGACAACCGGATGCGAGTATCCTACGGTGAGTGTAAGCTCATTGCCCGAAACCGCCATACGATAGCCTATACCGTCGAGCACAAGCTTTTTGCTATACCCTTCAGTTACACCATGTAGCATATTCTTGATATGCGAAGCGAACGTACCCCAAAGTGCAAGTGCGAGGCGGGAATCATCCTTTGGCGACACCTGCACGCCACCCTCCATGAGTTCAACATGTACCTTAGGATGGAGTGTAAGAACAAGCTCACCCTTGGGCCCCTTTACCGTCACCACACCATCAGCAACCGCTACTTCGGATTTCTCAGGAATACTAATTGGACGTTTACCTATACGACTCATATGCCTACCAAATCTCAAATAGTACCTCGCCGCCAACCTTTTCCTTGCGAGCTTCGTCACCGAACAGTACACCCTTTGGGGTCGAGATGAGCGCTGTACCCGTACCACCACGTACCGGACGCATCTCCATAGCCCCACGGTACACGCGCATACCCGGCTTCGAAATACGCTTCACGTCTGTAATGCGGTACGAACCACCCTGCCCACGCGCAAGCACAACCTCGATTGTTTTAGTAACATTCTTGCCGTGCGTGCGTACTTCGCTCAAATACCCGCGCTGCTTGAGCTTCTGTGCGATAGCAAGCTTCAGTTTGCTCATTGGCATCGAAACCACCTCACGACGCGCCATGGCAGCGTTCTTGAGGCGAATAATCATGTCTGCGATCGGATCCGTCATACTCTACCAGCTTGATTTCTTAATACCCGGAATGCGACCCTCGTTTGCAAGCTCACGGAAACAAATACGGCAGAGGTCAAAATCACGCATGTACCCCTTTGCGCGACCACAGCGAAAACAACGGTTTACTTCCCGTGTACTATACTTCGGTTTCTTCTGACTTCGTGCTACGACACTCTTTTTTGCCATATGTTGAACAAATATAAAAAGCACAACGAATGTGCCAGGGCGCATAATGGTGGTCTTGCTGTGCATCTTTCGTTGCATCCGCACAGCAACCTGCCCTATCGCCACGTCGTCTTCCTGCAGTGAACACTTTATATGAAAGTGCTCCCAACTAACAACGTGGGAGCATAGTAGCAGACTGGAGTTTCTTGTCAAGCACGCACGCACGCACGAGCGGTCGGTAAGGTCGATAACCCGACTACGTGTACGAATCACGCGTCACAGACCTACGCACCAACCATTTGAAGAGCACGCGTGTTGCCACCCAGACGTACACAGCGAGTACAATTAGTTGCAAGAACAATGCTGAAATGAGCTGAAGTGTTTGCATCTCCCTTTGTGCAGGGATGACAGTAGCTGCAATTGTCCAGCCAGCAATGAACCATGCCAGAATCCCACCCACAAACAGCACCAGAGTAGCGGAGATCCCACGGACAATACTTCGTGCTGTTTCCCGCATAGCGACCCGACGCGCCACATGGTAGACAAACGACCGAAACACAGCACTTGTGAGCAGTAGTGCCGCAACACAAAGCACACAAACGAACCCTACGACAAGAATCCACTGCCCCATCGTGACTCGTTCAAGGAGTGAACTCGGAATGTGCGCTATATGTAGCACAAGCAGCACAATGCAAGTAAGGAGGACGACGGCAACCAGAAACATGAATAGCACACTCGCCGTTTCTATCGTACTTAATCTCTTTTGCATACCGTTCATACGCACCTCCGAGGTTGACCTATGCCTCATAGTACACATGTTGCCTGAATACACAACAACCGCACCACCCCATGAACGACATCGGATGTCGTTCATGGGAAGCCAACAACTGCACGGGTGCACGGGGGGGTGTTTGACGTAACTCATCATCGCATGCTTTACTCGGCTGTGGACAGACGGTCTGTCCCCGGCAGAGATGCCGACCTGCCCGAGAGGGCCAACTTTGAGAGAGGTAGACCGATGGGTATACTCACATTGGCAGCATGCGACGCAGGCGCCCAAACGCTCGACGGGCTTACTACGATTGTGAATCGCCGAGTGCGGTTACTTGTTCAGGCCGTTCGTCAAAGCCGCATTACAGACCACGAACTACTGGACCGGTTGAGTAGACTACCATCCCTCTACAGCGGCGAACCGGACACCACAGCGGTACTGGCAGCGCACGAGCATGTACGCTGGTATGTGCCCCTGGCACCCTGTGAGGGATTCAACGGAACACCGCTGTATGTTTGTAGTACCACAAGCTTTTTGCTATGTGCGTGGCGAAACAGCACAGCACGTAATCGATTCGATTTCGCAACCTATCCTTTTCACAACAAGAAGCGCATAGAAATGCGAGGCACAGACCCTATCCTGCTCTCCGCATCGCTTGAAACACTCTTTGCTCGAGTGGTGGAGATTATCCCCGAAATACGTGTGCCACTCCAGAAATTTAAGGAAGCCGCGACTCATTGTCACGTACGTCTCAGCTCCTAAGAACGCTCACCGGCCTCGCAAGGCCGGTGCATTTCGTCATGAGCGACATCCGATGTCGCTCATGATATGAAGTATTCATTATGTGCGCAGATCACCGACGCATCACGGGCCTTCATCAGGAATACGTACAATGAGGGCTTGGGTATAGGGGTAATGCACCCGAGCACGCGGGCGAATCGCGAAGCAAAGGAGGTGTGCGGCCGAGCCATATGATAGTACGGTGAGGTGACCATGAACAACATCCGATGTCGTTCATGCAAAAAGTGAGGGCGCCGATCGGCGCCCTGCGTGTGTTTGTGTCCCGTGTCCGTACCCTGCTTTCGCACCTGTCTTGTTTGCCTACGAATCCGTCAGTAAGCTTCAGTCACGCCCATCAAAGACCATTGGCATGAAGACACTTTCATGATACATGCTACCCAGTTTCTATCAAATACTATTGTCCACACCTACGTCGTTAATACATTGTACAGAAGGTACAAGCGGTCAGCACGGTGTCGTACATACAGCAGAATGCCGACCATCTAGTCGGCATTCTTGTCTGCTATTTTAGCTTACGTACTACTTTTTCAACGGTACCCCCATGTAGCGTAGATACGCCTCTGCCTCTTGCTTGCTCTTTGCAGTGGTAACAATGGTCGCCGCAAAACCAAACACGTTACGCTGCTCCTCGTCACTGGTCTCAGGAAAAATAGTGTGCTCTTTGATGCCAATTGTCATGTTACCGAGCTCGTCGATGGCTTTTGGGGAGAGTCCGCGGAAATCACGTGTACGCGGCAGCGCGACATGAATAAGCTTGTCAAAGAAATCGCGCATTCGCTCACCACGCAAGGTAATCTGGTAGCCCACTATGTCACCCTCGCGAACCTTGAATCCCGCCACACTCTTCTTGGCACCACGCGGTGCTGCCTTTTGGCCGGTAATGCGCGCAATGCGATCCTGAATGAGCTCAATCTTCGACGCATCCTGGATCTTGCCGATACCGGTCGAAATAACGATCTTTTCAATACTTGGTGCCTGCATCGAGTTCGTGTACCCGAACTCACCCTTGAGCACCTCGCCTACATTTTTCTGTTTTGCTGAAAATGTCTCCATACTACTTTGTGAGTACCGTACCACTCTTTATTGCGTACCGTACGTTCTTACCTGCATCATTCCGCTTCACGCCAATACGTGTAGGCTTGTCAGACTTTGGATCGATGAGTTGCACGTTCGACACGTGGATCGGTGCCGCTACCTCAATGATACCTGCACCACCCTGCTTGGTGTTGCGCTTCACCTTCTCGTGCCGCTTCTGCACATTAACCCCCTCCACGATTACTTTCTCAAGTGACGCAAAAGTACGAACCACCTTTCCTTTCTTGCCCGTATCTTTGCCAGCGATCACCAGCACATTGTCTCCCTTGTGTATCTTCATAGTATTACAAAACTTCAGGTGCCAAGCTTGCGATCTTCGTGTAGCCGAGTTCCGAGATCTCACGAGGAATCGGGCCAAACACACGTGTAGCCTTAGGCTCCTTGGTACCCTTACCTATGATTACGACCGCATTCTCATCAAAGCGAATATAACTGCCATCCTTGCGGCGCATCGGCTGCTTTGAGCGCACAACGACTGCATGCAAGATATCCTTCTTCTTCACTTGCTTACGCGGCTCTGCAACCTGTACCGAGAGAATCACCACCTCGCCGATACGTGCGTATCGTTTCTTGCTTCCACCGATCACCTTGAAAACACGCCCGATTTTTGCACCGGTGTTATCTGCGATTTTTACGATGGACTGTGGTTGTAGCATGGTAGTATTTGTTGCAAACGAAATTGGGTGACGTTGGTGTGGACTTACGCACTTTGCATTACACGGAATGTCTTGGTCTTGCTCACTGGCGCACACTCCTCTATCTCGACCATGTCACCGACGTGCTTGGTGTTGCCCGGGTTGTGGGCGTGATACTTCTTGGTACGCTTAATGAACTTGCGATACTTCGGGTGCTTCACAAAGCGGTCAACCGCCACAACGACCGTGTCCTGCATCTTGTCGCTTACCACGACCCCGGAGAGTACGCGTCGTCGCGTCACTGCCTGTTCCTGTGTGTCTGTTGCGGTTGCCATGATGATTACTTCTTATCGGTTATCTGCTCGGCGCCTACGCCCTGCGCTCGCTGCATGTTCTGGTAGGTCAGTATGCGCGCGACATCTTTTCTTAGCGTAGCGCCTTGCTTAGTCTCACGGGTACGACTCCCCTTCATACCGAAACGAAACTCGCGCAACGCCTCACGCTTCTCAGCCACAAGCTTGATGAGCTCTGTCTCTGTTTTCTTCGCTATGTCCTTCATCGTTAAACTCATGGTGCTGTGTTATATCATGTGCTCTGCATTTCTGCAACGTGCGACGGCTTTTAGCTCTCTCGAGAGACAAACTTAGTTGCGATCGGAAGCTTAGCACTGGCCTTACGAAGCGCTTCACGGGCCACATCCTCAGGCACACCGTCGATCTCAAACAGGAGACGCCCTGGCAACACCTTTGCCTCATACGCCTCGACATCACCTTTACCCTTACCCATACCGACCTCAGCCGCTTTTTGCGTGTACGGGATGTCGGGAAAAATGCGAATCCAGATGCGACCGGTCTTGCCCATACATCGACTAACCGTACGACGTGCGGCCTCAATCTGATTGCTACGGATACGACCCTGCTCTGCAGCCTTAAGCCCATACGCACCAAATGAGAGATGTGTCCCCCGAGTCGCCGCATGGCGGTACTGCATCGACGTGCGGTCACGAAATTGTTTGCGGTATTTTACCTTGCGTGGAAGTAGCATAGTTCAGTATTATCGTTTCTCATCTTCAAAAACCTCACCCTTATACACCCATACTTTAATACCAATGAGTCCGGTGTACGCGATATATGCCTCGGTGCGTGCAAAGTCCACATCGGCGCGCAATGTCTGAAGCGGCACACGCCCCTTCTTGATCTCTTCCTTGCGACTCATTTCCGCGCCACCGATACGGCCAGCCACAGCAATGCGAACACCCAGTACGTCGCGGTTCGCCATCACCTTTTCTGCGGTCTGCTTGAGTACGCGACGAAACGGCATACGCTTCTCCAACCCTTCCGCAACCATGAACCCCACAATAGCGGCATTGCTCTCGGGATTGCGCACCTCTTCGATATCCATCTTCACGACCGGCAGTTCGTCCAGCCCAAACGTTCGAAGCTTCTTCTCGATATCACGATGAATTTTTTGCACTCCTTCTCCGCTCCGACCGATAATCATGCCCGGACGCGCCGTCTTAACGATAATGTGCAGTTTGTTCTGATTACGCTCCATTTCGATGTCTGCCACGTACATGCCCTTGAGCCGCTTCTCGAGCCACTCACGAAGCAATGTATCGACACGGAGGTTTTGTGTGTACTGCTCTCGATCACCAGCAAACCAGCGCGATTTCCAACCACGGATGATGCCAAGTCGTTGTGCGTATGGGTGTGCTACGTGGGTCATATGCTAGGTGTAGGAAGTGGTGTAATAATTATGTGCTATGCGGTTGCGTTTGCCTCATCTTGGACAGACGAAGCAGTAACACCCGGTCGGGCGAGCTCCACACGGACATGGCTGCACTCGCGATTGATAGGTGTTGCTCGACCAAATGCACGCGGCATGTACCGAACGTACGTCGCTCCCTTGTCGACCGTTATGGTTCGTACCACAAGGTCGCCTGCATCAATGGAGCTATCGTTCTGCTGTGCATTGGCAAGTGCCGATGCAATGAGTTTCCGAAGCACGGGCGCTGACTTCTGTGGCATGAGCGAGAGCTGATCAAGTGCAGCTGCTACCTGCGTGCCGCGCACGCTGTCAGCCACAAGTCGTACCTTGCGTGGTGCCTGCCGATAGTTCTTCAAAAATGCTTTCATATACCTAAACTACTTTGCTGCTGCTGCGGCCTTCGCTGCTTTTGCAGCTTGGATCTCCGCATCCTTACGCTTCTGCTCAAGCTCCTTCTGGATCTTACCACCATGACGAACGAACTTCGTAGAAGGAGAGAACTCACCAAGCTTATGACCAACCATCTCTTCCGTACAAAGCACCGGGATGTGATCCTTGCCGTTATGCACACCGAAAGTAAAGCCGACCATCTCCGGACTGATAGTGCACGCACGTGACCATGTCTTAATGACGCCGGTCTCCTGCGGCTTTTTGCCCGCAACTTTCTTCAGTACGCGCGGGTCTACGTATGGTCCTTTCTTTAAACTTCTACTCATGATGTGAAAATAAAACGCTCTTGTGTTGAGCGTGCGCCTATCTTACGCAACACTCACGCACCTGTCAATTATTACTTCCGCCGTTTCCCTACTTTCCGACGCGATACGATCAGTGCGTCGCTGTACTTGCCGGGCTTGCGTGTTTTCTGCCCCTTACCTGTTGGCTTGCCAAAGATACTGCGCGCACGCTTATGTCCGCGACCTTGGCGTCCCTCACCACCACCATGCGGGTGATCAACCGGATTCATCACGCTACCACGAACCGTTGGACGCTTACCGAGCCAACGACTACGTCCTGCCTTGCCGACCGTGAGTAGCTGATGCTCATCGTTCGAGACTACACCAATTGTCGCCCATGCGTCACTCGACACTTTGCGTACCTCGCTTGAGGGCATCTTCAAGTGCGTATGTGTCCCGTCCTGTGCGAGGATTGTGACCGCGTTCCCTGCACTACGCGCGAGACGTGCACCAGCAAGCGGACGTGTTTCAACATTGTACACCTCAGTTCCGATAGAGATCTCACGAAGCGGTTTGCGAACACCGACAGCCGGCTTTGCCTTCGCAGACACAATGAAAGTATCACCAACCTGCATGTCCTTGTGGGCAATCGTGTACCGTCGCTCACCATCTGCGTAACAGAGGAGTGCAATGTAAGCACTGCGGTTCGGATCGTACTCAACCGTCTCCACCTTCGCGGGTATGTCCTTCTTGTCGAACTTGAAGTCAATCGTGCGATAGTTGCGCTTGTGTCCACCACCCATGTGTCGGCTTGTGATGCGGCCTTGGCTATTGCGTCCCACCGCACGCTTCCCACCCTTCGTGAGCTTTTTGTGGGGCGTCGCCTTGGTCACCACCTTCTTATACGAACGAGTGGTCATGTGACGACGTGATGCAGTTGTTGGGTTGTATTTCTTCATAGTATTTTTCGTTCACTATCAGTGAGAACACGTCTACATCAAATCTATCTTCTCTCCCTTCTTGAGGAACACATATGCTTTTTTCATGCCGCGTTTCGTACCGCGCCGATTCCGAAACCGTGCGACGTACGCGCGTGGCTGCTTCACAACAATATTCACTTTGACCGGGGTAACCTTGTACAGGGCTTTTACGGCCGCAACGACGTCCCGCTTTGTTGCATCCGAGGCAATCTCAAAGACGTACGCATGCTGCATGGTCATATACGCGGCCTTCTCGGTAATTCGCGGGCTCTTCAGGATAGAAGCTGGTGCCTTCGTCATGTTCACACCAACATCCTTTGCCGGTTTCTTTGCCTTCACATCCCTCTTGGACTCATCTTTCTTGCCCTCTCCCTTCGCCTTCGCGCTAGCTGCTGCCTGCTTTGTGTCTTCAGTTTTCTTGTCGAACAATGCCATATGCGTTACTTGGTTTTTGCTGTACTTCGCCCCTCAAGCGCCTTAACTGCTTCCTCGCCACCTACAAGCACCAGGTACTTGTAGCGGAGCAGCTCTGCGGCATTAAGATTGCGCACCTCATCAAGCATGACCTGACCGAGATTTCGATAACTCTTTGCCACCGATTCGTCACCTGTCGTGACCGCTATGAGCGCGGCGTTCTTACGTTTTGTCGCAAGCTGTTCGCAGTTTGCACCTGTTGCCAGTGCCACAAGGTTCGCTTTAGCCTCCTTGGTCTTGGGTGCCTCAAAAGAAAGTGAATCAACAAACAGCACCTCTCCATCCGCAAACTTCTTCGACAGCACAGCGTAGAGCGCCTTGGTTCGCATCTTCTTGTTGATCTTTTGCGTATAGTTGCGCTCATTGCGTGGTCCATGGGTGACACCACCAGTGCGCCAAATCGGGCTCCGGCGCGAGCCATGCCGCGCATTGCCGGTACCCTTCTGCTTCCACGGCTTCTTTCCCGTACCCGAAACTTCGCTGCGATCTTTCGTATGTGCAATAGGATTGCGTGCATTTGCTGCCATTGCTGTCACGACCTGGTGCACGAGGTCTGCATTCCACTTCACGTCGAAGACACTCTCGGGCAACGCAAGCTTCCCTGACTCTTTTCCGTGCTGATTATACAGTGTTGCATCCATACTACTACTGTGTTGCAGTTACCTCGATAAGTGTTCCACGACGACCTGGCACCGCGCCTTCCACAAAAAGAAGATGTTGTTCAGGATCGATATGTATGACTTTCAAGTTCTTAACCGTCACCGTATCACCACCGGTACGTCCGGCCATACGCATACCCTTTGGGACACGGTTGCGAAGACCTCCGCCGATAGAGCCCGGACTCCGTGCGGTATGCTTCTGACCATGACTCGCCGGACCGCCATGGAAGCCATGCCGCTTCACCACACCCTGAAAGCCTTTAGCCTTTGAGATGCCGGAAACCGTCACAACATCACCAACTGCAAACGCGTCAGCTACGGTGATCTCAGTACCCTGCTGCACAGATACTTCACCGTCTCGGGGACGGTACTCACGGTAGTGGCGAAACAAACCCTTTGGACGCTGTGCCTTATTGACGCGATACTCCTTCCGGTCGCCCGACGCGAGCTGCACCGCTGCGTACCCATCCTTCTCCACAGTCTTCACCTGCGTCACGGCGTTCGGCGCAGCAGCAAGCACGGTTGCGGGATGTACCACACCGTTCTCGTCGAAGACCTGTGTCATATGTTGCTTTGTTGCAAGAATATACTTCATGGTATACTTAGTGTATTTTATACACTATATGTCTTGATTCAAATGAAAAACGCCTGCACTGAACGAAAGCCAGTGCGGCGTATCGTCCAGTGGTCCCTGCTGTTGCTGATCTTCTCGGGACATGGTGGTCGGCATATACCGACGCCTCGTTTTCAAAGGTGAGCATGAGTATACACGACTGCGGAGATAATGCAACCTGCTTGAACAATGACCACTTCAGTGTCATGGTTTGCTGATTTGACGCGCCTCCCGCATAGACCCCATCACTACTGTGGTGGCTCTCTACGAGAAACCCACCGACTGATAGCGCACTCGACAATCGAGGTCATGACTACAGTCCACACTGCCTTCCTCCTACCAACAAACAGTAGGGCGTATACAGGGGGAAGTGCCCACACACCCACAACAGCAGATTGGAATCACTACTGTGGTGTCAGTTCGCCGACGAAGTAATAAAGCGAAGCTGAGTTTCCATCCTCGGTTACCCGTACTTCCTCGTAGTCATTCCCTGCTGTACTGAGTGCGGAATCCGCTGTAACAGTTATAAAACCAGAACCATTAGTCAGTGATACCATGTCAGACGGGGTGTCAGTTTCCGTAAGCCTGTCACTAATGTTCGCTCCCGGAAGATCTGCCTGGCAGTTCGGCAGATGATCGTAAAAGGCCTGCACGTTCTCACTCTCGTTCGGCGGAAGTGTGCGCGACACTACAGCCCCATCACCTTCGATAACTTTTACACCTTCTACGCAGACCACAAGGGTACTCGGGAGGGGGTCGCACATGGACGTACTACTGTTCCATTCATAGCCGTCGCTACATCGGAACTGACATTTGTCAGAAGTGTTTGTGGGAGAGTACGTCCAGGGCGTGTTTGCGCTCAATCCGGATTCCTCGCTTGAGCTGTGCGCCTCAGCGTGTGCCGGTGGCCCACTTGAGGGGGTGCAAATCGCGGCGTTTATGGTGACATTACTGTTCGCACTCTCCCCATTATGCGTGGCTTGTACCGTTTCGGTACCCGCACGTATGCCACTCACCAGACCACTACCGTTTACCGATGCCCTTGTGGCGCCGCTCGTGACCGCCCACGCTGCAGGACTCGTAACGTTCGTGGCATTGCTGCC
>JGI12109J20283_11009667_pt1 | contig 15299 bp, 10 predicted proteins | sample ElkSlonscriptome_12_FD_20283 | JGI IMG/M metagenome (IMG submission 20283) | reverse complement strand
AGGAAATCGCCGTAGCGGAAAGGGCCGATACCGGTCAGGAAGCGGAGTAAGCTGCTCTATTTTCTTCCTTCCAGCCCTAGATCGATGAGTTTTTCCAGCAGGGCGCTGAAATCAAGACCATATGCAGCCGCTGCCTGGGGATAGAGGCTGGTGGGCGTCATGCCGGGGATGGTATTGGTCTCGAGCAGGAAGAGTTCGCCCGATTCGGCAAGCATCATGTCCGTACGCGAATAGCCTCGCAGCTGCAGGGCCTTGTGGGCGGCTACTCCATACTCCTGAGCCCTGCGGGTAATGTCTGCATCGACCTCGGCGGGGCAGATTTCGCGGGTGGCCCCCGGTTTATATTTGGCATCGTAATCGAAGAATTCGAAATCCTCGCCTGGAATAATCTCCACCAGAGGCAAGGCAACCGGATCATCGTTGCCTATGACACCCACGGTTATCTCCCGGCCGACGACAAACCGCTCGACCATGGCCCTGCCGCCATGAACGAGGGCTTTGTGCATAGCCTCTTGCAGGTCTTTTTCATCTTTGACGATGGTCATGCCCAGACTCGAGCCGTCGCACACCGGCTTGACCACCAGGGGCAATCCCAAAGTCGACACCAGTTCCGGGGGAGAACAGTCGTCATCCCGATCGGCTACAATGCGCCAGTCGGCCACCGGCAGGCCGTGCAGCCTGTAAAGTTCCTTGGCCAGATTCTTATCCATGGCCAGGGCCGAGCCCGTCACCCCCGACCCCTGATATGGAATGTCAAGCAGATCGAGAAAACCCTGGACGGTGCCATCCTCCCCCCAGAGACCGTGCAGCAGAATAAAGGCAAAATCGATCTCTGCGGCGGTAGCGGCAATTTTGGCGAGATCAGTCAGGGGGTCATACCGCACGACCGTGTATCTCGTGGTATCGAGGGCCTTCTCAACTCCTTCGGCCCCCATAAGCGACACCTGACGTTCTCCCGACCGGCCGCCGGCCAACAGGGCCAGAGTAATCTTTTTTTTCTTCATAGCTATTCTCCTCAAAGGTTGAAGGCGCTGCCGCCGCAGCTCGGGCAGTTTCTGCCACAACTCTACGCTAGCAAAGTCGCCTCTATCCGTCAAATGCTATCGCCGACCGCTATCAGAGCAGTGCTGCTCTTTTTCCGCGGCATCGGCGATCGGGCCGATAGCGGCCTCGGACTCTCCAGCTGGTCTTTAAAAAAAGATTGACATCGACACGGTTGTCCTATATAAATTAAAGGTTATTGTTGCGAAACAGGGCGCTTTTCAGCGTACCTTTTTTATATACCAATCGATAAACTACCTGCTAAACGGAGCAAACAATGATCGAAGTCGAAGTTCGTGGAGACCTTGAATACGCCATCAGACAACTGAAGAAAAAACTGCAGATCGATGGCATCAAACGGGAACTGAAGCGCCGCGAATATTATGAGAAGCCAAGCGTAAAAAAACGCCGCAAACAGGCCGAAGCGCGCCGCAAGCTCCGCAAATTCAATCGCATGAAGAAAAACTTCTGATTCCCCAGGGATTTTTTATACGGTACCCTCCGGTGAGGGAAGCTATTCGGACAAAGCACGCAGGTGCAGCACCGACTCATCCGGGTATCTCAATGGAGACGGCAATGTTCACTTCCCCCTGATCATTGCCCAGTCATCCTCAATCAACCGCCTGCCGCCTCTGAAAGAGAAAACGGACACACCAGTACTGAGCGGACATTTCGAACATCTCCATGAGAAATTCTACTGGTACCTTCTCACGGAGAGACGCCTGGCCCGCAACACAGTCGCAGCCTACAGTGCCGATATTGCCGGGTTTCTCGCTTTTCTTCTTGCCAGTGGGATTGAAAGCTGCGTAGCGGTCGACCTGCCCCTCATCCACCGCTTCCTCGAAAACGCCAGAAAAAAAAGAATTTCCCACCGCACCAACGCCCGACGCATATCGGCGCTCAAGGTCTTTTTCGTTTTTCTCGGCGAGGAGCGCCTCGTCGGCTCCAACCCCTTCTTTGCCGTCGATCTGCCCAAAAGCGGCAGAACACTGCCCAAGGCACTGACCATAGACGAAGTGAACCGACTGCTGGTTCCCGCCGTCCCCTCCAGGCCGATCGGTCTGCGGAACACCGCCATGATCTATCTGCTCTACTCCACCGGCCTGCGGGTGAGTGAACTGGTGCAGTTGCCGCTGATCTCCTGTAATCTCAACGCCTGCTTCGTCCGGGTCCTGGGCAAGGGCGGCAAAGAGAGGCTGGTGCCCTTCGGCGAAGCCGCCAAAAACCATCTCCAGCAATATCTCCAGGAAGGTCGTTCCTCCATCCTCGGCGCCAAACGCACTAATGCCCTGTTCGTCACCGCCCGGGGCAAGACCATGACCCGAGGGCGTTACTGGCAGATTCTCAAAGAAACAGCCGCCGCCGCCGGTATAAGCAAGAACATCTCCCCGCATATGCTGCGCCACTCCTTTGCCACCCATCTGCTGGCTCATGGCGCCGACCTGCGCGCCGTTCAGATGATGCTCGGCCATGCCGATATCAGCACCACCCAGATATATACCCACATAGACCACGACCGCCTCAAAACCGTCCATAAAAAGTTCCACCCCCGCGGCTGAAATTCCCCGTGTCCGGGAATTGATTTTCTCCTGCTTATAATGACTTGAAATCTTTTTTAATCGGCGATAGTATCGGCGTAACCATTACCCTCATTGAAACAGCGGGATACGTTCTGCTCCACCCGTGGCAGGCGTTGAAACATGGCAGAATTGTAAAGGCTCATCCGCCGTGATACAGTATGTCTAAGGGGTTATATTTTTTGATTATCTGACGGCATTCCAGCCCCAGCCCATCTGCTCTTGGAGGGGCTGGCCTAAATTTTCACAACCTGTCCTCGAGCAATGCAGATCATCACTACCCACCTCAACGCAGATTTCGACGGCATGGCTTCGATGATCGCCGCCCAAAAGCTTTATCCCGAAGCTCTTATGGTTTTCTCAGGCTCCCAGGAAAAAAATGTCCGCGAGTTCATCGCCGAAAACCTGCTCTACCGCTATGAGTTCCACAAGCTCAAATCCATCGATCTGTCCAAGGTCCGGGAGCTTATCGTCGTCGATACCCGCTCTTCCGCCCGCCTCGGCCCTATCGGCAGGTGTTTGAAAAATGAAGGGCTGAGTCTTCATATCTACGATCATCATCCCAAGAGTCCTGGTGATATGAACGGTGATGTCGAAATTATCGACGACGTCGGTTCGACATCGACACTGCTGGCCAGGCTTCTCAGGAACAATGACATCACCGTCACCGCCGACGAGGCTACCATCTTCTGCCTGGGAATCTACGAAGACACCGGATCCCTGACCCACCTCACCACCACCCCCGAGGATCTCCGGGCTGTGGCCTGGCTTGTGGAAAAGGGGGCGAAACTGGATATCGTCTCCCAGTTCATCACCTACGAACTTACCAGGCAGCAGGTGCAGCTGCTCGGCGAACTGATGAAGGCGGCAAACCGCTACGTCATCCAGAGCGTTCCTATTGTCGTCGTCTCTTTGAGCCTGCAAAACTATGTCGACGATTTCGCCATCATCGTCAGGCGCTTTATGAACATGGAAAACCTCGACACCCTCTTCACCCTGGTTTCCATGGCCGGCAGGATCTATCTCATCGCCAGGAGCAGGGTGCCGGAGGTCAATGTCGGCTTGATCGCCCGCGATCTCGGCGGTGGCGGACACGCCTCGGCGGCCTCGGCGACGGTGCGCGACATGACCCTTATCGAGGCTCAGGAAAAACTGATCCGGGTTTTGCACAAACATGTTCGTCCAGAACCCATCGCCGAAGAGATGATGTCGAGCCCGGTCATCACCATTCCCACCACCACCACCATCGCCGAGGCCAACGACATTCTCACCCGCTATAACATCACGGTCCTGCCGGTGGTACCGGGCCCAATGGAGACGGCAGACGGCAGCGACAGCCGCATCATCGCCGGCACCATCTCCAGGATGGTGGCGGAGAAGGCCATCCACCATGAACTCGGCCATCTGCCGGTGGGTGAGTATATGACCTCCGATATCGAGGTACTGTCACTGAAAGCGACCCTGGCCGACATCCAGGAACTCATCATCGAACACCGGCAGCGGCTGGTGCCGATCATCCACGACGGCGTGATAGTCGGAGTCATCACCCGAACGGATCTGCTCAACAAACTCGTCAACGATCCCGCCAACCTGCCCAAGAACCTGCTGCATGAATCCGAGTACCCTTCGATCGAGCGAACCCGCAACCTCACCTCGCTGATGAACGAGTGTCTCAGAGGCGATACCATCACCCTGCTGCAGACAATCGGCGAGATAGCCGACGAAGCCGGCTACAAGGCCTACGCCGTCGGCGGCTTTGTCCGCGACCTGCTCTTGAAAAAGCGTAATCTCGACCTCGACGTGGTCATCGAAGGCGAAGGCATAGACTATGCCAAAAAACTCGCCGGCAGGCTGGGAGGCAGGGTGCGCACCCACGAACGCTTCGCCACAGCCATGGTGGTAATGCCGGACGGTTTTAAAATTGACATTGCCACCGCCAGGCTGGAATACTACGAATATCCGGCGGCCTTGCCCACTATCGAGCTCTCCTCTTTGAAGCTCGATCTGTTTCGCCGCGATTTCACCATCAACGCCATGGCCATCCAGCTCAATAGCGAAAAGTTCGGCATGCTCAACGATTTTTTCAACTGCCAGAACGATCTCAAGTACAAATCCATCAAGGTACTCCACAATCTCAGCTTCGTCGAAGACCCCACCCGCATTTTTCGGGCTATCAGGCTGGAAAAACGCATGGATTTCATCATCGCCAAGCATACCGAGAGGCTGATGCGCAATGCCGTTAAGATGAAGCTCTTCGGCAAAGCGGAAGATCCCAGATTCTTCACCGAGCTGAAGATCCTCCTCACCGAGGAAAATCCGCTGCCGGCTATTGAGAGGCTGGCCGAATTCAAACTGTTTCAATTCCTCTGGCCCGACCTCAAACCGCACCTGAAAATCGACAGACGCTTCCGTCATATTCTCACCCAGGCCAACAGGGCCGTTTCCTGGTTCAGGCTCCTCTATCTCAAGGATGACCTGCACTCCTGGATGGTCTATCTCCTGGCTGTCATGGGCAGATCCGGCAGCCGTGAGCTGCGCTCTTTCTGCAGTCGTTTCGCCATTCCCCACAAAGTCTCGGAGAACCTCATACGCCAGAAAGAGCACAGCGACAAGATAGCCTCTCTGCTCCTGCGTCGCCGCACCATGAGCAACAGCGAGATCTACTGGACCTTCGAGGAGCTGACCAATGAAAGCCTGCTCTATCTCATGGCCATAGCCCGCAAGAATCATGTCAAGCGTTATATCTCCAACTACGTCACCACCCTGCGGCTGATACGCCCGATAACCACCGGCAAAAAGCTCCAAGAGCTCGGCTACACACCTGGCCCGCTGTTTAAATCAATACTCAACGACCTTCTCAGCGCCAGGCTGGACAATATCGTCCGGACCGAGGAGGATGAAATACACTTCATCGCAGTGCATTATCCCCTCACCTGACCCATCCTTCACCTGTCGCCGAGCTCAAGAAGTGAAAGAGCGCATCACTGGTCCATAGCGCAAGGCGGTGTGCCCTTACTCCGCCGCCCGCCCGCTGCCCGTTTGTGCCGATGCCTGCACCAGACGGCCGACGGTGAGGCCCTGGACGATGATGGAAAAAACCACCACCAGATAGGTCATGGTCAGCAGGATGTCGCGTTCAACTCCCGTCGGCAGAGACAAAACCATGGCCACCGAAATGCCGCCGCGCAGTCCGCCCCAGGTAAGGATCTTGATGACATGGGGGCTGAAGCTGCGGAAAAAGCCCAACAGCTTAACCGGCACGGCCACGCAGACGAAACGCACCAGCAGCAGTAAGGGAATGATGATGACGCCGGCCGACAGATAACTCGCATCCCAGCTAAGCACCAGCACCTCAAGGCCGATGAGGACGAAAAGGACGACATTGAGTACCTCGTCCACCAGTTCCCAGAAGGTGTCGAGGTTGATTCGCGTCACCTCGGACATGGCCAAGAGACGGCCGCGGTTGCCGATCAGCAGACCGGCGACCACGACGGCCAGAGGACCGGATATGTGCAGCCTGCTGGCCAGAGCATAGCCGCCGGCCACCAGCGCCAGGGTTATCAGTACCTCTACCTTATAATTATCGACACTTTTGAGCAGGCGGAAGGCAATATAGCCCACTGTCAGTCCGAAGAGCAGACCGCCCAGCGCTTCCTTGACAAAAAGCCACAGCACCGTGCCGGCGGTTACGCCGTGTCCGCCAGTGGCTATCTCCAGGAGAACCAAAAAGACGACGACGGCTATGCCGTCGTTAAACAGCGATTCGCCACAGATTTTGGTCTCCAGGCTTTCGGGGACCCCTACCTTTTTGAGAATGCCGAGGACGGCAATGGGGTCGGTGGGCGAAATGAGAGCACCGAAAAGCAGGCAGTAAATACCAGGTACGGGGAGCTGCAGCAGCTGAAGGACCAGCCAGGTAAGTCCGCCGACGAGGAAGGTGGAGGAAATAGTGCCGACGGTGGCCAGGGTGCCTATTATCCATTTCTGCCTCGCCAGCCTGTTGACATCGATGTGCAGGGCACCGGCAAAGAGCAGAAAGCTGAGCATGCCATGCAACAGTGTCTCGTCGAAATCAATGCTCTCGACCAGCTGCAGGGCTCTCTCCTCATAGCCAACGTCAAAGACGCCTAGAAAAACCATGCCCAGCGATCCCAGCAGGGAGATGGCCATGACGCCTATGGTGGTCGGCAGTTTAATGAACCGGTGGTTGATATAGCTGAACAGGGCAGCAAGAGTAATAAGGGCGGCGAGAATATTGAAAAGCTTCATGAAGTTTGGCTCACGCGTGAAAGTGCCCAGTCGACCATGATGTGTAACACACGGGGCGGCCGCAGCAGCCGACACCAGCCGCCCGGCCAGTCCTCTGGCACTGGCTGGACCCTGGTCTTTTTAGGCGATTTGTCTTGTTTTTCGAGGCCGGGTGATTATGATTGAGTTCCTGACGCAGGCCGATAGCCGGCTCCGGTTCGAAACACCAGCAGGTATTACCGATGAATGAACTCCTGTCAAACATAATCATACTGGCGCCGCCCATTCTGCTGGCGCTGACCCTGCACGAATACGCTCATGGCTATGTAGCCTACCGTCTTGGCGACCCCACCGCCAAGTCTTCGGGCAGACTGACGCTCAACCCCTTGAATCACCTCGACCCCCTGGGTACTTTGGCCTTTTTTCTCATCCATATCGGCTGGGCCAAACCCGTGCCGGTCAACGGCGCGTATTTCCGCAACGGCAGAAAGGATATGCTCTGGGTGGCCCTGGCCGGCCCTATCACCAACCTGGTCCTGGCTGTACTCAGCGCTGCAGCGGCCAAAGCCATCATGTTTCTCGCCCCGCTGATTCCCGCCACCCCCATGGCCCAGGCCGTTGTTCTGCCACTTTTCGAAATGGTGCGGGCCTCGATCTGGATCAACCTGGTACTCTGTATTTTCAATTTCCTGCCGATCCCGCCTCTTGATGGCAGCCGGATTCTCATGGGAATTTTGCCTGACGGCTATGTCCGGCCCTTTGCCTCGCTCGAGAGATATGGATTTGTTCTCATACTCATTTTGGCAGTGACGGGAGTGCTCTCCTCGCTGATTCTGCCGCTGATCTCCTTTGCCGAGGGGCTGCTGCTCTCTTAAGAGATATCGACCTGTTTTCGCCGTCTTGTAGCGGAACATTTGCATGTCAGCATTTGACACCTGCGTTCTTTTCCGCTACCCTCAAAAGAGAGGTTTCATTTCAGGCGCTACCGTCTCAGGCGCGTCTGTCTATCAGAATATGCACTCATTGGCGCGGATTTCTCCAGAAGAAACCGGCGCCGATTAATAGAGAGACGAGTATCCGCCGTCCCCATTCTTACCAGGTCGAGTGCGGAGTTGACGCACAGGAGTTTGCCGCTGCGGGCCGGTGAAAGGAGCATCAGCCAATCTGAATCCTTCTGACAAGGAGCTGCCATGCAAGGGGAAAGTACCGGTAAAGTTTTCCAGAGAGGTTTCGTTCTCCGCATCATACGCTATGTCCTCACCACCTTTCTCATCTTCGGCGTGGCCTACGCCCTGATTGCGGGTATCTATGCCACCAAGACCATCTTCAAGGTCAAGAAGAACTATGCCGTCGTCCTGGAGCGGCTCAGTGGTAAACGCCAGGCGGTAACCGATATCGGCTGGCATGCGCGTCTGCCCTTCTTCACCCGCATCGAGCAGGAGGTGACCCTCATGAACCAGAGGATGTTCCTTGGTGGCCGGATTGAGCCCATGCGCATCATTTCTCAGGAAAATGTGGCCCTGTGGACATCGGGCCTGCTCACCTATCGTATCCGCGACCTCGACCAGTGGGCTATCGAAAACCTCGATCCGATGATACTGCTCCAGGGCGACTACGACGGCATCGTCAAGGACATCCTCCAGGGGCAGTCGGTCAACAATCTCATCAGCAACCGCGAACATATCAAGGAAAAAATCTTCGTCGCCCTCAAATCGCGGCCCATCAATATCGGCGGGCCGTCGCTGGAGGAGAAATACGGTATCGAGGTGGTAAGTTTCGTTCTACGCGACACCCGTTTCGGCGACAAACTCGCCGAGGCCTCGGAGGAGAAAAAGCGGCGGCAGCTTATCGCCGAAGCGGAAAACTACGCGGCCGACCAGGAAGCCAGCAGAATCAAGAAACTGTACGCCGCTTATCTCGATGGCATAAGCGCCCTGCAGAAAGGCATCGGTGGCAGTGTAGGTTCCACGCAAGGGGCCCTGCTGCGTTTTCTCGTCCAGCAGAAATGGGCCGACGCCTATGAGAAGAATCAGACGGGACAGAACACCGTCGTCATCCAGGGCGGCATCGACGCGCCTCCCATAACGCTCCCGCTGCCACCTGCCAGAGCCCCAGAAGAGCAAGCACGCCAGGACCAAGAGGCCGCCCAACAGTAAAATCACCCACGGTGAGCCCATGCCCAAGCGCTATACCAAGAAAACGGAGCACGTACTGCTGCCGGAAAAACGTATTGCCGAGATCGAGTCGCTGGTGGCCTCCTGGTCTTACGACACCAAGGAATTCATGCGCGCCCGCCTCAATCAGTACACACCGCCTTCCGGACCGCTGTATCTTCTGACCACCACCATCAGAAAGTACTTCAACCTCAAAAAAGAAAAAAATTTCGTCATTCTGCGGGAACCGGAGATCCTCACGGACTGGCAGCGGCGTTTCGAACTCTCCGGCGAGACCATCCCCCGCAAGGCCTGGAACACTATTCTCGAGAGGGAGGTCTCCCCCAAAGACCACGCCCTGCTGCTGGCTCTGCTCAACCGGGAACTCGCCGACGTCCATATTCCCCACGAATTCGCCGAACTGCTGGAGAAGATCTACAAGGCCCATATCCGCAAAGAGTACACCTCCGACAGCGCGGTGCCCAAAGCACCCCTGATTCTACTCACCGGCACCAGCGGCAGTGGCAAGACCGCCACCGCCATCGAAGGCATTGAGCAGATAATATTTTCCCGGGACGTCCACGCCGAAGTCGACCTGCGCCAAAAAAAGGCCAGGATCATGTCCTCCCTGCCCCTGTGGAAATCCCTCGAAGAGGTGGATCCGGAACTGGCCGCCGAAATTGAACGGCGCAAAAAGCTCAAGCGCTACAACCTGCTCTCACAGACACCGATAATCAAGTGGATTTTCAAGAAACATATCAGCCGCAACCTCAATGAGCTCGACGAGCAGCACCTGCTGGTGGATTATTCGCGCATCACCCCCAACGATTATCAGACCTCGCTCTCCGGCGAACCCGGGAATTTCCTCAAAAAGGCCTTCGGCAGACCGACGCAGACCTGCATCCGGCATATGGAAGAGGCCCACAGCGCCTTCGCCCGCACGGAGAGCTCCGGCACTGGCTCCGGCGGCGTCGAGCGGCAGCAGCGGACCCTGGTGGATACCTCTAATATAATCATAGACGAGATCATCAACGGCACCAGGGACTGTCTGCTGGTCGCCACCTCGGACCAGCCCGAAGTCTTCGACTCGGCCATCTATCGTCGTTTTGTCGAAAAAGGCGTGATTATCGACATTTCCGAATACTGGATGAAAAAGTCCAACCTCTTCGAAATCATCCGCATCGAATTGCGTCGCAACAACGTCCGCACAACCTCCGGCGAGTCGCGCCAGGAGGGAAAACTTACCCTGCTCAACCAAGACGAGCTGAACCTGGCGGTGGGCAAGTTCTACTCCATTTTCTCGGAAAGAGCCCTGAAAGTGACCCCCGCCTACGTCCGCAAGCTGATCAGTTTTCTCATATCCATCAAGGGTAATTTCCGTACGGAATATCTTGATGATTCACTGCTGGTCCGCAATGCCTTCGAACTTGTGGCCAAGAACGCCTTCGGCGACCTTTTCAAAAAGGTAGTCAGCGGTATCGACCGTAGCGCCCACTGGAGCGACTATGTAGGTGACATAAAAGACACCTTCTCGGAGATGGCCAATAACTGTCTGCTCTACCAGGTAAGCGAGGAAAAAGGGGTGGTGCTCAACGGCCCCCCCGGCAGCGGCAAGACCTTTCTGGTCAGATCCTGGCTCAGTGAAAACGCCAAGATACACGATGTCTCCACCTCGCCCAGCGCCCTTCATAATCCCTCGGACCCCATTGACGGCACCGTCGCCAATCTGAGCAAGGTCTACGACATCGCCAAAATGATCGCCCCTTCCGTGGTCTTCTTCGACGAAGGCGACTCCCTGGCTCCAAAAAGAAGCGCAACCGGCGGCTCGCCCTCGGACAGGCTGACCAACAAATTCCTCTCCATCATCGATGGCGAGACCCCGATGTTCAAGGTTTTTACGGTGCTCACCACCAACCGTCTCGACCTGCTCGACCCGGCACTCATCCGTTCGAAAAGGCTCAAGGTCCTGGAGGTATCGGGGCATCTTGGCCAACGGGATATCAGCGCGATTATCGAATCCGCCCTCGAGCACGTACCCCGGGCCCCGGATCTGAGCGTCGCCTCCATCATCGACGCCGCAAAGGGTATTTGCAACACCCCGGCCGACTATGCCGCCTTTGTGGAAAAAGCACTTTCCCTGCGGACAACGGAACTGACGGTGCTGAAGAAATTCAAGTCCATCTCGGCGATCTCCCAGGAGAAGCAACAAAAATTTCTGGTCTTCAATCTCAAGACCATCAGCGGCATTCTCGAAACCCTGGGGGCCGACCATGATCTTCAGGCCGCGCAGAAGGAATCAGCCGACGCCTTTCTCAAACGCTACAACGATGTCATCGAGCTTTTTTCCAAAGTCAGCAGCGACGACGACTACCCGCTGAGCCACTCCCACCTGCGCAATGTCCGCAAGGAGGCCTCACACAGCCCGACCCGTCGCGGCAAGATCGAGCTCGACACTTTCCTCGAGGCCGAGCTCAGCCAGGAACCGCAGAAAGGCTTCATCGTCGGCGTCGGCGCCAACGATACCGACGGCGTCCTGCTGCCGATAGCCACCAGTCTCACCTATGGCCTGACCTCGGAAAAGGTACTGGTCACCGGCGCCGTCTCGGCTTCGGGATCGGCGACCGCACAGATGGAGATGGCGGTGAAGATGACCCAGCAGTCAGCCCAGGAGGCACTGACACTGGTAAAAAACTATTTCCAGGCACTCGACCCCCAGACCAGCATGGCCAAACTCCTGGGTGAATTTCTCTCCAAGATGACCATCCACCACCAGTTGCTCTCAGCCTCATACAACGTCGGCGGTCCTTCGGCCGGTTATGCTTTGGCGCTCAATACCCTCTCGGCCATTCTCCACATTCCCATCTATCACGATTTCGGTATCACCGGTGCTCCCTGGACCAAGGGGGTAACCAGGGACGAAGTCGGCGGCTCCGTCATCATCGGCGGCCATCGCAAAAAAACGGAAAAAGTGCTCCAGTATCTGCGCAGAATGTACATGCCGCGTCAGAACTACAACAGCCTGGAGGTAGACTTTCTCATCAATTACTGGCAGCAGAACAAGGATATCCTCGGCGTCAGTCATTTCGGCGACCTGGTGCCCGAGACTATCTGGCTGGGCGAGGAGTATGAAAAACTGGTCCAGGAACTGACGGAAAAGCGCATCAGGTTCAAACTGAACAAATACCTGCACCGGAAATCCGACGACGACACCAAGGAAAGCATCATCAGACTCAAATCGACCCTGCGACAGATGGCCGAAAAGGAGATAGCCCGTAAAATTAGAGCCATCCGCAACCACCTGCAGGCCCCCCACAATGATCCGCTCGTGTCCCTGGAGTCGATATTCGAAGAAAAAAACGTGAGCGTCAAAAAGGTTATCGGCGTTTTCGACCCGATCAAGGAATACATAAACATCAACCGTTTTCTACGCAGGAAAAACTCGCGCTGAAAACCAGGATATAGCACTGACTGCCGTCCTCTGGAAACCTGTAACGCGTGAAGAAATTCCCCCTGTAACGCTAAATGGCCCCGGTGCTGCTTGTCTTTCTCTCCGAAGTCGGCTCCTCCAGGCCCATTTCCTCGCTGAGAAGAGCCAAAAAGGTGGTAGCAACCTGCGGATCGAAATGGGTTCCCGTCTCGTTGATTATCAGCTTTCTCGCCCGCTCGGCAACCCAGCCGTGACGATAGGGCCGATCAGAGACCAGGGCGTCCCAAACATCGGCTAGAGCCATGATCCGCGCCCTTATATCGATTTCCTCGCCCTTCAGTCCCGACGGATAACCACTGCCGTCATAACGCTCATGATGCTGCAAAACCAGGGGGAGAATGTCCTGATAGGCCTTTATAGGCTCGAGAATCTGGGCCCCGATTGCCGGATGGTTTTTAATATCGCCATATTCAGCATCGGTTAGTTTTTCTGGTTTATCAAGAATTGCCAAAGGTATCGCTATCTTGCCGATATCGTGAAGCAGTCCTCCACGAATAACGGTCTCTACCTTTTCCTCGCTCAGGCCCATGGCCCTGGCAATGCGACCGCCCAAAGCCGACACCCTCTCAGAGTGTCCCGATGTCCATTTGGACTTGGCATCAACCGTACGTGCCAGTGCCTCGACGGTGCCCTTGGCCAGGTTATTGAGCTTTTCAACAGAGAGAGAATTGGCCAGGGCGATAGCCAGCTGATTTGAAATCTGCCGCGCCTGAGATATTTCGTCGTCGCTGAATGGATACTCTCTTTTGCGGCCCAGCAGGAGCACTCGGGCGATACTGCCGTTCACCGACAGAGGCAGACCCAAAAAACTCAGATCAGCTCTACCGGCTAAAACCTCGACTGTCTCATACCCCTTCTCATCTGTGTCGAAAACACAATATGCCCGATTACTAAAAAGAGGGTCCTGCTCTTCGGCATCCATGTGGACAACGTTTTGACGTGGATCGCTTTGCCTTCTGCCCTCCATGATATGGAGACTGACGTGATCACGGTCAACAGAGGAATTTCTCAACAGAAGAGATACGTCGCATTGGAAAAACTCTTTTAACCGCAGCAAAGTGTCGGCAATTATTTTTTTGCGGTCCAGGGAGGACAAAATGGCCCGATCAATCTCCGCCAGTACCTGAAGGGTGCTAAACTGCTTATCGAGTTTGAAAGCCATGTCATTGAAGGAATTGCCCAGTTCTTCAAACTCATCACCGCTGTTGATCTTGACCAGGGCGCTGAAATCCTGCTTGCCGATTCTCTTGGTCCCACGCTTAAGCCGCTCCAGCGGATCGAGACTGCGGCGAATGAACAGCATGGAGAAATAGGCAATCAAGACCAGAAAGAGGAATATGATCAGAGGATAGGTGCGCTTGAAACTTTTCAGGGCCGACATGACATCGCTTCTGGATTTGCTGAGAATGATGGTCCAGTCTATCTGCTGAAAGCGCGATTCATAGAAGAGATTAGAAAGCCCGGCATAGTAGTGCCTGCCGTCCTGCTCGAAGCGAAATATACGCAGATCTCCATTGGCAGGTATGAATTCGAAATCCTCATAATCACCGCGGGGACCATTTTCACTGTAAACAATCCCGTCGCCGTCACCATTGAATACCGACAGCTCTGTCATTGGCGGCAACAGATGATTGGCGCCTATGCCCCAGAGATATTGACGCCTTACCTCGGCAACAACGACAAAAGGTGAAGATCCGGACGGAGAGATGGTGGTACCAAAATAGAATCTGGCCATACCATTATCCGACGCCGAGGTGACAGCAAAGGGTTTGGGGTTTTGCATCAGCTCCGGTGATATCAGCTCCCTGAAACTGTCATCTTCAAAGCTACCATAGAGAGCCTGGCTGTTGGCAGGCGGACGATAGATCACAATGCCAGAAAAAATTTCCTGCAGATCCCAACTGTATTCCTCCGGCAGTATCACCGGTTGACCGTCGGCAAGAATGGCCAGGCGACCGATATTCTTCATTTCGTTTTCAATCCTGATCATCCGATCAAACAGTGATACTCCGTAGGTTTTTAATTCTCTTTTCAAACGGAGCAGGCTCTGCGACTCCAGCTGTCCCACCACCTGGTAATAGGACAAGACAATAAGCGCCACCGTTGGCAGAAAGGCGCATGATAAAAAGAGCAGGCAAAAGCGCCTGGCCAGTCTGCTTTTAAGAAAGTCGGTTCCTTTTTCCATATCACGCTCTTAATATTGCGAGACCCTGCCGAAGAAGGCACCGTTATCGGCACGAACAATATCGTCCCGGCTGAGTTTGGCCGTAAATGGCGTCTTAGATTTTCCGTCTGGTCCCATGCTGTAGAGGTCAAAGTCGGTATTGACCGGGACAAAGTTAAAGTTTTTGCGCTTTTTACCATTGCCCTTGGTAGTTGCAATATTCAGATACCGGTATGGATTTCCCCAGGGATCGCGAAGAGCGCCGAGACCGGCCTCGGCAAGTGTTTCCGGAAAATGTCCGTAGGCGAGGTTGAAGGCGATGAGCTCTCTTTCCATCATGCGCATGGTCTGCAGGGTCTTCGCATGCTCCACCCGCTCAATATAATTTTTATAGTACGGTATGGCGATGGCGGCAAGAACTGAGAGAATGGTCACCACCATCATCAGCTCTATAAGGGTAAAACCTTTGTTATCTGATAACATATGAAAGGACATAAAAAAAAGACTCAACGTATTCCAGACAACAACTTGGAGGAGTAAACAAGCAGAAGAGACGAAAAATGTGTCTTGGCACACACGTACACGGCGTCCACCATCTGGGCAGGGTGTCCTAGTGGAGAAAACCCTCG
>JGI12109J20283_10047817_pt1 | contig 15309 bp, 13 predicted proteins | sample ElkSlonscriptome_12_FD_20283 | JGI IMG/M metagenome (IMG submission 20283) | reverse complement strand
GCACCAGTTCCGGGCGCTCGGGGCGCCCGGCCGCCGGCGGCGTTTCGCTCGGCGGCCGACTCGGCAACCGGCCGTCGAGACCTCGCCATATGGCATCGACCCGTCGGCACTTGGCCGTCGGGTCGCATTCGCCGAGCGCCGAGCGAACTTCCGCCCAGTTCATCGCGAGCCGACCGGAGAAAACACCGCCGCCGGACGCCGACTGTCGATCATCGGGGCTTCAGCCGTTGCGGATTGCTTCGACCAGCGCGTCGGCGAATCCCGACGTCGATACTTCGGTCGCATCCGGACGCTGGCGGGCGAAGTCATAGGTCACGGTGCCATCGACCACGACCTTTTCGAAGGCGGTTTCGATCATGCGCCCGACTTCAGGCCAGCCGATGTAGTCGAACATCATCACGCCGGAAAACAGCAGCGAAGAGGGATTGACCTTGTCCTGACCCGCATACTTCGGCGCGGTGCCGTGCGTGGCTTCGAACACGGCGACGTGATCGGCCATGTTGGCGCCCGGCGCGATGCCGATGCCGCCCACCGAGGCCGCGGCGGCGTCGGAAAGATAATCGCCGTTGAGGTTCATTGTGGCCAGCACGTCGAATTCGCCGGGCCGCAGCTGCAGCAGTTGGAACATGATGTCGGCGATCCGGTCCTTGATGACGATCTTGCCGTCCGGTCGATTGCCGCCGTGCTGATCCCAGAGCTCGTCCTCGGTGATGGTCGCATCGCCGAATTCCTCGGCAGCTACTTCATAACCCCACTTTCGAAACGCGCCTTCGGTGAACTTCATGATGTTGCCCTTGTGCACCAGCGTCACCGACTCGCGGCCGTTTTCGATCGCGTACTCGATTGCCTTGCGCACCAGCCGCTTGGTGCCGAACTCCGAAATCGGCTTGACGCCCAGACCAGCGCCGTCGAAAAACTTCGCGCCCATCTCTTCGCGCAGGAACTTCGCCAGTTTTTCGTTCTCCGCCGTACCCGATTCGAATTCGATCCCGGAGTACACGTCTTCGGTATTCTCGCGGAAGATCACCAAGTCGAAATCGTCCGGCTTTTTCATCGGAGACGGCACGCCCTGGTAGTACTTCACCGGGCGCACGCAGGCATAGAGATCCAGCGTCTGTCGCAGCGACACGTTCAGCGAACGAAAGCCCTCGCCCACCGGCGTCGTCAGCGGTCCCTTGATCGCGACGTTCAGTTCCTTGATTGCCTCCAGCGTTTCATCCGGGAAGTAGTCGCCGTCGTAGATTCCAGCGGCCTTTTCGCCTAAGAACAACTCGGCCCAATGGACCTTGCGCTTGCCGGAATAGGCCTTTTCCACCGCCGCATCCCAGACCTTGAGGCACGCCGGCGTGATGTCGACGCCGATGCCGTCGCCTTCGATGTAGCCGAGAATCGGCTCATCGGGAACGTTCAGGCGATCGTTATCGACCGAGATTCGGGTGCCGCCGTCGGGCAGCCGGACGTGTTGATAGGCCATGTTGATTCCTTGCTTAACGTTTCTGAAAACCGAGACCTATTAGTCTAGCAGCTTGCCTTCACGACACTCCCTGCATGCGCCATCCGTCGGCCACCGACACGGCCCGCTTTGCGATGCCCTGGCGCGCGGTGATGCTGTCGCTGGGGCTGCATGCCGTGCTGGTGGCCGGCGTCTCGATGGCACCGCGACCCGCGCCCGTTCCGTCGCCAACCGCACTGTCGATGGAATTCTCACTCGCCCCAGAGCGAGCCGAGAAGGCCCGGGAGGCGGAGCCGGACGCAACGATCCATGACCCGGAACCCGATCCCGTTGCAGCGCATGAATCAGCGCCGGCTACGCCGGAGCCGTCGCTGGAACCCGCCGATTCTGATCGTAATGAAACCCGAGACGCAGCCCCGGATCCGGCAGCCGCGCGACCCGAAATCGAACGCGCAACCGAAAGAGAGTCCGAACCGTCCAGACTGCGAACCCGGATTCTCGAACAGATTGCCTCGCAGCCTGCCGGCGCATCGGACTCGACCGGCGATCCCGGTGCAGCGCAGTTGCCCTGGGACGCCCGCGGTGATTCGATTCCCGGCCTGCCGGGCCAGCGAGGGTGGCTGTCGGGCCACGTGGGTCGTGTACAGGCCGAAAGCCGGCGCTGGCAATCCAGCGACGGCAGCCAACGCGCCCGACACGTGCTTGCCGACGGCACGGTCGTCTGCACGCAGCGTCGCGCGCCGACCTTCGACGAGATGATGCACCCCTGGAAAGCCGCCGTCGTGACCCTGGCTTCGGTATGCGGCCGTGAGCGCCCGCCGGCGCCCGACTTCAGTGATCCTCGAATCCAGCCGCCGCCGACTCGTTCTGTTCAGCCGCTGTCGGGCAACTGACCGGATCCCGAAGCGTCCGCGCCCGCCGCGTCGATCGAATCGATCAGCGCCGAAATCTCGACCCGGCGCGGGTGCTCCGGATCGGTGTGGATTGCGGCTAAAACCTGCTGCGCCTCGAGCGCCCGCGTCATCGCTGCGTCCGCGTTCCCTGCTCGTGCCGCCAGTTTTGCTTGCCCAACCAGAATATCGGCCACGTGGTGATGGCCATCGCCCAGTTCTTCGCGCGTCATCGCCAACGCCTCCCGATAACCCTCGGAAGCGCGTTCGAAATCGCCCAGGGCATAGTCGGTGGTGCCGAGGTTGGCCAGGACCAGCGCGATGTCGTGGTGCGACGAGCCGTAGGCGCCGCGGTAGTTTTCGAGCGCGCGTTCGAAATAGGCGCGCGCTGACGCCGGATCTCCGCGCTCCCTGACCGCCACCCCCAGCGCATTGAGCGCGACGCCGACCGACGGGTGGTCAGGCCCGAGCCGCTGCTCGCGCAGCGCCAACGCGTCTCGATAGAATCCCACGGCGCGGTCCCATCGCCCTCGCTTTCCGTTCAGCCAGCCGAGCTGGTAGAGCACGCTGGCGATCGCCGGATGGCCGGGGTCGAAAGACGCCCGGCGAAGCGCCAGCGCTTCGGTGTAGGCGGCTTCGGCTTCGTCCCAGCGCCCCATCTGCGCATACAGCGTGGCCAGGTTGGTCATCGAATACGTCGTTGTCGGGTGCTCGTCTCCCAGGACCCGCCTGCGGATCTGCAGCGACTCCCGGTACAGCGAGACGGCGCGTTCCCGGCGCTCGGTGGCCGCAAGCACCAGCGCCAGATTGTTCAGCGCCGATGCGGTCTCCGCGCTGTCCGGATCCAGCGAGCGCTCGAGCGCCAGCGCCTGCACGAAGGCGGCTTCGGCATCGTCGAAGCGGCCGAGTGAATACAGCGCCAGGCCGACGCGATCGTGGGCTCGCGCCAGGGCCTGCGTATCGTCCTCTTCGGTCAGGCGCAGTGCGTTGCGCTGCGCCTGCTCGGCCTCCCGGTATCGGCCCAGCGAGGCCAGCGTGCCGCCCAGCAGCGCCCAGGCACGCGCCCGTTCCGATGAGTCGGCTTCTGGACGCGAAAGCACCACGTCCAGCGATCGGCGGGCCATCTCATGGGCGGTCTCGTGGCGGGCAAGAGAGCGATTCACGCGCGCCAGTGCCCGGAACATTTCGGCCTGCACGTACGGCGCGGCATCCAGCGACTCGGCCTGCGCAACGCCCGCTTCGACAAGGTCCTGCGCGGTCAGCGGCTGACCGGAGTTGCGAAACGGATCGGCGTTATCGAAAAGACTGACCAGGAACTCGCTGACCAGCGCAGTCTTCTCGGCTTCCTGCTGCGCCCGGTCGCGCTCGGCCTCGGCACGCTCGCGCGCCTGATCGGCAACCCAGGCCTGCCAACCGGTGCCGACCAGCCCGGCCACCAAAAGCAGCGCAGCGAGGCTGCTGAGGCCGACGGCCAGCGGATTCCGACGGACGAATCGATCGAGCAGGTAGCCGCGCGTCGCCGGCCGTGCCGACACCGGTCGGCGTTCACGAATCCGCTCGATATCACGCAGCAGGGCCGAGACACCGGAATATCGTCGTTCAGGATCGTTGGCGCAGGCGCGCTCGATCACGGCAGCGAGGTCGGCAAGGAGATATTGCGGTCCGCTCAGCGCATCGCGCAGCGATCCGTGGTCCCATTCGACCTTGCCGGTCTGCATCCAGAACAACAGCACGCCCAACGCATAGACATCGGACTGCGTCGAAGCAGGTTCGCCGGCGCGCTGCTCCGGCGCAGAAAATGCCGGCGTCAGCGCCCGGAATTCCTCGGAGTCGGCGCCCGCTTCCTCGGCGACGAGGCGCGCGACGCCGAAATCCAGCAGCCGCGCGCGCCCGTCAGGCGCAATGCGAACGTTGGCCGGCTTGATGTCCCCGTGGACGACCCGGCGCTGGTGGGCATGCCCCACGGCGCGGGCGATCTGCGCGAACCAGTCGAGGCAGCGGGCCGGGTCGCTGCTGGCATCGGCGAGGCAGTCCGACAAGTCGTTACCGGCGACCCATTCCATGACCAGGAAAGTCTGCCCATCATCGGTCTCTCCACCGTCGAGAATCCGCGCGATGTGGGGATGATCCAGACGGGCCAGCAGCTGCCGCTCGACAGCCAGCCTTTCCTTGAGCCGGGCGTCGCGGCCGACGCGGATCAGCTTGACCGCGGCCTGCATCTCGAACGCGCCGTCGGCCCTTTCGGCCCGATAGACCCGCCCCATTCCGCCGGTACCGACCGACTCGATCAGTCGCCAGCTTCCGAGACGGGTCCCGGACGGCAGCACGACCGCGTCGGACGACTCCAGCGAGGAGAAGACTTCACCGCCGGCTCGCTGCAGCAGGGTCTCGAGATAGTCGAGCGGCTCGAGGCTTGCGCTCAAGAGCGCCTCGAGTCGCCGGTGCAGACGGGGACAGCGCTTGGCCAGCGCCTGCATGCGCTCCGTGCGGATCGACGGCTCGAGATCCAGCAGCCCGTCGAGCAATCGATCCAGCAACTTGCGTCGGGCAGGCGTCAGTCGCGCCGTGCGCATGGCCATCGTGAATCTCCGAAACCAGCTCGCCAGCCTGACGATTATCCATGATGATCATCGGCCCGGGGGCGGACTTCCACTGGCGGCTTCGGGCCAACGATTTCATTCGCTCGTCCGGCCGCGCTGGCCCAGCGTTTGCGAGACAATACCGGATAGCTTGCCCGCCGGAAGACAACGACCCATGGCGGTAATGCGACGCGTCGGTAACCGCTGATCAGTGACTCGGCGACGAGGAATTTAGAAATGAAACTTCAGCTTGCGACCTGGCCCGAGATCAAGGACCGCCTCGAGCGGGACAACGGCATCGTGATCCCGATCGGATCGACCGAGCAGCACGGCCCGACCGGTCTGATCGGAACCGATGCGATCTGCCCGGAAACCATCGCCGGCGGCTTGTCCGAGCGCGATGTGCTGATCGGCCCGACGCTTTCGATCGGTATGGCGCAACATCACCTCGCGTTTCCGGGCTCGATCACGCTCAGGCCGTCGACGCTGATGGCGGTCATCCGCGACGTGGTCGGGTCGCTGGCTTCCCAGGGTTTCCGCCGCTTTCTGTTTCTCAACGGCCACGGGGGCAATATCGCGACCCTGCACGCTGCATTCGCCGAGTTGTACGCCGACGCCAGCCTGAGCCAGCGCCGCTGCCCGCTGAAGCTCGAGTTGTTCAACTGGTTTCAAGGACGACGAGTCGCGGCGCTTTCGAAAACCCTGTTCGGCGATGCCGAGGGGTCGCACGCCACGCCCTCGGAGATTTCGCTGACCTGGCACGCCTACCCGGAGCATGCCCGGAACGAGCGGCTGGAGCCGGAGCGCGCCCCGCAAGGTCGGATCCGGGACGCCGCGGACTACCGTGAAACTTTCCCGGACGGCCGAATCGGTTCCAATCCGGCGTTGGCGAGCGTCGAACACGGTCGGAAACTCTACGAAGCCGCTGTTCAGGATGCGATGGATCGCTGGAGCGAATTCTCCAGGTGAACCTGCCCACGTCGAAAATGCTATGCCGGCAGCTGGACGATTACCGGCGCCGCCACCCCGACGAGTGCCGTGTGGTAGAGCGGTTCGAGTCGCTTCTGGCAATGCATCCGAACTGCTTCGATCGCGACTGCTGGGCCGGACACATCACCGGCTCGGCGTGGCTGGTCGACGAGACCGGCGCCGAGGTTCTATTGACGCATCACCGCAAGCTCGACATCTGGGTGCAGCTGGGCGGACACAGCGACGGCGATCCGGATACGCCGGCGGTTGCCCAACGAGAAGCCGAGGAGGAATCCGGCCTCGTCGTCGAGTCCATCCTTCCCGGCATCTTCGACCTCGACATCCACGCGATTCCGGAGCGCAAGAGCGATCCGGAGCATCTCCACTTCGACGTCCGATACGCATTCAGGACTCGCTCGGGCCGCGCCTACCGGATCAGCGACGAGTCCCACGATCTCGCCTGGGTTCCGGTCGGCGATCTCGATCGCTACAGCCGGGAAGAATCGATGCTGCGCATGGCCCGGAAATGGCTCGCGCGCCAGGTCGAGGATTGATACGGCCGATCGAGGCCGGGGAATTCCTCCTCGAGATTTCTGCGCAAACCGAACAACAGCGAACCTGGGCCGAGCCGGCACAACCGACGGTGCCTCCCGGTGCCACCCGTATACTGCGGGCAAGCGAACCCGATCGGAAATCAACATGTCAAACAACGACTACACGCCGCCGCCTGTCTGGCAATGGGAGCCGGGTAACGGCGGGAAATTCGCCAGCATCAACCGGCCCGAAGCCGGCGCAACGCACGATGAGGATCTCCCGGTCGGCGAGCATCCGCACCAGCTCTATTCGCTGGCCACGCCCAACGGGGTCAAGGTCACGGTGATGTTCGAAGAACTGCTGGCTCGGGGGTTCGAAGACGCAGAGTACGACGCCTGGCTGGTCCGGATCGACCAGGGCGACCAGTTCGGCTCGGGCTTCGTCGAGCTCAACCCGAATTCCAAGATTCCCGCAATGGCAGACCATAGCCTTGATCCCCCGATGCGGGTTTTCGAATCGGGCGCGATCCTGCTGTACCTTGCCGAAAAGTTCGACGCCTTCGTTCCCGGAGGCCGCCGTGCGCGCAGCGAGTGCATGAATTGGTTGTTCTGGCAGATGGGCTCGGCGCCCTATCTCGGCGGCGGCTTCGGCCATTTTTACGCCTATGCTCCCGTGAGTATCAAGTACTGTATCGACCGGTTCGCGATGGAGGCCAAGCGCCAGCTTGATGTACTCGACCGGCATCTGGACCGAAACGAGTTCATCGCCGGTGATTACAGCATCGCCGACATGGCAATCTGGCCCTGGTACGGCCAACTCGCGCTGGGGCGGCTGTACGACGCGGGCGAGTTTTTGCAGGTCCAGTCCTACGAAAACTTGCAGCGCTGGGCGCACGCCATCGACGCGCGTCCGGCCGTGAGCCGCGGGCGGATGGTCAATCGCCCGTTCGGTGACCCCGCCATGCAGCTGCTGGAGCGACACGACTCCGGAGATTTCGAAACGCGCACGCAGGACAAGATCGGTGAGAAGAGCGACTGATCGATCTTCTGCAACTCCTACTGGGATTGGGTTGATGGCACGGGACGGTTGTCGGCTCGCCGCTTCCATCCCGCGAGACGCGACCGACGGGCCGTTACCGGCCAACCCGTCTTTCGCCGGTGAATTCTGCGTGCAGGCGTGAAAGAAAACGATCGTTTATCGCCGCCCAGAAGATCCGGCGCGTCGAACTCGACCGACGGGCGCTCGCCGCACCGACCTCGCAAAGGGACCGGCGAACGGATGCGCCGGCGTCCGGTCGCGGTCACGCTGGGCTTCGAAGCCGGGCTCGGCGTTGTCGCGCTGCTGCTTGCGCTGCTGTTCGGGCTTGAGCCCTGGCTGACCTTGCGCTTCACGCCCGAGGCACTGCTGCATTCCCTGCTGGGCACCGTGGCGATGACCGCGGCGATGCTGACCCTGATGCAGATGCGATGGGCCTGGATTCAGGAACTCGAGAGAATCGTCCGCGATGTCCTGCTGCCGCTGTTCCGAAATGCTGGTCCGATCGCGCTCGGCGTAATTTCCCTGGCGGCCGGCGTCGGGGAGGAACTGCTTTTCCGGGGCGTGATCCAGCTCGGACTGACCGGACCGGTGGGCCCGACCGCCGCATTGCTGCTGGCCTCTTTTCTGTTCGCTCTGGCGCACGCGGTAACCATCGGCTATTTCGGCATCACGTTCGTGATGGGACTGTACCTGGGCTGGCTCTACCAGGCGACCGATAACCTGCTGGTGCCGATCCTGGTGCACTTTCTCTACGACTGGGTAGTGCTTTCCTGGTACCGATTCGGCGCCGGCTCGCGGCGCTGACCCCCCGGGGCCGAAGCCCGGTCCGACCGATCCGCTGCAGGTCCGGCGCGGGCGCCGAGCCGACCGCTCGAGCGATCAGGCGGCCTGCATCCCGCTCGAAGAGCGATCCTGGCGAAGTGCAATCAGGGTTTCGATCGCGCCGGCGGGCAACAATCGTGCGGATGCCGATTCGATCGTCCCCGTCACCGCATCGCGAACGCGGATCGGGACCGGCGAAGCCTCGGCGTTGTCGAGCGCCACTTCCGCATGCGAAAGACACACCATGAGCCGTGGCTCGACGACGATGGAGTGGTGCAACAACCAGCGCGCCAGCGCATCGCGCTGGGCGCGCACCTGGCCGATCGGATTGTCCATCGCGTTCCAGCTCGGCTGGCTGCCGCAGCCTGCACGCCGCGCCAGCGGCCAATGGCGCGCGTCGGGCTGAACGTAGACGTGTCCGGGCGTGTTCTTGACCTCCACGATCCAGACCCCCGTCGGCCCGGCGACCACGAAGTCAAGCTCACGCCAGCCGTTGGGCAGCTGGTTGTCGGGCAGGCGAACGCGGTTGAACAGCAGGTATTCGTCGGGCAGCTGTTGGAGGCGCTTCAGAACCGCGACCTCACCTTCCACTCCTGCGAGGTCGCTCGGCGCCACCGAGGTGCCGCCCGGAATCGTGACGAAAAACACCACCCCCGCTGAAACGGCGGCCACGAACAGCCCGAACGGCGGCGCGACCGAGAAGGCCCATAACGCCAGCAGAAAAAGCGGTAGTACGATCCACAGTCGGCGGCGACGAGTACGCGCGGCCCGGGCCTGCTCTTCGCGGTGCCTCACCAGCGCCGGATAATCGATAACGAAACGACAATCAGCCATCGACAGAAGTCATTGGATCGATCTCCGGGTCGTTCGGCTCACTCGAGTTCGAGCGCGGCCCGGAATCCGGTCATTGCATCGGTAAACGAGCCGGAAGGTCGCGTGCGATTGGCCGAACGCACCGCCCGCTCGCTGCCGCGCCAGGAACCGCCCCGGATGACCGGACGGCTGCAGTCGCCTGTCATCCACGCGCTGCCGTCCGTCGGCGCCCCGATGTAGTTGTCGTTCCAGCAGTCGCGAGTCCATTCGCGTACGTTGCCGTGCATGTCGAACAGGCCGAAGGCATTACTGGCATAGAACCCGACCGGCATCGTGCGCTGCACGGCCTCGGTTTGAGGGCAATCGCCGATCGGGCGCCGCCCGTCGAAATTCGCGTCGGCCGAAGTGATGCAGGCGCCGGTGTAGAAGCGCGTCGTGGAGCCGGCGCGCGCCGAGTATTCCCATTCCGCTTCGGTCGGCAGACGGTAGTCGCGGCCTGTGCGACGAGAAAGCCAGCGCAGGAAGGCCAGCGCGTCTCCCCAGGAAACATTGACCACCGGGCGGGAGCCCTGGCCCCACCCTTGGTCCGGTGGCACGAATCCGCAACCGCCGTCATCGACACAGGCCCGCCACTGATCGAAGGTCACTTCGGTACGTCCGAGCGCGAATCGAGGGACCTCAACCGTATGAACCGGCTGCTCGTTGGGCTCAGCGCCTTCCTCGGACTCCGGGCTGCCCATCCGGAAGCTGCCGCCGGCAATCACGACCATCTCGGGACATGCATCGCAGTCGGAAAAAGGTTCGCCCGCACGGTAGGGCCAGAAGGCGAAAGATTCGAGGTCGCGGATCAGCGAGGGCTCGATGCCCGGCATGCGGTCTCGACCGGTCGACTGCGCAAACCGGGTCAGTGCGTCGCGGGTCGCCGCATCGAGCACGCCGGTCACGTCCACATCGCGACCCAGCCGCACCAGTTCAGCCTGAAGGGCGGTGAGAATCTCGCGCCGCTGGACGGCTTCGCGCAGGCGCCTGAGCCGGTCCTCTGCTTCGGCGGTGAACCGACCCTCCGGATAGGCGGAAAGGAAACGGCCCAAGGCATCGGCGGAACCGTCCTGTGACACCGCTCGCCAGACCCTCGGCTCCGCCTCGCGCAACGCCCGGCGGATCAGTGAAAGCTGCGCCGGGCCGATCTCGCCGGCGCCGCGCATCGCCGAGCCCTCGGTCAAGCGCTGACGCAACCGCAGCCCCTCTTCATAGACCTCGGGGTCGAATGCCGAAATCGCCTCCAGATCGTCGAGCAGCGACTCCGCCTCAGCAAGGCCCGAACTTTGGGATCCAGCAGAATCAGGCGCATCGCTCGTTGGATCGAGACCTATAAGAACCAAAATCGCGATGACGACGGCCAGCACCGCGACGGTCGAAAATCCGGCCAGTCGAACCCACGGCTTCGTCTGCGGAGTGGTACTGGATTCTTCGTGCGGCGGTTCCGGTGCCGGAATCTCCGTGGCCTTCAACGCCGTGCCACGTACTTCACGCTGGACCTCGACCACGATCCGTCGGAGCTTCTTCTCGCTCCACCCCAGCGATTCGGCGCGCTCGCGTGACTTATCGACTTCTGCATCGACTTTGAAGTCTGCCTGCAGCAACTGCGCGCGATTCTTGATCGTCGTGACGAAGCGACGGATCGCCGCAAGTTCGGCGTCGGCATCGATCGTCCGTCCGATCTCGGCCCGCAGCCAGGCATCGTCGTGCCCCCGGTCGCGATACTTTTCGAGAAGCCGCTCCGCCTCGGCGGCCGGAATCCGCCCGAACTCCCGAATCATCGCTGCGACTTCGGTGCGAAGTCCGTCCAAATCAGCGTCCCACTGCGTCATACCAATATCCGGAATTCTAACGAGGTTCCCGACGACCCGACGGATCAAACGCAAAATCGCATTCTGCGCCCTCGCTCGAGGGCAGCGCGTATTTCAGGCCGGTTGCACAATTGAATAATACCGCGCTGGCATCCGTCGGCAGCTCGCCGGCGTCGACCACTCGTTGCCAGGCCGCGAAGGTGGCCGCACCCTCCGGGCACATCAGCACCCCCTCGCGACTTGCGAGCTCGCGCCAGGCCGATTCGATCTCGGTCTCGGAAACCGCAATCGCCTGTCCACCCGACTCGCGAACCGTGCGCAGAATCAGGAAATCGCCGACCGCTGCGGGCACGCGGATTCCGGCAGCAGCCGTCTGCGCGTCGTCCCAGCGTTCGGCGAACTCCGCACCGGCCTGCCAGGCGCGCACCATCGGCGCGCATCCCTCGGCCTGCACTGCATACATCTTCGGCAGGGCGCCGTCGATCCACCCCAGCGCCTTCAATTCCGCAAATGCTTTCCACATGCCGATCAAGCCGGTGCCGCCGCCGGTGGGATAAAAAATGGCATCGGGCAGCTGCCAGTCGCCCTGCGCCGCCAGCTCCAGTCCCATCGTCTTCTTGCCTTCCAGCCGATAAGGCTCCTTGAGCGTGGAGACATCGAACCAGCCTTCGTCGGCCGCACGCTGAGCAAGCAAACGGCCGCAATCGTCGATATAGCCGTCGACTTCCACGACCTCGGCACCGCAAATCCGGGTCTCATCGAGATTGACCGTGGGTGTATCGGCGGGGCAGTAAACCAGCGACCGAAGCCCCGCGCGCGTCGCATAGGCGGCCAGCGCGGCGCCGGCGTTGCCGTTGGACGGCATGCAGAGTTTTTCGATTCCGAACTCGCGCGCCATCGCAACCGCCAGCGCCAGACCGCGCGCCTTGAAGGAACCGGTCGGCAGCCGGCCTTCGTCCTTGACGACGAGATTCCGGCCGGAAAACAAACGAAGACACGGCGTATCGATCTCGCCCAAGCGCGGCACCTTGTCCGGATCGCCGGGCGGCAGCAACTCTCGCCACTTCCAGAATCCCCCGCCTCGCGCCGCCAGCTCATCCCGGTCGACGCCATCGCGGATCGTCTCGAGCGCGTAGCGCACCAGCATCGGCCGCCCGGCGTCGGAAAGCCGGTAGACGTGGCCCGCCTCGTAGGAAGTGCCTTCGAGGCTGCATTCGAGATGAGTGACATACGGGTTCATCGCGCGCTCCGTCATATGGATACAGGGTACTCGGGCGCAGCGGTATGCTGTCGAGAGTTTGACGACCGTCGATTGGATCAGCTGACAATGGGAACGGAATCGATACATCGTCTGGAGGCCTGTATCCGATGAGGCCCCTTGACCACTCGACGGACGACGCACGAACCGAAAACGGGCGCGTTCCGGCCGCCAGGCGATGCTGATCGCCTTCAACAAGCCCTTCGGCGTGCTGTGTCAGTTCAGCGGAGAAGGCCGCACCCTCGCCGACTACGTCGACGTGCCGAAGGTCTACCCGGCCGGGCGGCTGGACAAGGACTCCGAAGGCCTGCTGTTGCTGACCGACGACGGTCGGCTGCAAGCCCGGATCAGTTCACCGAAATTCAACAAGCCGAAGACCTACTGGGCGCTCGTCGAACGGGAGCCGTCCGACGAGGCGCTGGCGCAGCTGCGCCGCGGCATCGAGCTGAAGGACGGGCGCACCCGACCGGCCGGCGCACGCAGAATCGACGAACCCGCCGAGCTTTGGCCGCGCGATCCACCGGTTCGATATCGCAAGAACGTCACCGACGTCTGGCTGGAATTGACGCTCACCCAGGGCAGGAATCGGCAGGTCAGGAGAATGACCGCCGCGGTCGGACACCCGACCCTGCGCCTGATCCGCGCCCGAATCGGTGAATGGTCGCTGGACGGACTGGCGTCGGGTCAGTGGAAACGAGTCGACTGACGTCCTGGCTTGACGCTCGCGATGGAGGACTCGAGTTCGTCTGCACGAACCCGTCGCGCGCCACGCCACCGTCGCGGCGGCCTGCCGGTGATCGCTGGAGCGCAGGGTCCGCAGTGCACATCCAGTGCATGAGGAATCCGAGCACCACCGAGCGCCGGCAGGCCGCCGCGCAGCAGCGCTCCGGCGACTCAGGAGGTTCAGGCGGCGAAGTGGGCCTTGAGCTTCTTCATCGCAGCCGCCTCCAGCTGCCGAATCCGCTCCGCAGAAACCCCGTATTTGTCGGCCAGTTCCTGCAGCGTGATCTTGGGATCCAGCAACCAGCGAGACTGAATGATGTCGCGGGAGCGATCGTCCAGTCCGTCCATTCCTTCGAACAGCATGCCGTGGTAGTGATCTTCGAGATCTTCGGTCTCGGTGGCGACATCCGGCGAATCCATACCCGATTCCAGAAATGCTGCCGGCGCGAGGTACGGTCGATCTTCGTCGTCGTCACCCGTCAGGTCGAAACCGACATCCTGACCGGAGAGCCTCGATTCCATTTCCATGACCACCTCGGGCTTGACATTGAGGTCCTCGGCCACGCGATTGACCTCGTCCTGATTCAGCCAGCCCAAGCGCTTCTTGTTCTTGCGCAGGTTGAAGAACAGCTTTCGCTGAGCCTTGGTCGTGGCGACCTTGACGATTCGCCAGTTGCGGAGCACGAATTCGTGAATTTCGGCGCGGATCCAGTGAACCGCGAACGACACCAGACGGACGCCCTGGTTGGGGTCAAATCGCTTGACCGCCTTCATCAGGCCGATGTTCCCTTCCTGAATCAGGTCGCCCAGCGCCAGCCCATAGCCGGAGTAACCTCGAGCAACGTGCACAACGAAGCGGAGGTGCGACATGACCAGCAGCCGGGCTGCATCAAGATCGTCCTCGTTCTGGAAGCGACGCGCCAGGCTCTGCTCTTCGTCGAGGCTGAGCACCGGCACGCGGTTGACCTCCTGAATGTAGGAATCCAGCGAGCCGGTTCCGGCCGGCGCCATTAAATGGCTCGGTACAAGATTCTTCGACATGCGAGAACTCCTCTCAGTCAATCCTTCCATTCTAGCAAAATAAGGGCGTGCCTCTCCAAACTGACGATCATGCCCTGCTCTGCAGCTGCCCGTTGGACGACGATTCGGGCCTTGAGTTCCGTGCAGCCGCTGCAACCTCTTTCCCCACACCGGATGTTGAGACTAGCGCGGCGGCGACATCCGGATCGTGAATGCTCGGCGGATCAGGGATTGATCTGCGCCAGCCGACGCGAAACGGCGATCCAGGCTCCGCCGATTCCCAGCAGACCGCTGCCGAGCAGCATGGCCACGAGAATTTCTGGCGACGGTGCCACCAACTCGATCCGGGTCGCGTAGCTGGCCGCGAGATCGTCCACCGGGCCGCGCAGCAGCCAGAGGCCGGCGTGGACCAGCAGCCATGCCAACAACGCACCGCCGAGACCCATCCACAGCCCCGAATAAAGGAACGGCCGGCGAATATATCCGGTGGTCGCACCGACCAGGGCCATGACCTCGATCTCTTCCTCACGGCGCTGAATTTCGGTCCGGATAGTGTTCGAAATCACGAACGCGACGCTGAGCGCGAACAACACGGCCAACACCTCGACCAGCCGGCCAAACAGCACGAGAATTGCGTCCAGACGCCGGACCCACTGCAGGTCGATCAGCACCGTGTCCACGCCGTCGACCCGCCGGAGCTTTTCGGCGAGCACCGCCGGCTCGACGCCGCCGGAGGGCGCGACTTCCAGCACCCAGGGCAACGGCGCGTCGGCCAGCCCGAAGTCTTCCACGCCTGTCGCTCCGGCCAGTTCCTGCAGACCCTGCTCGGGGCTGATCGGGTCCACGGCAACAATATCGGGCCACTGCGAAAGGCTGGAGGAAATCCGGCGGCTGACGGACTCATCGGCTTCGAGCTCGAGAAAAACGCTGATACTGTCGAGCCGGTCGAATTCCCGATGGACCTGCTCGAGATTGACCAGCGCGGTATTGAGCCCCAGCGGCAAGGTCAGCGCGATCGCCAGAACCGAAACGGTCAGCAGGCTGGTCCAGGGGTTACGCACCAACGTGCCGACCGAAGACAACAGGCTGTAGCCGTGCCGGCGAAACCAGGCTCGCAGATCCGCGCGATGGCGACCGGACCGCTCGCTCACGCCGCCGACACCCGATCTCGATCGTCGACCATCGATCCGCGCGAAAGCACCAGCGTCCGGCGCCCCAGCCGCTCGACCAGATCCAGATCGTGCGTGGCGATCAACACCGTGGTCCCCAGCTCATTGAGCGTGCAGAACAATCCCATCAACTCGGCCGACAGTGCCGGGTCCAGGTTTCCGGTGGGCTCATCGGCCAGCAGCACCGGCGG
>JGI12109J20283_11029062_pt1 | contig 15310 bp, 7 predicted proteins | sample ElkSlonscriptome_12_FD_20283 | JGI IMG/M metagenome (IMG submission 20283) | reverse complement strand
CTGACCGACATCGTGCGTCAGCGAAACCTGGGCCAGATCATCGACGGGCTGCCGTTACCGGGACAGGCCGGACTGGCCGATTCCATGGCTCAGCTCAAGCTGAACTTCGACGTGCTCAAGGGCCAGATGGGCTTCAACAACCCGCAGATCGAGACCAACCGCTTCTCGCTTCGGCGCGAGCTGTTCCGGATCCCGGACGGGCCTGAGGGCGATGAGCTCTGGCGTCAGAGGCTGGAGGAATCTCGAGTCGACGACCTCTGGCAGCTGCAGGAATTCCGGCAGTACGCGCGGCCGTTTGCGCCGCAGTCGGCGGGCCCGCAGCCGGCCCTGGTTCTCGAGTTCACAACGAACGTAACCTTCGGTCTGAACTACTTCGGCTGGGAGCTCGGGTCGGGCGACAGTAGCTACGACTCCAGCCAGTTCGCAACCCGGATCCGTTCGGTCGGCACGTGGTTCAAGGACTACGCGAACCTGCCGCTGGCCGAGACGCCGCGCATCTATCTGTTCCCGACCGGTGCCGACGTGCTCAGGTCGCCTTCGGCCGACAACTTCGAGACGCGCGACTGGCAGGTGGTCGACCAGGCCATCCCGATTCCGTTCCCGGTCGGCGACCAGGACCTGGAACGCTTCGACTGGTTGCCGATCACCGACAACATCAGCGGTTCGCCGGTCGATATCCGACGTTACGGCCGGTTCCCGGCATTCAACTTCGCCGAGCCGTTCGACGATAGCCAGGCGATTGCCGACAGCCGGTTGGTGGGCCGTTCGGTCTGGAACCGAAGATGGCTGCTGATCATTCCGGGCGGCACGTTCCTTGCCGACCCCGAAGAAGGTCTGGAGACCTTCATCAACGGTGAGGAGATTCCGGGATCGACGGATCGCGACGGGCAGGGCGTCGACGACATCCTGATCTTCTTCAAGACCTACGCGTACTCGGGGCTGTGATCATGAATCGTCTTGTCTCTATGAACCGACTGGTGCCGTTGCTGCTGGGTAATCTGCTGCTGGCGACGGCTTCGAGCGCAACGATCGAAGACCCCGACCACATCATCTACGGCAACGCGACGTTGTTCGGCGATCCTTTGGCGCCGGGCCAGGTGGTCGAACTGCGGTCGACGGCAACCGGCGAGTTGTTGACCAGCTACGAGCTGGGCAGCGACACCCGACTGGGCGACCAGTTCGCGCTGCGCATCCCGATGGACGCGATCGACCCGATCGTCGAAGGACGTGCCCGGCCCGGTGACCCGGTCAGGATCTTCGTCAACGACGTGCTGTCTGCCGAGACCACGGTCGGCGCCAAGGGGGTGGCGGTTCGGCTGGACGTCGATCCGCAGAACCTCGGCACGGGTCCGAGTCTGTCGATCACCGATGCCCAGCTGTTCGAAGGCAACGCAGCCACCACCCAGGCCGTCTTCGAGGTCTCGCTCAACACCACCGATGCCGACGACGTGGTGCTGTTCTGGGAGACCGCGGACAACGGGGCGACCGGCGGCAGCAACTGCGGCGACGGCGTTACCGACTACCTGGCCGAGGTCGACCGGCAGCTGGTGCTCAGCCCCGGCGAGGACCAGGCAACCATTGAGGTAGACGTTTGCGGGGATACCCGCATAGAAGGTACCGAGGGTTTCACGCTGGAAATCATCGGCGTGCTGAATGGCGTGGAGACGCGTCCCCAGGCATTCGCCACCATCATCGACGACGACGATGTGCCGACCCTGCGCCTGGCCGACGTCACCGTCATCGAGCCGGTGGCCGGCGCAACGACGCAGGCCGTGTTCCGCCCGCAGCTTTCCAAGAACTCCGATTTCGAAGCGCGGATCGCCTACCAGACGATCGCTTTGAACGCCGTGCCGAACGTCGACTTCGAGCCGACCAGCGGCACCGTGGTCTTTCCGCCGGGCGATGTCGAGGCCGAAGTCCCGGTCACGATTTTCCACGCCCCCGGGTCTTTGCCGCCGCGCAGCTTCTTCCTGGCCTTCAGCGAACCGTTCAACGTCATCGTCGATGACGAAGAAGCGCTGGGGGTGATCAACGATATCGCCTTCCGGCCGGCGGTGCTTCCCGGACAGGCGGTGGTCGACGGCGAGAACGGCGTGACCGGCCTGGCCGCGCCGACATCGCTGGCGCTGGCGCCCGACGGAACCGATGCCTACGCCACCAGCGAAGCGCTCAACGCGGTGCTGCACTTTCAGCGCAACACCTTCTCCGGCGACCTTCAGTTGGCGGCGGTCTACGACACCAGCGCGACCGGGTTCGATACCGCGCTGCTCGAGGGAGCGATCGACGTGGTGGTCAGTCCCGATGGCGGCGCGGTCTACGTGGCCTCGCGCCTGGACAATGCAATCGCGGTGATGGCCCGCGACCCGGGCTCCGGCGCATTGAGTTTTATCGAGAACCAGGCCGACGGAGCGCTGAGCACGCAGAGCGCCAGCGAGCCGAACGCCGGCCTGGGCGGCGTGCGCCGATTGCTGGTCAGCGCCGACGGCGCCCACCTCTACGCAGCCGGAGCGGATCCGGGCTCCAACGGGCTGGCGGTGTTCGCTCGGGACGCCGGAACGGGCGCGCTGGAGTTCCTCGAGGCCGAACGCTCCGGGGTCGATGATCCCGACGACAGCGGCGGTGCGGTTGTGGCGATGGGTCGTCCATCGGGCATTGCCGAGTCGCCGGACGGCGCGCAGATCTACGTGGCCTCGCGTTTCGGGGATGCGGTCCAGATCTTCCAGCGCCAGACCGATCCGAGCCATGCCGATCACGGGCGACTGAACTTTACCGAGGCTTTGCAGAACGGACTTGCCGGCATCACCGGGCTGGACGGGGCCTACGATCTGGCGGTATCACCGGACGGTGAGCAGCTCTACGTGACGGCCGAAGCACAGAATGCGATCACCATCTTCGATCGTGATCCGTCCGGCGCGCTGAGCCTGCGGCGCACGATCGCCAAGGACGTTTCGGCCGGAGTGCCGGGCCTTGGCGGGCCGCAGAGTCTCGCGGTTTCGGCCGATGGCCTCGAAGTGTTCGTGACCGGCTTTGCCGACGACAGCGTGACCATCTTCCGGCGGCTGATCGACGAAGAGGACGGTCTGCAGCCGGGCGACCTGGTGGTTCGCCAGACGCTGTTCGACGACCAGGGCTTCGTGCTCGAAATGGCGGGCCCGACGGATCTGGCGTTGACCGACGACAACAAGCATCTGTATGTCGTTGCCAACGAGGACAACGCCATCCTGCGCTTCGAGCGGATCTCGCTGGACGTGCTGTTCTTCGACGGCTTCGAGGTCTTCTGAGGCGGCCGAGCCCGAATATCGGTGCGGTTCGCGCAAGTCGCGAACCGCGTTGAAGACCTGCGGTATCCTCTTTGATCATGGATTCCGAAAAGCCCGTGTCTTGCCCCCCGATCCGGCTCGCGCTCGGCACGCTCCTGCTGTTGGCGACCGCGGTCGTGCAGGCCGACGATGAATCCGAGCGCCCGGATAGCCGCGAGCATCGCGAAGACATCCAGGAGACCGCGAAGGCGCCCTGCCGTGATCCGGAGGGTCGGCCGGAAAGCTGGCTCGATCGCACGCACTCCTACCTCAGCCGCAAGCTGTGCGAGCCGGCGGCCTGGTTCGATGGGTTTTTCGGCAGCCAACGGGCGTACGAAGAGACGCCGATCGGGAGCTTCTTCCGAATCCGCAACTCGATGGTCTGGGACGAGTCCGAGGACTTCGGCCATGAAATCCGCCTGTCGGCCAACGTCTCGCTGCCCCGCTTATCGGACCGCGTCCGGCTGCTGATCAGTCGGGACGAATCGATCGAAGGCGACGGTGCCTTCGACAGCGACATCGGCCGAGGCGACGACGAGGAGCAGACGCGCCTGGGTCTTCGCCTGCTGCTGTCGGAAACGGGCAAGACGCAGTTCGATGCCGATGCCACGGTCAAGGTCAACAGCGGCGGCCTCAACCCGCGGGCACGGGGTCGTTTCAGACACGTGCAGGAGCTGACGGAAACGACGCTGGCGCGCTGGACGCAGACGGTTTTCTGGGAGCGCGACGACGGCTTCGGGACCAGTTCGCGCGCCGACTGGGAGTGGCTGCCGAACTCGCTGGCGCTGGTCCGACTGACCGGCCGCGGCACCGTTTCCGAGGCCTCGGACGGGATCGACTGGCGCACCGGCCTGGTCGGCTTTCGCCAGCTCGACCGCAAGACCGCAATCCGTAGCGAGCTCGGCGCATTCGGCTTCACGTCGCCTGAATTCGAAGCCGAGGAAATCTTCGTCAACTTCCGCTTTCGCCGCGCGGTCCTGCGCGATTGGCTGTTCCTCGAGCTCCAGCCCGAGCACGCCTGGCCCGTCGACCGGTTGACCGGCAAGCGCCGAGCCGACTGGCGCCTGATCTTTACCGTCGAAATCCAGTTCGAGAACCCGGCCATCAGCGATGATCGGATCGATCATTATCGGGGAAGGTAAGGTGCAGTTTTCAGTTTGAAGTTTTCAGTTTTCAGCAGTAAAAAACTAAAAAGCGAACTGGCGCAGAGGCGGAGGGGCGCACGGAAGATCGAGCGGATGAACGGACCGGAATTTCTGCCGAACGGCGTCCACGGAAGGCCGCATACCGATTTTTCCTACGCTGCGCCGCCGCGTTCCTGCGCGATGCTTTTCCGGAAACCGGAAACCGGAAACCGGAAACCGGAAACCGGAAACCGGAAACCGGAAACCATCCGAATGCCTTGATCGGCGCCCGCGGGTGCCGGCTGAAAACTTCAAACTGAAAACTGCAGTTATCCCGCCGCCTTCATCTCCACCGGGTCGGCAACCGCCACGCCCAGCTGGCGCGCGATGGACTTTGCCGCTTCCCGACCTTCGAACACCGCGGTGACGACCAGGTCGGCGCCGCGCACGATGTCGCCGCCGGCAAAGATCTTCGGGTTCGTGGTCTGGTGCGCCAGCCCGCTGTCGCCGACACGGATGCGTCCGCTGTCGAGCGTTTCGATGCGATTGGCGCAAAGCCATTCCGGAGGGTCTGGGCGGAAGCCGAAGGCAACGATGACGATGTCGGCCGGCAGCGTCTCCTCGCTGCCTTCGATCGGCTCGGGTCGGCGGCGCCCATTCTCATCGGGGTCCCCGAGTCGGGTTTCCACCAGCCGGACCGCTTCTGCGCCGCTGTCTCCGACGATCGCATAAGGCTGGCGATTGAACAGGAACTCGACCCCTTCGTCGCGCGCATTCTTGACCTCGCGGCGGCTTCCCGGCATGTTGGCCTCATCGCGCCGATACGCGCAGGTCACCGAGAACGCCCCCTGACGGATCGACGTGCGCACACAGTCCATGGCGGTGTCGCCGCCCCCGAGAACAACGACACGTTTGCCTTCCACGTCCAGATAAGGGAAGCGTTCGTCGCTGGTGCCGAGCACGCGGTGAACGTTGCCGATCAGGAACGGTAACGATTCGACCACGCCCGGCAGGTCTTCACCGGGAAACTGGCCCTTGACGTAGCGATAGGCACCGATGCCGAGAAACACCGCGTCGTAGTGTTCGGCCAGTTGCTCGAAATCGATGTCGCGGCCGATCTCGACGCCGAGGCGGAACGTCACGCCCATGCCTTCCAGAATCTCCCGGCGCGTCTCGACAACGTGCTTTTCCAGCTTGAACGGCGGGATGCCCCAGGTCAGCAATCCGCCGATTCGCAGGTTGCGGTCGAACACTTCCGACTCGATGCCGTGGCGCGCCAACACGTCGGCGCAGGCCAGTCCGGCCGGCCCGGCGCCGACGATCGCGACCCGCTTGCCCGTGGGGCGGACGCCGGACAGGTCGGGCCGCCAACCCTGGCGGACGGCTTCGTCGGTGATGTATTTCTCGATCGATCCGATGGTCACCGCACCGAGCCCGTCGTTGAGGGTGCAGGCGCCCTCGCACAGGCGATCCTGCGGGCAGATCCGGCCGCAGATTTCCGGCAGCGAGTTGGTCTGGTGGGAAAGCTCGGCGGCTTCGAACAGGCGCCCCTGCTTTATCAGTCGCAGCCAGTCGGGGATGAAGTTGTGAACCGGACACTCCCACTCGCAGTAGGGGTTGCCGCAATTGATGCAGCGCGCCGACTGGTCTGCCGCACCGTCGGCTTCGTATTGGCCATAGATTTCGTTCCAGTCGCGTACGCGGATCTTCACCGGGACTTCGGTGGGGTCCTTGCGCGGGGATTCGATGAAGTGGAGGTTCGAATATTCGGTCATCGGGTTCCTCCAATCCGGTTCGGCCCTGCCGTCTCGAAGGTCGGACGCCCGGTCGCCGCCAGCCGCCGCCCGGCCGGCGACGAGACCGATCTGGACTGTAAACGGGCAACCGCTTCAATGTTGGCGCTTGCCTGTCGCGAAACGGCTTGTTCGAACGCCATGAGAGCCATTGTCATGCCGCTTCCCTCAATTGCGAGATCAGTTCGTCGAGCTCGGCCGCCTTGGGCTTGACCAGCCAGAATTTCGGCAGCATGCGGCGGAAGTTATCCAGTACTTCGGAGCCCCAGCGGCTGCCGGTCTGCTCGACGTGGCGCTCGATCAGTCCGCGGAGGTGGTGGACGTGGTTTTCCATCGTTTCGGCGCGCACGTGGTGGATGTCGATCAACTCGTGGTTGTATCGATCGACGAACCGGCGGTCGACGTCGAGCACGTAGGCGAAGCCGCCGGTCATGCCGGCGCCGAAGTTGATGCCGGTGGGACCGAGAAACAGCGCGACACCGCCGGTCATGTACTCACACGCGTGGTCTCCGGCGCCTTCGACCACGGCGGTCGCTCCGGAGGCCCGGACCATGAAGCGTTCGCCCGCGGTGCCGGCTGCGAACAGCTCTCCGCCGGTGGCGCCGTACAGGCAGGTGTTGCCCATGATCGGCGTCTCGGAGGCCGTGCAGCCCGATCCGTAGGGTGGGCGCAGCACGATCCGCCCGCCCGCCATGCCCTTGCCGACGTAGTCGTTTGCGTCGCCGGTCAGGTCGATGTTCAGACCCGCGGCGTTGAACGCACCAAGGCTCTGGCCTGCCGTGCCGCCGAGCTGCAGCGTCAGTGGGTGATCACCCAGACCGTTGCGACCGTGCGCCCGGACGATGTCGCCGGACAACCGGGCCCCGATGGCGCGATCGTGGTTGCGGATGCCGAATTCGAAGCGACCGCCGTCACCCTTTGCAACCGCATCGCGAGTCGCGGCTTGAATCGCCTCGGCCAGCCGTCCGCGGTCATGCGGCGGATTGTTTTCGACTTCGCAGCTTCTCGGTGCGTCGGGGGTCGGTGCGGTGTCGGCCAGAAGCGGGGACAGGTCGAGCTGGTCCTGGCGCCGGGTCAGCCCCGGCGCACGCTCCAGATATTCGGTGCGCCCGATCAACTCGTCCAGGCTGCGAAGACCCAGCGAGGCCAGCAGTTCGCGCACCTCTTCGGCGACGCCCTGGAAATAGTGGATCACCATCTCCGGCAGGCCGATGAAATGCTTGCTGCGCAGCGTCGTGTTCTGCGTCGCAACCCCGGTCGCGCAGTTGTTCAGATGACAGATGCGCAGATACTTGCAGCCCAGCGCAATCATCGGCGCGGTGCCGAAGCCGAAGCTCTCTGCACCCAGCGCGGCGGCCTTGAGCACGTCGAGTCCGGTTTTCAGGCCGCCGTCTGCCTGGATGCGAACCCAGCGCCGGAGCTCGTTGGCCATCAATACCTGCCGAACCTCGGACAATCCGATCTCCCACGGCGCGCCGGCGTACTTGACCGAGGTCAGCGGACTGGCGCCGGTTCCGCCGTCGTAGCCCGACACCGTGATCAGGTCGGCATAGGCCTTGACCACGCCGGCCGCGATGGTGCCGATCCCGGGCTCGGCCACCAGCTTGACCGAGACCAGCGCCGTGGGGTTGACCTCCTTGAGGTCGTAGATCAACTGTGCGAGATCTTCGATCGAATAGATATCGTGGTGCGGCGGTGGCGAGATCAGGCCCACGCCCGGCGTGGCGAAGCGCAGTCGCGCGATCAGGTCGTCAACCTTGTGCCCGGGCAGCTGGCCGCCCTCGCCGGGCTTGGCGCCCTGAGCGATCTTGATCTGGATGACCTCGGCCGAGGCGAGGTAGTCGGGCGTCACGCCGAATCGGCCCGAAGCCACCTGCTTGATCTTCGACGACTTCTCGGTGCCGTAACGCGCCGGATCCTCACCGCCTTCGCCGGAGTTGGAGCGCGCGCCCAGGCGATTCATCGCCACCGCCAGCGCTTCATGCGCTTCCGGTGAGAGCGCGCCCAGGCTCATCCCCGCGGAGTCGAAGCGCTTGAGGATGACTTCAGCAGGCTCGACCTCCTCGACGGGGATCGGCTCACGATCGGAGCGCAATCGAAGAAGATCGCGCATCATCGACGGCTCTCGATCATTGACCAGCTGGGCGTAGCGGCGGTAATCGGCCTGCTCGCCCGTGCGCGCGGCGGTGCGCAGCGCCGTCACCACGTCGGGGTTCCAGGCGTGGAACTCGCCGCCGTGGACGTAGCGGTACAGGCCGCCATGCTCGATCGGCACCTGGCGGTTCCAGGCCCAGCGCGCCAGCGATTTCTGGTCTTGCCAGAGGTCCTCGAATCGCGCGCCCTGGATCCGGCTGACGGTCCCGGGAAAGCAGGTTTCTACGATCTCATCGGCCAGTCCGACCAGCTCGAACAGCTGGGCGCCGCGGTAGCTGCCGATGGTCGAAATGCCCATCTTGGACAGGATCTTGAACAGGCCCTTGCGGATGCCGCGTCGATACGCACGGCCCAGCTCGACGGCCTGGTCCCTGGGGTGATCGATTTCGCCGGCCTCGGCCATGGCGTGCAGCGTCTGGTAGACCAGGTAAGGGTAGACGGCGGTGGCGCCGAACCCGATCAGGCACGCGAAGTGATGCGGATCGCGGGCGGTCCCGGTCTCGATGATCAGGTTGCACAACGGGCGCTGGCGCGTTTCCAGCAGGTGATGGTGGATGGCGCCCGTGGCCAGCAGCGCGTGGACCGGGATCTTGCCTTCTTCCAGATAGCGGTCGGAGAGCACCAGCAGCTGCTTGCCGTCATCGACCGCCTGCGACGCGCGCCGGCACAGGTCCTCCAGCGCGTCGTCCAGCGCAACGTCGGCGTCGTAATTGAGATCCAGCAAGACCGAAGGCAGGCCGAACTGTGGGGTATTGACGAGCTGGCGGAGCTTTCGCTGCGACAGCACCGGCGAATTCAGCACCACGCGTCGGGCCAGCTCCGGGCCCGGCTCGAAGACGTTGCCCTTGCGCCCGAGACCGGTCTCCAGCGTCATTACGATCCGCTCGCGCAGGCTGTCGATCGGCGGGTTGGTTACCTGCGCGAACTGCTGGCGGCAGCAGTCGAACAGCGAACGGATTCGGGTCGAAAGCACCGGCATCGGCGTGTCGTCGCCCATCGAACCGATCGCTTCGGACTGGGTTTCGGCCAGGACCTGGATGACCTCGCGGCGCTCCTCGCGCGACAGGTTGAACATCTTCTGGTAGGTCGCCAGCGTGTCGGCGTCGAACGGTTCGGCCGCCATGTGGACGTCGACCAGCTCGGAGTCGAGGTAGCGCACCCCGTCCTTGAGCCAGTCCTGCCACGGATGCAGGGTCTTGAGGCGCTCGTCGATCGCATCTCCGTCGAGCAATACCCCCTGCTCCAGATCGGCGGCGAGCAGCTCGCCCGGACCCAGCCGACCGCGCGCGGCCACCTGCTCGACCGGGACGTCGACGACGCCGGTTTCCGAGGCGACGATCAGTCGGCGGTCCTCGGTCAGCGTCCAGCGTGCCGGTCGCAGCCCGTTTCGGTCCAGGCCGCAGACGACCCAGCGGCCGTCGGTCATGACCAGGCCGGCGGGACCGTCCCAGGCTTCCTGGTGGAAGGTAAAGAACTCATGGAAGGCGCGCCGGTCGGCGTCGAGGTTTTCATCGGTCTGCCAGGCCGGAGGAACCAGCAGGCGCAGCGCTTGCGGAAGCGGCATGCCGCCGGCAACCAGCAGCTCGAGCATGTTGTCCAGCGACGAGGAATCGGAGCCGGTCATCGCGACCGGCGGGTCGAGTTCACCGAGCTCGGGCAGCTCCGGTGAGGCCAGCAGCGCCCTGCGTGCACGGGTCCAGCTCCGGTTGCCGCGGATGGTGTTGATCTCGCCGTTGTGCGCCAGCATCCGGAACGGCTGCGACAGATGCCATTCGGGCAGCGTGTTGGTGGAAAAGCGCTGATGGAACAACGCCATCGGGCTCTTCAAGCGCGGATCGGCGAGATCCGGATAGAAGGCGACCAGGTGTTCGGGCATCACCATGCCCTTGTACGACAGCGTCCGGCTCGACAGGCTGGCGATGTAGAGGGAATCGTTCTCGGTTTCGGACTCGGCGCGTCGGCGGGCGAGATAGAGCCGGCGCTCGAACGTTTCCTCCTCGAGGCCCTCGGGCGCGGAGACGAAGATCTGCTCGATACGCGGCATGCGCCGGCGCGCCTTGTCGCCCAGCGCCGATTCGTCGATCGGTACCGGGCGCCAGCCGTCGACCTGGAGACCGGCGTGTTCCAGCGCGCCGGCGATTCGGTCGCGCTGCTGCGTCGCGATCGCTTCGTCCGGTGAGAGAAAGATCGATCCGACCGCAAAGCACTCGCCGGGGTGGATGTCAGCCGCTGCCGCCACAGCGCGCAGAAATGCCCTTGGGAGACCGATGAGCAGACCGCAGCCGTCTCCGGTCTTGCCGTCCGGCGCCACCGCTCCGCGATGCGTAAGCCGCTCGAGCGCGCGGATCGCATCGGTCACGGTCTGGTGCTCGCTGCGGCCATCGAGTCGGGCAATCAGCCCGAAGCCGCAGGAATCACGTTCAAAATCAGCACGGTAGAGCGTCTTCAACAACCGTACCCCTGCGTATGGAGACCTCCTAGCATACCGGTTTTCCGTCGACCGGACGATTTTCGATTGACGCCGGCCGATCGTCGATTGGGTTGCTGTCTTCAGATCGCTCGATCGCGGCTCGCAGCGCTATCATGAAAGTCGGATCGGCCTGGATCGACGCTGATGTGTGGAATCGCTGGATTCGTCGAATTTGATGCTGCGCGGTCGCCGAATGCCGACAGGGTCGCCCTGCGCGATGCGATGAGCTCGATGTTGATCCATCGCGGGCCGGATGAATCGACGGCGCTGGATTGGGAGGGCGTGTCGATCGGTTTCCGGAGGTTATCGATCAACGGTATCGACTCCGGTTCGCAGCCTTTCCACTCGGCCGACGGAGCGATCAGCGTGCTCGTCAACGGCGAGCTCTACAACCACGCAGAACTGCGCCGAGAGTTGCCCGATGCGGCGCGACTCGACACCGGCTCGGACTGCGAGGTGCTGCCCGATCTCTATGCTCGCTTCGGCAGTGCAGCGTTTCAGAGGATCAACGGTATGTTCGGCGCTGTGGTGCTCGATCGCCGCAAGCGCGAGTTGTTGCTGGTGCGAGACCGACTCGGCATCAAGCCGCTGTTCTACGCTCATCGCTCGGGCCGCGGGCGCCTGATCTTTGCCTCCGAACTCAAGGCGCTGTTCGCTCATCCCGAGACGCCGCGAAAGTTCGACTGGCGCGCAGCGCTGATGTCGCACAACTGGCCGAAACCGGGCGAGGAAGCACTGCCGAGCTTTTTCGAGGGCGTGGAACGGGTACCTGCCGGATCCATCCTGCGCATTCATCTGGAGTCCGGAACCGTTTCGGTCGAGCGGTACTGGGACCTGGACGAAGCGGCCGCCGCGCTCGATCCGCCGATGCGATCCGAGGCGCCGCATCGGTTTCGGGAACTGCTGGCCGACAGCGTTCGTTACCGGGTTCGTGCCGATGCCGGCGTCGGGTTGTTCCTGTCCGGCGGCATCGACTCGGTCGCGATTGCCGCGCTTGCCGCGCCCGAGCGTCGGATCCCGACTTACAGCGTATGGAACCACGCGACGGTCGGCAGCGGAGACGCCGCGGCATCCCGAGCGGCCGCCGACGCACTCGGCTTGCCCAACGACGCGGTGCGAATCGACGGCGCCGATGCGCCCGCCCCGGAGGACTGGCGTAACCTGCTGTGGGCGTGTGAGCTGTTCTCGATCACGGCCGAGCAGTGGTACAAGTTCCGCCTTCACGGGCATGCCCGCGCCTCCGATCCGAGGCTCAAGGTGGTGCTGTTGGGGCAGGGCGCCGATGAGTTTCTGGGCGGCTATGCGCAGCGCCTGGCGGGGATCCGGCGGCGCATGGACAAGAGCGACTGGAGCGAGATCGAACGTGCGCTGACAGCTGGCCGCAAGAATCGGGCGGTGTCCGTTGCCGATGTCAACCCGAGCTATCGCCACTGGTTCGGCGAGGGTCTGCTCGACGCCGCGGCACTCGATTCGGGTTCCTCCGACACCTGGCGAAATTATCGGGCGCGCTACCGGCCCAATCTCGACTATCACCTGTGGCACGAGGACAGGACGGCCTCGGCGCACGGCATCGAGAATCGCGTCCCGTTCCTCGATCACCGGCTGCTGGAATTCATGGCCTCGATCCCGGTTTCCCAGCACGCCAAATGGTTTACTGACAAGCGCCTGCTGCGCGACGCGATGGCCGATGCGATCCCGAGCGAGCTCGCGCAGCGGCCGAAGGGATTCTTCTTTTGCGGACCGGGTGAGCAGGATGCCTATCGGCTGATCGCAGATCTGCTGCGAGCCGATGGCGGTGCGCTGCTGGATCAGGCCGTGGCCGGGTCGCGCGCTACGGATGGACCACTGAGCGAGCGCGGGCTTCGGGCCCTTGCCGGACCGACACTGGACGACCCCGCGCTTCGCAACATTACACCGCTGATGGGCCTGGTCAATATGGGCGTGCTGGCCGACCTGGCCTGCAACGTCCGTTCGGACGTTCGCGTCCGCCCCGGCCTGCCGCCGGAGATTCTCGACGACCAAGGCAGGCAGTTTCTGCTCAGCGCGCGCTTCGATACGGATCCGGATACCGTGTTGGCCATGTCTTCAGCGTTTTCCATTCTCGAAGTGCGCCGGCCGGGCCATGGGGAATCACCCTCCGGCACGGTCCTGCTGGCAGAGGGCGACGTGCTGCGCGAGGAAATCGACAATCCTGAGCTGATCCGGTTCTTGATGCGAGTGGACGGTCGCAAGACGCTGCGCCAGATCGGCGAAACAATCGGCATCGATCCGGAATCATTGCTGCCGGCCATCCGCGATGCCATCGACCTGGGCTTGCTGGTGACGGTGCCGTCGCAGCGCGACGTTGCTGATCAGGTGGCCTGAGCCCGGGCCAGGTCCAGCTTGTAGAGGAACACCATGAAATCGCCCCGGCCCGGGAGCAGCTCGTCGATCGACACTTTCCGGTCGCGGCGCATGCCGAGCTTTTCGGCCACTCGAATCGATGCGGTATTCGGCGGGTCGATGACGGCCCAGACGTGACTCAGCCCCATCGCGGTCGCGTGCGCTACGAACGGTCGTATGGCTTCGGTCGCCAGCCCTTGACGCCAGTGGTCTCTCCAGATCCACCAGCCGATTTCGAAGTCTCCGTCGACCATCGGCTGCATGCCGATCAGCCCGACGACCTCACCGGTGCCGATCAGCTCGGCGGCACCGAAACAGATTCCGTGATTTTCCAGGTGTCGATGCTGACGCGCAATCAACTCATCGACCTCTTCGTCGGTCCAGGGCCGGCCGTTGATGAACCGCATCATCTCACCGTCCGACGTCATGCGCTCCAGGCTCGCTCGATCTCGCCGGAGCCAGGGGCGCAGGATCAGTCGCGGAGTCTGAAATCGAAAGCTCATCGCACGCGCCCTCCATATCGGTTCAGGCAGTCGTTGTTCATCTTCAGGCGACGGCCCTGCGGATATTCTTCCGTAAATGAACACCAATACCGCCACGAAAATTGCGCTTCCCGAATCGGAATCGGTCTGGGATTATCCGCGGCCGCCGCGCATCGAGCGGATCGACTGGCCCCTCAAGGTCGTCCACGACGGTCGCGTTGTCGCCCGGACGGAAAATGGACTGCGGGTGCTGGAGACGTCTCACCCGCCGTGCTTCTACTTCCCGCCCGAAGACGTCGACTTCGACCTTCTCGAGCCCAGCGATAGCCGGACTTTCTGCGAATGGAAAGGTCAGGCCCGGTACTGGAATATTCAGGGTCGCAATGGGCCGATCAAGGATGCCTGCTGGGCCTATCCCGATCCAGTCGACCGCTCGATTGCCGACTGCGTATCGTTCTACGCGCGCCGAGTCGACGAATGTTTTGTCGCCGGCGAGCGGGTCGAGCCGCAGGAAGGCGATTTCTACGGCGGTTGGATCACCAGCTGGGTCCGCGGCCCGTTCAAGGGCGGTCCGGGAACGCGCGGCTGGTAACGCGCTTTGCCGTATCCGTTTCACGCTATTCGAGCGGTTCCGGCCAGCCGCAGTAATAGCCCTGAAGAAGATCGACGCCGACTTCACGGCAGGCTTCCGCCGTCGCTGCGTCTTCGACACCCTCGGCTACGGTGCGGATACCCAGGTCGCGGATCATGCTGTTGAGCGATTCCAGCACCCTGCGTCGTGGTGAGCCCGCTTCATTGACTCCGCGCACCAGGCTGATGTCGAACTTCAGGTAGTCGGGCGGCACCTCGACCAGCTCCCGCAGCCGCGCCTGGCCGGCACCGAAATCGTCGTAAGCCAGCGCGATTTCCATCGCGCGTAGCTCCCGGCAGATCGATGCAATGTTCGATTGATCGGTGACGGCGGTTTCATGAACTTCGAGGACCAGCTTCAGCATTGGATAAAGCCCGCGAAGATCGGCTAGTTCCTTCAGCAATCGATCCGGGTCGCCGAGCTCGCGTGGATGAATATTGAAGAACCAGGCGTGCTCGTGCTGCACGGCATCGGCCAGCGCAAACCCGCGCCGGCGCATCATCTCGCTCAGCGCGATCTCGCGTCCCAGGGTCCCGGCCAGTTGAAACAGCGGGCCCGGTGCGCTCTCGAGCGAAGGATGCTGGCTTCGACCCAGCAATTCGCGCGCGACGATCCGATCTTCCCTGTCGACGATCGGCTGGGAATACGCTGTGACGAGCCCGCGCTGCATCAGATCATTCAGTGCGCGTGCGGCGGCAGGGAACCGGTTCGGCAGCGTGCCGATGCCGATCTGGGTTTTCGAGGCGGCTTTCGAAGCCCCGGCGATGCGCTGCCGGACCACCCGGAGTTCGCGATCGCCGACGTGGATCAGGTCGCCGTCGAACACCAGCGTCGGTTCGGAGATTCGCTCGCCGTTGACGAACGTTCCGTTGGTGCTGTCGAGGTCGTGGATCTCGAGGTCGCCGCGCTCGTCGCGACGAAGCTCGGCGTGTCGGCGCGAGATCCGAACGCCGTCGAGGTGGACTTCGCAATCCG
>JGI12109J20283_11639124_pt1 | contig 15320 bp, 13 predicted proteins | sample ElkSlonscriptome_12_FD_20283 | JGI IMG/M metagenome (IMG submission 20283) | reverse complement strand
AGACGACATTCATCGTCCGGGGTGGCTCGGCTCGCCCCATGATCGTTACGAAGCGAGATGCCTCGCGGTCTTGGCCAGCCGCCGCACGAGGCCGAAGAAGGCCAGGCCCCAAGCCAGCAGCGCGACGTAGATGGTGACCTCCGGGATGACGAACAGAAACTCGGCCTGGGTCGCACGCGCCAACTGGTAGGTGCATACGGTGTACATGCCCATCGGGAAGACGGCACCCCAGACCTGCGGCGTATAGGTCATCGGGACGCGTCGTACCAGATAGGCCCAGAGTGCCAGCGCGATCAGCAGCGGGATCCACCAGGTCCCGGCGGCCCAGAAGAACAGCGTGAAGCCCTTGAGGTAGGGCGCAACATCCGTCAGCAGCGCAGACCCCTCACCGTGGAGGATCAGGGTCGCGCCGGCCTGCGTCGTGATGGCGGTCGCCCCCATGTTGATCCAGTAGGGCGGCGTCATTTGCTCCGGCGCCAGGCCCTTGAACGTCAACCGATAGAAGATCAGCGCGATGATGTTCAGATAGAGCATGGCGCCCATCAGATAAAAGACCAGCGCGACGAAGAGGACGGCCTCTTCGTACGCCCCGAAGCGCTCCGCGACCAGGGTTCCGAGGACCGAAATCGATTGCGTCGCCACGGCCGCGATCAGCCAGACACCGCTCAATGCCTGTCCGAGCCCAGGCTTGTCTTCGCGCACGATCACGGCCGTGAAGAAGGCATAGGTCACCAGCACCCAAAAGGCGCCTGCGACTAGCCAAAGCCAGGCGGCCAGCACGACCTGATCGGCGAGCAGCACCAGCTGCACCCCGAGCACGCTGGTCCCCGCGACGACGGTGAAATAGCCCGCGCCCAGCGCATGGCTGCGCAAATCGCCGACCAGCCGCCTCGGGTAGCGGAACGCCCGCACGCCGGTCAGCAACCACAGGGCGGCGAACGCGAGCAGATTGATGCCGAAGAGGGCCGTGGCGATCCACTGCAGACCCATCAGGTGGCAGGCCACCGAGACGATGCCGGTCGCCATCACGAGCGAGAAATAGGCCGGCGGCAGGTCCTCGCTGCCGCGCTTGGCCAGGCGCCGCAAGAAGCTGCCCGCCCCGGCCTGCCGACTGAGCTCGATGGGCAAAGGTGCGATTCCCCGTGGCTTCGACCGAGCGGCTGGGCCCTGGGAGCGGCGCAATTGCCAGGCTCGGACAGGACCTGGTGCGACGCCTCGCCGCGCGGCAAGGCGATGGCGGCAGACGACCGGTGGGTCCCTGCCGAAGTACAGGGACCCAACAGCCGTCAAAGCCTTGGCGCCTAGCGCTTGCGCGCCGCCGCGAATTGCTCCGGCGGGAGGATCTCCTCCTCGAGATAGGCGATGAGCGCCCAGACCTGATCCGGGCGAAGGAAGGGATAGCTGGGCATGAGCCACTCGATGCGCTCGCCGATCTTCGCGCGCGGCATCCCGGCGACGATGCGGTAGTAGAGCTGTTTCGCGCTCGGTCCACCCTTGAGCGGCTCGGCGCTCAGGTCGCGTGGTGGCACGACGTTGCCGGCCGCATCGGTCCGCAGCGCCTTGAGCGCGCCGTCGCCGCGGCCTTCCTCGCCGTGGCAGACGACACACAGATTGGCATAGAGCTCCTCGCCCTGCGCGATCGCCGCCTGGGTCACCGGCGGGCGCGGCGGGACGGCGATGCGCTCGCCGGGGAGCAAGCGCTCCTTCGAGATCGAGCGCACGACGCCGACCAGCGAGTCGACCTGCGCATCCGACAGGCTCGGGAAGCCAGGCATCCCCGAACCCTGCAAGCCCTTGACGACCACGTACTTGATATCGGCCTCGGAGGCGATGCCGTTATTCGTCGAGATAAACTGGAAGTGGCCCGAGGTCAGGTCGCGCGGCTTGGCGGCGAAGGTCGGCGACTTCGCCCCAGGTCCGTCGCCCTCCCCTTCCAGTCCGTGGCAGCGCGCGCACTGGCTGACGTAGAGCGGATAGCCCATCAGCACGTCGCGACCGCTGGGCTTTAACTCCTCGTCATCGACCGCATCGGCCTTAGCGTAGGCCTCCTGCACCAGGCCCTTGTCGCTCGGCTGCGGCAGGGTCGTCCCAATCAGCACGAGCAGCGCGAGGACGCCGATGCTGAGCAGCGTCATGTAAGACTTGTCCGTCGTGAGGCCGAAAAACTCCCAGCGGTTGCGGAACTTGTTCGCAACCGTGCGCATCACCTGATAGGGCCGCACGAAGTAGTTCACCGGCAGCGTCCAGGCGTGGATCAGCTTGGTGAACGGGAAGTAGGCGGCAAAGGCAAAGGCGGCCAGGATGTGGATCTTCGTCAGCACGCTGGCCGAGGCCATCAGCTCCGGTTGGGGATCGAACCGCCAGAGGCTGGCGAACCAGGGGCCGGCCGTGAAGGCCACGCCCCAGATCCGGTCGACGACGGCCTGGTAGATCGCCACCCCGAGGATCAGGATCAAGAAAAGGTGCACCAAGTAGTCGTCGATCTGACTCATCGCGCGCATGTCGGGCAGGGTCGCGCGGCGCACCAAGGCGATGATCGAGCCGGTGATGGCCGCGATCCCGCCGATTGTGCCGATCCAGAAGAAGGCATCGACCCAGCCTTCCCAGCCCCGGATACCGCCGATCAGGCCGGCCAGGTGTCCGAAGAAGACCAGAAAGATGCCCCAGTGGAGCAGATGCGCGGCGATGCCGAGGATCTTCTGGCCATCGAAGATGCCGCTCGGCCGCGTGGTCACCTCGAACGGCCGGTGCATCATGCGGATGAAGGGCACGACGAAGAAGAGCGTCAACGCCACATAGGGGAAGACGCCCCATGTCAGATGGTCCATCGTCAGTAGATTGTTCATTTCTGCTCCATCCCGGTCATGGTGATGTCATGGGCGCGCATGCGCTCGGATGGCTTGGGGATCGTGACCTTGACCTCCGGCGAGATCCACACCGGGTCGTCGGCGAGACGCTCGAGGTCCTCGTTGACGGCCATCTCCAGGGCCTCGACCAGGAGGTCGAAGACGCTCTCATACTTCTGCAGCTTTTCGCGCAACGGCTGCACCCCGGGATGCACGTACTTCTCGACGAAGCGCCGCCGCAGCCCGATCCCATCGCGCTCGGGGTGCTCCAGACTGACCGCGAGGAACTCGGTCATCGCCGGGACGAAGTCGGCGAGCTCGCCGCCGCCGAGGGCGAACCCGAAGTGCTCGTAGAGCGCCCCGAGCTCGATCATGTAGCCGTTGCGGCCACAGGCGCCAGCGCCGCGGCAGGAGGTCGGCTCCTCGTAGATGTAGGCGCCGAGGTACAACGGGCATGGCGGCTGCAGCTCGAGCGTCTGGGTGTACTCCTCGACGCTGAAGGCCGCCGACGACGCCAGGAAACGCTCGATGCAATCCCGCACCGCGCCGTCCGGCAGCCGCCCAAGGTCGCGGTTCACCCGTTCCATGTCCCGCTCCGCCGGGCTGAGCAGCAGCTCCGCGATGGCCCGGTAGATGGCACCCAGGTCCCAGACGGCCGGTGCCGTCGTCCCTTGCGTCGTAGGTTGCCCGTCCATCGTCAGCTCCCCACACCCATTTTGTTGCCGTGGAAGGCGCTCCGCCGCTTCGGTGCGCTGTGCGGCGCCATGTCGTCGTAGCCGGTGAAGCCGCGCTCCAAGTAGGGCGCACTGACGGTGTCCTCGGTGCGCGTGGTGGCGATGACGAATCGCTCGTGGAAGTGCGCGAGCGACAGCAGCCGATGCATGTGCCGCGCCTGCTTGACGGTCAACCCAACCGCCGCGAGCACCGATTCGTCGGTCCGACCCTCGACGCGCTCGAGGCGACGGAATTCACGCATCGCCAGCTGCCGCTTCAATGCCTTCTCGACCTCGGCGGTGTTACCGGCCGCCAGGAGCCGTGCCAGATACTCAATCGGGATACGGAACTCCTTCAGGTCCGGCAGGACGGTCTCGCCGCCGACCATGTCCATCGTCTTGCGATCGTCCTTCGGCTTGGCCGTTGCGACCGGGCTCTCCGGCGGCACATAGAAGAGGCTCGGCAGCGTGCGGAACTCCGGATGCAGCGGCAGCGCGATCTCCCACTCCTTGACCATCCGGTACACGGGCGAGCGCTGGCAGGCATCGAGCCAGTCGTCGGAGATCCCTTGGCGCCGGGCCTCGGCGATCACCTCCGGATCAAACGGATCGAGGATGATCTTGCGGTGCTCGGCGACGAGTTGCTTGTCATCCTTGGTGTTGGCCACCTTGGCGACCTCGTCCAGGTCGTAGAGCAGCGGGCCGAGGTAGCGGATCCGCCCGACGCAGGCCTGGAAGCAGGCCGGTGGCTGACCCGTCTCGAGGCGCGGGAAGCAGAGAATACACTTCTCGGACTTGCCGGTGCGCCAGTTGTAGTAGGTCTTCTTGTACGGGCAGCCCGAGACGCAATAGCGCCAGCCGCGGCAGCGGTCCTGGTCGATCAGCACCACGCCGTCCTCTTCGCGCTTGTAGTTCGCGCCGGAGGGACAGGAGCCGACGCACGCCGGGTTAAGGCAGTGGTTGCAGATGCGCGGCAGGTACATCATGAAGGAGTCCTGGAACTTCAGCAGCGCCTGCCGCGCGGCTGGGGTCATGTCGCTGAAGTTGTAGTCGAGCTTGCCGGTGCCCTCTTCGTGGGTGCCGGCGCCGTTGTCCTCCCAGTTGACACCGTAGGTCAGCTCGATGTCCTCCTGCCCTGAGATCTGCGATTTCGGGCGCGCGACCGGCTGGGAGTACTTGGTCGGCTGTTCGGAGTGCAGATCCTCGTAGGTGAAGGTGAAGGGCCCCTTGCCGTAGTAGTTTTCCATCTGCGGCAGGACCGGGTTATAGAAGAGATTGATCATCTCCCAGAACCGCGAGGCCTGGTTCAGCTTCGGCTGATCTTCCTCCGGATTCTGCTTCCAGCCGCCACGGTACTTGTCCTGGTTCTCCCACTCCATCGGGTAGCCGGCGCCGGGCTTGGTCTCGACGTTGTTCCAGAACATGTACTCGGCGCCCTCGCGGTTGGTCCAGACGTTCTTGCACGCGATCGTGCAGGTCTGGCACCCGAGGCACTTATCGAGGTTAAAGACGATACCCATCTGCTTCTTGATACGCATGATCAGGCTCCGACACTCAGCTGGGATTCTTGATAGATGACCTTGCGGCCGCGGGTCTCCATCGGCTTCTTGCGGATCAGGACCGCGCAATCGCGCTCCGAGGGGCTGGTACCCTGGTAGTTGATCCAGTAAGTCCAGTTCGCATAGCCGCCGACCATGGTGGCCGGATTCATCATGATCCGCGTCGTGGCGTTGTTGTTGCCGCCACGCAGATCGGTCACTCCGCGCTCCCTGGCCAGTGACGAGAAGGGCACGTTCACATGGCGCTCGCACTGGTGATAGACGATCGACATGTCACGTGGCACCGTGTGGCTGACGACGGCCCGAGCGACCTGGATCCCGTTGTCGTTGAAGATCTCGACCCAGTCGTTGTCCTTGACATCGATCTCACGGGCGTCGTCGTCGTTGATCCACACCGTGGGCCCGCCGCGGAACATGTTCAGCATCTGCCAGGAGTCGCCGAACATGCTGTGGATGCCCCATTTCTGATGGGGGGTGATGAAGCGGAAGAGCTTGGCCCCCGGCATCTTGAGATCTGACTGGGCGACATCCCCGATCGCGACCATGTCCACCGGCGGCTTGTAGGTCGGCAGGTCCTCACCGAGATCGCGGAACATCCGATGGTCGTAGTAAACCTCCATCCGTCCGGTCAAGGTATGGAAGGGCTTGAGCGTCTCGATGTTCAGCGTCCAGGGCCCATAGGTCCGCCCCCCGTTCTCGATCGCCGACCAGTGCGGTGAGGTGAGGCTACGCCGCGGCTGGGAGATCAGGTCCGGCAGGTGGTAGGCCACCTCGCGCTCGTGCTCCGCCAGGTGCGAAAGGGGAACCCCGCAGCGCTCCTCGAGCTTCTTGAAGAGCTGATAGGACACCTCGCCATCGCTCTCCGGGGAGATACGCAAGATCACCTCGCAGACCTGCTGAGCACGCTCCAGCGACGGCCGGCCATCCTTCTCCCCGACCAGGTAGCTCTCCTTGAGCTGCTCGTACTGCTCGGCCAGATCGCCCTTGATGCCCTTGGAGCCATAGCCGTTGGGCTTGGTCACGGCATCGCCCAGCGTCGTGTACTTGTCGTGGATCTTCGTGTAGTCCCGGGTGATGATGTTGACGTTCGGGAAGGTCTTGCCCGGCACCGGCTCGCTGTCGCCAACCTTCCAGTCGCGCAGCTCGCCGAATGGCTGGGCCAGCTCATCTGGGGTATCCGTCGCCAGCGCCGTCATCACCAGGTCCTCGACGGGGTCGGGCAGGTGGGTCTTGGCCAACTCGCTGATCTTCTGCGCGACCATCTTGAAGGCATCCCAGTCGTGCTTGCACTCCCAGGCCGGATCATGGGCCGGCGTGAACGGATGCAAGAAGGAATGCAGGTCCGTGCAGGTGATGTCGAACTTCTCGTACCAGTGCGCCGTCGGCAGCACGATGTCGGAGTAGTTCGCCGAGGAGTCCATGCGCAGGTTGACGTTGTAGATCAGGTCGAGCTTGCCGAGGGGGGCCTCGCCGTTCCACTCGATCTCCTTGACCATGTCCTTGGCCCGCTCCTCGCCGCCGAGCACATTGCTGTGGGTGCCGAGCATGTGCTTGAGGTTGAGCTCGTGCCCGCGCATGCTGGTGCCGATCAGGTTCCCGCGGTAGATCCACAGCACCTTCGGATGGTTCTTGGGCGCATCGACGTTGGGCAGGGCGAACTTGAGATGGCCCTCTTTGAATTGCTTGCCGACCCACTTGCGCACGTCCTCGATCTTCTTGCAGCCGGCGTCGCGCGCCTCGCGGACAACGTCGAGCGGATTGCGCCCGTCGAACTGCGGGAAGAAGGGCAGCCAGCCATTGCGCACGGCCACCGCGTTCATGTCGGCCGAGTGATTGCCCGCCTTGGGCATGTGCTTGGCACGCGGCGCCCAGAGCGGGTCCAGGCTCATGCCGTCGTAGCGCCACTGATCCGTGTGGAAGTAGAAGTAGGACGTCGAGTTCATGTGACGCGGGATATTGCCCCAGTCGAGGCCGAAGCCCAGCGTACCGATGGCCGCCACGTTGCGGATCTTCTCGGTGCCGACGTAGTGGGCGAAGCCGCCGCCGTTGACGCCCATGCAGCCGGTCATGATCCCCATGATGGCCTCGGTGCGGTAGGTCAACGAGCCGCCGTGGTACCAGTGCAGGATCCCCGAGCCGGTGATGAATAGGCACTTGCCCTTGGTCTTCTCGGCCGTGTCCGCCCACTCGCGGGCGATGCGGATCGCGAGGTTGCGGTCGACGCCGGTCTCCTGCTCCTGCCAGGCCGGCGTGTACGGGGTATCGGCGTCGTCGTAGCCCTTCGGATAGCCGTCGCCGGAGAAGCCGCGGTCGACGCCGAACTGGGCGAGCATCAGGTCGTAGGCCGTGGTGACCCGGACCTCCTTGCCGTCGGCCGTCTTGACCAGACGGGTCGGGACACCGCGCATCAGGCCCTTGGCCTTCTCGCCGCGGAAGGTCGTGGTGCCGAGCTCGACGTTGTAGGTGTGCGTGAAGTCCGCGAACTCGACCTGCGCTTCCTCATACTTGCCGTCGGCGAGCGTGAGCATCGGCTCGAAGGCCTTGCGCGTGATCACGTCCTCCTTCTTCAGGTTCCAACGCCCGGTCTCCTTCTCCTCCCAGCGGAAGCCGACCGAACCGCCGGGCAGACGCAGGTTGCCCTCGGTATCGAAGAGCGGCATCTTCCACTCGGCGTGTTCTTCCTTGGCGTACTCGGTGACGTCGCTCGCGCGCAGGAAGCGACCGCTGACCCAATGGTCTCCATCCTGGTCGAGCACGACCAGGAAGGGCAGATTCGTGTACTGCGCGACGTAGTCGAAAAAGTACTCCGACCGGCGATTAACGTGGAATTCCTGCAGAATCACGTGGATGCAGGCCATCAGGAAGGCCGCGTCGGTCCCGGGGCGCACCGGCACCCAGAGGTCGGCGAACTTGGTGACGTCGGAGTAGTCCGGCGAGAGGTTGACCAGCTTGCCGCCGTTGTACTTGTGCTCGGAGGCGAAGTGTGCATCGGCGGTGCGCGTCATTGGCAGGTTCGAGCCCATGACGATCCAGTAGGTGCCCTGATACCAGTCCGCCGACTCGTGCACATCGGTCTGGTCGCCGAAGATCATCGGCATGATGTGCGGCAGGTCGTGATACCACTCGTAGAAGCTCAGCATGGTCCCGCCGAGCAGGTTCGAGAGGCGATGCCCGGAGAGGAAGCTCACCATGCTCATCGCCGGGATCGGCGAAAACGAGGCCAGGTGATCGGGGCCGTACTCCTTGATCGTGTGGATCTTGGCCGCGGCGATCATCTCGGTCGCCTCGTCCCAGCTCGTGCGTCGCCAGCCGGCCTTGCCGCGCGCGCCGCGATAGGCCGCCGAGCGCTCCGGGTTGGTGACGATCGCCGCCCAGGCGGCCACCGGATCCTTGCCGGCCTCGCGCTCGGCGCGCCAGAAGTCGAGGAGCACGCCGCGCACATAGGGATATTTGGGGCGCACCGGGCTGTAGGGATACCAGGACGAGGAGATCCCACGCTGGCAGCCACGCGGCTCATAGTTGGGCGTCTCGTCGTTGATCTGCGGCCAGTCGGTCTTCTGCAACTCCCAGGTGATCATGCCGTTCTTGACGAAGACCTCCCACGAGCAGGAGCCCGAACAGTTGACGCTGTGGCTGGTGCGCACCGACTTGTCGTACTGCCAGCGGCGCCGGTAGAAATCCTCCCACTTGCGCGGCTCGTCCATCTCCCGGAACCAGCGCGACCCCTTGCCGTTGCCATTGCCGTTGCTCATTGCTCACCTGCCTCTTCAGTTGCTGGCCCGTCTTCGGAACCCGTCTCGCTGGCGTAGGCCAGCCCGAATGCATTGACGAAAGGGCGGAAATCCCGAACCGTCCCGTAGATCGCAACGATCGCCTGGCGCCGCTCGTCGTAGACGAGATTGACCGCCTCGGAACGACCGACCGGGTGCGGGACCGCGTCGGCGCCGTGATCGATCCAGTCCTCGCGCATCGCCTGCATCGACACATAGAGCAGATCGGCGCTTGGGTGGGCCTGCCACCAGACGCGGTATTCCCAGTCGTTTTGCTTGATCTCCTGCTGATGGGTCTCGGCGCGCGGGTCATGCGGGTCGATGTCCCACTGCAGGACGCCGATGTCGTTGGCATAGGCATAGGACTCGCGGGGGCCCGCCAAGGGTTCGGGACCCTCGGGCCCGTAGCCGGCGGCCGTGGCCACATCCGCGCGGCCCAGCGCCAAGGCCAGCAAGTCGGCCTCCGGCAACTCGCCGTCCTCGACCATCTCGGCCTGCAGCGGCGTCATCAGCCGTCCACCGCTCGCGCTGGTGCCGCCACTGGCGTGCCGCGCGTGGGTATCGATGTCCCTGGCCAGGTCGGCGGCGCTGCGCAGCGGCGCCGCGGTCAAGTCCGAGATGAACGGGTGGACACGCCGGATCTGCACATCGCGATAGCTCGCTTCGCGCAGCACCTCGTGGATGTTCTGTTCCATCTCCGCGATCTTCGCCTCGTCCCGGGTGTTCGGCTTGAACTCGATCTCGACGTGCTGCTCGTTGGCCTGGATTTCGCCGACAAACCCGGCGCCGACGATGTCGCGTGAGAAGCCTGCGTAGGACACCCCGCGCAGCAGCTCTCGCACTCGTTCTATCTCCAAGTCATGCATTTGGCTGTCATCTCCTCAGGCGGTCAGCGGCCCCGGGGCGATCCGCCGCGAGACTGCTCAGGTCCTTGTCATCACGCGCGAACCGGTCCTCGGTTGCGCCGCTTACGGCTTCTGAGCAAGGCATGTGCCATCGCTCATCGCGGCGCGAAATGCATCCACAAAGCGCTGCGTCGTGCGGCGTGAGCCGGTGGCGATCGGTCGGCGGAGAGGACGCGCCTGAACGGCGCACCCGGCGGGAGCAGGTCCGACGGGCCGCTCACGGCGGGCTCGGCGAGGGGTTGTCAGGTCGCCTGGCGCCCCTTCAGTAGCAAGCCATCAGGCGGAGCGCATCAGGGCGAACCCGCGACAGATTGTCCCGCCCCGGGCCGACGGCCGGGCCAATGTGTCGCAGTGCGTGGAGAAGGCTCAACGCTGCTCGGGGGGCAGTGCCATCTTGCCGCGTGCCGCGAGATCGGCGCGGCGGGCCTTGGCGATGGCCCGAGCCGTGCCCACCATCGGCTTGAGCTCTTCGGCCGCTGCCCAGGCATCCTCAACGGTCGCTGCCTTGCGCGCCTGCCCGGGCGCCGAGGCGAATTGGGGCTTGTGCGGTTCGTGCAGAATGTCACTCATGGCGATGCCTCTTTGGCGTTTGTTGAGGGCCTTGGGCCCGGGAGGAAGGAACAATGCGACGGGGTGCGGCCCTGCGCCGACTCTCTCGCGAGCACCACACCGGTCTGGTGGCCGCCCGGCGGGCCCGCGAGCTGGCCGGAGCCGATGCGGCCGAACGTGCCGCGGGCTGGGCGGATCTGCAGAGGCGCTTCGTCGACGAGCTCGAGGCCCTTCACGAACAAGCCCCTGCGCCCGGATGCCCGAGCGATCTGCAGGGCGACGCCGGCGGTTGACGACTCAGTGCTCGCCCTTGGTCCGCAGCAGGCCGGCGAGCCGATTGCCTTGCTTCTGCGGTCCGCCGCGCGGGAAGAGGCGGTGGAGGTGGCGGCTGCTGCCGCGCTCGCGGCCCCAGACCTGACGAAAGTGGGCGATCATGTCGCGCACAGTGGCCTGAGTGCCCTGCTTGGCGAAGCGCGCCCGCAGGAAGCGGATCACCTCCCAATGCTCCGGACCTAGCGCCAAGCCCTCGAGGTCGGCCTGCGCGCGTGCGAACGCCTCCGACCAGTCCGATGGGTCGACCAAGTAGCCCTCGCCGTCGGTGAGCACGCTGCGGTCGCCGACGGCGACCGTCTTCGTCGTCATGCTCGGGTAGGCATTGCTGCCGGCGGGAAAGGCGCCGGACCGGCCGCCTGCATCGTGCTCGGACTGGTTGATCGACCACAGCTCGATCGGGATCTCACCGTCGAGCCTGCCGTCGTAACGTTCCACACCGGACACCAGGACCTTGCCGCTGGTCGGCGCGACGGCGAAGCGCGCAAAGCCCGCACGGTCGGTCAGCACGGGCGCCGTTTCCGAACCGTCCGCGTCCAACTTGAGCACGACCGGGGTGCGTTTCAGTGGCTCCTGGGTGACCTTCATCGAGACCCTGACTGAGATCATGGACTGCTCCTCGCATCGATTAGACGTCGCTCTGGCGGCGGGCCTAAACCCTACCTATAGAGTCAGATTAAGGGCGAAGAACATCCATGACAAACGAAACTTGTCTGCTTTTTCTATCGAATGCCTCGATATGACGTCGGCCAACTCAGCCGCGGCGCGGGATCACTGCCTTTGCGCACGCAGCGTCGCGCGGCCGATGGTCCATCGCGGCAACGGCGAAGGCCCCAGCGAGCGCGCTGCGGCCTTCACCTTTGGTCGCGAGCGCCCGACGACCCAGGCGCTTGGGCGCCTGACAATGGCTTCGATCGGCGTTGCGCTAGAAGACGTGCTCGGGGGCCGTCTTCACGTGCGTGGTGTAGACCGTCAGGCCTGTCAATGAGAGTCCACCCACCATGTTGCCGAGGGCTGTCGGCAGCTCGTTCCAGAAAAGGTAATCGCCGACTGAGAAGTCACCCCCAATCATCAACGCCGTCGGAAACAGGAACATGTTGACGATCGAATGCTCGAACCCCATGTAGAAGAACAATAAGATGGGCATCCACATCGCGATGACCTTGCCGCTGACGGTCGTGGAGATCATGGCACCGACCACGCCGAGCGAGACCATCCAGTTACACAGCGCGCCGCGAATGAAGATCGTCGCCCAGCCTTCGGCGCCGTGCGCCTTGTAGCCAACGGTCCGCGCCTCGCCGATCGAGGCCAGTTTGTCCGCGATCGGCCCGGGGTCGACCGAGAACCCGTAGGTCCAGATCCAGACCATCATGACCGCCGTCGTCAGGGCGCCGGCGAAGTTGCCGACGAAGACCAGCCCCCAGTTCTTCAACACCCTATTGATGGTCACGCCGGGGCGTTTGTCCAGCCAGGCGAGCGGCGTCAGCACGAAGACGCCGGTCAATAGGTCGAAGCCCATCAGGTAGAGCATCGCGAACCCCACCGGGAACAGCAGAGAGCCAGCCAGAAAGTTGCCGGTCTCGACCGTAATGGTCACGGCGAATGCCGCGGCGAGGGCTAGTATGGCGCCGGCCATATAGGCCCTGATCAGACAGTCGCGGGTGTGCATTTTGATCTTGGCTTCACCGGCGTCCACCATCTTCTTGCCGAACTCTGACGGGGCAAGGTAGGACATGCGTCACCTCCTTCAGTATCTGCAGATGCGGTGCTTTGGTGAAAAGACGGTCTTGTGTTCTGTTCTATTCCCGGTCCCAACGCGGGGCCTCAAAGAGACCCGATGCCGATTGATGCGACCGCTCTTCAATCAACGATGAGGTGTTGAGCCTCGTCCGGGGCATCGACGATCGATGCCGGAACCGCACGAGCCACCAAGGCTCAATCGCCCTCTCGCGGTGATCGAGCCGGACTAAGCCGCTCAGCATGAGGCGTGCCACTGCATTGCCAGAACCTGCGGGAATCGATGTTCAAGGCAGTGGGCAGGAGCGGCTCGCCGCGCCGGCAGAGCCCCGTCAGACAAGCCTCGCGCGGCCGTGCGCCGGAACTGAATCGGGATGTTCATGCCCTTGATCTGTGCCGACAGGCGTCCCGCCGGGCCGTCGCCATCGCGCATCCCGATGGAAAACCCGTTTACCAATCAATGTCTCGCTAGGACGACCGGAAAAGGGGCAAAACGGCCCGACTACGCGGCGTGACCGTGACACTTTGTCCCGGCGCGCGATCATGGCTGAGGCTCGGTCTCGATCCTGCGGGGTTTCGGAACCGGCCAGCCGAATGCCGAAGTCACGCGATCGATACCGACCCGAGGCCGCACCCAATGGTTCAGCCGCGCATACAGCAGTGCAAGCAGACAGGCCAGATCGCGCGGCGCATCAGGCCGTTGATCATCTCCACCAGATTACTCGGACGGGCCGGGCGGCGCTTAGGCGCCCTCGGCGCCGCGCCTGAAGCGCCGGGCCAGGTAGTAGTCCGCGCTCACGTGGCGACCGGCACCGACAAAGAACAGCAGCAACAGCATCACGAAGTAGGTCACCGCCCACTCGATGCCGTTGTTGGAGATGACGAAGCTGCCGCTGCCCGTGAGCCAGTCGTAGTTGCCGTGCACCTGCAAGATGGCGCGGGCGGCCTCCAAGCGCTCCATGGCGACCTCGATGTCTGCCGGCGGGAAGGGGCGCATGGGGTCGGCCACGGCCTGCCAGCCGTTTTCCCAGTGTACGGCGAAGGCGGCCACCAGCATGGTGACCATAAGGGGAATGGCGACCCAGCGCACCGCAAGCCCCACCACCAGCAGCATGGCGCCCAGCACCTCGGTACCGGTGACCAGTGCGGCCATCAGCCAGGGCACGGGCAGCCCCAAGCCCCAGTCCGGATTGCCGAACCACTCCACGGTACTCGAGAAGCCCGAAACCTTGTTGGTGCCGGCCACCCAAAATACCGGTGCCAGGTAGAGGCGTACCGCCAGCGGTCCGAGAAAGTCCGCGGCGCGCAGGACATCCAACTGGTCCTGGAAGAAGTTCAGCAGGAATACGACGGGGCGCATGGTAGGCCCTCCCTTCTGTTGTTGTCGCGACGAAGCCGAGGTCTAGCAGGATGTCGAAAAAGGCAGGATGGTTTTCTCAACGCGGGACTGTACACAGGATGACATCCCGCGCCTTCATGTCGTTCAGGATCTGCATCCCGAGGTATAAGAAGTATAAATGGAGGTATAGGAAGTATAAATGGCCTTTTGGGCCGGTGGCACCCGTTCCTCGCCTGCCTTGTAACCTGCAGACCGCCCCCGATGCGAACCGGAAAACAACCCCGAGATGATCGCATGTCTCGGCTAGCATCCACGCCGAGGACCGGGGCGCGGGTGCGTTCTTCGGCGTGACGCCGACCCTCCGGCGTCGCAGCCGCAGATCATTGTGGTTCGCTCATCTCGGTCAGTCGAACCGCTCGCGCTGCGGCCGCGCTCTCCAGGGATGGTGTTTGTTACCCATCGCTGACATCACGTCTTTGATTTCTACGTTCAGTGTTTGGGCGGAGCCATCACTGAAGTTCAGTGTCAGATCGATCTGCGCACCGGTGATCAGACTCTGGTTCAGACCGATGAGCATGATGTGCAGACCGCCCGGTTCAAGAAATACCTTTTCATTACCCTCCAAGGTTATCTGTGGAATCTTACGCATCCGCATAACCCCGTCAACATGGCTATGAGTATGCAGTTCAACCACGCCTGCGACGGAGCTTGAGGCCGATTGCAGAGCAACCTGCTCGTTGCTGGTGTTTTTCAGTGTCAGGAATACGGCGCTATTTGGCTGGCTCGGCGGCACGGCGCGGGCGTAGGCATCGGACACCTGAACTTCTGCCACAGCAGCGCTGGACAGGGTGAGTGCGGTCAGCAGGGCTATAGGTTGTTTCATACTGTTTCCAGTTAACAGGCGGCTTGCATTTCCTATCCCTATCCGTAGGCAAGCGAACAGGATATATGGTATTCTGAAGTAGCGAAAGGCGAGCGGGGATAGAGAAATGCCGGTACGCGAAATTCTAGTCGAAGAAGTCATGAATCCGGATGTGTTGACTGTAAAGCCGGGTACCACCACCATGGATGCTTTGCGCCAGATGGCCGCGAAGCATGTGGGCTCCATTGTGGTTATGAAAAATAAAAAGCCCATGGGTATTTTTACGGAGAGAGATCTTCTGTACAAGGTTGTTCTCGCGGGCAAGAATCCTGAGCAAACACCGGTGCGCGAGGTGATGACGCGCAATGTGGTCTCCATTGCCCCGGACAGGTCCGTGGAGTCGGCCATGAATAAGATGGCGCAGGGCAGCTTCCGCCATCTGCTCGTTGCCGACGACGGAGATGACATCCAAGGGATCGTTTCCATCAAGGACCTTGCTCGAGCGCTTCAAATGCAGCTGATCGCCGGCCGACGTCCGGCGGCGGAATGGCCTGATGAGCGCATCGCGGGGGAAGAGCGAGCCCGCCATACGCCAACGCGAGCGGCTAAACCGCGCTGAAGGGTGCCTTGAGGGTCCTGGAGACCTATCTGATGCTGGCACGCGAAGACGACCGGGACCATGCGCGGGCGCCGGACTGGGACCTGGCTGC
>JGI12109J20283_10288914_pt1 | contig 15320 bp, 10 predicted proteins | sample ElkSlonscriptome_12_FD_20283 | JGI IMG/M metagenome (IMG submission 20283) | reverse complement strand
GGCTGCCCGCGGTTGACGCAACGAGCGCTCGCCGCCACTTTCATTTTCAAAATCGTACTGCGCATTGAATCCGAAGCGCGTAGCCTGAAAATCGTAAGTTGCGTTGACGGTCAGGTCGAAGCCGTCGTCGGTTTGTTTAAACACCTCGTCGCGTATCTCGCGCGCCTGGCCTTGCCCATTCAAAACACGTTCGTCGGCGTCCAGGATGAATTGTGATCGTGACGCGCTGGCACCGAGCGTGTAGCTCAACGCACCGGTTTGGTCGGAATAGCTGATTGTTCCAGAGGGCAAGATTTGTGGATCTGGGTGCGGACTGGCCGCCGTCAGCGCCCAGGTGCCGGTCGCGCCGCTGTCTTTGCGAATAACATCGGCTATCACGCTCTGGCCTCTGAGATCCGTGCCGCCGACCTGACCTCGAATAACCACAACCCGCTCAACATCGGCCGCCGGAATTTTCGACAGTAAATCTGACGGCGATTCACTCTTGGCCGAAACACGCTCACCGTTAATCAGAATATTGCCGGCTGTACCGCCAAACCCGCGCGAGCCGCTGTCCCCGTTATCGAGGCTGAAGCCGGGCAGATTATTGACCATGTCCAGCGCGGTCACTGGCGCGTAGGGATCGAAGAAGACGGCCTCGTAGATCGTTTCACAGCTCGCGTCATTACACTCGGCCACTGGCGAGCTGGGATCTGGATAAACGTTTTCGGCCACGACTGGGCCAGACCAGGCGTGGCCACCAGTCAGCAGGCCAATGCCGAGGGCCCAAATAAAAACAACCTGCTGCATACCCCTTAGCCTTCGAAATCAGTAAACGCCACGATCTTAAGGATGCGCAGTCGTCATAGCCGCACCCCTTTTGTAACACGAAAGGCCGGGAAGCCCCGGCCTTTCGTTGAGTTCAATCGAGCGACTGTCGCTTATGGATCGCTATCCTCGAATCGATCTTCGAAAATCAACGGCACCAGCGGCGTTGAAAGAATGCACCATTCGTTAACTGTGCCCGTGAAAGTCGATGCCTGATCGCGCACAAATAGTCGCCAAGTGCCAGCGAAGGGAAGGCCTGAGAACGTGCTGAGCTGATCATTTGGCCGGTAGGCCGCCTCGGGAAACGCCTCATTGTTCGGGCCACGATTACAGTCGGTTTGCAGGCTTAAGGGCGCATCATCAGACACGGTGGTGCGAATATTGTTGGCATCGCAGCCAAAACTGCCGTCACCGTCTGTGCGGTCAACCAATTCTATTNTGGTTTCGCTTTCGACATGCTCCAAACTAATCAANAGATCTCCGACCCAATCGTGCTCGATATCGAGACTGACCTCCATTGAATCGATCCGTTCCTCAGCATTGATAACCAGGTCTGTCGCAACGCCGGCTGCTGGACCATCGGGAATTGCCAGGGCCGGCGCAGTGCAGACCAGGCTTGCGGTGGTGAATGAAACCGTCGCTGACCAGTTGCCACTGTCGCAGGCGTTGACAGCGCGAACCCGGACAAAGTGCTCGGAGTTCGGGTCCAATGCCGAGGCCACTCGATGAGAGGTTGAAGGCTCGCTGGCTGAGTACACCAAATTATTGAACGCTGAATCCGTGGCAATTTCCAGATCGTAGCTAGCGGCTGATGCGATTGAACCCCAGCTTATGGTCGGGTTGGTGTTGACGCCGATCGCACCGTCGGCCGGTGCCGAGAGCACCGGAGCACCCGGCGCGCCGTCGGCCAGCGCAATAGTAATAGGCACGGTCTCAGTAAGGTCACCTGAAACGCCGACAATATTGAAGTCCAGCAGGCCTGCGCCTGCGGCACTCAAGTTGCCCAAGGTCAATGTGCTGCTGTCGGGCGGTGTTACTGGATTCGTGGAAAATACCTCGGTTACGCCAGCAGGCAACCCGTCGGTGGTCAGACTCACAGGGTCTGGTAGGCCACCGATCTCGCTGATATCGAGGTTGATCATTACATCGTCAAACCCACATTGGGCAATGGCGGCCGGATCAGCTTCGATAGAGAACTCGATATTGCCGACGCCGTCAATAAATTCAGGATTGGTTCCGAGTGGATCAAGATGGTCGCGCATTCGGGTAGTGGGTGTGCCTAGCCCGTCCCAGCCGTGGAACAAGCCGCCGTAGAAATCTGACAGACTCGCACCTGTGGCGCCACAGAACGCCGGGCCGCCGCTGAGCACGCCTATCAGGCGTTGATCAGCAGAATACAGTGGCGAGCCAGACGAGCCACCTTCGGTGACTGCCGGCGGCAGAGCGCCCCCTGGCGGCATATTGGGTAGCTCCGGTGGGTTGGGATGCCAGAACGGATGCCAGTGCACATTGTTTGATCCGGCAATGCTGCCAATCTGAATATTGGTATCAACCCAGGTAATGCGTTTCTCGTCCACGCCCGGGTGATGGATGCTCGCACACAGACCGTCCGTGCTGGCGCCGGGGCCTTGCGCGCAGATGGTTGGCGGTGGGCGGCGATCCCAACCAGACCAATATAAATTCCATTCGGTTTCTGGCTCATCGTTGACTTCAACCAACATCATGTCCGAGCATTCGTCACCGACCCCGCCCGGGCATGATGCGCCGCTGAACGGATTGCGCGTTGCGGCCAGAAAGGTTGTGCCAGAACTTGACTGGTTGGGGTCCGGAGGATTGACCTGGGAGCCGGAAGAATCGCCAGGTCGACGACAGGTTGGCCATTCGTAATTCCAGAAAATGACGACGTTTGGAGCATCGCTGGGCCCGATGCAGTGGCGGGCGGTCATAAACAGCATGCGTCGGTCATTATTGGTGTTGTTGACCAAGGAACCGGTACAAAAATCCACACCGTTGACTTGATAAGCACCTACTGATTGACGCGGCAGGTTCCAGGGATCATCTTCGCTCAAACAGGCGACATCCTGATTGCAGGATCCAGACCGTGCTCCACCCAGCGTGCTGCAAGATTGTTTGCCAGTCCCATCCAGGTCATCCAGGACCTGTTGATAGCCTGGTGCCTTTGAACCAAAGCCACGGTACCCATGGCTGACTTGTTGGACAGTCAGACTGAACTGCTCGCGCAGGCGGGTCGGCATGCTGACCTCGACCACCGCGCGCGCTCCATACAGGTTGGGCGTCCAGAATTGACCGTGCGGCTGGTTGATCTCGGAACCGTAAGGTCCGATCACTTTGTAGGTGTCGACGACTTGTTGGCCTGCGGCCTCAGGACTGTAGATAAAGAGCTGACTGCCTTGGGGCATTTGAACATCTCGAAAGCCGAAGTTGATCAACGTGGCACCAGCCGCCTCAAATCGAAGTCGCCACACGCTGATCTCACCGATCTCGTCCCAGTGGCCAAAGCGTTCGGTGCTCAGGACCACCTCATGGGGGAAGGCGAAGCGGGTGGTTCCATCGCTGGATTCGCGTGTGGCATCGGCTTGGGCCAAAACATCAAGATCAAGCGCTTTGAATCGAATTTGCTCAACTTCATTCAGCGGAGCGATAGTTCCTCGATCGAGGTTGAAGCTGAACGGCGCTTCGTGCTCGGCAGCATGCGTCGTACTGCTTAATAGCGTGAACAATAATATCGACAAAACTCGTCTCATGAAAAAATCCTGATTAATAGCTATAAATCATCGTAATTCAATTTTCCAAGTAGGTGTAGGCCGACAGTCCTTCGGCCAGCAGGCGTTCAAGGGCTGCGGCCTGTTCGCTATCAAGGTTGGCGGCGGCTACGCGAGCACGGCACGCTGTCATCAAGTCGCGGGCATCAAATCCGACCAGGTTTAAAACAGCGTCGGCTGAGTCACCGGCTTTTGCATTGGCCAGGCGCATGTCATCGCGTTCTATCCAGACATCCACGCTGTCGGTATCGCCAAACAAATTATGAATATCGCCCAGCGTTTCCTGGTAGGCGCCGGTCAAGAACAATCCGAGTAGATAGGGTTCGCCGTGCTTGATGGCGTGCACGGGCAGGGTGGTTTCGAGCAATCCTCGATCCACATACTGGTCAATCCGGCCGTCGGAATCGCAGGTCAAATCTTCAAGCACTGCGCGCTCGCTGGGAGTTTCATTGAGTCGTTCGAGAGGCGTGATGGGAAACACCTGATCAATCGCCCAGATGTCGGGCAGGGACTGGAAGATCGACAGATTGATGAAATACTTGGACGAGCGCTGGTAGCGAATGCGTTCGGCCAGTTCGCGGTGGCGGCGGTGTTCAGGATCGAGCTGGCGGGCGACGCGCTCTAGAATGGCGTGGTGCATCGGTTCCAGTCGGGCCCGATCGGCGAGCGATAGATCGCCGTAGAGAAATAAGTTGCGGCCTTCTTCGAGCAGATGTTCGGCCTCCAGATAGCTTTCTTCCGGCTCGTTTTCATCGGCCTGTTGCAGCGCTTGGTGCAGGCTGGTGATCAGCGCGTGGTCGCTCTCCTTTGGCGCGTCAGCCCGTGCTGAGGGTTTTTCCGATTCGGTGACATTGGTGATTAATACTGCGTGATGGGCGGTCAACGCGCGACCGGATTCAGAAATCAGGTCCGGCATGGCAATGTCATACTCACGACACAAATCGGCAATACTGCTGACCATGGTCTGGGCGTACTGATTCAGTGAGTAGTTCATTGAGCAGAAACTGCGCGTGCCGCCGCCCTCGTAATCCACCCCTAAGCCACCACCGATATCGAGCAGCCGGATATTGATGCCAAGCTTGATCAGTTCGACCAGATAGCGCCCGGCTTCGCGCACGCCGTGCTGAATATCGCGCAGGTTGGACAGCTGCGAACCCATATGAAAGTGCAGCAGACCCAGCCAGTCCAGGCAGCCACCTTCGCGCATGGCCTCGATCAACTCCAGAACCTGGGCCGCCGACAGGCCGAACTTGGCCCGCTCACCCCCGGTGTTTTGCCAATTGCCAGCGCCCAGCGAGGACAAGCGCAGGCGCAGGCCAACCGTAGGCGTAAGCTCCAGGCGTCTCGCTTCGCGCTCAATCAAAGCCCATTCGCCTGGTTTTTCGATCACGATGACGGGTTTCAGGCCAAGCTGAATTGCGCTCAAAGCCAATCTGATAAACGCGGCATCTTTGTACCCGTTGCAGATCAACAGGCTGCCAGGCCGTGCTTCTGCCAGAGCGGCGATCAATTCAGGCTTGCTGCCCACTTCCAGCCCCATACCGTCGACCTGGGCCAGGGTTCGAACGACGCTGGCCTGTTGATTCACTTTGATCGGATAAACCGCTGTGTAGTCGCCTGCGTAGCTGTTTTGATCAATGGCAGTTTGAAATGCCTGCATGAGCTGTGAGGCGCGGCTTTCAAGAATTTGCGGGAATCGCAGCAAAAGCGGTAGCCGCAAGCCCTGTTTATCGGCATTGCTAGCAACCTCGATCAACGCTCGGCCGGCGCTGGCCTTGCCTTCCGTATGGACGCACAATCGACCGTCATCATCAATGCTGAAATAGCCATCTGCCCAGCGTTTGATCGCATAGCGTTTGCGGTTTTGTTCAACGCTGGAATCGCTTTTTTCTGTGGGCTTGGAAACGCTCATGGCGCGATTGTAGCGCGAAGCTTTGCGCTACCATGCCAGGCATCGGTCACACGGGGTGCATTTCATGCTCTCAGACACAGAAAAGTGGTTTACGGAACATCATCAGGACGCTGGCTCGGCCTGGTCACTGGTGGTTGAAACGCGCTTGGCCCATGCCATCACCGACTATCAAACGATTGAAATCTACAAGACCCGCGATTGGGGCAATCTGATGGTGATTGATGGTTTTGTGATGTTGACCACCCGCGACAATTTTCTCTACCACGAGATGCTGAGCCACCCGGCATTGTTCTCGCACCCAAGCCCGAAGCGCGTGCTGATTATCGGTGGCGGTGACTGCGGCACGCTGTCAGAGGTGCTGCGACACGACGCGATTGAGTCGTGCACACAAGTCGAGATCGACGAACAGGTAACGCGTCTGTCGGAGCAGTATTTTCCTGAGCTGTGTCAACGCAACATCGACTCGCGTGCGCGGCTGCTGTTTGACGACGGGCTGGCCCACATCAAGCGCCTGGCGCCTGGATGTGTCGACATTATTATCGTCGATTCGACTGATCCCATTGGTCCTGCAGAAGGTCTGTTCGGCCCCGGATTTGTTGAAGACTGCTATCGGGCGCTGGCCGACGGCGGTATTCTGGTTCAACAAAGTGAATCGCCGCTGCTGCATGGTGAACTGATAAAGGGGATTCGAGGCAACATGCAGGCGGCTGGTTTCAGCGCTATCAAAACGCTCGGCTTTCCCCAGCCTTGTTATCCATCAGGCTGGTGGTCAGCAACTCAAGCGCGCAAAGGAGGAGAAATCAATGCTGTCGGGCCCGAGCGTTTTGCGGCGGCCAACCTGACAACCCGCTATTTCAACCCGGATGTGCACCGTGGTGCGCTGGCAACACAGTGGGAGCAGTTCGATATTGATTAAAAAGGATTGCCGACCAGGACTGGCCGGCAATCAGAAGATTTCGGACTGAAGCGTCCTTGCGAATTAACTTTCGCTATTAACCTTCACAATCAACTTTCGCTATCAACTTTCGCTATCAACTTTCGCAATCGCCGATCCGGCGGCCGTCCAGGGTGACGGTCATTTGCATCGGTCCCATCGGGCTTTCCATATCGCCTTCGACCGTGCCTTCCATGGTGTCACCATTAAACTCCATGGTTGCGGTCATGGTCATCGCCATGCCACCGCTGTCGCATTCCATGCTGTAATCCATGCCGTCAGAGCGCATGTCACGTTCGGTGATAGTGCACCCTTCCATATCTTCCATGAAGTCACCGTTATTGATGTCTTCTTCGGTGATACAGCTAGTTGAGGTGTCGGACTGGTCTGGAATCGGAAATTCGGAGGTAAACGTTACGGTGCTGGTATTTTCCCATTCACCGGGTTCGATGTTCGGGGTGTCAGCTGCTGCGCTCAGGGCGACGCTGGCGCACAAAGCGGCAATTGCAAAACGTGTGATCATGATTTTGATCTCCTTAAGCTGGGATCGTTTTTGGACGGTCCGAGCAGCACGGCCGCACGGACGTTTCAATTTGGCCAGGACATTGAATCAATCAATATCGAAAAAGCCGTCGATTGAGGATTGTAACCGGTGCGGATGATTTGGGCCAAGCCGCATTAAAAGCGGCTCCCTAGTCGAATGACAAGCAGCGTGGCAGACGCGAGCCTGTAGTCACTCTGCAGACATCAGCTGGATCGAATTCAATCTCCAGGCGAACTTGACGATCAACACTCTCCGTTCCGCGGCGATAGGGTTCAAATCGCCACTGTTCAATCGCCTCAACCGCAGCCTCTCCAAAGCGCCAGCCCGCTGGACTTTCCTCGATTATGCTAACGCCCTGAACCTGACCGCGTCGATCGACGGTGAAGGCAAGTTCGACCGTGCCATTAATGCCGCGGCGGAGTGCACTCCGTGGAAAATCTGGTTGAAGCTCACGGATCAATTGCCCGCCGCTCAAGGGAGGCGGCTCAATCGCCACTGGAATTGATGCGGCAGCGTCTTCGACGAGCGCTGGTGCAGTAGCAGGCCGCATGGCAAGCTCAATCGCGTTTGGCTCCAATACACTCTGTTGTACGGAATCTGCCTGGCTGGTCGGCGCATTTATTTCAGCAGGTTCAATAACGCTCGAAGCTTCGGGCGCTTCAGTTGCTTCAGAGCGACTGGCAGATGTTGAAGGTGGCTGCAGCGTAACTTCAGAATCTACTTCAGAGCTGCTCGGCGATGGTGCGATTACCGATGAGGTGTCGGAGGCGCTTTCGGCGTCTGAATTTTCGAGCAATTCACCGGCGAAGTCGTCGGTTGCAGAGGTCTCGATTTCAGAGGCCGCTGATCGAGATGATGTCTCAGAAGGTGATTCGACGACCGTTTGCGCAGGTGCTTGGGCAACTGCTTCTGACGGGGTTTGCACTGATGACAACGCGGAATCTGGCAGTTGCTCGAACGTAGAATTGGCGGCCGCATTGTTGTCCTGAGGTGGCATTAACCACGTAGCGATAGTGCTGGCGGCCAGCAGGATGCCGACGACAACGGGTAAGGTCACGCCAAGCTGGCGTCGCGTGCGCGAGCCCTCCACCAATCGACGAATTCGACCGACGATCTGGCCGTCGTGCATGCCCAGCGCGAGGCGGTTGCCTGGTTGGCGCAAGTGCTCCAATGTGGCCAGCATTTCGACATAAGCCAATCGATTCTGAGTTGAACTGACGGCCAGGTCATCGCAGGCATTTTCTCGCTCGATGCGGATTTGCCGCGACACCAGGGCGACCATGGGATGATAGAACAAAAGGGTTTCGATAACGGTCTGGAACAGATTGACCAGATGATCGTGGCGCCGAATATGGGCCAGCTCATGGGCCAGGATCATCTCGATCTGGGCTGGGTCCAGGCGCGTAAGCAGGGCCGGTGGAAACAGGATTAGCGGCTTGATCCATCCGATCACTACCGGCGAACTGATCCGTTCTGATGCGGCCAAACCGACCGACTTTCCAACCGCCATGGTTGCGCGCAGGCCATCGAGAACGGGTTTGAATCGAACCAGTGGCTCATAGTTGGCGGAACGGCGCAGCTTGCCGATGTAGTGCCAGCCCATAACTAATCGTGCTGAGAGCAAGATAACGCCGGTTAACCATCCAGCGACGGTCCAGGCCAGCAGTGTTGGTGCTTGACCTTCACTGGTCGCATTGACAATCAGGCTCATTAGCGCTGCTTGCTCCGGATTGGCAAGCGATGGGGCTTGGTTGCTTCCGCCATTCAAATAGACAAAGGTCAACACTGGCGTCACGGCTAGCAGGAGCAGGGTGCCCACAGCCATGTTGTAGCGAGTTTGAGCACTGGCCGTGCGAGTTGCCAGCAGCGCGAGCCAAAACAGCAGGCCGATTAAAAGGCCCTGCCAGACGAAGTGCAATAACGTAAGCCCGATCTGTTCAACGATCTCGTAGTTCAATAGCGCCATGAGTTTACGAATCCCCGTTGCCGTCGTCGGATTGTTTTTGCAGCTTTTGAATCAGGCGATCAATTTCGGCCAGCTCATCTGGATTGGCCGGACGCGATAGCCCGAGGGCCTGCATCACCAGCCGGGAGGCTGAGCCTTCATAGACCCGAGACATAAAATCGTCCAGCATGACTTGCTGAGTTTCCTGTTCGCCAATGAGTGGCTTGAACACGTGCGCGCGCTGTGAATCATCGCGTTCCACCAGACCCTTCGCGTGCATGATTTGCATTTGCTTGAGCGTGGTTGTGTAGGTCAAGCCTTGTTCGCTGGCGATGCGTTCATGAACTTCACGCACGGTCGAAGGGCCAGCACTCCACAGTGACTTGAGAATTCGGAGTTCGGAGGGCGTCGGTGCAGGCAAGGTGGTCAAAACCTTAGCTCCTTTAAGGTTCCGTGGGGATCCGGAAAATGTCCGCGAGACAATCCACGAGACAATCCAGATGACAAGAACGATAGAGTTCGTAACTTGAAGCAGATTAGCCTGCCGGCCTGCTACTTGTCAATCTGCGCCGTGTAGCAAGCGCCCCGCCGATGCCTGTCGCGTCGGCGGGGAGTTTCAGCTCACAGTTGCTCGGTCAGAATTCTCCGCGCAAACCAAAGCGGACGTTTCGGCCCGGCAGTGGCGTGAAGTCACGCAGGAAAGACGTGTGCACGCGCGCTTCGTTGTTGCCCAGGTTATGTCCTGATACGTAGGCTTCCATTGGCATCGCGCCAACGTTGAAGGCATAAGCAAGGCGCGCGCTGATCAAGTTGTAGCCGGGAGTTTCAGACTCAAATTCAGCGACGTTGTCTTGACGGAACACGCGCTGCCAGTCCAGTCCAGCACGCCAGGAACCGCGGTACCAATTGATGCCGCCCGTCAGGCGTTGGGGTGATATGCGCGGCAAGTTGCCGCCGCCGACCAGCTCGCCGCGAACCAGGTCATAGCCTGCTACAAAATCGAAATCGCCCAGCGAGGTGTCATGCAGCTGCCAGGTAGCCTGGGTTTCAAAACCATAGACGTCAGCATCACTCTGGGTCGCCACGCGCAGCGCAAAGCCATCGACTTCCTGGCCGGTTTCAGCCAGATAGATAAAGTCATCAATCTGCTTTAAGAACAGATTGACTTCGAAATCGAAGCGTTCGCTGTGACGATGCAGTCCGAGATCCCAGGAGAGAGTAGTTTCACGCTCCAGGTTTGGATCACCGATTTCAAAGCTGAACGTCGCCAAATGAGCGCCGTTGGAAAATAACTCAGAGGCCAGTGGTGCGCGTTGGGTGCGTGATAGATCGAACGAGCTTTGCCACAGGTCGTTCATCGACCACACGGCACCAACGCCGAAGGAATAGTTGGTGAAATCGCGGCTGTTGCGGCTGAAGTCGAAGTCGGGTATTCCATCATCGTGACCGTGGTCATCATGATGATCGTCATGATGATCGTCGTCGTGGTCGTCATGGTGATCGTCATCATGATCGTGGTCCGCCATGCCGCTAAAGTCGGCTTGAACATCAAACTGTTCAATCCGACCGCCGACGCTCAAAGTGACGTCGCCGAATTCACGTTCCTGGAGGAAAAACAGCGCCAGGCCCTCGGTTGAGTTTGGTGGAATGAAAGCCTCTTCGCCAATGGCCCGAAAATCTTCATCGTTGTACTGCATGCCGACCGCGCCGCTGAAACCAAAGATGGCTTGGTTTTCCAGCTCTAGCCTGGCCTGGACCGTTTCGACATCAAAGGTCGTTGGGGAATGCTCGTGCTCGTGATCGCCATCTTCATGATCCTCATCGTGGCCATGGTCGCCACCTTCCATTTCGATTTCCTGGTGGACATAGTCATTGATGCCGAAACGGAAGGCAGCGCGATGAAAGCCAGGTAGCGGCTGGTCGAGACCGGCGCTAAGATCGAATCGCTCTTGTTGCAGCTCAATGAATGCGAACTCTTCCTCCTCGCCGTGCTCGTCGCCATGATCTTCTTCATGATCGTGGTCGTCATGATCTCCGTCATGACCGTCGTCGTGACCATGGTCTTCGTCGCCGTGGCTGTGCGGGGCCGGAATGCCGTAGTCGGTGTCGAAGCGATGAATGGCGGCGCCGATAAAGCCGCGCTCGCCGATCCAGCTCAGGCCAATCGTGCCTGACTGGCTTTCGACGAAGCTATTCGGCAGCAGGCCACTTTCGCCTTCGTGGTCATGGTCGTCGTCGTGGTCATGATCGTCGTCGTGGTCGTGATCTTCATCATGCCGTTCTGCCATGCCGGGAATTTCGTAGTCGTCGGTTTCGCGCCAGGCGCCGTCGACATGCCAGGCCAGGTTGCCGGCAGCACCGTTGAATCGGACCACGCCTGAACGTTCATCGGCCACCGTGTCGCCGCGAATTTCATAGCGGCCCATGAACGGCGCATCCGGCAAGGTCTCGGCAATGCGATTATCAATCAGGTTGACCACGCCGCCTGAAGCGCCAGTGCCGTAAAGCAGCGTCGCCGGGCCGCGTAGAATTTCGATCTGATCGACCAGCAGCGGCTCGTAGGCAATCGCGTGATCAACGCTGGGGGCTGAGGCATCACCGACACCCAGTCCATCTTCAAGAATCCCGACCCGCGGACCGCCCAGACCACGAATAATCGGCCGGGCAGCACCCGGACCGTAATAACTGGAGTGCACGCCCGGTTCGTTGGCCAGCGTTTCACCGATGGTCATGCCGCGACGATCATCCAGTGCCTGGCCGGCCAGCACGGAAATCGGCTTGGCTGATTCCAGCGCGCTGGATTCATACGGCAGCGCGCGGACTTTGACCGTTTCCAGATCAATGCTGTCGTCATGGTCATGGCCCTGATCGGTCGTTTGGGCGCTGGTTTGGTCAACGTCGGTGCCACTTTGCGCCAGGGCCACGTTGCTGCTTAAAGCAATAGATACGGCGATGAATAATAAATTTCTATGGAAGGTGGGCGTGTGCATGAGGTGCTCGCTTGGGATCATTGAGTAGGTCAATCCACGAATGTTATATCATTCCAATAGCATTCAGCAAGACTTTCATGTAACGCTTAGCGTCGTCGCAGCCACTCGCGCAGATCTTCAAGTCCAGATTGACTGGTTGCGGTGCCAGGTTGGAAACCGGGCTGGAACGGGATCAGGTCGTCTCGAGCGAGCTGATGCGCGTCAAAGCTGATTAGATGTACCGGCACGTCATTGCTGCTCTCCGGTCCGGTAATTAGAGTTGCCGGTTGATGGTCGCCGACCAACATGAGCACGCCGTCCGGCGGCAGCTTGTGGGCCGCCCATTGCAACGCTGCACTCAGGCTGTAGGCCAGTGACTGCGGATACCGCGCACGCAGCAGAGCGCGATCGCGCAGGTAAACCAGGCGATCACGTGGCGGAGGGGTCCAACTCGGCCAGGGCTGGGGTTGATCCAACAGCTGCCAGTCATCGAGCAGCGGTGGGCCGGCCAGCCACGGCGCGTGCGAGCTGATTAACAACACCAAACTGAAAACCGGCTCGGCGTGCTGCGAGCGAATGCTTTGGCCGTAGCGATGCAGGGTGATTTGATCAGGAATACCCACCCAGCCTGCGCTCGGTCCGCGATAGTTGAGTGTCGCTGCCGGGTAGAGGGCTTTAAATCCCAACGCCTCGGCCTCGGGCCAGGGTCGAACAATCGCCGGGGCAACCACCAGCGGCGTGTGACCGGTGGCGGCAAAGTCGTTGGTCAGAAACTGTTGGCCCGATTTGAGTATTTGGTCGTAGGCGAAGTCGTTATTGATGCGCTGGCCGCTGAGCAGGCTGGCATGGGCTAACCACGATTGACCACCGCGAATCGGCGAGCGCAGGCGGGTGCTGGTGACCTGAAGCCCGGCGGCGTCCAGATCGCCCTCGAACGCATCAAGAAGTGGCTTGATCACGGCTCGATAGTCTGTTCGTGACCAAGCCGTCATGCCGTAGGATTCGATAAATACCACCACCACGTCACGCCCGGCCAGTGCGGGAATCGCCTGGGCCTGCAGCTGGTCGGAGCTGGCGCGTTCGATCAACTGGCGCTGATCGGCCAGCGTGGTGGCGATTTGATTGGTTTGAGCGCTGACCATCTGAATCAGGGCCGGGCGCGCAATTGAATCGAGATTCAGCCAGGTGCCAGCAGCCAGAGTGATCAGCGCCAGCAGCGCAAGCAGGCCGCACCACGCGGGGCTCAGCGCGCGCTGCAATAGGCTGATCAGTGCGTGCAGGGCCCAGACGATCAAAGCCACCGATCCGATTGCGCCCAGCGCAATCGCGAAGGCCACCCACGGGCCCAGACTGCCGGACAAGAAGTGATACCCGGCGCGCAGCAGCAAGGGGTCGAGCAACAGATTCAGCGGCCGACCGAGCACGTCATGGACCAGCGCATTGCCGCTCAATGTCAGCAAGCTGAAACACACGACCACAGCCAACAGCCAGCGCGCCAGACTTGAGGAAAATAGAGCGGCTAGCAGTGGTAACAGCAGCACTTCAGGAACCAGCCAGACGCTGAGCGCGCTGCCGTCGCGCCACCACAGCGGCAAGACCAGCAGGGCATTGATGAGAAGCAGACACGCCAGTCCTGAAACGCTGCGCGAAGCATCTGTTCGATCAGATGATGACGTGGTCGGCATGGCGTTGAGGCAGAATTGAGCAATGCGCACCATGCCACAAATCCTGCCGGTCATTCAGTGAACCTCGCTCTCGACTTGAAGCATTACTGGGGCTTGCTGAAGTCGCTTTGGATCTATCGACGACCCGGTCGCCTCAGCGGTCTGATGACACTCTATCGCCCGCTGGTACCCGAGGATGGATTGGTGTTTGATGTGGGCGCGCACCTGGGGGATCGAACTCGGGCGTTTCGACGCCTGGGCGCTCGGGTAGTTGCGCTTGAGCCCCAGCCCGGCCCGCTGGCCTGGCTGCGCCGGTTTCACGCGAGCGATAGCGCGGTTGTTATCAAAGACTGCGCCGTCGGCGCACAGCCGGGGCGCGCGCAGCTGGCCTTGAGTCGCAGTCATCCGTCGGTAGCAACCCTCAACGCGAGCTGGGTCGACGATGTCCAGGCTGGACATTCTGGCTTTGAGCGAGTTCGCTGGGACGATCAGATCGAGGTTGAAGTCACCACCCTGGACGCGCTGATCGAACAATACGGCCGTCCCGATTTCATCAAACTGGACATCGAAGGGCACGAAGCCGAAGCCCTGGCCGGGCTCAGTCAGCCGGTCTCCGGCCTGTCGTTTGAGTTCGTGCGCGGCACGCTGGATCGCAGCCTGGCCTGCATTGATCGGATCGAGGCGCTGGCACCGGCTACTTACAACGCCGTGGCCGGTGAGCAACGCCGCTGGCGCTTCTCAAGTTGGCAGAGCGCCGATGAAATTCGCGCCTGGCTGAGCGCTGGCGCTGATAACCTGGCGTCCGGCGATATTTACGCGAGGATGGAGACATGACCTCAAAAAAAGTCTACCAATGGACAAATCTCACCAGCCCCGAGCTGGATCAAATCGCCAGTCCTGATGCGGTCGCGCTGATGGTGCTGGGCGCGATCGAACAGCACGGCCCGCACCTGCCGCTGGCCACCGACCTGATCATTGGCGACGGCCTGCGAGATGAGCTGCTGACTCACCTTGATTCTGATCCAGACGTGTTTGTGCTGCCCTCACTAGCCCACGGCGCCAGCTTGGAACACGCTTCATTTAATGGCACGCTCAGCCTGCCGCCCGAGCTGGTCGGTCGCATCATCGAATCCGTGGGTGAGTCCATCGCGGCTAGCGGAATCCAGCGCCTGGTTCTCCTCAACGCCCACGGTGGTAACCACGCCACCATCGACAGCGCCGCGCTGAACTTGCGCAAATCCTGCGGTCTGCTGGTGGTCAAAGCCAACTACATGCGCCTGCCTGCCCCGGATGATGTGCTCGACGCCCAGGAATTGCGCGAAGGCCTGCACGGCGGCCTGGCCGAAACCGCCATGATGCTGCATCTTGCTCCCGAACTGGTTCGCCGCGATCACCTGCAGCATTTTCCGATGCGCGAACACGCCCTTGATCACGACAGGCTCATCCGCCCAGCCGGTCGAGCGCCCTGGGCCTGGCTAGCCGAAGATCTCAATCCCCAAGGCGTCGTCGGCCACGCCGACCAGGCCACCGCCGAGATCGGCAAGCGTCTGATCGAACACTACGGAAAACTGCTGGCCAGAATTGTTCATCAAACAGCAGCGATGGAATGGTCACCTGATTGATGTGTGCCTTGATTAACTAATTTGACTATCTTTAGCCCTTGACGCTCGCCGAGTATCGCAGGGCTGCTCGGATAAGAAATTTCGTTGTCTGACCGCAGCGTAGTGGAGGGAGTTTAGAAATTTCCCGATCAGACCGAGAA
>JGI12109J20283_11339850_pt1 | contig 15338 bp, 12 predicted proteins | sample ElkSlonscriptome_12_FD_20283 | JGI IMG/M metagenome (IMG submission 20283) | reverse complement strand
CGGCACGGAGCGCGCGCGGCACCTTGCTCAGATCGGGGACCTCGCGCCGCAGGTCCAGGATTTCGGTCAGACTGCCGCCGATCTCCATCGGCTCCCCCTGGGCCGCCGTGGCCAGCACCAGGCCGAGGCTGTAGATGTCCGAGCGACCGTCAACCTGGCCGCCGTGGTCCCCCAACTGCTCGGGCGAGGCGTACCGGTACTTGCCGGCGAAACTGCCGCCGATCACCGTGGCCACCGCCTCTTGACGGGCAATGCCGAAATCGATGATGCGTGGCTGGTCGAGCTTGCCTTCGTGGAACAGGATATTGTCGGGCGAGATGTCCCGGTGCACGACGCCGCGCTGGTGGACCTCGTCGAGGGCGGCGGCCAGCTTGTCGCGCAGCAGGCGGATCTCGTCATCCGTGAAGGTCCGTTCGCCGATCAGGTCCTTCAGCGACGGCCCGTCCACGTATTCCATGACGATGAACGGGTGATTGTGCTCATCCAGAAGCAGGCCACGGTAGCTGACGATCACCGGGTTTTTGATGGACTCCAGGATCCCCGCCTCGCGCCGGAACAGTTCGATGATGCTTTCGTCGCTGGCGAACTCCGGTTTGATCATCTTGAGCGCGTAGGGGCGCCCATTGAACAGGTGTTCCGCACGGTACACCTCGCCCATGCCGCCGGTGGCAACCAGGCGTTCGATGACGTAGGTGTGGGAGAGGATGGTGCCGATGGGGATGGTGCCACCGGACGGCCGGAGGGCACGGCCCCCGCCGGCGACACCCGGCTTCGAGACGACGGTTCCGTCGTCATCGGGCGGGGCGGATTCGCCGGCTCCGCGTCTTGTCTCTGACGTCTTCGCCTCCCTCGTCCCATGAGCCTCCCACCGGGGCTTCGACCCTGGTGGTGGTGGTGCCGCTTACGGCACCGCCAGTGTGGCGCGGGACGGTGTCCCGTTCAACACTGACGATGGTTGAGGGTCCCGGCGCGGGGCGCTTACCGTGCCAGCACGAAGTCCGTGCCCCGGCTGATGCCCACCGGCGTCACCATGGTCCGGCCGGCGATGCCGCCGCGGGTCGCCGCGTGGGCCAGCAACTGCTCCTCCAGCTTCTGCACCACCACGGGCACGGCATCCTCGACGTAGCTCTTGATCTCGACCACCGTCACCTGGCCGTCCCGGGGCGCGCGGTCGGCGCGGCGCACCCCGCCGCCGGCGCCGAAGCCTTCCAGGAAGGCGTAGGTAAACAGGCCGTGCCCCAGGATGTCGTACTCGGGCGCCTCCTGCCCGGCCCGGGCAGCGGTCAGAACATGCACCCCGGTCTCGCGGCTGAGCGAGTCGAGGAATCGCCGCTGTTCGAAGCCGTCGAACTGGCTCAGCGCCGCGCCGGCCCCGCAGGCATCGACCAGCAGCAGCATTTTCTGCGCCGGAATGCGTCGCAGCAGGTCGGCCAGTTCCTCGGCCGAGATCCCCTGGCTTCGCACGCCGGAGGCCGAGGCCTGCGACAGGTCGGCGGGCAGGAAATACCAGTCGCTGTCCAGGGCCTTGCCGTGACCGGCGAGATAGAGGATCAGCACATCGGACGGCGAGATGGTCTGCAGGCTTTGCAGGTGAGCGCGGATGGCGCTCTTCGTGGCCTGACGGTTGGTCAGCAGAGTCTGCCGCACACCCGAATAGGGCGTCCGCACACCGCGCTGGAAGAGCTGCGAGACCGACTGCGCGTCGGCCACGGCGAAGGTCAGGGCGCCCAGCCCGGCGGCCTGATAGGCATTGATGCCCACCGCCGTCAGGTAGAGCTGGCCGCCGCTGACGCCGCCGCCGGAGGCCTGCACGCTGGCGGTGGCCGGGTCGCTGGCCACGCCCTGCCAGCCCAGCGCGACGGCGGAGAAGGCGTTGCGCCCGGGCACCGCCGGGACCGCGAAGGTGACGGTCCGTCCGACCCCATCGCCGGACTCGTTGATGTCGGCGACGATGGCCTCGGGCGGCACACGCTTGTCATTGTTGTAGAGGCGGACGTCGGGCCGCGTGCCGTCGCTGCGGTTGACCGCCTTGACGGTGACGGTCACCGTCTCGCCCGGTGCCACGCCGCCGGAGGGCGAAACGGACACGGTCACCTCGGGCGGCAGACGCACCTCCTGCTGGATGGCCACCGACGGCCTGGTCGACAGCGCCATGCCCGGCTGTACGGATTTGGTCAGAAGGCCGGGTTCAAAATAGGTCTTGGCGAAGCGGTCCACCGGCAGGTCGCCGGCCGGGGTGCTCCAGACCACATCCTCGTAGGTGTCTATGGCGCCGTCGTAACGCCCCTCGGGCGAGACCACGGCCCAGCCGCCGGCGTTGGAGATCATGTGGGCAAGCAGCCGGAAGCTTTGACCATCCAGAACATGGACGGTGCCGTCGCCGCTGGCGGCCAGGATGCGGTCGGGACCGCTGCGCATGGCCACGTCGGTCACTGGCCCGGGCACCGGAGTCGGAAGGCGGGTGGCCTGCCCGCCGGAATGCTTGGCGAGGCCACCGTTGGAATCGCCGGAGACGGCCAGCCCGCCGGGCGCGGCCGACACGGCCGTCACTTCGGCATCGTGGGCACGCGCCTGCGCGATGCGCTGCCCGCTGGCCGCGTCCCAGATCTCGACGGTGCCGTTGGACAGACCCGCCACGACGCGGCCGTCGGCGGACATGGCCAGCGCGCTCACCGGCGCGGCGGGGCGCACACTCCGGCCGGCTCCGGCCGCCCCGATCACCAGCGAGCCGTCGCTGAAGGCCGCCGCGAACCGGCCACCATCATCCCGTGCCACGTGGGTCACGGCGCCCGCGCCCCGGTGCAGCGACTGCGCCTGGCCGCTGGCCAGCGTCACACCGAGCACGGTGCCGTCCGACCGCCCGAAGATCGCCTGGCGCCCGTCCGGCGAGATGTTGACCGACTGGACATTGGATGACGCGGCCGATGGCAGGCCGGCGACCGGCCGCCCGCCCGGCGCTGGCAAGACACGCGCCTGACGGTCGGTCGAACCGAGCAGCACGAAGCCGCCGTTCGGCCCCACATGAATATCGCGCACCGGCCCCATCCCGGCGGCGGTCAGGCGCTGAACCTCCGCGCCCTCGCGCAGGTCCCACAGGGCGATGGCCCCATTGCCCAGCACGGTCGCGGCGTGCGCCCATCCGGCGTCGATATCCAGGCCGCGGACCGCCCCGAGGTTGCCCCGGATTTGCAGCGTGGGCCGGAAGATTGTGCGGGTCTGGCTTTGCACCGCGCGGCCGACGGACCGGGTGCTGTTGCGCAGAACACTGGTCTGGGCCGCCGCGTCATACGCGGCGACCACACCGGCCCCACAGACGAGGACCGCGATCAGGCAGGCCAATGGCGCGGGCGCAAAGCGTCTCATCGCGGGTCCTCTCGTGCGGCGCCCCTGCCGAGGCGCGTTGCGTGTGCGGACAGGCTTGATCCGACTCGCTGTCGTAGCGCGTCGCTTACGAGTCGAGATTGACCAATTCAACCCGCCGGTTGGCCGGAGAGTTCGGCGCCGCCGGGTCCTTCAGCCGCTGCTCGCCGAAGCCCCGCGCCTGCAGGCGCGACGGCGCAATGCCGAAGTTCTCCACCAGGTACGACCGGACCGCCTCGGCGCGGCGTTGCGACAGGTCGGCATTATATGTTTCCCGGCCCGAGGCATCGGTGTGCCCGTAGACGCCGAACCGATAGGTCTTGAGTTCGTCCGACGACAGGGCGCGTCCAATCTGGTTCAGGGTGGCCATCGATTGCGGCAGAATGCGGGCCGAGTCGAACGCGAACAGAATGCTGTCGAACGAGGCCGACAACTGCCCGAGTCCCTCCTCAGGCGACGGTTCCTCCGCCTCTGGCGTCGAATGGACCCGCAGGCCGCGCGTGCGCGGCGACAACATGCGGATGATGTCGTCGGAGTCCATTTCCGCGCCGGACGCCTCTGGAACATCGATCAGGTTGTCGTCGGCCGCCTGGGCGGGCCCGAGGGTGGCGCCTGTCGCGGTCGCCAGACCGACGACCAGAACCATGGCAATGGCACGCGGCAACATGGCTGCACTCCTTGTGATCCGGAGACGTTTGATCCGAGGTCGTGTGATCCGAAGGATCGTGCTCTCGCCGCGCCGCAGCGCCCCCAAGAGGCCATGGGAGGGACCGTTGGGGCGCGCCGGACCCGGCGCGTGGCAGTCGTCGACCTTCAGCCCTTTCACAGTTGCATAGTGGGGAATTATGGCGATTTTGTCACCCCCAAGCGGGCGCCTGACCGGCGGCGGCGCGTTTCAACTCCCGTGAGTTCAGAGATTGCCCATCTGGCGGGCGAGGGCCAAATCATACTCCCCGGTGACCGGCTTCGTCTTACCGTCCTCGTCCATGATCGTAAAGCAGAACTCGAGTTTCGTGAAGTTGAACGAAATGGTCTCTATGGGACGGTCGCCGGACGAATTGGTCGTGTAGCGGGTAACCATTGCATTCCGAAAGATATATTCGGCGACGTTGACATTGTCCAAGTGAGTCGCGACCTGGTGGACTTCAAGATGCGCGCTCGATTTCTTGGTGAACGCCTCCATGAGCAGCGACGCCGAGGCCTCGTCCAGGGCCTTCGTCAGGGTCACGTCAAAAACAACCGTTTCCGATGCCATGCGTTTGGCGGCCGACTGCGACGGTGTGCTGATCGCGCGTTCAAGCCCCCAGTCGAACGTCAGGATATCCATCCAGTCCTTGTGGGTGCCGTGTGTCGCATTGCCCTTCACGGTGCCGTATTTCGCAAAAATCGCCATGACCGTGTCCTTCGTGATGGTGTGAGAGTGCGAACCTAGACCTCGCTGCGGTCCACCACCCAGGGCTCGCGGTCGGCGTCGGCGCACCACTCGATCATGGCCGGCAGGGCGTGAACCGCCTCCACGTACCCGGCGCAGACCTCGTCCAGGGGAACACCGTAGGTGCGGAAGCGGCTGGCCACCGGGGCGAACATCGCGTCGGCGATGGTGAAGCGGCCGAACAGGAACGGCCCGCCGGCGCGGTGATGGGCGCGGCAGTCCCGCCACAGGGTGGCGATTCGATCGATGTCCGCTTGCACGTCCGGCGCCGCATCCATCGCTGGCCGGTCGCGGCGCGTGTTCATTGGCATCGCCCGGCGCAAGGCGGCGAAGCCGGCGTGCATCTCGGCCGCCACCGACCGGGCCACGGCCCGCGACGCCTGGCTGTCGGGCCACAGGCCGGCATCGGGGTGGCGTTCGGCGATGTACTCCAGGATGGCCAGCGACTCCCACACGGTCAGGTCGCCGTGGCGCAGCACCGGGACCGTCCCGGCCCCGGAATGCGCCAGGATGCGGTCGCGGGTGTCCGCTTGGTCGAGCGGGATCACCTCCTCGCGGAACGGAATGCCGGCGACGCGCAGGGCCAGCCACGGGCGCAGCGACCAGGAGGAGTACGTCTTGTTGCCGATGACGAGAATATAGTCTGCCATGGGATGGGGACCTCGGACGGGACAGGAGACCCTCACACTAGCAGGACTTCCCCGACCGGGCACAGACCTTGCGCGCGGCCAGGCGCTGTTGCGAATCGGTGACGGCGGGGTATTATCCGTCGGCCGGACGTTTCCCCGCACCGGCGTTTCCTGCTAAGGGAGCGGACCGGAGCGGTTCGCCCCACCAGACGAATGCCCGGGCCGCCGGCCGTTCCCTCACCGCCCCACCGAAGGTATGCATGGCGTCCAAGACCTCACAGCCCGCCGCCCCCGCCGCCGACGGCGCGCAGGCCGCGCAGGTTCCGGACGACATCGCGCGCCTGTCGTTCGAGGAGGCGCTCAAGGCTCTGGAGGAGATCGTGCAGCGCCTGGAGACCGGCCGCGTCGACCTGGACGCGGCGGTGGCGGCCTACGAACGCGGCGTCTGGCTGCGCAAGCACTGCGAAGCCCGCCTGGGCGAAGCGAGAACCAAGGTGGAACGCATCGGCATCGGCGCCGACGGCGGTCCGTCGACCACCCCCCTGGACGTGGAGTAAGGGCCGCCGCGCCGTCACCACGGGCGCCCGGGCGCCCCGCCCTGCCCCACCCCGGCCCGGCCCGGACCCAGGACACTGACCAAGGAAGACCTCATGCCCGAATCCGGGACCCTGACCGAAGTTGCCACCGACCGCCCCGGCCCCGCCCTGAACGCCGCCATGGCCGAGACCAGCGAGGCCGTGAGCGCCCGCCTGTCCGAGTTGCTGTCGGAGGCCGACGCCCCCGAGGGCCGCGTCATCGAGGCCATGCGCTATTCCGCCCTGGCCGGCGGCAAGCGGCTGCGGCCGTTCCTGGTGGTGCGCTCGGCGGCGCTGTTCAACGTCTCGCCCAGCGCCGCGCTGACGGTGGCGGCGGCGCTGGAGATGGTGCACACGTATTCGCTGGTGCACGACGACCTGCCGGCCATGGACAACGACGACCTGCGGCGCGGCCGTCCCACCTGCCACAAGCAGTTCGACGAGGCCACCGCCATCCTGGCCGGCGACGGCCTGCTGACCCGCGCCTTCGAGGTGCTTTCCGATCCCGCCAGCCACGCCGATCCGGCGGTGCGCTGCGAACTGGTGCGCGAACTGGCGGCGGCGGCCGGGGCACGCGGCATGGTCGGCGGCCAGATGGTCGACCTGATGGCTGAACGCGGCATCGGCGACCCGGGCCTCGATGTCGCCAGCATCACCCGGATGCACCAGATGAAGACCGGCCGGCTGATCATCTTCGCCGGCATCGCCGGCCCGATCATGGGCAAGGCCTCCAGCCGGATGCGTGCCTGCCTGCACGCCTACGCGAGGGACCTGGGGCTGGCCTTTCAGATCGCCGACGACGTGCTCGACGAGACCGGCAGCGCCCAGGACCTGGGCAAGACCCCGGGCAAGGACGCGGCGAGCGGCAAGACCACGTTCGTCACCCTGCTTGGCCTGGAGGGCGCGCGCGAGCGGGCGCGGCTGCTGTCGGACCAGGCCGTGGCCCACCTGGATGTGTTCGGCCGCGAGGCCGATCTGCTGCGCGCGGTGGCGCGGTTCGTCGTGGAACGAGACAAATAGATAGACAGCTCCCCACGGGTCGGATTCCTTGCGGGTCGGTTGTGTGAGTAAACGAGAAGGACCAGAGCGTTGCCAGAACGCCCCGAGACCCCGGTGCTGGACACCGTGACGTTCCCCCAGGACATCCGCCACCTGTCGCTGGATGACCTGACCCGTTTGGCCGAGGAAGTGCGCGCCGAGGTGATCGACGCCGTCTCCTGCACCGGCGGGCACCTGGGCGCCGGGCTGGGCGTGGTGGAACTGACCGTGGCCCTCCACCACGTGTTCGAGACCCCGCACGACCGTATCATCTGGGACGTCGGCCACCAGTGCTACCCGCACAAGATGCTGACCGGCCGCCGCGACCGAATCCGCACGTTGCGCCAACCCGGGGGCCTGTCCGGGTTCACGCGCCGGGCGGAGAGCGAATACGACCCGTTCGGCGCCGGCCACAGCTCCACCTCGATCTCCGCCGGTCTCGGCATGGCCATCGCCCGCGATCTGGCCGGCGAGACGCGCAGCGTCGTGTCCGTGATCGGGGACGGCTCGATGAGCGCCGGCATGGCCTACGAGGCCATGAACAACGCCGGCGACACCAATACGCGGCTGATCGTCATCCTCAACGACAACGACATGTCGATCGCACCGCCCGTGGGTGCGCTGAGCGCGCACCTGTCGCGCCTGCTGTCGTCCAAGCCGTGGCTGTCGGTGCGCAACGCCGCCAAGGACCTGGTCGCGCATCTGCCCCGGCCCATGGAACGCGCCGCGCGCCAGATGGACGAGTTCGCGCGCGGCTTCGTCACCGGCGGCACGCTGTTCGAGGAACTGGGCTTCTACTACGTCGGTCCCATCGACGGCCACCGGCTCGATCACTTGGTGCCGGTGCTGCGCAACGTGCGCGACACCAAGCAGGACGGCCCGGTGCTGGTGCACGTGGTGACCAAGAAGGGGTACGGCTATCCGCCGGCCGAGACGTCGCCGGAGAAGTATCACGGCGTGGGCCGCTTCAATGTGGTGACGGGGGCGTTCCACAAACCGGCCGCGCAGGCCCCCAGCTACACCAGCGTGTTCGCCAAGGGTCTGATCGCCGAGGCCGAGCATGACGACCGCATCGTCGGCATCACCGCCGCCATGCCGGCCGGCACCGGCCTCGACAAGTTCGGCGATCACTTTCCCGAGCGCTGCTTCGACGTCGGCATCGCCGAGCAGCACGCGGTCACCTTCGCCGCCGGCATGACCTGCGAGGGCTTCAAGCCTTTCGTGGCCATCTATTCCTCGTTCATGCAGCGCGCCTACGACCAGATCGTGCACGACGTGGCCTTGCAGGGCCTGCCGGTGCGCCTGTGCATGGACCGCGCCGGCTATGTCGGGGCGGACGGCGCCACGCATCACGGCGCCTTTGACCTGCCGATGCTGCTGTGCCTGCCGGGCATGGTGATCATGGCGCCCTCGGACGAGGGCGAGATGATGCATATGATGGCCACCCTGGCCGCCTATGACGACGGCCCCAGCGCCATCCGCTACCCGCGCGGCGAGGGCGAGGGCGTCGACCTGCCGGAGCGCGGCACGCCGCTGCCGATCGGCAAGGGCCGCGTGGTGCGCGAGGGCAAGGTGGTGGCCCTGCTGTCCCTGGGCACGCGGCTGTATCCGTGCCTGCGCGCGGCCGAGGATCTGGCCCAGCGCGGCCTGTCGCCGACCGTGGCCGACGCCCGCTTCGCCAAGCCCATGGACATGGACCTGCTGCGCCGCCTGGCCACCGAACACGAGGTGCTGGTGGTGGTCGAGGAGGGCTCGGTCGGCGGTTTCGGCGCCCACGTGGTGCAGACGCTGGCCACCGAGGGTCTGTTGGACGCCGGACTCAAGGTGCGCACGCTGTGTATGCCCGACCGCTTCGTCGAGCAGGGCAAGCCTGAGCAGCAGCTCGTGGACGCTGGAGTCGATCCGGCCGGCATCGCCGCCACGGTGCTGGCCCTGCTGAACGGATCAACAGCCCTGGCCGAGCAGCCGGCGCGGGCGTGAGGGCCGAAAGCACTTCAAAAGAGGGTTCCTCGCCCCGCTGAGCGGGTAGCGACACCCCCTCTCATCCCTATCATAGTCATACCGGGCCACGGAAATCGTGACACGTTTTCCGGACCGTCGGCACACGACCTTGGGAGATCCCTCGCGTCCTAACGGACGCTTCGGGATGACGTATGTATTTGCTTTTTTTAAAGAAAATCGTCATCCCGAGCGAGCGAGGCGAGCCGAGGGATCTCCCGCGTCGGCACCGCGCCCGGCGAATGGCGACGAGTCATGACTTCGGTCGGCTGGTATCACACGTCTCCGCCAGTGTTCGCGCGAGCCGACGGGTCGGCGCATGACCCCACCCCAACCCTCCCCGTAAACGGGGAGGGAGTCCGGCCGGCACCCTCTTTACGACGAACGCTCCAGCCCACCGGAAGGTGCCTACCTAACCCCTCCCCCATTTATGGGGGAGGTCGGGAGGGGGTTCAGGCGGAAAACAGCGGCTTTGGATGTGTGTGAATCAGATCGCCTCTCATCCACAGCGTGTCCGGGGACAGGTCGATGTCCTCGGTCCAGGTGACCACGCCGTTCGCGACATGGGCCTTCATGAACAGGCCGTTCTCGACCAAGGGCGCGAAGGCAGGATATTTCAGATAGGGTTTCATGTCGAAGCGCCGCCGGTCCCCGGTGGCAAATGTCACCTCCAGCGTGAAGTCAGGGTGCGGCACGACCTGAACGGCATCCGGACTCATCATCGGTCGGCTCCGCCCCTACCCCGCCTCGGCCGGCGCGGGCAGCGCCATCCAGTCCGGCACGCGCGGCGTCAGGCGTGCGTCACCGCAGACTAGCGGCGCGCCGGTGGCCAGCGCCTCCAGCCGCACCACGGCCAGCCCCAGTCCCGCTGTCTCGTCGATCACCATCCCGGAGCGCATCTCGCCGGCGTCCTTGCCGGCCTCGGTGAACAGGGGCGTGCCCGGCTCCGGCACCGGTCCGGCGATACTCACCGGCATCAGGCGGCGCTTCAGCAGGCCCCGGTACTTGGTGCGGGCGGTCAACTCCTGGCCCATGTAGCAGCCCTTGGCGAAGTCCACCCCACCAAGGTCGTCCAGGCCGCATTCCAGGGCGGTGCGCTTTTCGATGTCCATGTCGCGGGCGCCGTCGGGCAGTCCCAGGCCCAGACGGTGGCGGTCATAGGCCGAGGCGTCCACCAGTCGCGCGCCCAGGTTCTCCAGGATCGAGCCGGCCCGATCGGCCGGAAGATACAGCCGCGCCCCGGCACGGGGCAGGCGCGGGTCCATGAACACCACGCGGTCATCCAACATATGCGCCGCGCCCGCCTCGTTCGGCAGTCCCAGCACGTGCGGCACCGCCTCGCCCCAGACCGCCGCCACGCTCCAACCCTCGGCCGGCGCCAGCGCGATCTTGGCGCGCAACTTGAACCGCCGCAGGCGCGCGCGCAAATCCTCCAGCCGCGCGGCCTCGACCTCGATCAGCACGGTGTCGCCGTGCGCGGCGAGAACCAGGTCGAACAGCACCTTGCCCTGCGGCGACAGCAGCGCCGAGAACACGGCCCGCGCCGGCGACACCTTGGTTACGTCGTTGGTCACCAGCCCCTGCAGGAACCGCACCCGGTCCTCGCCGCTCAGGACCAGCAGGGCGCGGGTTTCGAGAATCGTGGCATCAAGAGCGGTCATTGGCGGGCGGTCCGGATATGCGGGTGAAGGTCCCCGCAGACGTAAGCCTTTCCGGGTCTTTGGCAAGCCCCGACCTTGGCAACGCGGGTGGCGCGGTCTATAAGGCCGGTCATGCGTATTCTGTTCGCCGACGATGGCGTTCCCTACGATGGGAAAACGCCCGCCGAAGCCCCCCTGGGCGGGGGTGAACGCGCCGTTGTCAACCTGGCCCGGGCGTTGGCCCTGCGCGGCCACGTCGTCACCGTGGCCACGGCGATCATCGACCCCGTGCGCGCCGACGGCGTCGCCTGGGTGCCCCTGCCGATGGACGAAGGCGAGCGATCGCTGCCGGCCGACACGGACGTGCTGGTGGCTGTGCGACGGCCCTCGCTGCTGTCCCTGCCGGTGCGCCCCGGACGGCGGGTGGTGTGGGTGCAGGGCCGGCCGGACTATCTGGTGCGCCCGACGGTGCGGGCGCGGCTCGCCACCCAGCGCCCCGACCTGCTGTACCTCAGCGTCAGTCAGCAATCCGCCGGCCCCGCCCTGAGCGGCCGCGGCGGCGGCATGAGCGCGCGCGTCATCGCGCCCGGCGCCGCCCGGCCGTTCCTGGAGACCGAGGGCGCGGCCCCGGCCGATCCGCCGGTGGCGGTGACCACCGCGCATCCGCTGCACGGCGGCCTGGACTGGCTGCTCGACCGGTGGGAACACGGCATCGCGCCGGCGGTGCCCAAGGCCCGCCTGCACGTGTACTCGGCTCTGCTGTCGGCCGGGCTGGCCGGAGAGGCGGTGCCCGAAGGGTTGGACCCGCTGGTGGCGCGTGTTCGCGCGCTCGCCGAAAAGGGCGTCGAGGTGCGCGAACCGCAGCCCGAGGCCGCCCTGGCCGACGCTTGGCGCACGGCGCGGGTGTTCCTGCACCCCGGGCAGGTCTGGGACCACGCTTGCTGGCCGCTGGTCGAGGCCCAGGCGCTGGGCCTGCCGGCCGTGGCCCGCCCGCTGGGCGGCGCGCCGGAACGCATCGCCAATGGCGATAGCGGCATGTTGGTGCCCGACGACGACGCTTTCGTCAACGTGGCCGTCCAGATCCTGACCGATGACGGCCTGCACCGGGGCATGGCGGAGGAGGCCCGGGCGCCGGCCCGCCTGCGCGCCTGGGACGATGTCGCCGAGGATCTCGAAACCCACTGGTTCAGCTTCAGCCGATGACTCAGCCAACCCCGCACGGGATGAAACTCCTGTTTATCACCAACAGCCGCATCGGCGACGCGGTGTTGTCCACCGGGCTGCTCTCGTATGCCATGGAGCACTACCCGGGCGTCCACATCACCGTGGCCTGCGGGCATGTCGCGGCGCCGCTGTTCGAGGGTCTGCCGGCCCTGGACCGCCTGATCCCCATGCACAAGAAACCCTGGGGCGGTCACTGGCGCGCGTTGTACGCGCAGACCAAGGGCACCAAGTGGGACCTGATCATCGACCTGCGCGGCTCGCCGCTGCCGTGGCTGCTGTGGCCGCACCGCACCCTGCGGCCTCAGGGCCACGCGGTGGCGCCGGACCACCGCCTGCGGCGCATCGCCACGACGGTCAGCAAGACGGGCTTCAGCCATCCGCCGGAGCCGCACCTGTGGACCCGGCCGGAGGACGAGGCGGCGGCCGACGCCGCACTGGCGGGAACCGGCGACGGTCCCATTCTGGCGCTGGCGCCGACAGCCAACTGGATCGCCAAGGTCTGGCCGGCCGACCGGTTCGTGGAGCTGGCCCGGCGCCTGACGGCCCCGGATGGGCCGCTGCCCGGCGCGCGGATTGCCGTGGTGGCGGCACCGGATGAACGGGAGGCGGCCGCCCCGGTGCTGGACGCCCTGGCCGGCCCCGGCACCATCGATCTGGTTGGCCGCCTGCATCTGCTGGCGGTCGCGGCGGTGTTCTCCCGCTGCGCGTTGTTCGTCGGCAATGATTCCGGCCTGATGCACATGGCGGCGGCGGCGGGCGCACCGACCGTCGGTCTGTTCGGCCCGTCCCGGGACGAACATTACGCTCCCTGGGGCCGACACTGCCGGGTGGCGCGCACCGACAAGTCCTACGACGAGTTGTTCCCGCCCACGCTCAAACCGGACTCGGTCACCGGAACCCTGATGGACACCTTGCCGGTGGACCGTGTCGAGGACACAGCCCGAGCCCTGTTGCGGAAGATCGGCGCCACCACGGCGGCCTGAGCGCGAGCGTTGACCCGGCGCGACCTTTGCCGCGAGGATGGGGCACATCAGTCGTCGCGGCGATGGCTGCCACCGTCTCGCCACCATCCGGCGTACGCTGCCCGGGCGTTCCTCTTTCTCTTCGGCGTCCGTCCGTCCGCCCCCCGCCGCGTCAAGGGAGTTCCGTTCCATGGATCCGCGCGTCTTGCAGGCCATCACCGGTGACCCCATCGGCGGGACCGAGCGGTTCTTCGAGCGCCTGGTGACGGCCCTGCACCGCGACGGGATCCAGCAACTGGTGATGCTGCGCGACGTGCCCGACCGGGTGACCCGTCTGCGCGCGGCCGGGCTGCATCCGGTGACCATGAAGTACGAAGGCCTGTCCTTCCTCGTCCGGCGCCGCATCCGGCGCTATGTCAACAGTTTCCAGCCGGGTCTGGTGGTGGCCTGGACGCCCGACACCGTGCACCACGTCACCGGCATGGGCGTGCCGGTGCTGGGCCGGTGGGGCATCGGCAAGCCCCTGGAGGCCTATCGCCAGTGCCAGCACCTGTTGGTGCACAGCGGATACGAGCAGGACACGGTGCTGGCCCAGGGCTGGCCGCGCGAGCGCGTGCACGTGCTGCCGCCGCTGGTCGAGCAGACGCCCCTGCCGCCGGTGCCGCGCAAGACCCTGTTCACGCCGGAACAGGCGCCGCTGCTGTTCGCGGCCGGGCAGATGACCGAGCGGCGCGAGTTCGCCACCATCCTGCGCGTGATGCAACGGCTGCCCGAGGTCTATCTGTGGATCGCCGGCGACGGCCCGGAACGCGATGCCCTGGAGACCATCGCCTACGAACTCGGCATCAAGCCGCGCGTGCGCTTTCTGGGGTGGCGCGACGACCTGGGGGCGCTGTACGCGGCCAGCGACGTGGTGGTGTGCACCGGCCGCGACGGCCTACCCGATCACGCGGCCATCGAGGCCTGGGCGCACGACAAGCCGGTGGTGGGCATCGGCCAGCCGGAACCGCACTCGGTGATTCGCGTCAATGAGAACGCCCTGGTCCTGCCCGGCGACGACCTGGTGACCATCACGCAGGGCCTGAAGTGGTTGCTCATGGAACCGAACGCGTTGACGATCCTCATCAACGCCGGGCGCGAGACCTTCGCCCAGGGGTATATGGTGTCGCAGATCCTGGCGCGGTATCGTGGCCTGTTCGAGCATATCGCCCATGTCGACGCGACCTGACAGAGGCTGGCCGGCAGGACCAACGCGGGAGAACGAAACGTGCAGACGACGGAGCCCTTCGATCTTTTGGTGCGTGGCGGTACGGTCGTGACACCCGCCGGGGCCGAGGCAATCAACGTCGGCGTCCGCCACGGCCGCGTCGCCGCCCTGGGCGTTCCGGACACGGCCCCGGCGGCGGAGGTGCTCGACGTGCGCGGGCTGCACGTACTGCCGGGGGTGATCGATTCCCAGGTCCATTTCCGCGAACCCGGCCTGGAGCACAAGGAGGACCTGGAGAGCGGCACGCGCGGGGCGGTGCTCGGCGGCGTGACCGCCGTCTTCGAGATGCCCAACACCAGCCCCAACACCGACACGCCCGAGGCCCTGGCCGACAAGCTTGCCCGGGCGCGGGGGCGCGCCTGGTGCGACCATGCGTTCTTCCTCGGCGCCACCGACGCCAACGCCGACCGGCTGGGTGACTGGGAGACCCTGCATGGCTGCGCCGGCGTCAAGGTGTTCATGGGCTCGTCCACCGGCTCGCTGCTGGTCGAGGACGACGACGTTCTGCGGCGCGTGCTGGCCGGCGGCCGGCGCCGGGTGGCGGTCCACGCCGAGGACGAGGCGCGCCTGCGCGAACGCAAGGCCATCGCCGAGGAGAAGGCCGACCCGGCCGCCCACCCCGAGTGGCGCGACGTCGAGACGGCGGCGCGAGCGACGCGGCGGCTGTTGACGCTGGCGCGCGAGACCGGGCGGCGCGTGCATGTGCTGCATGTGACCACCGAAGAGGAACTGCCCCTGCTGGCCGAGGCCCGCGATCTGGCCAGCGTCGAGGTCACGCCGCAGCACCTGACACTGGCCGCGCCGGATTGTTACGAGGGCCTGGGCAGCTTCGCGCAGATGAACCCGCCGATCCGCGAGGGACGCCACCGCGATGCCCTGTGGCGGGCGGTGGCCGACGGCTTGGTGGACGTGATCGGCTCCGACCACGCCCCGCACACGCGCGAGGAGAAATCCCGCCCGTACCCGCAGTGTCCGTCCGGAATGCCGGGGGTGCAGACCCTGGTGCCGGTGATGCTGGCGCACGTGCATGTCGGGCGGTTGAGCCTGCGGCGCTTCGTCGACCTGACCAGCGCCGGACCGGCCCGCCTGTACAACATCGCCGGCAAGGGGCGCATTGCGCGCGGCTATGACGCCGACTTTACCATCGTCGATCTGAACGCCGAACGCACCATCGACACCGCCTGGATCGCCAGCAAGAGCGGCTGGACGCCCT
>JGI12109J20283_11056128_pt1 | contig 15340 bp, 17 predicted proteins | sample ElkSlonscriptome_12_FD_20283 | JGI IMG/M metagenome (IMG submission 20283) | reverse complement strand
TTTATTAAGTATGCTTATGAAAGAGTCAATTGGGATGAGATGGTAAAACGGTCATCGAGCTTCAGGTCTACTATTCAAAGCCGCAGGAGCATTCGTGATTTTAGTTCTGAAGAGGTACCCGCAGAGGCGATCATAAATGCGATCATGACGGCCTGTTCGGCTCCTTCGGGAGCAAACAAACAGCCATGGCACTTCTGTTTGATAAGCAATCAAAATCTGAAGTCGCAAATCAGAAAAGGAGCAGAAGAAGAGGAGATCAAGAGTTACCGGGATAGAATGAGCGCGCAATGGCTTAAAGACTTAGAGCCGCTTGGAACGAATCATATAAAACCGTTTCTCGAAGAAGCGCCCTATTTGATCGTAATCTTTAAAAAGCCCTATGACATGTTGGGTGTAAAGAAAATCCCTAATTATTATGTGAACGAAAGTGTCGGAATTGCAGCAGGAATTCTCATTGCTGCGCTGCAAAATGCAGGATTTGCCACCCTGACTCATACCCCTAGTCCAATGAATTTCTTGCAAAAATTATTGAAGAGACCGGACAACGAAAGGGCCTACCTGCTTCTGCCTGTGGGTTATCCAAAAGAAAATGCAGAAGTACCAAAGATTTGTCGAAAGCAACCAAATGAAGTGATGACTGAATATTTTTAACTATTTTGCCAATAGGATCATTATTCATTTATTTGCACTCCTAAAATATCTAAACTAAACTGCACTGAAATGTCGGACATTAAGTCAAAAGTAACCAAGATAATCGTTGACAAACTGGGAGTTGACGAATCTGAAGTAACCACAGAAGCCAGCTTCACAAATGATTTGGGTGCTGACTCATTGGATACTGTAGAACTCATTATGGAATTCGAAAAAGAATTTAACATTGCTATTCCCGACGATCAGGCCGAACAGATCGGAACTGTGGGACAGGCGGTTGAATACATCCAAAAGAATACCAACTAAGTCGATTGGTGTCATATGGATTTTAGACGTGTCGTTGTTACAGGTTATGGTGCAGTCACTCCAATCGGAAATTCAGTCGAGGAGTACTTTGATTCTTTGAAAGAAGGCAGAGGAGGGGGAGGCCCAATAACTAAATTTGATGCGTCAAAATTTAAAACACACTTCGGTTGCGAAGTAATCGGGTTTAATCCTCAAGAAATCATAGAGCGTAAAGAGGCCCGAAAAATGGATCTCTTTACGCAATATGCCGTTTACACAGCCCAAAAAGCAGTAGAGCATTCAGGGCTCGATTTATCAGCTATTGATCTCACTCGAGCAGGTGTAATTCTCGGATCGGGTGTTGGCGGGATGAACACTACAATGGAGCAAATCACCGAGTTTACCCAAGGTGATGGCACACCAAGATTTAGTCCTTTTTTCATTCCCAAGGCCATTATTGATATTGCTCCGGGGATGATTTCCATGCGATTTGGCATGAGAGGTCCAAATTATTCAACTGTTTCTGCTTGCGCATCTTCAACTAATGCGATGATAGATGCCATGATTATGGTTCAAACCGGACGCGCTGACGTGATGGTCACCGGAGGTTCTGAAGCGATATTGAATCAAGCCGGAATAGGCGGTTTCAATGCGCTTCACGCGCTTTCTACCAGAAATGACAGTCCGAAAACTGCTTCGCGTCCTTTTGACGCCAATCGCGATGGTTTCGTAATGGGTGAAGGAGCGGGAATTTGTATACTTGAGAGCTACGAGCATGCAAAAAAACGTGGAGCCAAGATTTATGCTGAAATTATAGGTGGCGGAATGTCAGCTGACGCACACCACATGACAGCTCCTCATCCCGAAGGACTTGGTGCTATCGAGGTAATGCAAAAGGCGTTGAACGATGCCAAGATCAATCCGGAAGACGTAGATTATGTAAATGTTCACGGTACGTCAACGCCTCTGGGAGACATTGCCGAGACCAAGGCAATTCTGAATACCTTCGGTGAAAACGCGTACAAATTAAACATATCTTCCACCAAGTCCATGACGGGACACCTTCTCGGAGCTGCCGGTGCGATAGAAGGTTTGGCGTGTATTATGGCACTCAAAGACGGTGTGGTTCCTCCCACCATTAATCATTCGGAATTTGATCCCGAAATTGACAGGAAATTGAACCTTACACTTAACGTTGCTCAGGAGCGTAATGTGAAGATTGCCATGAGCAATACTTTTGGATTCGGAGGACACAACGCTTCGTTGATCTTCAAGAAATTTGAGGAATAAACCATTTCCTCGTGAATTTCAAATCCTTCCTTTTTGGTCTAAAATCCGATAGAGACAAGGAAATCCGGAGTCTACTGATTAAATCTTTCAAAGTACGTCCAAAGAACCTCCAACTTTACAGGCAGGCTGTTTGTCATAAATCTGCAGCGCGGAATATTCACAATGACCGCAGCCTGAGTAACGAGAGGCTCGAATTTCTTGGAGATGCTGTAATTGATGCTACAATTGCAGATTACTTGTACCGAAATCATCCCAATGCTGAAGAAGGTGAAATGACCAAGATGAAGAGTAGAATAGTCAGCAGAGCGAACTTGAACGCGACGGCAGTTCGAATCGGTCTGCACACTCTTATTGAAACAGACTTGCAAGCCACAAACTCAAGACAATCGATTTCCGGAAATGCTTTTGAAGCGGTTGTTGGAGCAATATATCTCGACAAGGGTTACGATTTTGCCAAGCGGGCTACCTTATTCGTATTGAAGCAGTTTTCAAACATCGGCAGCCTCAAGAATACAGAGAGCGATTTTAAGAGTCGAATTTACGAAGAGGCTCACAAGCGAGATAGCAAAGTTTATTTCAAGACCAATCAGGTTAGCTCAGAGAGCGGTTCTCATTTATTTTCGTCTTGTGTGCTATGGAACGGAGATCAAATCGGACAAGGAAAAGGAAGCTCAAAGAAGAGAGCAGAACAACAGGCGGCAAGTGAAGCTTTAAAAAAGATATCGAAAGAAGCTGATTAATATTTTATAGCTTCGTGTTCATTTGACAACAACTATGGCAAAACTAACATTGGAACTTGAAGACGAGTATGCCTACAGCGTATTTGGTATCGTTTCCACGTCCAGAAGCCATAGATTATGTTGGATGCTCAATAAGTTTTTTGATCTTGACTTGAAGCGTGATACCGATATTGAGGTCTTCTCAAGAAGTAAAAGCTCGAGGCATCACGCCTTCTACAGCTATTTTGATGAAAACTTGCTTGTCAAGTACAGACTCATTGAAAATAAGAAAGGTGTCAGCTTATTTCTTCCCGAAGTCAAGAGCGCCGATTATTTATTGATCGTCGACCTCTCCGATGAGATTGATATATATGATTCTATTGAAAAACTCAGAACCATGGATCTTATTCTCATGGCTTATCCAATAGACCTTGATTCGTTAAGGTCAAAACAAAACATTTTGTTAGCGGCATGATAAATAAAAGAACGAAAATAGTGGCCACCATGGGGCCGGCTTCTGATAGTCAAGAAACCATCGCGGATATGATTAATCAAGGGCTCAATGTCTGTAGGATTAATTTTTCTCACGGGTCCTACGAAGATCACGAGAAAACCATTAAGAACATCCGAGAGGTAGATCAAAAATTAGGAACGTTCACAGCTATTTTAGCTGATCTTCAGGGGCCTAAACTTAGAGTAGGAGAGTTTGAAGGAGAAGGGATGATGCTCAAAGATGGTGAGCAAATTGCCTTCACGACCACCATGGGCGATCCGAAGAAAATTTATATTACCTATCCTCAATTCGCCAGAGATGTAAAAGCGGGAGAACGAATCCTTCTCGACGATGGGAAACTGATCCTGGAAGCTGTTTCGACAAACGGAGAAGATGAGGTGATGGCAAAAGTCCTGCACGGCGGACTATTGAAGAATAAGAAAGGTGTTAACCTTCCAAATACGCGTATTTCATTGCCATGTCTTACTGAAAAAGATTTGGCAGATTTGGACTTTGTACTTCAACACGATGTTGATTGGGTCGGGCTTTCTTTCGTTCGATCTGCCAGAGATATTATTGAACTGAAGCACATTATTCGTTCGAGGGAAAAACACGCAAGGGTAGTGGCCAAAATTGAAAAACCGGAAGCGATTCAGGACATCGATGATATCATCCGTGAAACTGATGCACTTATGGTAGCCAGAGGGGATTTGGGTGTGGAGATACCACTCCAAAATGTACCCCTGGTCCAGAAAATGTTAATCAACAAAGCATTAAAAAGCAGCAAGCCCGTTATCGTAGCTACTCAAATGATGGAGAGCATGATTCAAGATGTCACTCCGACCAGAGCAGAGGTGAATGATGTGGCAAATGCTGTTCTTGATGGCGCTGATGCAGTGATGCTGAGCGCCGAGACTTCGGTGGGTAAACATCCCGCCAGAGTTATCGAAGTCATGTCTTCTATCGTGAAAGAAGTTGAAACATCTGATGAAATCTATCACCATGAAGAAGCTCCTGCCGAAAGTTTGGAGGATCGATACATTACGGATTCCATCTGTTTCAATGCGACCAGACTTTCTAATCGGGTAAAGGCATCGGCTATTGTCACCATGACTTTTAGTGGTTACACCGGGTTTAAGATTTCAAGCCAAAGGCCGAAGGCAGATATTTTCGTCTTTACGGGCAACAAGAGCATATTAACGCAGATGAGTCTCGTTTGGGGTATCAAGTCTTTCCACTACGATAAAATGGTCAGCACGGATCATACCATTGCTGATATCAAGTACATTTTGAAGAAAAAGAAGCTGGTAACAAGTGGTGATAAAATCATTCATCTGGCCAGCATGCCGATGAATGAGCAAGGAATGACCAATATGCTTAAATTAGATAACGTTTGATGCCTTACCAGGCGCCTTTCAGCTGATTTAAAAAGCGAACGTCATTTTCGAAAAGCATTCGGATGTCTCCGATTTGATAGCGATTCATTGCAATTCGCTCAATTCCCATTCCGAAAGCATATCCGGAATAAATGGTCGGATCTATTCCTGAAGCCTTGAGCACATCAGGATCTACCATTCCACATCCCATAATTTCTAACCATCCGGTACCTTTCGTTATTCTGTGGTCGATTTCATTTTCAAGGCCCCAATAAACATCCACCTCCGCGCTTGGTTCGGTAAACGGAAAGTAAGAAGGTCGAAGCCTGATTTTTGCCTTGCCGAAAAATGCTTGAGCAAAATATTTTATGGTTTGCACCATATCCGCAAAGGTTACCCCTTTATCAATATACAGGCCTTCAACCTGATGAAAGATACAGTGCGATCTAGCCGAGATGGCCTCATTTCTGTAAACGCGACCGGGTGCAATGATTCTGATAGGCGGACTGTTGTTCTCCATGATTCTCACTTGCACGCTACTGGTGTGTGTGCGCAGAGCGATATCAGGATCTTGTTCAATGAAGAAGGTGTCTTGCATGTCTCTGGCAGGATGATTCTCAGGAAAATTCAATGCCGAGAAGTTGTGCCAATCATCTTCAATTTCCGGTCCTGAAGCAATTGTGAAACCAATTCGCTGAAAAATCTGTTCGATTTCCCTTCTAACTGAGCTTACAGGGTGGCGCGAACCGATTTTTTCACCTCCGAATGGCCGCGTATGATCTTCCTTCGAAGTTTCATTTCCTTGACCTTCGCTTAACTTTTCCGATAGGCTGTCTATTCGGTCGGCTACAGCCGTTTTTAATTGATTCAGTGACTGACCAAAAGAACGTCTTTCTTCAGGTGCGATTTCTTTCATGCGCGAAGACAAATCCTTGATAATCCCTTTTTTTCCTAAATACTTTATTCTGAATGATTCGAGCTCTTCAGGGTTGGAAGCTGAAAATTCAGCTATTTCCGAAAGGAATTTTTCTGTTTCTATTGCCATTTTCGCTTGATAATTTTCATGGACATAGTAATGTCTTCAAATGGACGAGATCTGCTGTCTGTCTTCACACTTGCTATAGAATCTATCACGTTGAGTCCCTCCGTTACCTCCCCAAAAACAGTATATGCCTGATCAAGGTGTGGTGTTCCGCCTATTTCGCCGTAGGTTTGAATCTGCTCTTCCGTGTATGAAAAAGGCTCTTGCCCGGGTTCAGGCTTTTTCTGATTGGCCATCCTGATCAATGTCGATTCCTCCACGGTTTTTCCTTGGACGATATAAAACTGAGAACCGGAAGATTCTCTATTGGGGTTCACGGCATCACCTTGGCGAGCAGCTGATAGGGCCCCTTTTTTGTGTATGTAATTCCTGTTTATCTCGGCGGGAATAGTATAGCCAGGGCCACCATTACCCAATGGGTCATCTTTTTGAGCATCTTTTGAATTGGGGTCTCCCCCCTGGATCATAAAAGATTGAATGACCCGGTGGAAGAGTAATCCATCGTAAAAGCCCTCTTTGGCAAGTTTCAAAAAATTTTCTTTGTGAAGAGGAGTATCGGCGTATAATCTGATCACCATGTCGCCGTAATCAGTTGAAATGATAACCATTTCCTCCTTTTTAGCGTTCTTGTCAAGAACAAAAGAAAGACTCAAAAGGCAGGTTGCCATTACCAGAATAGGTAATAGGTATCCCGTGAAAAGCTTATCTCTATTTATAAAATTCATACATTTGACTGTCGTGGTAGACCGCGAAAATAATAAAGAACAAATGAAAACCCGCTTTACACACTTTTTTGCAGTTCTGATTTTAGGACTATTCGCTTTTTCTTGTAACGATGAGGAAGACACTATTGCAGAAGTTATTGTCCAAACACCTGAAGGATCCAGAGTTCCCGGTGCAGAAGTAAGAATGTTTGGGCAGGGTACAATTGATGACGATCAGGTAGGAGATATTGCAATTGACAGAACACAGTTCACAAATTCAAATGGTGTGGCAGTATTCGATTACAGTGATCAATATGAGCCCGGACAGAGCGGTTTCGCTATTCTGGATGTGGAAATTACATTCGAAACCCCCGACAGCACGGCGTTTGTGAACGGAATTATGAAAATAGTCGAAGAAGAGACTACGACTAAAACATTTGTTCTGGGTTCTTAAATAAACCCTCCTTTTCAAAATATTCTACAACGGCCCTTCTCATCAGCTCTTTTTGTTCCTTGTCTGATAGGTAGGGGAGGTTTTGAACTTTTTCGAAGTGAGGCCAGCCCTCTTTGTCCAAATGTGAAAACTCATAATAACCAAAAGGCTCAAGAACCGTGCAAATTGCAATGTGCATCAGGTTGAGCTTTTCATCTTTTGAAAATTTGCCTACGCCTTTTCCTAGTTCCTGCACACCAATCAAGAAAAGGATTGCCTCCAAGTCAATTTCCTCTCCGAAGCTGTTCTCCAAAAGAGATATCAACTCTCGCCATCTTTTTTCGAATTCGAAATCCATGCAACAAAGTTAGCCATTGATAGGGGGTTTTGACGAAAGTCTTAATTTAGACATATGCTAACTGAAATAGACCTAGAAAATATCCTCTTTTTGGACATCGAAACGGTTCCTGCAGTTTATAACTTTGAGAAGCTCGATCCGTCGTGGCAAGAACTCTGGTCTGATAAAACGAGGTTTTTGCAAGAACGAGAACAAAAAACCGCAGAAGAACTTTACGAGAAGGCCGGAATTTACGCCGAGTTCGGAAAGATCATTTGTATCTCTACAGCCTTGTTTTATCAATCGGGTAGTGAGCAAAAATTGAGAGTGACCAGCTATTACGGCAAAGATGAAAAAGTACTTTTGAGTGACTTCCTTGACATGCTGAACCGCTTCGATCGAGGTGGCGAAAAGTTTTTGTGTGGTCACAACTCTAAGGAGTTCGATATACCTTACATTGCCAGACGATCATTGGTTCATGGACTCGGCCTTCCAAGAATTATTGACCTGGCTGGAAAAAAGCCATGGGAAGTGAAGCACCTCGATACCATGGATTTATGGAAATTCGGAGATTACAAACACTTCACGTCGTTAAACCTTCTATCGAAGCTTTTTGGTGTTCCCACCCCGAAAGGAGATATTTCGGGGGCAGATGTCGGAAGAGTTTTTTGGGAGGAAGATGACGAAGAGCGTATTCGAGTTTATTGCGAGAAAGATACGGTGACCGTTGCCCGTTTAATGCAACGATTTAGAAATATGGAAATCATTCACGATGACTACATTGAAATGGTTTAGTTTTCCAATCGTGCTCATCCTTGCGTTTTCATGTTCTCAGGTAAAAGAGAAAGCGGAAAAGCACCAAGAGGAGGTGCTTATCGAGAGTTCAGGGTTCTTCCGAGGATATAGAATGGGCTGGAATCCCGATAGCCTGAAAGCCAATGAAAAATGGAGTCCCGTAGTTTCGAACGACAGCATCATTGAATACCATGAGACCACGATGATTTTGGAAGACAGCGTTTTACTAGATGCTTATCTGGCTTTTGATGCATATGGTCTTTTTGAAGTTCAGGTCGATGTTTTCACAAAAAGTGATACCGCGTCATCTGCCATCTTGGAGGATTGGTCAAATAAGCTCACTACACCTTTTGGGGAACCCGAAAGCCTTATTACCGCCAAGCGATGGACCACTTTCAGTGCATCCAATAATACCGTTGAAATCACTCTTAGCCGGGAGCGAAACGATGGAGGTCAGAAATTTATTAGTCTCAACTATCTCGAGCCTTTAGATGACGAATACTGAAATCCTTCTTGACATTCGCAATTTGGAAGTGGCCTTTCCCGATGAAAAGCTGAATTTCACAACGGTACTCAAGGACATTCATCTTTCTCTTCATAAAGGGGAGACACTAGGTATTGTTGGTGAGTCGGGTTCAGGAAAGAGTTTGACGTCACTGGCCATTATGGGCTTGTTGCCTTCTAATGCAAAAGTCCAAGAGGGAGAAATTCTCTTCGGTGAAGCAGATAAAAAAGTGGACTTATTGCATTTGAAGTCGGAGAAGGAATTTGAAAAGATCAGAGGGAATAGAATCTCGATGATCTTCCAAGAACCCATGACCTCTCTGAACCCTGTTCAAAGATGCGGCGACCAAGTAGCGGAAGTCATACTTTTACACCGAAAATGCTCGAGAAAGGAGGCGCATCAATTCGTAATTGAGCTTTTTGAGCGGGTAGAATTGCCTCGACCCGAAGAAATATTCAATAGCTACCCGCATCAAATATCGGGAGGGCAAAAGCAGCGGGTGATGATAGCCATGGCGGTGGCCTGCGAGCCCGAATTGATTATCGCAGACGAGCCCACCACCGCTTTGGATGTCACCGTTCAGAAAAAGATTTTGGAATTGCTCAGAGATCTCTGTGCCGAAAACAACTCCGGATTGATTTTTATCACTCACGATTTGGGAGTAGTAAGTGAGATTGCAGATCGCGTAATGGTGATGTACCGCGGGGAAATGGTTGAAGAAGGAACGGTAAAAACCATTTTGAGCTCACCTACTGAAGCCTACACCAAAGCACTTCTGGCTTGCCGCCCCAAGTTGAGTAATAACCCTGTTCGACTTCCTGTGGTATCCGACTTTTTAGAAACGAGCGAAAATCAGACTGTACGTCAAAAACATGAGCTTTCTTCCCGAGAAATGATTCTCAAAGTAGACCATCTAGGGGTTCATTTTCCTTTGAAAAAGAGTGGGAAGAATGCCCCCGCATACTTGAAAGCAGTGGACGATGTAAGCTTTGAACTCAGGCGCGGGGAAACGCTGGGTCTGGTTGGTGAATCGGGATGCGGTAAGAGTACATTGGGAAGAACCTTGGTAGGAATACAAGATGCGCATATGGGATCGGCAGTCTTTGAAGGCCTCAAAATTGCGGGGGTCAACACAAAATTCCCCGCTCAGCTTCGAAGGAAAATTCAGATTATTTTTCAAGATCCTTATTCCTCTCTCAACCCGGGAAAAACCGTTGAAGAAGCCCTTTCGGAACCGTTGATGGTGCATGGAATAGTCAAGTCGAGGAATCAACCGCCAAAAGAGAGTGTACGACGTCTTGGACAAAGTCGGATTGCAAGCAGCGGCAGCTCAAAAGTACCCGCATCAATTTTCTGGTGGTCAGCGGCAGCGGATCTGCATCGCGAGAACCCTGATGGTAGAGCCTGAGTTTATTATTTGCGACGAAAGTGTATCCGCTTTGGATGTATCCGTGCAGGCCAAGGTGCTCAACCTTCTCAACGATCTGAAAGACGAATTGAACCTCACCTACATTTTTATTTCACACGATCTCTCGGTGGTGAAGTATATGGCCGATCGAATTATTGTGATGAGACGAGGCAAAATAGAGGAAATAGGAGAGTCCGAAGCGATTTATTCTTCTCCCGCTTCCGCTTACACCAGATCGTTGATTGATTCTATTCCACTGATCTGAGAAAGTTCAACTCAAACATTTCCATTGTTCCTAGAAAATGTTTCGCCTATGGCGGAAACATTTAGTTTTGTGCTCACAATTATTAATAGCTATGGCCAAATTTGAATTTAAAGAAATAGATGAAGAAGGCGAAGACACGCTGAAATCAGTCGGAGAAGCCAAGCTTTTTAATAAATGGATGTTCAGTGAAATCGAGCCATTCAATCAAGGAAAGGTATTCGAGATTGGAAGTGGGGTCGGAAACATCTCTGAATTTTTCCTTAACGGAGGATACGATATTACCCTATCCGATATTCGAGAAAACTATTGTGGATACTTGGAGGACAAGTTCAGCAATTACGGAAATCTGAGTGAAATCGTTAAAATGGATGCTGAGCGTCCTGATTTTGACGAGGTTTACAAAGAGCACATCGGGAGGTATGACTCCGTTTTTTCACTTAATGTGGTGGAGCATATAGCTGATGATCAATTGGCGGTGATCAACGCGACCAAGCTTCTGAAAAAAGGAGGACAGCTCACTATCTTGGTTCCTGCTTACCAAACGCTGTTCAACACTATTGATGAGGGTTTGGATCACTACAGACGTTATACAAAAAAATCACTTACGTCTCTTTTGACCACTGCCGGTCTTCAAATCGAGCACAAACAATACTTCAATTTCATGGGAATTCCGGGGTGGTTTGCATCGGGATTGGTTACCAAGCAGCGCACAGTAGGAAGTGGTCAGATGAAACTATATAATATGGGCGTCCCGGTCTTTAAGATTTTAGACAAACTTCTTCTGAAGCGTGTAGGTCTATCGGTGATAGCAGTGGGTAAAAAAGTCTAGCGAAAGAGATTGTACCTGATGATGCAATAGATCGCCCTGAATCCATCTTTCCATCCTATTTTTTTACCCTCTTCGAAGGTTCTGCCATAGTATGAAATGCCCACTTCGTAAAATCGGATGTTTTTCAGTCTTGCCAGCTTTGCCGTTACTTCCGGCTCAAAGCCGAATCGCTTTTCTTTAAGATCAAGCGACTTAATCATCTCGGCGTTCATCAACTTATAGCAAGTCTCCATATCTGTGAGATTAAGATTGGAAAAGGCATTGGACAAGGTCGTTAGGAACTTATTTCCGATACTATGCCAAAAGAACAAAATTCGATGGGGGTTTCCACCTAGAAACCTCGATCCATAAACCACATCGGCATTTCCCTCAATTACGGGCTTTAAAAGATCATTGTACTCTCTGGGGTCATACTCAAGATCCGCATCTTGAATGATAATAAAGTCTCCGGTAGCCTCCTGAATGGCTCGGTGTAAGGCGGCGCCTTTACCCATATTTTTGGGTTGTTCGTAGAATTGGATATCCAAGTCAGGGTTGGCTTTCATGTATGACTTGATCGCGTCTGCGGTGTTGTCCGTCGAATAATCATTTACTATTACTAACTCTTTCTCAATATCGTTTAAAAGAGTAACGTCTTTGATTTTATCGAGGATGAGGTGGATTGTCGCGCCTTCGTTGTATGCGGGAATGGCGATAGACAGTTTAGAGAATAATACCTTCATAATTAAAATGGGCCCTCAGTAATGAAAGCGAAGATGTGATTAGTCATTAATGGGCGCGTATACTTTCAAACTTGCTTTTTTCACCGTTGCCACTGTTTTCGATCTATTCCAAATAAATGTCTTCATCTTATCTTCTTGGTTTCTCACATTAGGAGTGATGTAAAATTGATCGATTTTTGAAGGCTCGCCTTGTTGTATATCGTAAAGCTGGTGGTGGTATCCACCATCCTTGTTATAGAAATTTATGGCTAAGATAAGTTCATTTTTTAACGGCTCTACCATCTCAACTTGCATTCTTAACCAACAGTGGTCGGATGGACACAGCTCTTGGTATTCTTTCTCCAAAGCAACAGTCCAATCAACATCCTCCAAGTTTCCGTTTTCTGGCAAAGGGTATTGTAGAGTTTTGAATAAATAATATCCATCGGGCACGTTCTGAACCGGGTTTAATTGGAAATAATACCTGTCAATTGATAAAAGGTGTGATTTTGAAGGATCAAATTGACCATCAAAAAATGCCGCAAAATAATACTCCTTAGTCATGGTATCGGGCTTGAAAACACTTCTTGTGAATTGAAAAGATTGCCATAGATTGAGCACGCACAGTAGACCGATGATTCCGAAACCAAGTCCGCGCAACGCTGAAGGCTTGTATGAGGCTACCCAATTTAAAAGACCACATAAGGCAAAGCTGAGCAACACATATGATTGAACCATTGCCCGCTGTGAAAAAGACCCTCCGTACCAATAGTTAGTCCAAGAGGAGGCAAGATAAATGAATAGAGCCAAGTACAATCCAATGACGATCATAGCCTTATCACCCTTTATGATTTTGGCTACTAAATAAATCACTACCAAAATCATAAGAGGCGTATAGACAAACCATCCTACCTTAAAACCAAATAAGAAAGGAACGGTATGAGGAGATAAAAAGTCCAGTCCTTCTGCGGCGTTACTGTAACTATCTATAATGAAACTTCCTCCCGCATGTTTCCAGTAGATCATTTGAAGAGAACCAATAATGCCCACGGCACTTACTCCTAGAATGAGATCTTTTTTGTGATCGGTTAATAATTTATTCCATTCGGCTTTAAAGTCCTTACCGCTTATCCACGGCCAGAGCACGATTGGAATGATAGCTATGATATCCGTTGGCCTACTTAAGCAAGCAATGCCAAATGCCACAGCTACAATCATCAATGAGCCCAAATTTTTATGTTCGAAATACTTATCTGTAAAGTAAAAAACCAGGGATAACAAAAAAATTAGGGAACCGTGGGCGTTAAGCGGCAATTGTAAGGTCAACAGCGCATTCGTTCCGAAAAAGAGAACAATCAGAGTTAAGGCTACTATTTTTTGGTTGTATTTCTTTAGCAGAAGCCTTCCGATAAAGTAGAAGCCCGCAGTGTGGTAAATTACACCCCCTAAGCGGATGGCAAAATCGTACGGAGCTGCAAAACCGTCGGGGCTGTATCCAAAAATCAGCGCCGCAACATGACCCAGTAAAAAGAAGGGCAGGTAAAGGAGCGCTTGCCCCATGGTATACAATACAATGTATTTTCCGCCCTCTGTTGGGGTAAACTGATAAATGGTTGAGCTGGGATTGTATTGATCAAAAATAGGCTTGACCTCTGCAAGACTTTCAATAATCATTGAATCTTGAAGGAAAGTCAAAGGCAAATAATAATAATAGCCAAAAGCATCCCAGGACATGGCTACCCCATCACCAAATGAACTAAAGGAAAAATAGGCCAATGCCATGCCAATCAAAGCGATCGACAGCCTTACAGGATTCTGTTTCATAATTGGAGATTTTCAGACTGAGATGACTGAGGGTTCGTCAATTACCCTTAATTTTCCTGCAGTCTTTTCTTTAACTTCTTCAATCGTTATCCCGGGAGCCAGCTCGCGCAATATAAAGCCTCCCTCGGGGTGAATATCCAATACGGCCAGATCAGTAACAATTCTTTTCACACACTTTACCCCCGTTAGAGGAAGACTGCATTCCTTAAGTAATTTGCTCTGACCGTGCTTATTTGTATGGGTCATCGCCACAATGATGTTTTCTGCAGAAGCTACCAGATCCATGGCGCCTCCCATTCCTTTTACCATTTTCCCGGGAATTTTCCAATTGGCGATGTCACCATTTTCAGAGACCTCCATTGCGCCGAGTACCGTGAGTTGAACGTGCTGACCGCGAATCATGGCAAAGCTAGTAGCAGAATCAAAGTAGGAAGCTCCTTTTTTAGCGGTGATGGTTTGCTTCCCGGCATTGATCAAGTCGGCATCCTCTTCTCCCTCGATTGGAAACGGGCCCATTCCTAAGATGCCGTTTTCAGATTGAAATTCAACGGAAATTCCATCAGGAACGTGGTTGGCCACCATAGTGGGAATTCCGATTCCTAAATTTACATAGTATCCGTCTTCCAGTTCTTGGGCTATTCTTTTTGCAATACCTGTTTTATCTAAAGACATTTATTTGTGTATTTAATTACTCGAGACATTATTAGCTGGTTACCATCATTCTGCTGGATTACGATCCAAAATAATCAGTTGAACTTGATCCCTGTCAATTCCGCTCTTGGTGAGCCATTGCTGAAGTGTATTCTCATCTGTATGATCGAAAAAAGCCATATATCCTTCAGGGTAAGATCCTGTGTAACCGTTTACAATCTTCAAATTTAAATCTTGTGCTGCAAGCATTGACGAAATATTATGTGTGATGACTTCACCGTGCGATGGGTTTTCAATGTTGTGGTAAACCGCAATAATAGATTTGTCGGGATTAATTTGTTCCTCGATGGTACGTTTTATGACATTCACATGTTCTTGGGCTATATTTTTGTCGATTCTTCTGATGTGTGAATTTATGGCAAAAGCGTGGTCTGCGACCACAAGAACAGGCAAAAGGTAAATAACCCAACGGAGTTTTTTTGTTGCGAGAAGCTCTTTGAAAGAGAACATGAAGAGCAGAATGAAGAAAAATACCTCCATGTGAATGATCCGGCTCAGGGCACGCATAGAAGAAAATCCCGGAATTTGATATGGTAGATGGTAGAGTGTGTACCCGTTTACGTTCAGACAAAAAATGAGCGTAAAGAAAAAGGCCAACGCGAAAAATACGGTGGGGCGATTGGACTTTTTTCTTCTTTTTCTGATAATGTAAATAACAGGGATCAATAGAACTCCTAGCCAAGATAAGGCACCTGGGAAAAGCCAGTGCTCCCACCACTGATTGAATCCATACGCGCTGTGTGTATAGAGTATTTCGCCCCAAAACACCGAGCCGGGCCAAGTGAAAAAGTAAGAAATTGGCTTGGGAATACTTGGAAGAACCGAATCAAAAGCTCTGTCTCCTAGAAGCTCTGAGGCTTCTATGTAAGGAAGTACCAGAGGAAGCAAAAGACAAATGGAGAGTAAGGAAATAAGAGCAATTGATATCCATGCGCCCTTCTGCTTCAGGGAATTAATCAAATCCCGTAATCC
>JGI12109J20283_10834334_pt1 | contig 15350 bp, 14 predicted proteins | sample ElkSlonscriptome_12_FD_20283 | JGI IMG/M metagenome (IMG submission 20283) | reverse complement strand
TGAGCCATCCGCTGCCCCGAACCCTTGTAGTTCGAAAATAGCACACTCCCGCCCACCGAACCACGATGGCCACTTAAGGAACCTCTGAACAACCGGCCACCCGATGCGCGACTTCTGAGTTCCCGATCACGCCTGCCGCCAGTCGGCGCAGATCATCGAAATAACGCCCGCCCGGCGACGGCGGCGTGGGATCGGAGGTGATGACAATCGTCAGCGAAACCGCCGGAACAACGAACAGCGCCTGGCCGCCGTAGCCTCGCCCGTAGTAGACGCGCTCACCGGCGATCTTGGTAATGAACCAGCCGTAGCCGTAGTCGTCACCGCTCCACGGCGAGGTCCCGTAAGCCGTCCAGGAGGCCTCCACCCATGAGCTCGGCACGATCTGCTGACCGGAGTGGCGTCCACCGCAACGATACATTTCCCCGAAGCGCGCGAGCGCCCGCGGCGACATCAGCATCTGGTTGCCGCCGAAATGGATGCCCTGGGGATCGGTCATCCAGTCGGGTATCGAAATGCCCAGCGGCTCACCCAGCCAGTCGCGCGCAAGCTGATGTGTCGTTCGCCCGGCACGATGCGCGAGGACCGCGGAAACCAGATGCGAAGCGCCGGTGGAGTAGATCATCGAGCCGCCCGGCTCGTCGACGAAAGGCCGGCTCAGCACGTGTTCGACCCAGTTGTCGCTCTGCACCCAGGCGCCGTAATAGCGACCCGAAGTGCTGCGAAGCCCGGTCCTCAGCGACAGCGCATGCGCCAGCGTGATCCGGTCGAGCCTCGGATCGCTGCGCTCCGGGTAGTCCAGCAGCTCGACGACGGGCCGATCCACCGACTCGATGAAACCCCGTTCGATCGCGATCCCGGCCAGCGCCGAAAGCACCGTCTTCGATAGCGACTTGATGCTGACCGGCCGATCGAGACCGGGTCCGCGCCGAACGTGCTCCACGACGGGTTCTCCGGCCTGCAGCACGAGCAGGCTGTGCAGGCGCTCGAGTCGATCAGCGCGCGCCGGCCAGTCGACCGCCGAAGCGACAGCCGGCACGATCGACGTGCAACAGAACAGCGTAAAGGCCAGAAAGACTCTCATGACGAACGAGCGTCGCACCGGGCCGGCGGCATACCGTGAACGCAGCGATCGCCGCATTCTTCGGCACGCCTGATCGTCACAACACCGAAGGCCGTGCGCCTCGATCACGTCAGCCACTGCGCCAGCGCGAGCCCCACTGCAACGGCCGGCACCATGACCACCAACACGTACCTGCCCAGTTCGGCGCCGCCGATGCCTGCCGCCAGCGCCGCCTTGAAGCTCGAATTGACGACGGACGCGATGACGATCCCGAGCACGGCAATATCGGCCGATAGATCGGAATCGGCCATCCGCGAAAGCGATAACGTGATCGCGTCGACATCGGCGACGCCCGAGGCGGCCGCCAGAGCGAACACGCCGGAATCACCGAACCACCCGGTCAGCACGTGGCCCAGCAACATCACGACCGCCAGCAAACCGCCGAACAGCAATGCAGAGCGAAGCTCGAGCGGGTTGGACGGGAGCGTGTCAGCAAGGTCGATGTGCTGTTCCGGTGCCCGCAACAGGAATACCGCAGGAGTCAGCATCAGCAACATCATGGCCGCTGCCGGAATGGCGAGGCCGACGAAAAGCGGCGGGTGGATCAGCGAGGCAACCAGCGTCATCCGGGGAAACATCGTGCCGCAAGCAAGCAGAATTCCACCGGCCAGCAGACGGCGGTCGGCGCTTTTGCGGCGAGCCAGACGTGCAAGATTCAAGGTCGTCGCAGTGGACGAGGCCAGCCCGCCGAACAGCGCGGTGAATACGGTGCCGGCGCGAGCGCCAGCGATCCGGACCGCGAAATAGCCGGCGAACGAAATCCCCGCGATCAGCACGACCATCCACCAGATCACGTAGGGGTTGAGTACATTTCCCGGGCCGTATCCGCGATCGGGAAGAAGCGGCAACAGCACGACCGAGATCACCAGCAGCTTGAAAACCGCGGTCAGTTCGGCGCGGTTCAGCGCGCGTAACCAGCCGTGAATCCGACCCTTGTAGCCGAGAAGAACGGCTGCGGCCACGCCACCGGCCGATGCAATGGCGAGATGCCCGAGTCCGGCGAGCACCGCGAGCAGGAACGTCGCCAGCGCCGCGATTTCGGTCGTCAGCCCGATATCGCCCCGCTGGAGCGCTTTGATCCGATAGACGCCGGCGAGCAGAATCGACAGGCCGATGAACACCAGACCGATCACCAGCCCATCCAGTTGATCGCTCAACAATCCACAGACGCCGCCGAGCAGCCCGATCAGCGCGAGCGTGCGAAGCCCGATCTCGCGCTCGCCCTCGTCGGCCTCGCGCCCCTTCCAGCCTCGTTCGATTCCTACCAGCAGACCGATCGCCAGCGCCACGGCCAGCCGCCAGATCCATTGCAGATCGCTGTCCATCACCTTGAGCATACTCCAGCAGCCGATCTCCATCTTGCGGTGGGTCATGGCACCCTCACCGGCGCATACAATCAGGCGCAAACCAGCAGGACCCACGCAAGTGCCGCTTCGGATCGCCATCGTCAACGACCACCGCTGGATCGCGCCCGTCGGGCATGACGACTACACCCGGAACATTCTCGAAGAAGACGCGCTGCTGATCGACGCGCTGCAACGGCTGGGCGCGAGCTGCGTGCGCGTCGACTGGGCCTCGAGTGCGATCGACTGGTCCGGTTTCGATGCCGCAGTCATTCGCCAGACCTGGGACTATTTCGAGCGCTACGCGGAATTCAGGTCGTGGCTGGATCGCATCGAGCCGCTCACCCGGGTGATCAACCCGGTGTCGGTACTTCGCTGGAACGGAGACAAGCGCTACCTGGCCGAACTCGCCGAGCGCGGCGTGGCCACCGTGCCGACCCGAGTCGTCGCCCGACAGCCCAATCCACCCTCGCTGGCCGAGTCGCTCTCACGCGAAGGCTGGACCGAAGCGGTGATCAAGCCGGCCGTTTCCGGCGCCGGCCGCGAGACCTGGCGGGTCAAGCGGTCCTCGGATTTCGAGCAACGCTGGCAGCGCCTGGTGCGCGAAGAAGACATGTTGATCCAACCGTTCATGCCCGAGATTGTCGAATCCGGCGAGGTATCGCTGATGGTCATCGCCGGCCGCGTCACGCACGCCGTTCTCAAGCGGGCCGCACCGGGCGAATTTCGCGTCCAGGACGATCACGGCGGAACGGTCCACCCGCACGAACCGCTGCCCGGTGAAATCCGGATGGCCGAACAGGCGATTGCCGCCGTCCCCGGCAACGTGACCTACGCCCGCGTGGACCTCGTCGACTCATTGGAAGGTCCGCGCCTGATGGAGCTGGAGCTGATCGAGCCGGAATTGTTCTTCCGCCATCAGCCGAACGCCGCCGACCGGTTCGCCGCAGCCGTATTCGAGCGCGTCGGCTGAGAAAGCCGGTTTGATCGAGGATTGCCTCGGCGCTTGTTTGTCGTGCTGGAGAATCGGATTGCGTACTCATGGGGAGCTGACGCTCAATCCATCGAGTTCCATCCGAATCCAACGAGGAAACCATCCATGCGATCGTCTGCCCCGAGCCGTGCTTTCAAGACCTCAGGCGCCATTGGCCTGCTCGGCCTCGCGCTGCTTTCGGCCGACGTCTCGGCCGGTTCGCGAGCCGGACTGCCGGAGGCCAGCGACCTGCCCGAAGCCGTCCAGCAGTATCTCGACGCCCGTCGACAGGCCAAGAAGATCGCTCGCGAGAGCACCGCCGGCTCAGCCAAGCCAGCGACGAATACGCGCGGCAGCACCCCCGTGATCACGGTCGGCGGCAGCACCGACCCGGCCTGCGATTTCCAGGCCACGCCGAGCAACAACGGGCTGCAGCAGGCCATCGATGCTGCGGCTTCCGACAGCAACGGCGGCGATCTGACCGAGATCCGGCTCAGCCGCGACGCCTGGTTCCGTAACCGTACCTACGAAATCAACGACGCCGCCGGCGGCGACCAGACGGTCACGCTGATCGGCGGTTTCGACGACTGCAGCTCGACGAAGCCTGCCGGCCGGACCGACATCGACCTCGGAGGCGTCGCCGGACCGGCCTTTCAGATCACCGAAGCCGCCGCCTTGGAAACCGTGCGTTTCGAAAACCTCTTTATCAGCAACGCAACCAGCACGACCAGCGAGGGTGGCGCGTTGTTCATCGGCGATAACAATTTCGTCATTCTTGCCAACAACGAATTGTGGTTCAACGAAGCCGGGCGAGGCGGTGCGATTTACATAGAAGGCTCCTCAGCGAATCTTTGGATGCTGGGGTCCAACACCATCCGACAAAACAGCGCCGCAACAGAGGGCGGCGCGATCTGGTGCCGATCGGCCGAGTCGGTGGTGCTCGACACGCAGACGTTGATCTCCGATAACGAAGCCGAACTGGGCGGTGGAATCTACGCGCGGTCCGGTTGCAACATCCAGTCCTACGCCAGCGAGCCGGACGGGATCGTCAGCAACAGCGCCTCGTTGGACGGCGGCGGCGTCTACCTGGACGGGCCCGGAGACACGTTCTCGCTGTTCGGCGGCGAGAATTCTGGCTTCGGCTTCGGCGACGCCTCGGCGCCCGCACGGATCGACAGCAACTCAGCCGGGCGCAGCGGCGGCGGCATCTTCGCTTCCGGCACCAGTACGCAGGTCAATCTGTTCGACGCGCACCTGAAAGGCAACCGTGCCGACAGCGACGCGTCGGACACATTCAACGGCCAGGGCGGCGCCATCCGGCTGTTCGCCGGCGCCTCGCTGACGGTCGATCGGACGCTCGACGCGGTCGATTGCCACAGCCCGATCCGCTGCTCCGAGATCAGCGGCAACTCCGCACCGCTCGGTCCGGCGATCAGCAGCTCGTCGGGCGGCAACTCGATCGATATCCGCCAGACGTTCATCACTTCGAACTTCGTCAGCGATACGGCATCGGGCCCTGCCAGCCTCATCGAGATCAACGGCATCGCTGCCAATTCCGGAGTCAACGTCCGGTTCGAAGGCAACGTGATCGCCGGCAATCGTCCGCAGGGCCGACCGCTGGATACCATCAGGTTGAACAACGTCGAAACCGCGACGGTGGGCTTTACGACCATCACAGACAACCGGATCGGAGGCAGTGGCAGCATCTTCCGGATCGAAGGCAAGTCCGACATCTCGGTATTCTCGAGCATCCTGCACGAATCGTTCGGCGAGGTCTTCAAAGCCGTCTGGGATGCCGATACCACCGGCGAGATGCGCTGCGCCAACGTCAGCGAGTCCGGATCGAGGCCGCCCGGCTCGATGTTCTGGACGGTCGCCGACCCTGAGCTGGACGTCGACTATTCGGTCACGCCGACCTCGCCGGGCCTGGATTTCTGCAATTCGGGAACCTACACGCCGCTGGAGACCGATATCGCCAGCGTTGCGCGAGGTCTCGATCTTTCGCTGGTCACCAACTTCCTCGGGCCATTCGATCTCGGCGCCTACGAATATCCGACGCAGATCCAGCCCGGCAGCGTGGCGTTGGCCGCCGGCGTGATCGAGGTATTCGAAAACGACGGCATCGTGACCTTCGACGTCGAGCGCAGCGGTGGGGCCGCAGGCGAAATCCGGATCGGCTACGCGACCCAGGACGGCAGCGCCACCGGCGGGGACGACTACCAGTCGCTGAACGACGAACTGGTCTGGGCCGACGGCGAATCGGGGGTCAAACCGATTCAGCTCACGCTCAGCGACGATGCCTTGGTCGAGGGCACTGAAACGCTGACGCTGAGCCTCAGCGTCGAGTCCGGGCTGGCCGAAATCGGCTCACCGGGCTCGGTGTCGATCACGATCTTCGACGACGAGACCACGCTGTTCGCCGACGGATTCGAGGGCTAATCGCGGTTGCCGCCGCTCGTCCGACGGGCCGGCGTCGCATCGCGCACAGGTTCGGTCAGCGCCTACCAGCTTCCGGTGTTTTCCATCGACGCCCAGGGTTCGCGCAGCGGCAGGGCGTCGCCTCGCTGCAGCAGCTCGATCGAATGGCCGTCGGGCGAGCGCACAAACGCCATATGGCCGTCGCGCGGCGGGCGATTAATGGTCACGCCGGCGTCCACCAGCGACTGGCACAGCGCGTAGATGTCGTCGACGCGATAGGCCAGGTGGCCGAAATTGCGCCCGGCATCCAGTTCTTCCGGATCCCAGTTCCAGGTCAGCTCGACCATCGGCGCCTTGTCGTCGGAGCGAGCTCGCTCGGCGTCTTCGGGCGCGGCCAGGAAGACCAAAGTGAATCGACCCTTCTCGACTTCCTTGCGCGAAATCTCGACCAGGCCGAGCCGGGTGCAGAAGAAGTCCAGCGATTCGTCCAGATCGGAAACCCGGAGCATGGTGTGCAGGTACTGCATGGGCGCAGGGCTCCATTTCGATTCCGCCATCAGCCTATCGCAGGCCGCCTGCCCGGCGGTGACATTCGTCATATCGCATCGATGATCGCCGTCACTGGCCGCGCACAAGCCGCTTCGGCACGATAGACGGCATGCCGATCGAGGATATGAAGATGAACCCACCTGTGCTTGCCGAATGCCGCGAACTGAGCTATCGCTACGGCGCCACCACGGCGCTTGACGCCGTCGATCTGACGCTGCGTCGCGGCCAGGTCACGGCGCTGCTCGGGCCGAACGGCGCCGGAAAATCGACGCTGATTCACCTCCTTCTCGGCCTCAAGCCGGTCCAGTCCGGCACGATCCGGCTGTTCGGCGAGCATGCGCCCGACGCTCGTGCATGCCGCGTCCGGATCGGCACCATGCTTCAGGCCTCCGGGGTCCAGGACAACCTGACGGTGCGCGAACTGCTGGCGCTGTTCGCCAGCTTCTATCCGGAGCATGCCGACTTCGACGAGCTCATCGACGAAGCTCGCCTGGATGACGTCCAGCATCGCCGCTTCGGCCGGCTGTCCGGCGGGCAGAAGCAGCGCGCATTGTTTGCTCTGGCCGCAGTCGGCCAACCGGAATGGCTGATACTCGACGAACCGACCACCGGGCTGGATCCGGCCGCTCGCCGTCGTCTCTGGCGGGCGATCCAGGCGCGCCGCGACGCCGGCACGTCGATCCTTTTATGCACGCACTACATGGACGAAGCCCAGCGTCTGGCCGATCAGGTCGTCGTGCTCGATCGCGGCCGTGTCTTGCACGAAGGCACGCCCGACGAAATCCGGCGGAAGGTACCGCAGGCCCGCATCCGCGTGCGCACGAGTCTGACGGGCAGCGAGCTGGAGGCGCTGCCCCGCGTTCAGCAGGTCGAGCGCCTCGATTCCGGCTGGTCGCTGCTGTCATCCAATGAAGTCGAGACGGTTCGAGCGCTGCTGGCTGCCGACCAAGACCTTGCCGATCTGGAAATCGCGGCGGCCGATCTGGAAACGGCGTTTCTTGCGCTCACTGAACGTCGCGATACCGGTACCGAAAGCACCGAAACCCAATGGGAGGCCGCATGAACACCGCAGCGATTTCTCGAAACCCGTCGCTTCAGCTGATCCAGGCGCAGTGGCTCAATCTGGTCCGCACGCCCTCCTACACGATTCCCACGCTGCTGTTTCCGTTGATGTTCTACAGCTTCTTCGGGCTGCTGATGATCCGGGTCCAGGCGCTGTGGCTACTATGCACTTTCGCGACCTTCGGCGTGATGGGCGCGGCGCTGTTCTCGTTCGGTGTAGGCATCGCCACCGAGCGCGCGCAGGGCTGGATGATGCTGCTCAGGGCTTCGCCGGCACCGGTCGGGGCGATCGTGGCCGGCAAGGCCTTTGGGGCGATGCTGTTCGCGCTGATCATCGTCGTGGTCATGGCCGTTCTGGGCGCGACGTTCGGGGACGTGCGCCTGGCCACAAGCCAGTGGCTGTTGCTGACCGGCGTGCTGGTGGCCGGCGCGCTGCCGTTCTGCCTGATGGGCCTGGCGCTTGGTTTGTGGATCAAACCGAACGCTGCGCCCGCGGTGCTGAACCTGATCTACCTGCCGCTGGGCTTTCTGTCCGGGCTGTGGATTCCGGCCATGCAGTTTCCGCCGTTGCTGCAGGCAATCGCAGAGTGGTTGCCGCCATACCACCTGGCGGCGCTGGCGCTGGACGTGACCGGCGCGAAGACGGCGGACTGGAGCGCCGCGATGCTGAACCTCGGCGCATTCACGTTAATCTTCGGCGTGATGACCGCGCTCGGTTGGAAGCGACTCGACGGCACCCGCGGCTGAAGGAGACCTTGCGATGAAGAATCTCTGGATCGTATTGATCGTGATCGCACTGGCGATCGGCGTTCTGTTTGTTCTGCCGGAGCCAACTGACTCGCCGACCGAGTCGTCGACCGCCGCGGTTACCGGCGCGGCTCCGGCGTCGGAAGTGACGCCGCCGGGTCGGTTTGCGATTACCAATGTCCGCCTGTTCGACGGCGCTCGCGTCCTCGACCGCGCCGTCGTCGTGGTGGACCAGGGTCGCGTCATCGCCGCCGGCCGGATGATGACCACCCCGATCCCCGACGGGGCCGCGGTGATCGACGGCAGCGGCAAGACCCTCCTGCCCGGCTTGATCGATTCACACGTCCACAGCTTCGGCGACGCGCAAAAAGACGCGGCGCGCTTCGGCGTGACCACGGTGCTCGACATGTTCCGGCCGCCAACCGATTTCGAGGCCCAGCACGCCGCGCGAGCGTTGATCGAACCGACCGACCGTGCCGACCTGTTCTCCGCCGGCTACCTGGCCACGGCCGAAGGCGGTCACGGCACCCAATACGGCATCGACGTGCCGATTCCCCAGGGTCCCGGAGATGCGCAGAGCTGGGTCGATGCCCGACTGGCCGAGGGCTCGGACTGGATCAAGATCGTTGTGGAAGGCGGCCGGGTCTGGGGCAGCGAAACGCCGACGCTGGATGCGGCCATGGTTCAGGCGCTGGTCGAAGCCGCGCACGCCCGCGACGTGCTGGCGGTGGCGCACGTCTCGACGCGCGCCGAAGCCGAACTGGCGGTCGCGGCCGGCGTTGACGGCCTTGTTCATCTGTTTGTCGATGAACCGGTCGAGCCGTCCATGGCCGACAACTGGGCCGAGCGCGGTCTGTTCGTGATACCGACGATGCCGGTGCTGGCCGCGGCACACGACCAGCCCGGTCCGAATCGTATGGCCGGTTTCGGGGCGCTGTCCGAAAAGCTGTCTAGCGAACAGCGGCGCAGTCTGAACTCGGCGTTTCCGGGCGCGGCGATGCGCAGCGGGCGCTGGCCCGGCGTGGAATCGTCGATCGCAACGCTGCACGAAGCGGGCGTTCCGCTGCTTGCCGGAAGCGACGCGCCGAATCCAGGGACCGCGCACGGCCTGAGCCTGCTCGACGCGGTGATCCGACTGCGCGAGGCCGGTCTGCCGACGATCGAAGCACTGCGCGCGGCGACCGACGTGCCGGCCTCGTTGTTCCCGATCGACGAGCGCGGCTGCCTGCGTCCCGGATGCCGCGCCGACCTGCTGCTGGTCAGCGGCAACCCGCTGCAGGATCCGTCCGCGCTGCTGGCCATCGAAGGCGTCTGGAAGAACGGCTCGCCGGTGGCGCTGGAAACCGACGCTCCGCCTCCCTCGGAGTCCGAACCGGGCGCGGCTACGGCCGAAGCGGTCGACCTGCTCGCTCAACCGAGCGGGTGGATGCCCTCGGCCGACGACTTCATGGGCGGTGCCTCCGAATCGGCGATCGAACCTGAAGACCGCGGACTTCGGGTGACCGGAACACTGCGCTCGGGATTCGCTTTCCCGTACGCTGGAGCGATGTGGAACGCCGGCAATTTCCCGATGGATGCGGTGGACCGCCGCGGCTGGTCGACATTGCACCTGAATGTCGACAGCGACCTCGGCATGCTGAGGGTGATGTTCTTTTCCGGCGGCAACCCTCAGCCAGTCTGGCGCGACATTGCACCGGCGGACGCGGTCGAAATCGACCTGACCGAGCTGGCCGGCGTCGACCTGTCTGCTTTCCAGGCCGTCGGCGTTTTCGCCGCTCAGCCGAACGGTGCATTCGAATTCGTCATCGAAGAGGCCCGCTTCGAGTGAGCGACAGCCCGCTGCGTCGTCTCCACCGGTTTCTGGTGCCGCCCGAATCGGGCCAGGGCTGGACCGCCTACCTGTGGCTGGTCTACCTCGCGTTCTTTTCGATCGAGTGGTTCTTCCGGCCGATCGCCACGCTGGAAGCCTGGCTGGCTGCAGCAACGCTCACGGCGTTTCTCACGCTGTACTTCAGCGCCTTCCGCCGGCGCGGCGTCGCGGCGCTGCTGCACCTGGCCGGCATGGCGTCGCTGGCGATCGCCTGGGCGCCATTCAACAGCGGCAGCAGCGTGCTGTTCATCTACGCGGCCAGTTTCGCCCACCTGGTCGGCCGACCCCGGCAGGCGGCGGTCGTCGTCATCGGCATCGCCTTGCTGGCTGCATCGACTGCCGTGTGGGCACAACCGGTGCTTTGGTACTGGCTGCCCGGCGTATTCGTCAGCCTGATCATCGGCGCGGCGAACATTTTTTTCGGCGAGCAGCACCGCAGCAACGCCGAGCTGCGATTGACCCAGGCAGAAGTACGCCGGCTGGCCAGGGTGGCCGAACGCGAGCGCATCGCCCGCGATCTGCACGACGTACTCGGTCACACACTTTCGCTGATATCGGTCAAGAGCGAACTGGCCGGTCGCCTGATCGAAACCGATCCCGAGCGCGCCGCCGACGAGGTGCGCTCGATCCACGAAAGCGCTCGAACCGCGCTTGCCGAGGTTCGCGAAGCCATCGGCGGCTTCCGCGAGCAGACCCTGAAACAAGCATTCGATCACATCCGCGCCAGCCTGCGCGCCGCTGACGTCGAGCTCCGGCTCGACGTCGATCCGGAACCGAAGTTCGATCCGAAGCAGGAGGCGATGCTGGCGCTGGTGGTTCGCGAGGCGGCAACCAACGTGATCCGGCACTCCGACGCGCGCTGCTGCCGGATCCGGATTCTGCGCAACGGCGACGGCACCCGCGTCGAGATCAGCGACGACGGCGGCGGCAGCATTCGCGCCGACGGCGGCGGAATCCAGGGAATGCGAGCGCGCATCGAATCGCTGGGCGGCGACCTCATCATCGACGACAATGGCAAGCAGGTCACCGCGTCGATTCCCGAGCCCGCTGAATGATCCGCATCCTGCTTGCCGAGGACCAGAAACTGCTATTGGGCGCGATCGCGCAACTGCTGGATCTGGAACAGGACCTGGAAGTCGTCGGTCGCGCAGAGGACGGCGAGCGGGCGCGCGCGCTGGTCGAAGAAACCCGGCCGGACGTCGTCGTCAGCGATATCGAGATGCCCGGCACGACCGGCCTGGAACTGGCCGAGTGGCTGCACAGCCGGCATCCCGAAACCCGGGTGCTGATCCTGACCACCTTCGCGCGTCCGGGCTATCTGCGACGCGCGCTGGAATCGGGCGTGTCGGGCTATCTGCTCAAGGAAACGCCGGCCGAGGAGCTGGCCGACGCGATCCGAAAGGTGGATCGCGGCGAGCGTGCGATTGCGCCGGAACTGGCGCTGACCGCATTCGACAAGGCCGACCCGATGACGGATCGGGAGCGCCAGGTGCTGCGGCTCGCCGGCCAGGGTTGCTCGAACGCCGAGATCGGGCGGCGCCTGCACCTGGCCGAAGGCACGGTGCGAAACTACCTGTCCGAAGCCATCGGCAAGCTTGACGCTGAAAACCGGATCGAAGCCTACCGGATCGCTCGAGACAACGGCTGGCTGTAACGATCAACAACGAGGTCCAGTTCAATGAACGACGACATCGACCGGACCGACGCCGTCCGACCCCTGCGCGGCAAGGAAATGACGCGGCTGGAGACCTTCACCGACGCGGCCTTCGCGTTCGCGGTCACGCTGCTCGCTATTTCCATCGACGAAATCCCCGATACCTACAACGAACTGATGACCGCGCTCAAGGGCGCGCCGGCGTTTGCGGCCAGCTTTGCACTGCTTCTGCTGTACTGGCGAGCGCACCAGAACTGGAGCCACCGATACGGTCTTCAGGACCTGCCCTCGGTATTGCTGACCTTCGCGCTGGTGCTGGTGATCATGATCTACGTTTACCCGCTGAAGATCATGTTCGGCGCAGCGTTTCATTTCATCTCCGACGGCTGGCTTCCTTCGTCGTTTCAGCTCGACAACATTCATCAATTCCAGATGCTGGTGTCGGTATTCGGCATCGGCTTCTTTACTCTCAGTGCTCTGATTGCTGCGCTATACGCCTATGCATGGACAAAACGCAAGCCGCTGGGAATGAGCCCGGCCGAGTCCTTCGATACCGGCGCAGAGGCGATCGCCTGGACGATCGTCGGCTGTTTCGGGCTGCTGTCGCTGGCGATGGTCTGGCTGCTGCCCCGCGAGTGGCTGAACCTGTCGACCTGGATCTATTACCTCCTGATCGGGTTCGGCCCTGTATTCGACCACCTGCAGCGGCGCATGGCGCGCCGCAAGTTCGACGAGCTTCGGACCGCTTCAGGCTGAACGTCGGTCCAGGCATCTGCGGTTCGATTCAATCCGCTCAGTGCATGCGCCGCAGGTAGCGTCCTTCGACGAAGCGATCGAAAAAACGACCGAGCGCGGGATGCTCGATCTGGTCCCGCGACGAATCGACCTCGAGGTGTTGCTCGGCGACATAGGTCATGTGCTCGGCCCCGTCGACCAGCACGTGGTACCAGGGCCGCTCCTTGGGCGGCCGGCTGACCGCGACCTGCTCGTACCAGGCCTCGGTCCCGGCGAACGCCGGGTCGACGTCGACCACCACGCCGCGGTAGTCGTATTTCAGGTGATGGACCAGCTCACCGGGACTGAATTTCGGCTTCGACATCGATACTTCCTGATCAGGCTCACCTCATGTTCGCCGTTCGGCGAAAACGCGGCGTGGTCTTGCGGTCGATTCAGTAACGGATGACCGAATGGACCGCGTGCGGCACGCGTTCAGCACCGCCGAGGAATTCCAGTTCGATCAGCACGGCGCAGCCAACGACTTCCGAACCCGCCTCGTCGAACAGGTCGCAGGTCGCGCCCATCGTGCCGCCGGTTGCCAGCACGTCGTCGACGACCAGCACCCGGTGATCGGTGCGCACGGCATCGGCGTGGATTTCCACCGCATCGCTGCCGTACTCCAGCTGATAATCCCGGCGAATCGTTTCGCGCGGCAGCTTGCCGGGCTTGCGGACCGGAACGAATCCGGCGCCAAGCGCGCGCGCCACGCCCACGGCAAAGATAAAGCCTCGCGATTCGATGCCGGCCACCAGATCGATTCCCTTGCCGGCGAACGGCTCGTAAAGACGGTCGACGGCCCAGGCCATTCCGGCTGGATCGGCCAGCAGCGGCGTGATGTCCTTGAACACGATGCCCGGCTCGGGCCAGTCGTGAACGTCGCGAATCAGTTTGCTGTAGCGATGGCCCCGTGTGGCTTGCTGGCTCATGTGTCGACCCATGCCGATAACGGCTGTTGGCTGTAACGATTGCGAGAGCAGAGACCTGAATGGTACCGCGACCCGGTGCCGATGCACGTCTGAACTCCATCCATGCGATCATCAGGACAGGGCTTTCGTCTCGACTGCGCCCGGCCGGGTAACCACGCGAAAACGCACCATGGAAGAAGCCCAGACCCAACCGATTGCCGTGCGCCGACTGGTGAGCGAGGGGCGCGGGCCGCTGGTCGTCAAGATTGGCTCTTCGCTGCTGATCGACGACCACGGCCGACCCCGAAGCGCCTGGATGAATGCGCTGGCCGCGCGACTGTCGCAGCGACCCGGTCCGGTGCTGGTGGTTTCTTCCGGCGCGATCGGCCTTGGCCGCGAGGCGCTCGGCCTGGCAGCCCGACCGGGCAGCCTGTCCGAAGCGCAGGCGGCTGCGGCGGTCGGTCAGATCCGGCTGGCGCAGGCCTGGGCCGAGGTCTGGGCGAAGCAAAACCGCACCGCAGCGCAACTGCTGCTCACGCTGGCCGATCTCGAAGATCGCGGGCGATACCTCAACGCGCGGAATACCGTCGAAACGCTGCTGGGTCAACGCATCGTGCCGATCATCAACGAAAACGATACGGTCGCGACCGGCGAGATCCGCTTCGGCGACAACGATCGACTGGCCGCGCGCGTCGCGCTGCTGGCCGACGCCGAGCTGCTGCTGTTGCTGAGCGACGTCGACGGGCTGTATCGGACCGACCCGCGCCTCGATGCCGATGCGGAACGGATCGCACAAGTGCCGCGAATCGACGCAGAAATCGAGGCACTGGCCGGCAGTGCCCAATCGACCGGTTTCGGCACCGGCGGCATGGTCAGCAAGATTACTGCGGCCCGCATCGCGGTCGACGGCGGATGCCCGGTCCTGCTCGCAGGCGGCACCGGCAACGGCGACCCGATCGATACAATCGAGCGCGGCGGTGGGACGCATTTCCACGCCACCGAGCGTCCGCTGGCTCGCCGCAAGCACTGGTTGCGTTCGCTGCAGCGCCCGGTCGGTACGATTCACATCGACGCCGGCGCGGCAGCTGCGCTGAAGCAGGGCGCCAGCCTGCTGGCTACCGGCGTGGTGCGGATCGACGGCGAGTTCGATCGCGGCGCGCCGGTCTCCATCGACGGACCGCACGGTCCGCTCGGCCTGGGCCTGGCCGGCTACGACAGCCGCGAGGCGACGGTCGTTTCGGGACACCACAGCCGCCGGTTCGAGGAATTGCTGGGATACGCCGGTCGCGGCGCCGTCGTCCATCGCGACGACCTGGTGCTGTTCGAGCGGTAGCCGGTTTCCGGCAATATGATGCGCGAAGTGCTCGAAGCTTGAATGCAGGAACTGTTGATGAAACCCATGAAACATGCAGAAGCGACGGCGAAGCAAGGAATTGGCGACCTGGGGCGTCGAGCTCGTCGGGCGGCGCAGGCGATGTCCCGGGCGCCGCGCGCGCTCCGCGACGAGGCGCTGCGCGCTGCGGCGGAATCCGTGCGCAGCGCGGCCGGACGAATCCTGAAGGCCAACGCAGCGGATTGCAGAAATGCCGAAGAACGCGGCCTGGCCGGCGCCATGGTCGATCGCCTGCGACTCGATTCCGAGCGCGTCGAAGCCGTCGCCGGAGGACTCGAAGCGGTCGCCGAACTCCCGGATCCGGTGGGCCGGGAGCTGGCCCGCTGGCAGCGCCCGAACGGGCTGGACATCGCGCGCGTCAGCGTACCGATCGGGGTCATCGGCGTGATCTACGAGTCTCGACCCAACGTCACCGCGGACGCGGCTGCGCTGTGCGTCAAAGCCGGTAATGCGGTGATCCTGCGCGGCGGCAGCGAGGCCGAAGTCAGCAATCGTGCGATTCACGCCGCGGTGGCCGGCGGCCTGTCCGCGGCCGGCCT
>JGI12109J20283_10004579_pt1 | contig 15350 bp, 12 predicted proteins | sample ElkSlonscriptome_12_FD_20283 | JGI IMG/M metagenome (IMG submission 20283) | reverse complement strand
CTCGGCGGCCGACGGCCCGATGCCGCAGACGCGTGAGCACATTCTGCTGGCGCGCCAGGTCGGCGTACCGCAGATTCTGGTGTATCTGAACAAGGCCGACATGGTCGACGACCCGGAGTTGCTGGAGCTGGTGGAGATGGAAGTCCGCGAGCTGTTGAGCGACTACGATTTTCCGGGCGACGACACGCCGATCGTGACCGGTTCGGCGCTGAAGGCGCTGGAAGGCGACGACTCGGAGATCGGTGTACCGTCGATCATCAAGCTGATCGACGCGCTGGACGAATACATTCCGACGCCGGAGCGCGACACGGACAAGCCGTTCCTGATGCCGATCGAGGACGTGTTCTCGATTTCCGGCCGCGGCACGGTGGTGACGGGTCGAATCGAGCGCGGGATCGTGAAGGTGGGCGACGAGCTGGAGATCGTGGGCATCAAGGACACGACGAAGACGACGTGCACGGGCGTGGAGATGTTCCGCAAGCTGCTGGACCAGGGCGAGGCGGGCGACAACGTCGGCGTTCTGCTTCGCGGCACGAAGCGAGACGACGTCGAGCGTGGGCAGGTTCTGGCCAAGCCGGGCACGATCACGCCGCACACGAAGTTCGAAGCCGAGGTTTACGTGCTGTCGAAGGACGAGGGTGGACGTCACACGCCGTTCTTCAAGGGCTATCGGCCGCAGTTCTACTTCCGGACCACGGACGTGACGGGTGCGGTCGAGTTGCCGGAAGGCGTCGAGATGGTGATGCCGGGCGACAACGTGAAGATCCAGGTTGAGCTGATTGCGCCGATCGCCATGGAAGAAGGGCTGCGTTTCGCGATTCGCGAAGGAGGCCGGACGGTTGGTGCGGGCGTTGTAGCCAAGATTCACGAGTAACGGCTTGCGCGCTTGCGCGCGCAGGATCAAGGGTTGAGGAAAACGGGTTACGGAAGAGCATTCGCGGGTTGTCAAACCGGCTTTGCCCCTAGGCCCTGAAGCTGAAACCCTAAACCTCGGTTTTCGACCCTCGGGATCGAAAACCGAATGATTTTTCAACAGGCGAGTAGCTCAACTGGCAGAGCAGCGGTCTCCAAAACCGCAGGTTGGGGGTTCGAGTCCCTCCTCGCCTGCCACCAGTCCGGAAACAGTCTTTGATGGCAGTCGAAAAAACATCTTCAAGCGACGTTCTGTTGTGGGTTCTCGCCGCGATCTCGATCGGCGCCGGGGCTTACGGCTTCGTCTATTTCGAAGACCAGGCCATGACCCTGATCCGGGTGCTCGGCCTCGTGTTTGCCGTCGGTCTGGCGCTCTTCATCGCCTCGAAAACGAGCAAGGGCGGCGAGTTCTTCGTCTACTTGAAGGAAACCGACGTCGAGCGACGAAAGGTCGTCTGGCCGAACCGTCAGGAAACGATGCAGACCACGCTGATCGTGCTGGCGGTCACCGTCGTGGTGGCGATCATGCTGGCCATCATGGACTGGATTTTCGGCGGACTGGTGCGCTGGTTGATCGGCATGGGCGGGAATCTCTGATGAGCAAGCGCTGGTACGTGGTGCACGCCTATTCCGGCTTCGAAAAGCAGGTTCAGCGCTCGTTGAACGAGCGAATCGAACGTGCCGGCATGGAGGACCAGTTCGGCGAGATTCTCGTTCCGACCGAAGAGGTCGTCGAGATGAAGAAGGGCGTGAAGCGGCGGAGTGAGAGGAAGTTCTTCCCCGGATACGTCCTCGTCGAAATGGAAATGAACGAAGACACCTGGCACCTCGTGAAAGACGTGCCGAAGGTGATGGGCTTCATCGGCGGAAAGCAGGACAAGCCGGCGCCGATCAGCGAACGCGAGGCGGACCTGATCCTGAATCGCGTCAAAGAGGGTGTCGACAAGCCGAAGCCCAAGGTGCTGTTCGAGCCCGGTGAAATGGTTCGCGTCATCGACGGGCCCTTCAACGATTTCAACGGCACGGTCGAGGAAATCAATTACGACAAGAGCCGCCTGCGAGTTGCGGTGTCGATCTTCGGGCGCTCGACGCCCGTGGAGCTCGATTTCCAGCAGGTCGAAAAACTTTAGGCAAGCGTCCGCTCGGCGGATGAAGCCGGGCGAGAGAGAAACACGGGGAGCCGCGGCTGAGAGACGCCCGGCGCCTGGACCCGAAGGAGAGAGAACGTGGCAAAGAAGATCAGTGCGTATATCAAGCTGCAGGTGCCTGCAGGGCAGGCCAACCCGAGTCCGCCCGTGGGGCCGGCTCTGGGTCAGCACGGCGTCAACATCATGGAGTTCTGCAAGGCGTTCAACGCGGCCACGCAGAGCACCGAGCCGGGCCTTCCGACGCCGGTCGTGATCACCGTCTACTCGGACCGCAGCTTCACTTTCATTACCAAGACGCCGCCGGCAGCCGTGCTGCTGCGCAAGGCTGCCGGTATTGCCAAGGGTAGTGGGGAGCCGAACACCAAGAAAGTGGGTACCGTGACCCGCGCACAGCTCGAGGAAATCGCGCGCACCAAGGAGCCGGATTTGACCGGTGCCGATATCGACGCGGCCGTTCGCACCATTGCCGGCAGCGCGCGCAGTATGGGCCTGAACGTCGAGGGGGTGGAATAATGGTCGCCAACACCAAACGCAATCGCGCGATCCGCGAACGCATTGAGCCGGGCAAGCATTATCCGCTCGACGAAGCACTCACCCTGCTCAAGGAAATGAGCAAGGTCAAGTTCACCGAAAGTGTTGAAGTGGCCGTGCGCCTCGGCATTGATCCGCGTAAGTCGGATCAGGTCGTCCGCGGCTCCATCGTGCTGCCCAACGGCACCGGTAAGGACGTTCGCGTCGCCGTGTTCGCCCAAGGGGATAATGCTGAAAAGGCCAAGGACGCCGGAGCCGATCTGGTCGGCATGGACGACCTGGCCGAATCGATCAAGGGCGGCACGATCGATTTCGACGTCTGTATCGCAACGCCGGACGCAATGCGCGTCGTCGGCCGTCTCGGCCAGGTGCTCGGTCCGCGTGGACTGATGCCGAACCCCAAGGTGGGTACGGTGACCCAGGACGTCGAACAAGCGGTCAAGAACGCCAAGGCCGGTCAGGTTCAGTTCCGTACAGAGAAGGGCGGAATCGTCCACAGTATCATCGGCAAGGCGGACTTTGACGTCGATGAGTTGAAGGGAAATCTCAAGGCGCTGGTGCAGGAACTGGTGAAGGCCAAGCCGGCCGCCGCCAAGGGCCAGTACCTGCGCAAGATCGCGGTATCGACGACGATGGGCCCTGGGCTCACCGTCGACAGCTCCACGCTGGATCTGTAGAACCGGGATCAGGAATCCGCCGGACCTCGGTCCGGTGAGCGAACGGGCGTTACGCGGAGATCCGTCCGCGCCCGTCCGAGACCGCAGGCCCGGGATACCCCATGGGTATCCGGGTTAATGGGCCGAGGCCCGCCTGCGCAGATGGTGTCGCCCGAATACCCGATTTGCGGGGAAACGGCCACCGAACAGGTGCCGGACAGCATTCAGGTCCGGTGTGGCTGGAAGGCCGGGGAACAGCCCGGTCGTCCGACTTGACGGAGGTAGCAAATGGCGCTCACGCTTGAGCAAAAGAAAGCGGTCGTTGCGGAAGTGGCCGATGCGGCCAAGACCGCGCACTCGGCCGTTGCTGCCGAATACCGTGGCATAACCGTGGAGAAGATGACCGAGATGCGGGCGAAGGCGCGCAACGAGGGGGTTTATCTCAAGGTTGCCAAGAACACGCTGGTCAAGCGTGCCGTCGAGGGTACCGAATTCGAATGCATGGCTGGAGAGCTGACCGGCCCGTTGTTGTTCGCGTTCTCGATCGAGGACCCGGGCTCTGCAGCGAGGCTGATCAAGCAGTTCTCCAAGGACGAAGAGAAACTTGTCGTCCGCCTGGTCGCCATGGGCGCGAAGCTGTACGAGGCCTCGGAACTCGAGCGACTCGCCAGCTTGCCGACCCGTGATCAGGCCATCGCGATGCTGATGGGCGTGATGAAAGCGCCGATCGAGAAATTCGTTCGGACCCTTGCCGAGCCGCACACCAAGCTGGTTCGAACCGTTGCTGCGGTACGCGACAGCAAGGAAGCCGCTTGAGGCTGATTCCGGCGTGATCCGCGTTGTTCTGCTGAGCGTGAGATGCGATCGAGCATCTCGAATTGCCCAGCGAGAATCAACGAATTTGCCGGTTACCAGCTGCCAATCGTTTCAACCGATCATATTTTTGGAGTAACTGAAAATGGCCGTTTCAAAGGAAGACATTCTCGAAACCATCTCGAACATGACCGTTGTGGAAGTGGTCGATCTGATCGAGGCAATGGAAGAAAAGTTCGGCGTAACCGCAGCCGCCCCGGTTGCTGCAGCCGCTGCCCCTGCTGCCGGTGGTGATGCCGCCGCAGCTGAGGAAAAGACGGAATTCGACGTCGTTCTCGCAAGTTTTGGCGACAAGAAGGTTCAGGTCATCAAGGCCGTCCGTAGCATCACCGGTCTCGGCCTGAAGGAAGCCAAGGACCTGGTCGAGGGCGCTCCCTCACCGGTCAAGGAAGGCGTCGAGAAGGATGAAGCCGAAGAGTTGAAAAAGCAGTTGGAAGAAGCAGGCGCGACGGTCGAGGTCAAGTAATCACCTCGTTTGTCGTAGCGAATCCGGCTCGGGCTGGGTGCCTTCACGGCGCCCGGCCTGCTGCCGTTTTCGCGAGATGGACCGTCAGACCGATGATCGATAGCCATCCCGGGCATCTCGATCGTCGTAGAGCGTAGCAAAGTCCCGGAATATTTGCACCAGCGTGCGGGTGAAATGTCGATGAGTTATTCGTTTACCGAAAAGAAGCGGATCCGTAAGGATTTTGGAAAACATGTGCAGGCGATCGATGCACCGTTCCTGCTGTCAACCCAGGTGCTGTCCTACCGGCAGTTCCTGCAGGACGACGTTCCCGAGGCGGAGCGTGATCTGAAGGGATTGCACGGTGCACTGACGTCGGTGTTTCCGATTTCGAGCTACTCCGGAAACGCGGCGCTGGAATACGTCAGCTATGAGCTCGGAAAGCCCGAGTTCGACGTCAGCGAGTGCAAGCTGAGGGGTATGACCTACGCCGCGCCGCTGCGCGTCACCGTGCGGCTGGTCATCTACGACAAGGACAGCCCGGCGAAGAACAAGAAGGTCAAGGAAGTCAAGGAGCAGGACGTCTACATGGGCGACCTGCCGCTGATGACCGAAACCGGGACGTTCATCATCAACGGCACCGAGCGCGTCATCGTCAACCAGATGCACCGTTCACCGGGCGTCTTCTACGATCACGATCGCGGCAAGACTCACTCGTCCGGCAAGCTGCTATACAAGGCGCGCGTCATTCCCTATCGGGGAAGCTGGCTCGATTTCGAGTTCGATCCCAAGGACTGCGTATTCACCCGAATCGACCGTCGCCGCAAGCTGCCTGTGACCATACTCCTGCGCGCGCTCGGGATGGAAGACGAGGAAATCCTCGAAACCTTCTTCGAGAAGTCCCGGATCACGCTCAGAAAGTCCGATGCGAAGCTCGATCTGGTGCCGTCGCGCCTGCGCGGCGAAACCGCGCTGACCGATATCACCGATTCCGACGGCAATGTGATTGTCGCAAAGGATCGACGGATTACAGCCCGTCACGTCAAGCAGATCGAAGACGCCAAGGTCAAGGCGCTGGACATCAGTGACGAATACCTGATCGGGCGGATCCTCGCCCACAACATCGTCGACACCGATTCCGGCGAACTGATCGCAGCGTGCAATGACGAGATCACCGCCGAGCTGCTGGAAACGCTTCGCGAGAACAAGGTCCGCAGCTTCGAGATCCTGTACGTCAACGATCTCGACCAGGGCCCGTACATCTCGAATACGCTGCGGATCGATCCGACGGCCAGCGAGCTTGAAGCACTCTGGGAAATCTACAAGATGATGCGCCCGGGCGAGCCGCCGACCAAGGACGCCGCGCAGAATCTGTTCAAGAACCTGTTCTTTACCGAGGATCGCTACGACCTCTCGGCAGTCGGCCGCATGAAGTTCAATCGGCGCGTTCGACGAGACGAGCTGGAAGGTCCGGGCACGCTTGATCGCGAGGACATCCTCGACGTGCTCAAGGTGCTGATCGATATCCGTAACGGGAACGGTACGGTCGACGATATCGACCATCTCGGCAATCGCCGGGTCCGCTCGGTGGGCGAAATGGCCGAAAACCAGTTCCGGATCGGCCTGGTGCGCGTCGAGCGCGCGGTCCGGGAACGGCTGAGCATGGCCGAAAGCGAAGGGCTGGGTCCGCAGGACCTGATCAACGCAAAGCCGGTTGCTGCTGCGGTCAAGGAATTCTTCGGTTCCTCGCAGCTGTCGCAGTTCATGGACCAGAACAACCCGCTTTCCGAGGTCACCCACAAACGCCGTGTCTCGGCGCTGGGCCCGGGCGGCCTGACCCGCGAGCGTGCCGGCTTCGAAGTTCGCGACGTTCATCCGACCCACTACGGCCGGCTTTGCCCGATCGAAACCCCGGAAGGGCCGAACATCGGTCTGATCAACTCCCTGGCGGTGTTCGCGCGGACCAACAGCTACGGCTTTCTGGAAACGCCGTACTGCCGGGTCGTCAAGGGCAAGGTAACCGACGACGTGTCTTACCTGTCGGCAATCGAGGAAGGCGACTATGTCATCGCCCAGGCGAACGCCGAGCTGGACAAGCAGCGCAAGTTTACCGACGAGCTGGTGCCGTGTCGGTACCAGGGCGAGTTCACGCTCAAGCGGCCCGATGAAATCGATTACATCGACGTCTCTCCCCGTCAGATCGTTTCGGTGGCCGCGGCGATGGTGCCGTTCCTCGAGCACGACGATGCCAACCGGGCGTTGATGGGCTCGAACATGCAGCGCCAGGCGGTGCCGACGCTGCGCGTCGACAAGCCGCTGGTCGGAACCGGCCTGGAGCGGCTGGTAGCGACTGATTCCGGCGTCACCACCGTGGCGCTGCGCGGCGGCGTGGTCGACCAGGTCGACGCTGGACGAATCGTGGTCCGGGCTAACGAAGACGAAGTGGGCGAGGACGATCCCGGGGTCGATATCTACAACCTGGTCAAATATCAGCGCTCCAATCAGAACACCTGCATGAATCAGCGTCCGCTGGTCAAGGTGGGTGATGCCATTCAGGGGCGCGACGTGCTGGCCGACGGACCGTCCACGGACCTGGGAGAGCTGGCGCTGGGGCAGAACATGCGCGTAGCGTTCATGCCCTGGAACGGCTACAACTTCGAAGATTCGATCCTGATCTCCGAGCGGGTCGTGCAGGAAGACCGGTTTACTTCGATTCACATTGAGGAACTGACCTGCGTGGCGCGCGATACCAAGCTGGGTTCGGAGGAAATCAGCAGCGATATTCCGAACGTCGGCGAGTACACGCTGAGCAAGCTGGACGAAGCCGGAATCGTCTACGTCGGTGCCGAGGTTCGCTCCGGCGATATCCTGGTCGGCAAGGTGACGCCGAAGGGCGAAACCCAGCTGACGCCGGAAGAGAAACTGCTGCGCGCAATCTTCGGTGAAAAAGCTTCCGACGTGAAGGACACCTCGCTGCGGGTTCCCGGTGGTATGGACGGCACCGTGATCGATGTGCAGGTCTTCACGCGCGAAGGCGTCGACAAGGACTCCCGCGCGATCTCGATCGAGAAGGATCACATCCGCCAGGTGCGCACCGACCTCGACGATCAGCTCCGCATCATGGAAGACGCGATCTTCAATCGCCTCGAGTCGATTGTTGCCGGCAAGGTGGTCGACAAGGGTCCGGGCCTCAAGAAGGGCGCCAAGCTGACCGCCGACTACCTGGCCGATCTCAAGCGCGACGACTGGTTCAAGCTCCGCATGCGCAACGACGAGGCGCAGGACGTGCTGGAGCGCGCCCAGCGCCAGATCGAAAAGCAGCGCAAGCTTGCCGACGATCGATTCGAGGAAAAGAAGGAAAAGATCACCCGCGGCGACGACCTCGCGCCGGGCGTTCTCAAGATGGTCAAGGTCTACCTGGCCGTCAAGCGCAGGATGCAGCCGGGCGACAAGATGGCCGGACGTCACGGCAACAAGGGTGTGATTTCTACCATCGTGCCGGTCGAGGATATGCCGTTCGACGAAAGCGGTCGTCCGGTGGACATCGTGCTCAATCCGCTCGGCGTACCGTCTCGCATGAACATCGGCCAGGTGCTGGAAACCCATCTTGGCCTGGCCGCGAGGGGGCTCGGCGAGAAGATCGAAGCGATGCTGGAAGAGCAGAAGAAGCCGGCGCAGATCAGGAAGTTCCTGGAGGAGATTTACAACTCCGATCGTGCCGGCCGCGTATCGCTGAAGGATTTCAGCGACGGTGATGTCGTCGAGTTGGCCACCAACCTGACCGGCGGTGTTCCGATGGCGACACCGGTTTTCGACGGTGCCGATGAAGAGGAAATCAAGAAGCTGCTGAAGATGGCCGATCTGCCCGTTTCGGGCCAGATGGTGCTCTACGACGGCCGTTCCGGCGACGCATTCGACCGTCCGGTCACGGTGGGCTATATGTACATGCTGAAGCTCAACCACCTGGTCGACGACAAGATGCACGCTCGTTCAACGGGTCCGTACAGCCTTGTGACCCAGCAGCCGCTGGGCGGCAAGGCGCAGTTCGGCGGTCAGCGTTTCGGAGAGATGGAGGTCTGGGCCCTGGAAGCCTACGGTGCCGCCTACACGCTCCAGGAAATGCTCACCGTCAAGTCCGACGACGTACAGGGCCGGAACCAGATGTACAAGGCCATCGTCGACGGCAACCATCGCATGGTGGCCGGGATGCCGGAATCCTTCAACGTTCTCGTTAAGGAAATCCGGTCGCTCGGCATCAACATCGAACTTGAAGAATCCTGATAAGACAGGAGGAGGATCCTAAACGTGCGCGATTTGCTGAATTTCTACAAGCGCCAGCATCAGATCACCGATTTTGATGCGATTCGTATTGGTCTGGCCCAGCCGGATCTGATTCGCTCCTGGTCTTTTGGTGAGGTCAAGAAGCCGGAAACGATCAATTACCGTACCTTCAAGCCTGAGCGCGAAGGCTTGTTCTGCGCCGCCATTTTCGGACCGGTGAAGGACTACGAGTGCCTTTGCGGCAAGTACAAGCGTATGAAGCACCGCGGTGTGAAGTGCGAGAAGTGCGGAACCGAAGTCACGCTGACCAAGGTACGCCGCGAGCGGATGGGTCATATCGACCTGGCCAGCCCGGTGGCTCATATCTGGTTCCTAAAGTCGCTCCCGAGCCGGATCGGCTTGATGCTGGACATGACGCTGCGCGACATCGAGCGGATCCTGTATTTCGAGTCCTATCTGGTGCTCGATCCGGGTATGACGCCGCTGGAGCGCGGGCAGTTGCTCACCGATGAGCAGTACCTCGATGCCATGGAAACCTATGGCGATGAGTTCGAGGCCAAGATGGGTGCCGAGGCGGTCTACGACCTGCTGAAGAACGTCGATCTGGCGACCGAGCTCTCGCAGCTGCGCGAAGAGATTTCCTCGACCAATTCGGAAACCAAGATCAAGCGGCTGACCAAGCGCATCAAGTTGATCGAGGCCTTTCTCGAGTCGGGTAACCGTCCCGAGTACATGATCCTGACGGTGCTGCCGGTTCTGCCGCCGGATCTTCGACCGCTGGTCCCGCTGGACGGCGGTCGGTTCGCGACCTCGGATCTCAATGATCTCTATCGACGCGTCATCAACCGGAACAACAGACTGCGACGGCTGCTGGAGCTCAACGCGCCGGACATCATCGTGCGCAATGAAAAGCGCATGCTGCAGGAAGCGGTCGACGCGTTGCTCGACAACGGGCGCCGCGGTCGTGCGATCACCGGGACAAACAAGCGCCCGCTGAAGTCGTTGGCCGACATGATCAAGGGCAAGCAGGGGCGATTCCGCCAGAACCTGCTCGGCAAGCGCGTCGACTACTCGGGGCGTTCGGTCATCGTGGTCGGCCCGACGCTCAAGCTCCACGAGTGCGGTCTGCCGAAGAAGATGGCGCTGGAACTGTTCAAGCCGTTCATCTTTTCGAAACTGCAGCGCCGGGGCATGGCGCCGACGATCAAGGCGGCCAAGAAGCTGGTCGAAAAGGAAGAAGGCGAAGTCTGGGATATTCTCGAGGAGGTCATCCGCGAGCATCCGGTGCTGCTGAACCGCGCGCCGACGCTCCACCGTCTCGGCATTCAGGCCTTCGAGCCGGTGCTGATCGAGGGCAAGGCGATCCAGCTGCACCCGCTGGTATGTACCGCGTTCAATGCCGACTTCGACGGCGACCAGATGGCGGTACACGTGCCGCTGAGCCTGGAAGCGCAGCTCGAAGCCCGCGCGCTGATGATGTCCACCAACAATATCCTTTCGCCGGCCAACGGTGAGCCGATCATCGTGCCGACGCAGGACGTCGTTCTGGGCATTTACTACATGACGCGTGAACTGGCCGGTGCAAAGGGCGAAGGCATGTTCTTCTCCTCTACCGCCGAGGTTCATCGCGCATATTTGAACAAACAGGTGGACATGCAGGCCGCGATCACGGTGCGCATCACCGAGCACCTTCCCGATGAGAACGGCGAGCTCCAGCCGGTGACTCAGCGCTACGAGTCGACCGCCGGCCGCGCGCTGCTTTACGACATCGCGCCGGAAGGCATGCGATTCGAGCTGTTCAACCGCACCCTGAAGAAGAAGCAGATCTCGCGGCTGATCGACGAATCCTATCGGGAGCTGGGGCTGAAGAAGACGGTCGTCTTCGCCGATCAGTTGATGTACACCGGCTTTGCCAACTCGACGCGAGCGGGTGTCTCCATCGGCCTCGACGACCTGCAGGTCCCGCCGGAGAAGAAGGAAATTCTCGAGCGGGCCGAGGCCGAGGTGCTGGAAATCCAGGAGCAGTATTCCTCGGGCGTGGTCACCGCCGGTGAGCGTTACAACAAGGTTGTCGATATCTGGTCGCGTACCAACGAAGCGGTCGCCAAGGCGATGATGAATCGCATCGGCAAGGACATCCGGATCGATACCGAAGGCAACGAAGTCGAGCAGGACTCGATGAATTCCATCTTCATCATGGCCGACTCCGGAGCGCGAGGTTCAGCAGCGCAGATTCGCCAGCTGGCCGGCATGCGCGGGCTGATGGCCAAGCCGGATGGCTCGATCATCGAGACGCCGATCACGGCCAATTTCCGTGAAGGTCTGAATGTTCTCCAGTACTTCATCTCCACCCATGGTGCCCGGAAGGGCCTCGCCGATACGGCATTGAAGACCGCGAACTCGGGTTATCTGACCCGGCGTCTGGTCGATGTTGCCCAGGACCTGGTGGTGGTCGAGGACGACTGCGGAACCGAGAACGGTCTGGAAATGATTCCGATCGTTGAAGGCGGCGACGTCGTCGAGCCTCTGGGTGAGCGGATCCTCGGCCGTATTCTGGCCGAAGACATCTACCCGGCCGACAGCGACGAGGTGCTGTGTTCGCGCGGTACCCTGATCGACGAACGATGGGTTCAGATTCTCGAAGAGAACGCGATCGACCGGGTGCTGGTGCGCTCGCCGATCACCTGCGAGACTCGTTACGGAATCTGCGCTTCCTGCTACGGCCGCGACCTGGCGCGTGGCTCTGCGGTCAACTCCGGTGAAGCAGTCGGCGTGATCGCTGCCCAATCCATCGGCGAGCCGGGGACGCAGCTGACGATGCGGACCTTCCACATCGGTGGAGCGGCATCCCGCGCGGTGGCCGTGGACCAGATCGAGGTCAAGTCCGACGGCACCGTTCGCCTGTACAACCTGAAGTCGGTAGAGAACAGCGAAAGCAAACTGGTCGCGGTATCGCGTTCCGGTGAGCTGTCGTTGATCGATCGCCACGGTCGCGAGCGCGAGCGCTACAAGATTCCCTACGGCGCTGTCTTGAGCATTCGCGAGGGTGACACGGTCAAGGCCGGGCAGGTAGTGGCGAACTGGGATCCGCATACACATCCTGTGGTTGCCGAGGTCGCCGGTCAGACCGCCTTCCAGGACTTCATCGAGGGCGTTACCGTCGCCGAGCAGACTGACGAAGTGACCGGTCTCAGCAGCATGGTCGTCATCGACCCGAAGAAGCGCGCGTCGGAAGGCAAGGACCTTCGACCGACGATTCGACTGGTCGATGGCAAGGGCAAGGCGCTGATGCTGCCTGGCACCTCGCAGCCGGCTCAGAACTTCCTGCCGGCCGGAGCGGTGATCAATTGCCGGGACGGCCAGGATGTTCAGGTCGGAGACGTCCTCGCTCGAATTCCGCAGGAATCGTCCAAGACTCGAGACATCACCGGTGGTCTGCCGCGCGTGGCCGACCTGTTCGAAGCGCGGCGTCCGAAAGAAGCCGCCATCCTGGCCGAGGCATCCGGAACGGTCAGCTACGGTAAGGAGACCAAGGGCAAACAGCGCCTGGTAATCACCGACGAAGCCGGCGATACGCACGAGGATCTGATTCCGAAATGGCGCCAGATCCAGGTGTTCGAGGGCGAGCACGTCGAGCGCGGCGAGACCGTCGTGGACGGCGAGCTCGATCCACACGATATCCTGCGCCTGCTCGGGGTCGAACCGCTGGCGAATTACCTGGTGCAGGAAATTCAGGACGTCTACCGGCTGCAGGGCGTCGAGATCAACGACAAGCACATCGAGGTCATCATCCGACAGATGCTTCGCAAGGTCGAAATCCTCGACTCCGGCGACAGCAAGTTCCTGCAGGGTGAGCAGCTCGATGCGGTCTCGGTGATCGAGGAGAACACGCGACTGGAGAAGGACGGACTGCGTCCGGCCCGCTTCCAGCGGGTGCTGCTCGGTATCACCAAGGCCTCGCTGGCAACCGAGTCGTTCATTTCCGCGGCTTCTTTCCAGGAAACCACTCGGGTGCTGACCGACGCTGCCGTTCGCGGAACCGTCGATCACCTGCGCGGTTTGAAGGAAAACGTCATCGTCGGACGGTTGATTCCCGCCGGAACGGGCCGCGTGGCCCGCGAGCTCAAGCGCGAAGAAACCGACACGATGGGCGATTCGGAAGCCGAACTGGCGGCACTGCTGCGAGCCAACGAGGAAGCGGAATCTCCCGAGACCGTTGCCTCTGAAGGTGGTGAGGACGCTGGCGAAGACTGAAAACCGGGGTCGATGATTCGGCCCCGGTTCCAATCGGCCGGAGTTGAAGGTACAATTCCGCGGCTGTAATCAATTGATTGGCCGGCAGATCCGCCGGCCCGTGAAAAGCAGGAGTTTCAAGACATGGTCAAGATTCGATTGGCCCGCGGCGGCGCCAAGCGCCAGCCGTTCTATCACATCGTGGTAACCGACAGTCGGAACCGGCGTGACGGGCGGAATATCGAGCGGTTGGGTTTCTTCAATCCGGTCGCGCGTGGAAAGGACGAGCGCTTGCGAATCGATCGCGAGCGGGTCGATCACTGGGTCGGCAAAGGCGCACAGGTTTCGGAACGGGTCACGCACCTGATCGCCGAAGCAGGTCGCCAGTCGTCCTCAGCGGAAGCCTGAACGCGAGTCCGGCCGCAAGGCGCCGATGAACGATGACGCCGACCGTATCGAAGTGGGTCGGCTCGACGGTCCATGGGGCGTTTCGGGCTGGGTCCGCGTCTATTCGCTGACCGAGCCGCGAGAAAATCTTTTCGATTATCAGCCCTGGCTCACCGGCGGTGAGCCGGGGCTTCTGCATGTTGAGGAGTGGCGCCGGCAGGGCCCTCGGCTGGTTGCACGGCTGACCGAAATCGAAGACCGGGACGCCGCCGAACGATTTCGTGGCCTGAAGTTGTTCATCGAGCGCTCGGCGCTGCCGGCGCTGCCCGATCAGCGCTACTACTGGTCGGATCTCATCGGGCTTGAGGTCGTCGATCTCGAAGGCCGAGGGCTGGGCAAGGTCAGCGGATTGCTGGATGCCGGTGTGCACGACGTGCTCGAGGTTGAACCGGTGCAATCCGGCAGGGAGTCGATTCTGATTCCCTTCGTGATGAAACGCTTCGTCAGAAGCGTCGATATTCGTTCTGGCCGGATCGAGGTCGACTGGGATCCGGAATGGCTGACCGACGAGTCGAGCCGATGAAGCGGATGCCGGCCCGGTCCGGCATTGTCCGGAGGAGTCCGCGGTGCTGAAATCCATCCACGTCGTGACCCTCTTTCCGGATTGGTTCGAGCATTTCAAGACGCTCGGGCTGACCGGTCGCGCGATCAGCGAAGGCAAGGTCGAATTGCGTTGTTTCGATCCGCGCGAGCATGCCAGCGGCGTCCATCGCAGCGTCGATGACCGGCCTTACGGAGGCGGCCCGGGCATGGTCATGCGTCCGGAACCCCTCGCACTCGCGATCGAGGCCGCCCGCGGAGACCCCCCGGCGGTGGTATCGGCGCTCACGCCGCAGGGGCGGCGGATCGATCAGCAATCGATCGCCCGGCTTGCCGCAAGAGAACAGCTGGTTCTGGTCTGCGGTCGCTACGAGGGCATGGACGAGCGCGTGCACGACCTGCTCATCGACGAGGAATGGTCGCTGGGAGATTTCGTGTTGTCGGGGGGGGAATACGCAGCGGCTGCGCTGATGGATGCGGTGCTGCGGTTGCAGCCGGGCGTATTGGGACACGCAGATTCGGCCGCACAGGACTCGTTCTCCGAGGGCCTGCTCGACTGCCCGCACTACACGCGCCCGGAGAGCTGGCGCGGCCTGGAGGTGCCGGGCGTGCTGCGCAGCGGCGATCACGCGGCCATCGCCTGCTGGCGGCGCCGCCAGTCGCTGTTGCGAACCCGGGCTCGACGTCCGGATCTACTGGCTAACGCCGAACTCGGCGAAAAAGACCGGGATTGGCTTGATCTTCCGATGCCCGGAGACGACGACGGCTGAGGATGCCAAGCCCCTTGTCGAGCGGGAGTGCAGAATGGTCTTGCCAAGCGTGGAAAATGTCCGTTACAATTGCATGCTTGCCCGCGGCGAGTTGAATTCGTGCGCGGTGGCGATGAAACGAAGCACGGACCACGGATATGAGCACGATAATCGACCAGATCAACGCCGAACAGACTCAGCGCGACATTCCCGAATTCTCGCCGGGCGACACGGTATCGGTGAACTTGTGGGTTCGTGAAGGTGATCGCCAGCGGCTTCAGGCGTTCGAAGGGGTCGTGATCGCGCGGCGCAACCGCGGACTCCATTCGGCATTCACGGTCCGCAAGGTGTCGCACGGCACCGGCGTGGAGCGCGTCTTCCAGACCTACAGCCCGCTGATCGATTCGATTCAGGTCAAGCGCCGCGGCCGAGTCCGTCGCGCGAAACTTTTCTATCTCCGGAATCTCGAGGGCAAGGCTGCTCGTATTCGCGAAAAGCTGAGCTCCCGCCCGCGAACCTGAGGCGTCCGGCAGGT
>JGI12109J20283_10385237_pt1 | contig 15351 bp, 14 predicted proteins | sample ElkSlonscriptome_12_FD_20283 | JGI IMG/M metagenome (IMG submission 20283) | reverse complement strand
GACCCTCATGGCAACCCGGCAGACTTTGGATGTGGCACGCCGCGTCGAAGGGTTGCGAACCGAGAGGCTGCGTGCCGCCATCTACCGCGAGCCTTCCAAGGACACCTTTGCTGCGCTCGAGCGATTGGGAACGCGGCTCCAAACCGCATGGCAGGCGCATCTCGATCAACGCGCTGATTTCGTTTCCTTTGCGGAAGTGGATCTTGAGGCCTGGCAGGTGCGTGTCGAGGGTAGGCTCGACCTACTTCAGGCGAGAAACCGGGAAGCCTTGTCCAAACCAGAGTGGCTCGGGAACTGGCTGGACTTCGTACGGGCCCGACAAGAGGCGGAACACATCGGTTTTGGCCAGCTCGCAGCTGCGATGGAGGATGGTCGGATCCCACCACCGGCGATCAAGGCGGGCTACAACCTGGCGGTCAACGACCTCCTTGCCCGACAGATCCTCAAAGAAAACCCGACGCTCGCGCAATTCTCGGGAAACGCGCAGGTACAACGTCAGAAACAATTCCGCGACTATGACGAGAAACTCAAGGCGTTGCAGCGGGAGCGGATTGCATGGCGGATCGCGCAGAACGAGGTGCCGCCTGGCACGACTGGCGGCCGGGTTTCAGAGTACACGGGCTTGGCGTTGCTCCGTCACCAGACCGGAATACAGCGACGCCATCTCCCGCTCCGTCAGCTGATGACTCGCGCCGGAACTGCGTTGGCAGCACTCAAGCCGTGTTTCATGATGGGTCCAATGTCTGTCGCCCAGTATCTCCCACCCGGGAGACTCCAATTCGATCTCGTCGTCATGGACGAGGCTTCCCAGATTAGGCCAGAAGACGCCGTGGGTGCCATCGCGAGAGGCGGGCAGCTCGTGGTGGTCGGCGACCCTAAACAGCTACCGCCGACGAATTTCTTCAACAAGGCCATCGATGACGATGACGAGGACGCCACGGCGATTCAGATCTCCGAGAGCATCCTCGACGCGGCCATGCCGTTGTTCGAGGCGCGCCGCCTGACCTGGCACTATCGGTCCCATCACGAGGATCTGATCGCCTTCTCCAACGACGCTTTCTACGACAGCAAGCTCGTGGTTTTCCCGGCACCGCACTACGAGTCCGACGATTACGGAGTGAAATTCACTCGTGTGCGCCACGGGCGCTTCGTCAACCGCCGGAATGTCGAGGAGGCGCATGTCATCGCGAAGGCCGTGCAGCAGCATCTCTCAAAACGTCCTGACGAATCGCTCGGCGTAGCCGCCATGAACGCGGAGCAGCGCGACCAAATCGAAAGCGCAGTAGAAGCGATCGCGAAGGAAGATTCCGAATTTCGCGATGCGCTTGAGCACAATCTGCAGCTCGGACAACCGTTCTTTATCAAGAATCTGGAGAACGTCCAGGGTGACGAGCGAGACGTCGTCTTCATCTCATGCACATACGGGCCGCAAGACCCAGGCGGTCGGGTGTTGCAGCGCTTTGGCCCGATCAATTCTGACGTTGGTTGGCGACGATTGAACGTCCTCTTCACCCGGGCCAAGAAGCGGATGCACATCTTCAGCTCGATGGGCTCCGATGACATAGTCCTCACCGCAGAACACCGACGGGGTGTTGTCGCCTTCAAGGACTTTCTCGCCTTCGCCGAGACCGGCAAACTGCATTGGTCCCGGGCGAGCGGCCGGGCGCCAGACAGCGATTTTGAGATCGCTGTCGGCTCCGCCCTCCGCGAAGCCGGCTTTGACTGCGAACCGCAAGTGGGCGTGGCCGGATTCTTCATCGACCTCGCGGTGCGCGATCCCGGAAATCCCGGTCGCTACCTGATGGGCATCGAATGCGACGGCGCGACCTACCACTCCGCCAAATCGGTACGAGATCGTGACCGTCTACGCCAGACAGTTCTAGAGGGTCTGGGTTGGAAAATCCGCAGGATTTGGTCGACCGATTGGTACCGCAATCCGCGCGCCGAAATCGAGCCGATCCTCAGAGAGCTCAACGCAACCAAGACCGAAGCGCCTGCCGCGCCACCGGAAACGAACGGTCCCCTCAATCTGGATAACGTGATCGATTGGCCAACGGTGGACGACTCGAGTCCGACGATCAGCGCTACGGAGCCGCTGGACCTACGCTCGAAACTGATCGAGTTCGACCGTGAAGTCATTCGGCCGGCGCACCCGGGCACGCCTGAGGGGCAACGCCTACTGCGCCCCGCGATGCTCGAGGCGTTGCTCGAGTTCCGTCCGGTCTCGAAAGCGGAGTTCGCCGAAACACTGCCGCTGTACCTGCGCCAAACGACCTCCTCGGCCGAAGGCCGCTATCTGGAGCGGGTCTTGCGGATGATCGCGGAAGACGAGCGCGAGGAACTGGCAACTGCCTAGGGGTTACCCGCGTCGCCGTCGGCCCGAGAGCCGTGGGTGAGGTAGCCCCGGTTGGCGAGCAATTCGAGCCTGGCCGTGTCGGCGGCGGCCTGCCCGCACAGGCCGGTCAAGCGAGGCTATGTGGACGAGGCAGTGCATTGGCGATGTTCGAGCGCGCGCGATTATGATGGTCAGGCAGGGCCGTTGGGGGTGGAGACGCAGTGGTGATGGCTGTGCTGATACAGGACGCTGGAGCGCCCGTGTTGCATTCCCACGCTGTAGCGTGGGAATCAGATAAAACGAGAGACTGGGCTTCCCCAAACCGCAACAGAGCGACCCGAAGATGCACCCCTCCATCGCCCCGCAATGGCATCGTGACCGCATCCGCGAGATTGCTCTTGAGCATCGAGTGACCAATGTGCGCGTCTTCGGCTCGGTCGTGACCGGCGAGGACACGGAGGAAAGCGACCTCGACATCCTGGTCGATCCGACCGGCGATGCCACGCTGTTCGGCATCGCCAGGATTCAGGCAGAGGTTTCCGCCTTGCTGCCAGTCAGTGTCGATCTGCTGACCCCAAAGGCGTTGCCGGAGCGATTCCGCCAGCGCGTACTGGACGAAGCGCGGGCGATATGAGCCCGTCCGACAGCGGATCATTCGCGCCATTTTGGATGGTATGGCCGATTTGCGAGACTCCACGCGTGCCGGCATCAGCCTCATGACCAACTTAGCCTTATTCCGGAACGAGTTTCGCGCGGTCGCCGATGTAGCCGCGCAGGCGGACGGCCACATCCACGGCGATTCCCGCGCGGCTCGCTCCACGCTGAAGGTCATTGTCCACTGGTTATACCTTCACGAGCGGTGTATCGCCGATCCGCGGATCAGCACGAGCTCAGGGGCGGACAAATGATCGACAACGTGTTCACGTTCGAAGACATCCGCGAGGACGCCTGGGTGGAGGTCAAGCTTGCGACAGGTCGTACTGGCGAAGGCGAACTCCCGAGCGATTTCTGGGAAACCTATTCCGCATTTTCCAACACCGACGGGGGAACCATCTACCTGGGCATCGCGAAGAAGCAAGGCACGTTTGTGGTTAGGGGCATTGAAGAACCGGACCGAGTGATGCACGACCTTTGGGCCCAGATCAATAACGCGCAGAAGGTCAGTCGGAATCTCCTGAGCGATACATCAATTGTTCTGCATCCAGCCGGTGACGGCCGCTCGGTGATCGAGATTCGGGTACCGCGCGCCTCACGTCGAGACCGCCCCGTGTACATCAACGGGAACCGCATGACCGGGACGTACAAGCGGAATTTCTCCGGCGATTATCGCTGCTCGGAAGATGAGGTCAAACGGATGCTCGCCGAGCAGGGCGAAGATGAGCGTGATGCCCGGATCCTCGTTGGGTTCAACTTCGACGACAACGACATGGAGAGCTTCAAGGCATATCGCAACCGCTTGGCCGCCCTGAAGCCAGACCACCCGTACAACGGCTCCGACAACCTCGTCTTCATGCGTCAGATCGGCGGCTGGCGAAAGGATCGGGTCAGCGCCGAAGAGGGCTTGACCCTCGCTGGACTATTGATGTTTGGCCGGATCGACTCGATCCACGAAGCCGCCCAGACATACTTTCTGGATTACCGGGAGCTACCGGCCAGCGGTGCGCGCACCGAGTGGGTTGATCGCTTGACGCCGGACGGCACCTGGTCCGGCAACCTCTACGATTTCTATCGTCTGACGATTCAGCGGCTCTTCCGCGACGTCAAGGTGCCCTTTCGCCTGGCCGGAGACGAGCGGGATGACGAGACACCGGTCCACAAGGCACTGCGTGAAACCTTGGTCAACGCTATCGTACATGCAGACTATTCGGCGCGGGTATCGGTCCTCGTCGTTAAGGCCCCCGGCTAATTCGGGTTCCGCAATCCGGGCCGGATGCGCATTCCGGTCGAGGTAGCCCTGGAGGGTGGGCAGAGTGACTGCCGCAATCGGAGTCTACAGCGCATGTTCAGCCTGATCGGGCTAGGCGAGCAGGCGGGCTCCGGGATACCGCGCGTGATCGAGAATTGGAAGACGCGGCACTATCGCCTTCCCGAGCTGTGGGAGTCTCAGGATCCGGAATCGACCCTGATGCGGCTTCGAACCGTTAGCCTCTTGCCCGACGAGACATTAGATGCCCTGAGACGGAGGTTTGGTGCGGCGTTTGATTCCCTCACGGTGGATCTAGCGGGTGCGGAGGACGACTTCTCGGCTCCACTGACCAGCTCCGCACATAGCACGCCGAGGTCCGAACATAGCCTGCCGACCTCCGAACGTTTGCCTCTCAGCTCCGAACATTCGGAAGGCGGCTCCGTACACCCTCCGCCGGAAGCAGTCGAGGTCGCCGAAGATCCCGCGCTTCTCGCAATCGCCGACCCGGTTAGGTCCAACCGCAGGAGCTCTCCCGAAACAACCCGTGAGGTCATCCTTGAGCTCTGCCGAGGACGATTCCTCACTCTGAGCCAGCTTGCGACACTGCTCGGTCGCTCTTCGGATAGCCTCCGCCAACGCTTTGTCAAATCGATGGTGGACGACGATAGGGTTCTGGAGCGTCGTTTTCCGCAACAGCCAAACCACGAGGCTCAGGCCTATCGGACGAAAGAGTCGTGACCAACTTCGCCTTCCTCCCCACCGAGATCCGCGGCAGCGAATCGAGCAAAATGCCGCCACTGGATCGCTTCCTCGACGCACAACGAGAGATCGCCCTATACCTGCGACCACATCCGCACCAGATTGACGTAGGCGGTGCTGACCTGGGCCGTCTCCGGCGCCTCGGGACGCTCGTGCAACAGTCGCTCGCGCGCCTGATGGAGCTGGTAGAGCAGCTCGCGCTGGCTGGGATCCTTGACCAGGCTCTGAATCCAGGTCACTGCCACCAGGCGCACCCCTTCGGTCACTTCGGCCACCCGGTGCCAGCTCGATGACGGATAGAGCAGCGCACTACCGGCGGCCAGCTTGACCGGCTGCGGGCCGAAGCTGGTCTCGATCACCAGTTCGCCGCCACCGTAGTCTTCTGGGGCGTTGAGAAACACGGTGGCGGAGAGGTCCGAACGGTACCGCTCGGCGCCGCCCATGACTGGGTCGTCCACGTGATCGCCGTAGCCCATGCCCTGCGTATAGCGTGCATAGAAAGGCGTGGCGACACGCAGCGGCAGCGCGGCAGCCTGGTAGAGCGGGTGCTGCACGAGCGCCGTCATGACGATCTGGTTGAGCCGCCGCACGAGCGGGTTGTCGGCGCCCAGCTCTTCGTTGTGCTTGACGCGGCGCGCCTGCAGGCCGGCCGACAGCCGCCCGTCGACGAAACTGGCGCCGGAGAGCAGCGCCTCGGCCTGGGCCAGCGCCTTGGCATCGAGTACATCGGGAATCTCGATCAGCATGGGTTGCCTCGTGCTGCGACCGCGTCAGCGGCCGTTGGCGGGGATCTGGCAACCGGCGCTCGGCTGGACTGGCGTGACGGCTATCGGACACGCTCGGCCGAGGCCAGCGCCTTGGTCATCCTCATGTGCCGAATGACGCCATACAGGATATGGGACTCACCGACGATCGCATAACCCTGTCGTGCATAGAAGTCGACCGCCTCCTCCCGAGCATTGAGGTCGATCCGCTCCAGCCCCTGCCGGACGGCCGCCGCTTCGAGGGCCGCCAAGAGCTGCCGCCCCAGCCCCTGACCGCGCCACTGCGGATCGACCGCCATGTAGCGGATTTGACCGTGCCTGGGCTCGCTGTCGGCACAATGGAGCCGGCCGACGCCGAGCACCCGACCGGTCAGGTCGCAGACGAGGCGGTGCACGGCCAGCTCCTCGAATTCGTCGCGTTCGCTGCCCGGCAGCTGACCCCAGGGGGCGCGCAACAAACGCCAGCGCAAGCGGTAGTAGGCTTCCAGTTCGGCTGGCCCCTGGGGCGCACGGACGCACCAGGCGACCGCCGGTGCCTCGCGGTCGCAGGCGCTCTGGCGCCGCTCAGGCAAAGACCACCCAGGTCGTCGCGATGTACTTCACGCCCCGCTCCAGGGTCTTGCCGCGGTGTTCGTGCGTCCAGAAGGGCGGAAAGAGGAGCAGCTTACCTTCCTCAGGCCTGATGCTGACCTGCTGGAACAGAAACTCGGTCGCGCCGCCCGGTCCAGGCACGTCGTTGAGATACCAGATCGCCACCAGCTGGCGCTGGCTGAATTCGTGACTGCCGCCATCGATGTGCCAGTGATAGTGCTCGCCGGGATCGGTGCGTTGGATCGCATAGCCCATGTCCTTGAATGGTCCCTTGAAGTAAGGGAAGGCTTCGCGAAACTCGCGAATCGCCAGGCCCATCGAGCGGAACAAGGCCCGATCGATGTCGTGCCAGTGAGGCTTGCCGCTGACGACCAGGTCGGTGGACCGCTTGATGCTGCGGTCCTCCTGCGCGGTCTGGCCGATGCGACCCAGGTACTGTTCGCCCGGGTGCGCCTCGAAGCGCCGGATCATCTCCTGACAGAGCTTGGCCCGCAGGGCATCCGGCTGCTCGAAGATGAAGCTGTTCGGCGCAACCTCACGGATGCTGGTCAGGCGCCGGTGGTGATTCTCTTCCATTGCGGACCTTCGGCAGGTATCGAGTACCGAGCAAGCCTGGCCTCTGGCGCACACCCAAGCGCGACGCGTGAAGGGTGTATTGAGGGTTGCATGGGAGCCAACTCCTCAAGGAGCGCCAGACCGGCGGCACCCCGTCCGTCGGTGACGCGACGGCTAGAGCTCGACCAGCCGAGCGCGACTGGCCGCCGCCATCTCCGACCGGTCGCCGGGTGCCTCGTCGGCCTCGCTGCCCGCCGCGAGCCGGCAGTTGATTTCCGCCCAAGAGCGCAGTGCGGCGATGTCGTCGGCCCGGGTGCGTGCCAGCGGAATGATCTCTCCAGCGGACCGCAGCAGGTGCTCGGTTGTGAGCGCCCGCTCGGGCTCGTCGAAGGCCGCGTAGAGCGCATTGACGATCAGCTCCTCGAGCTCGGCGCCGCTGAAGCCTTCGGTCGCGCGCACCACGGCGGCGAGGTCGTAATCGCTCGGCGCCCGCTTGCGGCGGGCCAGGTGGATCGCCAGGATCTCGGCGCGATGGCGCGGGCTCGGCAGGTCCACGAAAAAGATCTCGTCCAGCCGTCCCTTGCGCAACAGCTCCGGGGGCAGCATCGAGATGTCGTTCGCGGTCGCAACGACGAACACCGGTTGGGTCTTTTCCTCCATCCAGGTGAGCAAGGTGCCGAAGACGCGGGTCGCCACACCGCTGTCGCCGCCACCGCCGATCCCGGCGAGGCCCTTCTCGAGCTCATCGATCCACAACACACAGGGGGCCACGCCCTCGGCGACCGCGAGGGCCTTGCGCATGCGCTCCTCGGACTCCCCGACCAGCCCGGCAAAGACCCGCCCAAGATCGAACTTCACCAGCGGCTTCTGCCACTCCGCGGCCACTGCCTTGGCGCACAGGCTCTTGCCGCACCCCGGCACACCGACGAGCATCACGCCGCGCGGATGGGGTAACCCGAAGTCACGCGCCCGCTGGGTGAAGCCCTCGTTGCGCTGCCGCAACCAGGCCTTGAGCTGGCCGAGGCCGCCGATGCCGGCGAAGTCCTCCACGGCGGCCGTGTACTCGAGGATTCCGGACTTGCGGATGATCTGTTCCTTCTCGTCGAGAATCGCGCGCACATCCTCCCCAGTCAGGCCTTGCTGACTGACGATGGCCTTGGCAAGGGCGTTCTCGGCCTCGGAACGGGTCAGCCCACGACAGGCAGTGACGATCGCATCCTTGGCATCCTCATCCAGGTGCAGCCTGACCGTCGGTTTGCCCCGCACCTGCTCAATCAATCGATCCAATACCTCGCGGTAGTCGCTCGGCGCGGGCAGCGGCAGATCGATGACGGTGACGTCCTTTTCCAGCTCGGACGGGATTGCCAACAGCGGCGAAAGCCACAGAATGGTGCGGGGCGTGCCCTTGAGCTCGGGCACGAGGTCGCGCAGCCGTCGAACGAGCATGGCCGCCTCGGGGGCGTTGTCCTTGAGATAGGGATGGAAGTCCTTGAAAAGGAAAAGGGCATCCTCTCGGTACTGCGCGACGAAGTCCAGGGCGCGCTCGGCGCGACGGGTATCCTCCTTGGCTGCCGGGCGCCCCTCGAGGTCGACGAAGCCGCGCGAGACGGACCAGATCAGCAGCCGCCGCGGGCGCTTCCAAAGCGCCTCGCGGCTCAAGAGATCGTCGATCAGCTCGAGTGCACGGTCTTCCTCGCTCGAGACGATCGTGATGATCGGGTAGCCGGCCCGGATGTACGTGGCGAGGTCGTCAGGGAAGGCCTTGACCATTGTCCAGTGACCCTGCCACCGCTAGAGGGTCGGGCGTTCCGACTCGGAGACGTTCTCTTGCTCGGGCTCACGATCGTAGTCCGCAGTCAGTGTCCGTCGTTCGACGTTACCGAGGGTCTGCTCGATCGCGTTGGTGAAGGCCAGGCAATCGTCACCGGCGCCATTTTCCACGGCAATTTCGGTCCGACCGCCTTCGGCGATCCGGATTCGCATCTTTTTCAATGGCATGACTTGGACCTCGCACGGCTGTTTCCGGCCTGACGCGCGCATCAGGCGGAAGTGTATGTTTCAACTGTATTGACGCAGGGACAAGACGGACCGATCGGGTGCCTCCTCGGGCGCTGCAACCGGCGCTGGCTTGACGATCCGGAAGCCGAGGTTGCCGTAGCGAAAGGCGGGGTCACGGCAGTCGCGATAAGTCGCCCGGAAATCGTCCGCATCGCTATTTCGCCAGCCACCGCCGCGGCGCACGCGGCGGTTCCCGCTCACCGGCCCCACTGGATCCTGCGCTGGGGATCCCGCGTAGTAGTCCTCTGCGTACCAGTCGGCACACCACTCCAGAACGTTGCCGCTCTGGTTGTAGGTCCCGTAACCCGACACGCCGCGCGGGTAGGCGCCCACCGGGCAGGTCGTTTCTCGGCCACGGCTATCGCTGCTGCGGCAACGACTCGCGTCCCAACGCTCGCCCCAGGGATAGACGAAACCGGCGGGGCCACGCGCCGCCTTCTCCCATTGCGCCTCGCTCGGTAGCTCGCAACCCGCCCAGTCGGCATACGCCTTGGCATCATCCCAGCTCACGCACACCACCGGGTGGTCGAGCATGCCGCCAGGCATCCGCATACCGCGCCAGACGGCTGGTGCACCGCTCCAGTTGGAGTCGTCCGGCGGCCGATGCTTGGTCTTCGCTACAAAGCGGCCGTACTGCGCGTTGTTGACGGCATAGACGCTAATCCAATAGGGAGAGACGAAGACTCGACGCTTAGGACGGTCGGGCCGCGCGCCATCACCGAGCTCGACCTCGCCCGCCGGGACGTAAACCATGACCGAACCATCCTTGGGATTCACGGCGACGCGGTTGCGAATCCAGTCGCGCATCCAGTCCGTCAGCAGCCGATTCAGGGGTGGCACCGATGCGGCACCCCCGGTCTCTGCAGCCTTGCTACTCACGCGCCAAGCCCTCAGAACCGCTCGCTGGCGAGGATCTCAATCTCGCCATTGTCGAGGACGCGCTCCTCTTCGATGATCAGACCCTGTTCCAGCACCTGCTTCTTGACCGCCAGGTGCGCATAGGTGCGGTTGAGCTCCTCGATAAAGTCTTCCTGCCCGATCTGCGCATCGCTCTGGACACCCCACCAATCGGCACAAAGCTGGAAACTGCCATCGGCCTGGCGCTGGAAGCCGATGTCGAAGGTGCTTCCGGTGTCGACGACGACCTGCCCCGTTTCGACGTTTCCCTGATAGCCGCGGATCGGCACGGTTTCCCCCGCCTCAAAGCTGTAGCTCAGCGCCTTCAAAGCCTCTTCCAACAAGGCCTGATCACGAATCACGGTCTGGACTTGGGTAAAGTGTGACACGTTCGATCCTCCTGCGTTTTTTCCTATCTGGCGGCCGAGACGCCATTCAAAAACGGGTTGTTTTTTCAGGAAAACGAGCGAGGTTCAGCTATACTTAGAGATCAGGAGGCGCCCGATAACAAGGTAGAATCCGGAACCGCTTACCCATCGAGGGGGCAAAGCCGAAGTGGAGTGCTAAAGATGCCCAACCCGATACACAAGTCGACCCAATGTACGAGCCGGGATCAGAGGACTGGATCCCGTCGCCCGACTGGCCACCCGGCCGAGCCCGACGCGTCAGGGCTGGCGGCCGAAGATGATTATCTCCCGATGGACGTCTTCGTCGACCCGCAGACGTCGAGAGAACACTTTCAGCGTTCTTCCATCCGCGCCCGACGGGTGAGGATGCATTAGCGCACGACCCGCCCGGACCGGTCATCGCCGGTGTTGAGGCCGTTTCGCGTGCCCGAGACCCCCTTGGGCACGCGCTCGGATGCCACAGCGCCTCTCCTCTAGCCATGCCTCCCAGAGGGCTATGCCGCCCGCGCATTGTCCGCAGCCCAGCGCTGCAGATAGGCCAGATCGTCGGATCTGGCTCGCGATAGCGGCGGCGACTCGGCGAGCGCCGCGCCGATGTCGGCATCGGTCAGCTCACGCGCATCTTCCGCGAACGCACGCTGCAGGCCGCCGACGACTGCCGCCTCGATCTCGGCACCGGAATACCCTTCACTGGCGGCGGCCAAGGCCGCCAAGTCGAAACGTCCCGGGTCGCGGCCGCGACGCACCAGATGGATGCTCAGGATGCCGCGACGCTCGGCCTCATCGGGCAGAGCGGCGAAGAAGACCTCGTCGAAGCGGCCCTTGCGGGTGAATTCGGGCGGCAAGCGCTGGATGTCGTTGGCCGTTGCGGCGACGAAGACCGGCGCCGTGCGGTCCTCCAGCCAGGTCAAGAAGGTGCCGAAGACCCGCTTTGCGACGCCGCTGTCGCGCGCTTGACCGAGTCCGCTGAAGGCCTTCTCGAGCTCGTCGATCCACAATATGCAGGGGCTCACCGCCTCGGCGGTCGTCAGCGCCCGCCGCAGCCGGCTCTCCGACTCGCCGAGCAGCGCGGCGTAGACGCGCCCGAGGTCGAGGCGCAGCAAGGGCACGCCCCAATCCGCGGCCAGGGCCTTCGCGGACAGGCTCTTGCCGCACCCCGGCACGCCGACGAGCACGACACCGCGCGGTGGACGCAGCCCAAAGCGCTCGCCGGCCAGTTCGAACGCTCGTCGGCGCTGCGCGAACCAGGCCTTGAGCCGCTCGAGCCCGCCGACGTCGGCGAAGCCGACGCTTGGCCGGCAGAGCTCGAGGATGCCCTCTTTACGCACAGTCTGTTCCTTCTCGGCCAGGACCTCGTCGGTGACCTGACCATCCAACACCTGGCGATTGAGCGCAGCGCGACGCAGCAACCGCTCCGCCTCACGGCGCGTCAACCCCTGGAGGGCACGCGCCAAGCCCTCGCGCACCGCATCGCTTGGTACGGCAGCATCCGCCTCGGCGGCCGTCTCCACGACCAAGCGCTCGAGCTCACCGCGGGTCGGCAAGGGGAAGGAGAGGATGGTCGCGTCGGGCGCCAACTCGTCAGGCAGGTTGCCGCCAGGCCCAACGAAAACGAGACTCTTGCGCGCCCTCCTGACGGTCCAGATGGCATCGCGGATCAGCCGCAGACAGACCGGCGTGAAGTGCCGGTGGGGGTCGAGAAAGACATAGACGCCCTCGTCCGGACCGCGGCAGACCGCCTCGAGCGCGCGCATCGGCTCACCGGCCGTCCGCGGGGCAACGAGCCGGCCAGCCCGATCGCGCAGCCCCTTGGTCGTACTCCAGACGAAGAGCCCAATCTCGCGCTGCTCGGCCAACGCATCGCGTACCCGATGCAAGGTGGCCAGCGCGCGCTCCTCCTCAAAGGTCTGCAGATAGAGCAGCGGGAAATGGGCCCGCAGAAAAACCTCGATCTGCCGCTGCGTCGGGTCGCTCGGGGCGGTCCCGCCAGGGGAAGAAGCCTTCTCAAAGCTCAGCGAATCTTCTGGCGCCATGGATTCTCCGCAGATCGGGCAAGGCGCAAGCCGCCAGCCACCAGTTATCCTGCGCCAGATGACCCGCCGGCGTCGGGGCTTGCGCACAAACGACGGTCCCCAACCGCCCATGCTTGTGACCTCGACGGTTCAAGCCAAGCCGCCCGCCGTCGCTGGCTGGAAGTTGGGAGCTGGGAGCTGGCATCTCGATCAAAGTCATAGCTCCAACAGGCGCTCCCCACGCAGCGTCTCGACGTTGACCTCATCGGCCGCGGTGACCCGTGACGCGTTGCGCGCCTCACCATGCAGGACCAATTGCCGCAGACGCTCGATCCGCTCGCGGTGCGACTTGGCCAAGGGCACCATGTCGCCGGCGGCGCGCAGCAGGTCCTCGGTCTCGATCTCGCGTTGGCCATCCATGAAGGGTGCAAACATGCCGTCCTTGACCACGGCCTCGAGTTCGGAGCCGACGAAACCTTCGGTGGCACGGGCGATAGCCGGCAGGTCGAAGCGGCTGCGCACCATGGTCAGCCCCTTGCGGGCGAGGTGCACTTCGAGGATCTGTTCGCGTTCCAGCGCGGTCGGGAGATCGAGGAAGAAGAGCTCGTCGAAGCGGCCCTTGCGCAAGAGCTCTGGCGGCAGACGCTCGATATCGTTCGCCGTTGCGAAGACGAAGACCGGGGTACGCTTCTCCTCCATCCAGGTCAGGAAGGTCGCGAGGACTCGATTGGAGGTCCCGCTGTCATGGGCCGAGCCGGCAAACGCCTTCTCGATCTCGTCGACCCAGAGGACACAGGGGGCGATGACCTCGGCGATCTGCATCGCCTCGCGAATGTTGCGCTCCGAGGCACCGAGGATGCCGCCGAAGACCGCGCCCATGTCCAACCGCAGAAGCGGCAGCTTCCACATCCCGGCGGTGACCTTAGCCGACAGACTCTTGCCCGTACCCGGAATACCGATCAGGGCGACGCCGCGGGGCAGGTCCAGCCCGTAGTCGCGGGCCGCCTCCGAGAAGGCGAGGCGCCTTTGTTCGAGCCAGCCCTTGAGGGTCTCGAGCCCGCCGATGCGATCGGGGCGCTCGACGAAGGGGTAGAGCTCGAGGGCCCCGCTCTCCCGGATGATGGCCCGCTTCTCTGCGACGATCAGATCGATGCAGCCCTCGTCGAGCCGGCCGGCATGACCGGCGACGACCGCCTTCTGGAAGACGCGCCGAGCCTGGGTGCTGGTCAGGCCCAGGGCCGCCTCCACCAGCTTCTCGCGCAGCCCGGGCGCGACCTCGCGCAGGGCCCCAGTCGCGCCGACCGTGCGCACGAGCAGCGCATCCATCTCCTGGGCATCGGGCTTGGGCAGCTCCAGGACCGGCACATCGGGCTTCAGCTCCACCGGCAGACAGTGCTCCGGCGTCGTGACGATAATGTGCTTGCGCGGGCGCCGCTCCGGGAGTCCGGCGGCGGCGTTACGCAGGCCGCGCAGGTTGCCGCGCTTGAGCTCCCAGACCTGGTGGAAGTCCTTGAGAACGAAGGTCGCACCGCCCGGGTAGTCGCGAATCATGCGCAAGATGTTGTCCGGGGTCGCCTCGCGTTTCACGTCGAAGGGCGCCTTCGCCGGCTTGAGGCAGACGAATTGATCGGCGATGTCCCAGGTGTAGAGCCCCTCCTCCTCGGGCCAGTTGGGATCCTCACACATCGCCTGCACGGCCTCGAGCACCCGCGCTTCCTCGGTCGTGACGACGTTCACGACCGGGATCCGGGCGTCGAAGTGCAGTTTGAGGTCCTCTTCGAACGTCATGCAGGCCCCCGCCCGAAGGCTCAGCTCGTCTGGACTCGCCGCAACGCATCGGCATCCGCAGGGAAGCCGGTGACCATCACCGAGCCAGAGGCACCGATGCGAAATTCCGTGCGGCACGGTGCCAGGCTCTGACCGCGATAGCGCTCGGTGAGATAAACCAACTCTTGATTGGCGCTCGCCAGCAGGGGATGTCGACTCGGCGCGTCGCGCACGAAGGGCCCGGCCACCAATAGATCGGCGGCGGCCAGCAACCGACGGACTCCGGGTTGGCCCGAGGCCCGCAGTCGGCGCAACGTGAAACCGGTGAAGACGAGCACCCCCTTGCCCGCGGCCCGGACGCGCTCGGACACGGCGGCGAGGGCTGCGGCCTGCGCGAAGGGCTCGCCGCCGGATAGGCTCAAGCCTTCCGTCTCGGGATCCTCGAGCACCCAGCCGACGACCGCGTCCACGGCCACCGAGCGTCCGCCACCTGCAGACAGGAAGTCGGGGTTGAAGCAGCCCGGGCAGCGCTGCGGGCAGCCTTGCACCCAGAGCACTGCCCTTTGCCCGGGGCCGTTCGCCAACGAGCGCGGCAGATAGGCCGCCATGCGCAGATGATCGGGCTCAGCGTAGCTTGACAAAGGGCACCTCGCGGATCGGCAGCGCCAGGCGTTCGCCACTCGCCAACTGCACATAGGACCGGCTATCGGGACGCAGGTCCCTGAGCGACAGCGTCAACCGCTTGTTGGCGTCGACGCCGAAGCCCGCGACGAACCGTCGCTCCCCGGCGGTACACGGCGGATCGGCGTGGATGAACTCCCGGTCGCCGGGGTTCAGCTCGCGCAGGCTGACGTCGTCCCGTCGATGGCTGGCCACGGCCTTCAGTGCGCCGCCGTCCATTTCGTAGAGGATCTCTGGCCGTAGCATCGCCGAGCGCTCGAACACGATCAGGCCAAGCCGCGTCGCTCCGTCGCAGGCCGCGTTGACATAGAGGTTCTTGACCGACCCCTCGGTCGGGTAGCGCGTCCCCTTGGGCACGACCGGCACCAGGACATAGTCCTTGCGTTCGCGGTCCCAGCTCGAGAGGCAGTAGTCGTGGACCAGGGCCAGATTGAGGTCCTCACCGGCGTAGCGACAGGCGCCGCGGGCGATGGCCTCGAAGGGATCTTCGCAGTGCACCGGGCAGTCCGGAAAGAGGTGGCGCACGACGCCGGCAACGCCGAGCAGCAGGCTCGAGCCGCCGGCCATGAACACGGCTCGGACCTCGGATTTGCGGATACCGTACCTCTCGCGCACCGAC
>JGI12109J20283_11096687_pt1 | contig 15365 bp, 14 predicted proteins | sample ElkSlonscriptome_12_FD_20283 | JGI IMG/M metagenome (IMG submission 20283) | reverse complement strand
CATCAAACCTCAGGTCCGATGCTGTTGATCCAGCAGCGGGCAATAATGACGATACAGCAAGTATCACGGTTGCCCAACCATCTACAGATGTTACCATCAGCTTGAGTGCTAATGCGACGACTGTATATGTGGGTGATAATGTTACCTTCACACTGACCGCGACCAACAACGGCCCGAATGATGCGACCAACTTGAACATCAACAGCCTGTTGCCAGCAGAACTGAGCCATGTTTCGAATACATCTGGTGGAACTTACAACCCGGCGACAGGTAATTGGGCAGTTGGCACACTGGCAAATGGTGCCAGCACATCTATTGATATTGTCGCCAACGCCAATGATTTCCCGGCGTGTTGCCCGGTACTAACAGCGGCAATCACCGGGTTGGATCAAACAGATAGCAATGCCGCCAATGATACAGCTAGCGTCAATGTTAATTTTGTGGATGTGGCTTTTGAAGTACGGATTACCGCGAACAACTTAACACCAAATGAAGGTGAAACGGTCGTGTATACCGTAACGGCGGATAACTTCGGGTCGGCACCAGCGACGGGTATTGAGATCAGTGTGCCGTTACCAGCCGGGTTACTACACCTCAGCGACGATGGTGGTGGTGACTACAACCCAGCCACAGGCATATGGACAATACCAACACTGGGTAATGGGTCCGTTTTCAACCTTAACATCACCGCTTTTATTGATGCTGGTACAGCAGGCACGTCCATCACAACCACCGCTACCCGCACCGCGATTGATCAAGTCGATCAAAGCACAGGGGACGATACCGACTCTGTGACGATCAATGTCGGTCCCTAAGTCAACAGATAGGTTGGGGTTCCTACTCGGTGACGCTTTCACGCCATTTGGCCAGTAACTCGGCCTCACGCTCCGCAGAGATGCCTGCTTTGAGGTCGTCATCCAAATCACGGGTCTCTTTGTGCCACGCCACAATGTCACGGGCGGTCTCTTCGATAAGGCGGAAGGTCAGCCCGGCGTCGATGGCCTTCCTCACAATAGTTTTGGCCATCCCGGCGTGCGTGCCCGGCAACCACAATGGCAGATCAGCCCACGGTTGCACCTCATTCTCTAACAAAAATTCCTCGCTGGTATGGACGATCTCGGTGGGCGTGTCGCTGGCAGCCTGGCACGCCGCCATGATACGCTCATAGGTCAGCGCGTAATCCGGTCCGGTGGTATTGAACGTGCCCGCGTTCGCCTTCGTGGATAGTACACCGCTAGCGTTCTGGCTCTTATACGCTAAAAATCACACGGATTTACACCTGTGATCCGGTTCAATATTGCCCAAGCACAATCTGAGGACATACCTATATGACAACTTCTATAGATAAAATCATTCGTGAACGAAAAACCGCAAAGATCTTGCAGGACCCTGGTAAGTGCGCAGATTTGCCATCCGCCGCTGATCATCTGGTCCGGCAGGCACTCACTGAAATGATCGAATGTGCTGGGTGGGCACCATTCCATAAGGTTGCCAACGAACAGGCGCACCGGCGCGAGGGATTGTCTTCGCCTGTGCCGTGGCGGTTTTATGTTCTGGAAAAACCAACATGCTGCCAACTCATCAGGTTTATTGAGCAGCAGGCAGCCGATCAACCAGAGTCGAAATGGGTAAAAGCGGCAGGCTCTAAAATCCCCAGGTTACTTGCAGGATGTAGTGCATTGATACAGGTAACCTGGTTGCCTGATCCCACTGATAACGGCGCGATGCCAGAATTTACAGAGCGAAATATCGAACATGTTGCGGCAGCATCCGCAGCCATACAAAATGTGTTGTTAGCTGCACAGGCGCGTGGATGGCACAATTACTGGTCAAGTGGGGGGATCCTCAAGGATGACGAGATATTCGACTACCTTGATATGCCTCGTAATCAGATGCTCTTGGGTGCAATCTTCCTGGCCTACCCTGATCAACCATACGATACCAATCAACCCGGTGGCCTGCGGGAAGCGCGTGGTCAGGTCTCGGATTGGTGCCGATGGATTACACGCTGATGACTTGAAAACCCGGAGGATTACACAGGCTGATCATGTTGTGAGGCCCGCTACAACACGCAGGTTGTAGCGGGTAGAATTTGTCCCGTGCCCGTCTTGCTAATCCCCGACGGCGGGCGCGGTTTGTGTGGTAGTGGGTAGGGGAGGTGTTCGACGGCCAAGTATGGTAGCGATAACCCTGCTACGATACATAATCATGGCGGTGAATAGGACTGCACAAATGCTGACCGCGATAACGGTGACCATAACAGCCTCACCGGTAAACGGCACCAGCCAGATGGTTGTAACAACTTCCAGGCTGATGAGGAAAAGCAGAAAATAGATGATGGCATCCCGTGTGACCCGGCTGGCGACTGTCGCACCCAGGGGCGCACCGATAATGACAATCGGGATCGCCACTAACCAGTATTCCCACGCTATGCCAATATCCTGGGCGATGGCACCACGGAAGAAAAAGCCGGCAATTGAATTGAGTGCCATGATAATCACCGTGGTGGGTGTGCTGACTTTCTCATTCAGCCCGAATGCCAGTGTCAGCACGACAAATGTCGCCATATCAATGCCGGACCCGGTCTGTGCGGCGAACACACCACCGAGTAACCCCACAACCAAAAACAGGAAGATTTGATTGCGGCTCCATATCGGCATGTAATCGATGGGTTCCCACTTTAACTTAAAGCGCGAGATAAACATGGCAACACCGAATGCTGCTGCAATGAAGGTAAACAGAATGCGTGGGTATGGGTTCGGCAGGATGATATAGAACTGGCCCAGATATTGCCCAATAATGCCGCCTAGAGTCACCCAGAAGATGACACGCGGGGCAATTTTGATGCCACGGGCGAAGATGACAATGCCTGCGACGGACATTCCCACAGCCTGGATCATCAAACCGAAGCTACGCGCTGTCGGCGGGTCAATGTGCAGGACTTTGGTGAAGATCGGGAACGCGACTGCGGCACCGCCTTCTGCCGTGGCCCCGGCTACAAAAGACCCCAGCGTCATTGTGAGGGAAACGCTCCAATGCTCGTTGAACAACTCCCAGGAGCCGGATGTCGTCATGTAGGTGATCCATGCGCTGTAGATAACAGCCAGGACCAGCGGGTAAATCGCGGCACGGAAGTGGTTCAACCCCTGTTCCTCGGCGGAAATGCCGTTCTCATCAAAGGTGATGGCACCAAGCACGCGCCCACCACGGTACCGCCACCACGGGAAGAAGACCTTCATTGGCCCCCAGTTAATGGCAAAAATGACCACCCAGACCATGCTGTAGTGAGCGAGGAAAAGCCCGAAGGACATATCTGCTGGCACACCGGGCAACGGCAATATGCTGATGGCTAGCCACATCACCAGACCTTCCAGCACACCACTGGCGAAGTGCAACAGCGGCGGCCAATCATGGTCCCAGCGATTTTTCTGGATGATGTCGTAGAAAATATCGGCATACAGCCCGATAATTAACACGTAACCGAGGATGACAAAAGGTGTGGTCAGGTCATTGATGGCCCAACCGAAAAGGGCGGTTGTTAAACTGCCGAAAATGCCCATCAAAAATAGACGGGATTGCCAGCGACCGAGTAGAATGGGTGTCATGGTTATACCTCCTGCGCGGCGCGATGTGGCGGCTTGTTCAACGCCCAGCGAACCCATTGCAATGTTGAGTTGAAAACGTCCATCTGTTCAATATCGGGTGCCCCTGCACAGCGCATATCTTCAATTGTGACCTGAGCCGCGTACTGCAACCCCAGGAAGCTATCTACCGGGGCGAAGGATGATCCGAGTGTGGCTGCCCCTGCCAGATATGCCCGCCCTTTGCCGTTGCGCATTTCATGCGTTTCAAAGGTTGGGGCGACGCGTAAGCGGTGCATGGCGTTGAGTGGTAAATCAAACGTGTTTACTAGGTCTGCCAGTAGGCTGTGGCGGCTGATGGCCGCATCCAGGCCGGTTGCGTCAATCAGGTAATTGGCTGTCACCGATGATTGGATCATCTGGCCCTTGGTGCGAATAAGTAACGAGATACACCCATCATCCTCTTCGAAAATATCCGATATGGTGCCAAACACAACCTGATACCAGCCTGTATTGACCCCCTCATCAATAATATGACGCCAGTCATGGCGGTCTGAGGTTGTGGTGCCACCTAGCCGACTGATCAGAGCCGGACGGTCTTCGGGAGCGGTTGTTTCTACCAGTTGGCGGATGTTGCCACCCCAGGACGCCTTCGGAAAGTTATAGGGTTGGATTTCCCAGTTGTGTTCGAGAATGCGGTGATTGCCGTCTAGTTCGCTGGGTTCGTTGAGGGGTTGGCGCATCAGATGCACGATAGAGATGTTGGGGTTGTGCTGGCGTATCTCATAAATGCGCTGGATGATGCGTGAGGACACGATACCACGCCCACGTAGGGCCACCACACCGCCATTTTGCCGCAAGTCCTCGTAGACATCATCATGGGCTTCATACGAATTAATAACACGGATGTTATCGGTTACCGTTTGGCGATAATGTTGCAGGTCAGGCAATAGGCGAATGGCCGGGTACCCAACGGCAACATGCAGGTAACTGCCGATCAGATAGTGGTAACTGTAGGTGTCGTCATCGTGGCGGGTGGCGTAGGCCGCAACATAGCGATCATCATTGGTCATGCGGATGGCAAGTACCCGCCCATACCGTGCGATTTTAGGCCAACTAATGCGGGCGGCTTCCCGGTCCATGGATTCGTACACACGGCCAGAAATCGGTGTGTAGGAGTCGGTCAATATCGGTTCAGAGAAGATTTTGCCCAGCACTTTGGCTGCATGCCCGGCGTTACCTGCTCGTAAATCGGTCCATGCCTCGCGCACGGCATATCCAGGCCAACCCCAGATGTTATCCGGTGTGGAACCGCTATCACTGCGTAACCGTTCTTCCGGTGGAATTTGTGATTGTAAGCACAGCCGTTTGTAACGCCCGTAGGGGCTTTCTTCCATGCCAATCGCTGCGATGTCTGCCGGTGCCACCCCGCGAATGACCAGATTATCCACAAAGATGAAACTGCCAATACCGCCGCCGATTGTCAGGTAGGTCACCTCCTCAACACTGTGGGGGCTGTCGTGTAATTCGGCCACGCTGACGACGCGGTTTTTCTCAAAAAAGGGTGGTGGGAAAACCGGGTCAAGCTCATCACATGGGAAGCGTTTTTCATCTACATCGTTGATAGGATCACGCAGGGTGCCGTCGGGTGCAAAACTCAGTGAATTTTTCATAAGCCAGTATCCTAAAATGGGCCGAATAACCAGTTGCCCGGTTCTTCTGGCGTGATGCTGTGGATGAATTGGTGATACAGGTCGGAGACTGTGTTCAGGTCAAGCTGCCCTTGCTGGTCCGTATCAATGCGCTGGAAGGTGCGCCGGGCCAGGTCTTCCGGCAGGTGGAACCCGGAGAAGTAGCCTATAAAATCAGCTTCACTGATGACCCCATCACCGTCATTGTCCATCAAGGCCATCAACCGCTGACCGCGTTCGGCCTTCAGGCGGTTTTCATCCAGTACAATGCCGGTCTCATCCGCCACGCCGTTCATGATGTCCTCGCGGTGGGCAAACCACTCATCTAATGAAATTTCCTGGTCGGTGTCATCGTCACAGTAGCCGGATAGTGTCTGCCACTCAAACATGACCTGATCATAAAGGGCGTTGTATTGCGGTGAATGCAAGGATAGCCCCCGCACACCTGCCAACCGCTGAGCCACTTTATCGAAGTCTTCCGCTTCAATATGACCGTCACGGTCTACATCCAACACCACAAAATAGCGTGTCATCTTACGTTGTAAGAAGTTAGCGCGTGCAATTTTTTCTGCTTTGCTTAACATAAGCAACCTTTTCAGGGATGATTGAATAGTGTGAAGCAACCTTATTATTGCACAATTGTTATTTATTTTTCCTTAAGATATGAGGCTGTTATATGGGTGGTTGTGGTGGGGGCCGGGGCACATTAGGCGTTCAAAAAGGGCACACCCCAGCAGTGTGCCCTTTGTATTTTAGCGTGGTGTTGTGGTCGTTCTTAAATCTAGCTGGCGTCGGCGACGGCGTCACCTTCGGTCTCGGTTTCGTCGTCGCTGTCGTCCTGCTTGAGCTTGTAGGCTTTATCTGGCAGCTTCCAGGATGAATACTCACAATCCGGGTAACGGGAGCAACCGTAGAAGGTGCGCCCGCGCCGGGTCTTGCGTTCGACCACTTCGCCGTTGTGCTCCTCACCGCAGGTGGGGCAGGTATAGCCGATGTATTCCAGATACGGCTCGGTGTGCTTGCAATCCGGGTAGCGAGAGCAGCCAATGAACTTACCCCATCGCCCGTATTTGACCAGCAGATCACCTTCTTCACAGGTGGGGCAGCCGCGCCCGACGTATTCTTCCTGTTGCATCTGCGGCATGTTCTCGCGGGCGTTGACCAGCCGTTCCTCAAATGGGTTGTAGAACTCGTGCAGCATGGGTCGCCATTCCATCTTGCCCTCGGCGACTTCGTCAAGTTCTTCCTCCATATGGGCGGTGAACTGGTAGTTCAGCACATCGGGGAAGTATTCCACCAGTAGATCATTCACGACCTTGCCGGTATCGGTGGGTTTCAGGCGTTTGCCGTCTTTTTCCACATAGTCCCGGTCCTGGATGACGGCGACAGTTGGGGCGTAGGTGCTGGGTCGCCCGATGCCGTATTCTTCCAGCGTGCGCACCAGGCTGGCTTCCGTGTAGCGGGGTGGTGGCTGTGTGAAATGTTGCTGCGGCAATAGATTAATCAGGTCGAGCAGGTCGGCGTCGCTCATCTCCGGGATGATGCGGCCTTCATCCTCATCGGGGACGGCGTCTTCGTCGCGTGTCTCCTCATACAGGGCGAGGAAGCCCAGGAACTTGATCGTGCTACCGCTCACACGGAACAGATACGGCATATCTGCCTTTGTTTCACCCGCGTTGATTTCAATGCGCAGGGTATTGTAGACCGCGTTTGCCATCTGGCTGGCGACGAACCGCTCCCAGATGAGTGTATAGAGCTTGTTTTGATCGCGGTTGAGGTGCTCTTTAACCGCATCGGGATGGCGGGCTACCTTGGTTGGGCGGATCGCCTCGTGTGCTTCCTGCGCACCCTTGGATTTGGTCTTGTACGTCGGTGGTTTATCCGGGATGTAGTCTTTGTTGTATTTGTTCTCGATGTATTCTCGTGCTTCTTTTACCGCCGCATCACTGACGTTGGTGCTATCGGTACGCATATAGGTGATTAAACCAACTGTGCCATCTTCACCGAGGTCAATGCCTTCGTAGAGTTGCTGGGCGGCCCGCATGGTCCGCTTGGCGTTGAAGCCCAGGCGACGTGACGCTTCCTGCTGGAGGGTGCTGGTGGTAAACGGTGCAGATGGCCGGCGGCGGCGCGTGCCCCGCTTGACGCTATCCACAATGTAGGTGCTACGTTCCAGAATATCCAGGTGGGGTAGAACCTCGCCCTCACTGTTGAGTTCGAAGTCCTCACCGTTGATCTTCGCCAGCTTCGCGGTGAAGGGCTGCGGTTCCTTGCCATTGGTCGCTTGCTTTTGCAGGTTCGCCTCAATTGACCAGTATTCCACCGGGTTAAAGGCTTCAATCTCGCGTTCGCGATCTACGACCATGCGCACGGCGATACTCTGTACGCGGCCTGCACTCAGGCGGTTACGTACCCGATCCCACAGCAGTTCGGTGATGTTGTAGCCTACCAACCGATCCAGAATACGGCGTGCCTGCTGCGCGTTGACCAGGTCCATATCAATCTCACGCGGGTGCTCAAAGGCATGTTCCACCGCTTCGTCGGTGATCTCATGGAAGACCACGCGCTTGATGCGGTTCTCGTCCATCTCTGTCGCGTGGATCAAGTGCCAGGCGATGGCCTCACCTTCGCGGTCAGGGTCGGTTGCCAGGAAGATTTCCTCGGCGGTTTGTACGTCTTTCTTCAGGTCTTTGACCGTATCGCGCTTTTTATTCGGCACGCGATATTTTGGCTCAAAGTCGTTTTCGACATCCACCGAAAGCTGGGTGACCAGCAGATCACGGACGTGGCCCTTGGATGCTTTAACCGTGTAGCCTTTGCCCAGGAAGTTGCCGACGGTCCGTGCTTTTGCCGGAGACTCGACAATGACCAACTTGCCCTTACGCCGTGGGGCACGTTTGGTCTTTTTCTTCGATGATGCTTTCTTCTTGCGCTTGGGCTTTTTGGTGACTTTGGGCTTGGGCAGACCTTCGTGGGCTGCTGTCGCCCCCATACGGAACAACGTCGTCCCGCAGACCGGGCAGGTGCCGCGTGTACCCGGTGTGCCGGTGCTGGTAAACACCGCGTTCGGTTCGAGCATATCGCGCTTTTCACGGCATTTTACGCAGTATGCCTGCACAGTCTCACTCATGTGGCTTCCTTAATAACACTGATGTGCAATTCGTTAGCTGTAAATTGGCGTTGTCTTCACGACGCCGTCTTACAGATATTCGTTTCTATTGGTGGCTTTCAAATGGTTGACCACTTCTTTCACGTCCTGGGCGCGGTCTCGGCTACAGATGAGGACGACATCGTCGGTATCAATCACGATAATGTCTTCCACGCCGATGGTCACCGTCATGCGGTCACTGAAAATCAGGGACTTGCGCGTATCCAGAATAACATGGTCTGCTGCATTGCCCTTGATAGAATTACCGAATTTGTCTTGTGGGACCACATCGAACAGGGCATCCCAGCTACCGATGTCGTTCCAGCCGATGTCTTCAGGGATAACGATCATACGCTCGGCACCTTCCATTACACCCACGTCGATGGAGATACTGGGCATTTCGCCCCATATGGTTGCCAGTTCCGTCTGGAAGGCGGGGGTATCAATGGATGGCTCCAGTTGTTGCAGCAAGGTGTAGAGCGTCGGTGTTTGCCGTTCAAACTCTTGCATCGCCACGGCGGATTTCCAGATGAACATCCCGGCGTTCCAACTGTAATCCCCGGAGGCGAGGAAACTGGTGGCCGTAACCACATTCGGTTTTTCTGTGAAGCCCAGGGCATCATAGGCATCCACACCGTTGACGGTAGTGATCTTTTCCCCCTGTTTGATGTAGCCGAAGCCCGTCGCCGGGTAGGTGGGGGAGATGCCCAGGGTAATGATGGCCCCGTCTTCATTTTCGGCCAGTTCGCAGCCTGCCGTGAGGATTTCACGATACTTATCCTCATAGCGGATGAAGTGGTCGGCGTGTTGCATGGTGACGATGGCTTCCGGGTCACGTTTGTGGATGACGGCAATCGCCAGGGCAGCGGCGGGGCCGGTGTTGCGTCCGCTGGGTTCAATGATGAAGTTCTCCGCCGGGATTTCGGGTACATCAGCCCGCATGCCCTGGATATAAGGCGTCCCCGTGGAGATATAGATGTTTTCCGCCGGGAACAACGGTAACAACCGTTCGACGGTGGTCTTGAATAACGAGCGTTCATCGACCAGGGGCAGTAATTGCTTGGGTGTGGCTTTGCGGCTGACCGGCCATAACCGGGTGCCACCCCCGCCTGCCAGGATAAGTGCATAATTGTGTTGGTTCATTGCCTTGTCTCGATAATTAGTCTAATGAATACGGCTATATTGCATATGCCCGACCATTTGCGCAAGCCCCTTTAATTCCAAGATGGTTAAGGTGCTGCTGACTTCTGCCGTAGATAAGCCGGATAACCGGACCAATTCATCAATGTGGATTGGTTCGGCCTGTAGGTGATCAAGCAGGGCTTGCTCCGTAGAATTGGCCGGGGCGACCTGCTGTGTTGTGGTGCGCACACGCACATTATCATGCGCGATGTTGAGTTCATCGAGTACATCGGTAACCGTTTGCACCAGTTTGGCACCATCCTGGATCAAGCGGTTGGTACCCGCCGCCTTGCGATTATAGATGTTCCCTGGTACGGCGAAAACCTCGCGCCCTTGTTCGGCTGCCATACTCGCGGTGATCAACGCGCCGCTTTTTTCCGGTGCTTCCGTGATGAGCACACCCAGGCTCATGCCGCTGATGATGCGATTACGGCGCGGGAAGTTATTGGCAACTGGCCCGGTGCCGATGGGAAACTCCGAGAGGATGGCCCCATTCGCGACGATGCGCTGGGCCAGGGCTGCATTCGCCTGTGGGTAAATGCGATCAATCCCGTTGCCCAACACCGCAATCGTGCGCCCGTTGGCGTCTAACGCACTTTGATGGGCGGCTGTGTCGATCCCCTGTGCCAACCCGCTGACAATCGTCACACCATTTGCTGCCAGTTGATAGGCGAGGTCATGGGTGGCATCGTGGCCGTAGCGGGTGGCCTTGCGCGTCCCCACAATTGCCAGGGCACGTTCATCATGGGCGGTCAGGCGGCCTCGCAGGTATAGCACCGCCGGTGGATCGGGTGTATCCCGCAGTAATGGCGGGTAATCGTCATCCAGCAGCAGCAGTAATTGTGCGCCTTCCTCACGGACCTTTGCCATTTCCGCACGTAAGTTGATTGCCCCGCGTCTTTCCAGCAGATTATCAACCACACTGGCTGGTAAGCCTGCGCGGGTTAGGGTGGCGGCATCGGCCTGCCATGCCTGTTCTAAATCACCAAACCCTTGCCGAAGTGCCAGCAATCGCCTGGAGCCAATACCAGGGATTAAACTAAATCCAAGCCAAAATAGGCGGTCATTCAATGGGGAAATCTCGATTACGCTGTATAGATAACGAAATCAGCATAACAACGGGCTGTTTTTTTTGTCAAGCGGGAGACGCATCTCAAACCAAAAATTCAGATGCATTTTGGATTACTAATCAGGTGGTGGGGAGCAGGCCATCCGGCAATTGTACGGTGATGATGCCGTTGATCTCATCGGTTTCGATGAGGGTTTCATCGGTCACAGGCACCAGAACCTCGCCGTAACGCCCCCCGTTGACGATGTAGACATCGTTTGCACCGGTTTCTAACACATCGGTGATTTTGCCGAGGTCTTCACCATCGGTGGTTTGCACGCGCATGCCGATTAGTTGGTAAAGATAAATCTCATCATCTTCTAACGGAATGGCTTCGTCAATATGGACCATCACGTATAATCCGCGCAGCCGGTCCGCGAGATTGCGGTCATCGATGCGGGCGAGTTTGAGCAGTGCATAGCCCTTGTGCATGCGCATTTTTTCCAGCTTGTGCGGTTTGATTTTTCGGCTGGTCGGGCTGGTGCCCAGGTAGATTTGATCCAGTTCAACGATACGTTCGGGGTAATCGGTGAGTACGCGCACGCGCAGTTCACCAGCGACCCCATGTGGGCGCAGCACTTCGCCGATCAGTAGATAGGTGGGTTGGTCGTCAGTCATCGTGGTTTTAGGCCGCTGCTATGAGGGTATTTGAAAATTGAGAAAATAGTTGCATGACTCGCATCTAACTGGCAAGTGCTGGACCTCACCCCTACTCGCTCACTTGTTCCACAAGCTTCGCAAGGGGTGAGGTAGAGAGAAAACCGATGATTTCCTTGTCCAATGAACTATTCAATCACCAATCAACCTCATAGCAGGCCATGTTGTTTAGTCAATATCCAGGTTGATGCGGGTGTTTTCCCGGTCACCGATGACGCGCAGTAATGAGCGCATCGCATTGGCGACCCGGCCCTGCTTACCAATGACGCGGCCCATATCTCCCTGTGCCACCTTGAGTTCAAGAATGGTTGTTGAACCCGCCTGGCGGCTCTTAACGCTAACTTCATCGGGGTTATTTACCAAGTTCTTGGCAATGTATTCGATCAGCTCGCGTTCCATGATTATTCAGCCGCTTCTTCGGCTTCTGCTTCTTCCACCTCAGCGGCGGCCTCGGCACGTTCCTGAGCACGCGGCCCCTTGCCTTGCATCGGTGCCGGGGCAGGGTGGGCAGTGGTCTGTGGTGGCAGTTCCGGCGCGTTTTCTTCGGCTTCTGCAACCAGGTCTTCCATGCTCTCACCAGCACGCAGGCGGGTGAGGCGTTCCATTGTGCCGGTACGCTCCATGATGCGGCGGACGGCATCACTGGGTTGTGCGCCAACACTGAGCCAGTACAGGGCGCGATCTTCTTGAAGCACGTCTGTAGAGGGTTGGGTGCGCGGGTTGTGATGCCCGATCACCTCAATGTAGTGACCATTGCGGGCTTTGCGCTGGTCGGTGACGACAATACGGTATAGGGGTTGGCCTTTAAGGCCCATACGGCGTAAACGAATGCGAACCATCGATCTATCGCTCCTTAGCGGTGTGTTTTATGGTCGGACTGTTGATATGATATATGGATAACGAAACGCGCTAATTCATAAAGTTACTGGGCAAGCCGGGGATGTTCGGCATTTTGCCCTTGCGCATCTGGTTCATCATCTTTTGCATTTGGCGGAACTGCTTAATCAGGTCGTTCACGTCCCGCACTTCTACGCCGCTACCCGCAGCGATGCGGCGGCGACGGCTGGCGTTGAGGATTTTCGGGTTTTCGCGCTCGGCGGGTGTCATGGAGTTGATAATGGCCTCCACCCGGCTGATACGATTTTCGATGTCCTCATCATTGATCGCCCCCTGCATTTTCATCCGGCTCATACCGGGTATCATGCCGAGAATGTTGGCAAACGATCCCATCTTACGGATTTTCTGGAGTTGATCAAGGAAGTCTTGCAGGGTGAACTGGTTGCGCAGCATTTTGCGCTGAAGTTCTTCCGCTTCCTTCTCGCTATAGGCGGATTCGGCCTGTTCGATGAGCGTCATCATGTCGCCCATGCCCAGGATGCGATCCGTCAGGCGGTCCGGGTGGAAAACCTCGAACCCGTCGGTCTTTTCGCTGGTACCGAGAAACTTAATCGGCACATCCGCGACGGCACGCATGGAAATCGCCGCACCACCACGGGCGTCACCGTCGATCTTGGTCAAGACCAGACCAGTGATACCGACGTTTTCGTTAAAGCCCTGAGCGATATTCACAGCTTCCTGACCGGTCATGGCATCAGCGACCAGCAGCGACTCCACCGGGTTGACGCGCTGCTTGATGCGTTGCAATTCTTGCATCAAGTTTTCGTCGATCTGCAAACGACCAGCGGTATCCACGATCACCACATCGGCACCGGCCTCTTTTGCCGCTTTGATACCGCGCAGGGCGATGTCTTCCGGCTTGGGGTCAGTCCCTTCTTCGTGGTAGCCTACATTGACCTGCTTTGCCAGGGTGACCAACTGTTGGACGGCTGCCGGGCGATAGGTATCGCAGGCAACGAGGAAGGGTGTGCGGCCTTCCCGGCGTAAGTAGACTGATAGCTTGGCGGCGGTGGTGGTTTTACCCGACCCTTGCAGGCCCAACAGCATGATCACATGCGGTTTGGTACTGCCGGAGAAGCTCAACCGGCCCGGTTCGCCCAGCGTTTCGACCAGTTCTTCATGCACGATCTTGACGATCTGCTGGCCGGGCTTAAGCGCACGGGCAACTTCCGCGCCGATAGCGCGTTCCTTGACGCGACTCACAAAATCTTTGACGACAGGTAAGGCGACATCAGCTTCTAGTAGGGCCATGCGAACTTCTCGCATCGCCGTCTTGACATCGGCTTCCGTCAGTTTACCGGTGCGTCCGAGTGCGTCGAACGTATTTTGCAGGCGTTGACTTAAACTTTCAAACATAGATACCATCTCTGCTCAAGGTTTGAACCAAAAAATTGTAGTGGAGGGGGTGGTATTCGTCAAGGCAGGTTTACGACCCCAATATCACTACTTCAAAATATAGGATAACAACTTCACGTTAGATGCATATTGGTGTAGGCTATTTTTGCAGGTATTAACATATCTTTTCAGCTTTTTACTTGTTCTGGTACGTTTGTGGTATGACAATGGAACGCATGAGGGCTAAGCTGTTGATAGTTAAGCCTGTAGATATTTACTCTAACGTTTTGGGGAGAAACATCATGAAATTGAAACGTATTGCTCTACTGATGCTGTTGGTGCTGGTCGCATCTGTGATTGCCGCCTGTGGTGGTGATGACGATGACGGTGGTGATAGCGGTGACAGCGGTGATAGTGGCGGTACTGAACTGAGTGAAAGCTTTAGCACAGAAGGTGGTTTTAGTGTGAATCATCCATCGGGCTGGGCCGCGCAAGGTGATGACCTTGAAGGCGTGACTCTCGCCTCTAATGAAAGTGCGCTGACCGAGTTCAACGAATCCGATGTGCCGAACTTCGAAGCTGTTGATAGTGGCAGTGTCATCATCAATATGCAGGCTCTGCCGTTCCCGGTTGATATGGGCACCCCATCGGAAATTTTCGGCATGATGACCGGTGAAGTCAGTGAAGATGATCCGTTCACACCCGGTGAGCCAACTGATGTGACTGTTGGTGACATCGAAGGTGTACGCGCCCCGCTGAACTTCGGTGAAGCCGTGCAAGGCGAAGGCAATGGTAACATGTACATTCTGCGTGCTGATGACAGCAGCCTGTTATTGGCGATTGTCGTCGCCGCTGGCGATATTGACAACGGCCTGGTAGAGTCCATACTGGCAACGGTTAGTGTGCCAGCAGTCGAAGGTGCTGAAGGCTAAACTACGCACTCATAATAACTGAGTCCATCAAGCCCGGTGCATCCTGTATGCATCGGCTTTTTTGTTGCATATCTGGTGGATTTGTGTGAGTATGAGTCACATGACTGCATAGATTGCGAGAAAACAATGATGAAACGATCTGTATTATTGCTGATGTTGCTGGTTGCCGCGTTAATCAGCGCCTGTGGTGGTGTGGATGTTACACGTATTATCAGTGTGGAAGGGGCAGACCCGACCGAGATGCCAATGGGTGACTCCGGCGTGGAGATCATCCCGTTAACCCAGTCTGCTGTCGTTTTTGATGACATCAGTGTGAGCTACCCGCCGGATTGGGCAGCGCGGATCACAGAATTCGATGGGACAATACTGGCGAATAATCAGGCCGCGTTGGATGCCTTCGATAACTCTGATCTGCCGGATTACAACGTGATCGGCGAAGGTAATGTGGTTATGGTCATTCAAGCCGTCCCCGTGCTTGATTCTACAGATGCCCCCAGGTTCTTTTATGAATTACTGCGAGATTCAGCCGAAGAAGATGGTCAGTTTACCCTGGGTGAAGCGCGTGAGGTGATCGTCGGTGAGAATGCTGGGTTGCTGGCACCGCTGACTATTCTCGCTGAGGCCAGTGGTGTGGGCCTGACTGATGTTTACATCCTGCAAGTAGATGCTGAAAACCTGGTGTTAGCATTGGTGGTCGCCCCCGGTGATGAAATTCCGACGAGTACAGCCGAGATGATTCTGGCCTCAATACCGGATGGCTTGACGGTTGCTGCCGAAGTCACCGAACCGACTGAATCAGCAGCGGATAGTGTAACGTCAACGATGGCCCCACCG